>JYMV01034095.1_pt1 | contig 15817 bp, 11 predicted proteins | sample 338911 | NCBI WGS metagenome assembly JYMV01 (sample SAMN03354496, study PRJNA234377) | hydrothermal vent metagenome | biome: Deep sea; feature: Hydrothermal plumes at the Eastern Lau Spreading Center, Western Pacific Ocean; material: Seawater | place: Tonga | collected 2009 | depth 2000 m m
GGGAAATACGAGTTTGTCTGCACGTTCCCAGGGCATTGGCGGACCATGTACGGGGTGTTTAATGTAAATCCCGGCTGAGGCTACGCTTGGCCAGGCAGCCCGCGCATATTTGCATTGCGGTGGGTTGACGGCGTTACCGCTCTGCGAAATGGTTCTCGGCGTGAAGCACATAATTATCCTCTTGCTGGCCTTCCCCGCACTTGGTGTGTCGGCGGTGGAGCGGCCGAACATCCTCATCATTTTGACCGACGACCAGGGGACGATTGATGCCAATTGCTATGGCTCCACCGACCTCAGGACGCCCAATATCGACAGACTTGCGGCCACGGGAGTGCGGTTCACTCAGGCGTATGCGCACACGGTGTGTTGCCCGGCGCGGGCGGCGTTGATGACGGGGCGGCATCCGCAGCGGGGTGGGGTCCATCACTGGACGCAGGGCGACCTGAATGGACCGGACGGTATCAACATGGCTCTTGGGGAGGTGACGCTGGCCGAGGCACTGAAGCCTGCCGGTTATCGCACCGCGCTCTACGGCAAATGGCACCTTGGCGCCCATCGGGATTTTGGGCCAAAGAAACAGGGCTTCGACGAGTTCTTTGGCATTCGCGACGGCTTCATTGACAACTACAACCACTATTTCCTGCACGGCAGTGGATTTCATGATTTGTACGAGGGGATCAAACCAGTGAAGGCGCCGGGCAAATATTTTCCTGAGCTGATGGTGCAGCGTTCACTGAAATTCATTATGCAAAACAAGGATCGGCCGTTCTTACTCTATGTGCCGTTTAACATTCCGCATTATCCGGAGCAGGCGCTCAAGCGGTTTGAGGCGGTGTACAAGGACATTGCTGACCCGGCACGGCGCTCCTACGCGGCCATTGTCAGCACGACCGATCACTATATCGGCCAGATTGTCGACAAATTGGAGGCACTGGGTCTGCGCGAAAACACGATCATCATATTCATGAGCGACAATGGGCACTCGGAGGAAACCGGCAATCGAATCCGAGTGGACAATCATAGGAGCGGTTATCCCAAGGGGCATTTTTATGGCGCGAGCGGCGGTGGGTCCACTGGCAAGTGGATCGGGCAGAAGGGCAGCTTTCTCGAGGGTGGAGTACGCGTGCCGGCCATCATCAGTTACCCGGCCAAGCTGCCAAAGGGGGAAGTACGTGGGCAAATCATCACGGCAATGGACTGGTTTCCCACGGTGCTCGACCTCTGTGGTGTCCAGCAGCCCTCTAACTCTCCGAAGCTCGATGGCCACAGCGTGTTCCCGTTGATCCGAAGCGCCAAGGCGAAGTCGAAATACAAGATTCTACATTTCGCCTGGGGCAAAAAATGGGCCGTTCGCGAGGGTGACTGGAAACTGATCGGCTCGGACGGGAACGCCAAGGTGTCGCTGCGAAACCTGGTCGATGCCAAGCCTGAGGCAAAGGATTATGCCAAGGCCAAACCGGAAATCGTGCAGCGCCTCAGGACCCTGCACAGCGACTGGGTGAAGGAGGTTTCGCCAAAGTAACGATCTGTCGCTGAAGCCAAGGTTTGTGCTGGTTTAGCGAAGGGACTGCGGGGAGAATGCCTGCCACTCATGAGATTTCTGTCACTGCTGATTTATTTGTTCGCCTGTTCACTGCATACAGCTGAGCGGCCGAACATTGTTTTCATACTTGCTGACGATCTCGGGTTCGGCGACGTGAAGTGCTACGGTGGCGAACGTTGCCAGATAGACACGCCGAATATCGACGCCTTGGCCAAGGGAGGGCTGCGTTTCACCGATGCCCACGTCAACGCCTCTGTTTGTGTGCCGACGCGGGTGGCAATCATGACCGGACGGTATCCGTGGCGTAACGGCAAACCGCAACCTGGTGGTCCTTGGGGGTTTCTTGGGCCGCGGTTTGACACCAATACCTTCACGCTTGGAAAAATGCTGCAGGGCGTCGGCTATCGAACCGGCTATGTCGGCAAGTGGCACCTCGGCACTGTGATGAAGACCAAGGACGGCAAGGTGCAGGGCCCAACAAATGTCGACTACACCGAGCCGTTGATGGTTGGTCCACCGCAGCACGGATTTGACTACAGCTTCATTCTACCGGGGTCGCTCGACATGTATCCGTATGCCTACGTGCGGAACAACATTTGGCAGGGAGTAGTGACAGCGCAGAAAGGCTGGAGTGCCTTCAATCGCGTTGGCCCGGCGGAGAAGGATTTCGAGGATCACGAAGTCATCGAGACGTTTTATCGCGAAGCCGAATCATTCATTGGGAAACAAAAACCAGACAATCCATTCTTCCTGTATCTTGCACTGACTGCACCTCACACACCCACCAGCCCGGGGAAGGCTTGGCAGGGCAAAAGCAGGCTTGGCATCTACGGGGACTTCGTGATGGAGGTGGACCACGCCGTCGAGCGGGTGTTGACCGCGCTCAAGGCCAAGCAGCTTTATGACAATACGCTGGTTCTATTTGCGTCCGATCACGGTGCAGCGCCCTATGCCGGCAACATCCTCAAGGCCACGCCTGGCCAGATGCGGTTGCTCGAGAAACAGGGCCATTACTGCAGCGGCCCGTATCGCGGCTATAAGTTCTCCGTTTACGAGGGGGGCCTGCGCGTGCCGTTGATAGCGCATTGGCCGGGCGTGATTAAACCGGGAGGCCGATCCGACGCGCTTGTAGGTTTGTGCGACTTGATGGCGACTTTTGCCGAACTCTCTCGAACCACGCTCGCTGGAGATGCCGCACCGGACTCGATCAGCTTCGCCAATCTACTGCGCAATCCCTTGGCCAAGGGCACGCGTCAAAATCTCGTCATGCAATCGGTTGGCCCATTCGTTGTTCGGGATGGCCACTGGAAACTCTGCATCTGTCCAGGCAGCGGCTCAAACGGCAAATATGGCAATGAACCCAAATTGGGGGATGCCTGGCCAGACGCGCTGGAGAAGTTTGGCCAAGTTCAGAAATGGGATGACCTTAACCAAGCGCCCTTTGTGCAACTCTTCAACTTGACCACCGATCCGCACGAGGATCACAACTTGGCTGGAAAGCATCCGGGTCAAGTGGCCGGGATGATCGCGCTGTTGCGCGAGCAGATTCATCAAGGGCGCAGCACCCCGGGATCGCGCTTGGACAACGGCCGCGAAAGCATTAGCATCCACCAACGTGTTCCGGACTATGTGCGTAGCCAGTTGAGATGACTGGATCAAATTCAATGCGAAAACATCTCCTAATTATCACATTGGCCTCGAGCGCGCTAACCGTAGGCAGTCAGGTCTTAGCGACAGATGCCAAGCCCAAGCGGCCGAACATCCTTTTTGCCATTGCCGACGACTGGGGTTGGCCACATGCCGGTTCGTACGGTGATCCTGTGGTCAAGACACCGACTTTCGATCGCTTGGCCAATGAAGGGGCACTGTTTCATCACGCCTACGTGTCATCGCCGTCCTGCACGCCGTCGCGCGGTGCCATCCTAACTGGCCAATGGCATTGGCGACTTGAAGGTGCGGGTAATCTCTGGAGTGTATTTCCTGACAAGTATGACACGTATCCCGAACTATTGGCCAGGGCCGGTTACGTGACTGGTGTCAGCAGCAAAGGGTGGGGGCCGGGCCGCACCCAAAGGAAAGGCCGTCAACCAGCGGGATCCCGCTACAAAAACTTCCGCGCCTTTATGAAGAACAGGGAGAGTGGCAAGCCGTTCTGTTACTGGCTGGGCAGTTCCGATCCACACCGCGGTTACGCCAAGGGTTCGGGGGTTAAAAGCGGGATGGACCTTTCAAAAATTAAATTATTCGCACATTTCCCGGATTCCAATGAAGTCCGCAGCGACGTTGCGGATTATTATTTTGAGGTGCAACGTTTCGACAGCTTGGTTGGGGACGCGATTAAGGTGCTTGAGGAGAGCGGTGAACTCGACAACACCATCGTCGTCATGACGGGCGATCACGGCATGCCATTCCCGCGCTGCAAGAGCAACAACTATGACAGTGGGGCCCGAGTGCCGCTTGCAATTCGTTGGCCGTCGAAGGTGAAAGCGGGAACGGTGGTGAACGATTTCGTAAGCCTCGTCGATGTGGCACCGACGTTCTATCAGGCTGCAGATTTGGATGTTCCAAGCAATGTTTCCGGTCGGAGCCTGTTGTCGCTCCTCGTGGGCAAGGACAAGAGCGACCGAAGCTACGTACTTCATGGCAAGGAACGGCATGTGCCGGGCCAGGAAGGGAAGGATATGGGTGGCTACCCGACTCGAGCCATCCGGACTCACGACTTTCTGTATCTCCACAACTTTCGCCCCGACCGTTGGCCGGCGGGCACTCCCAATTATCAAAAGGCGGCGATTAAGGGAGCTTGGTTGAGCGACTGTGACAATGGTCCGACTAAGACCTACATGGTTGAGAACCGGGATAAGGACGCCCATCATCGCGGGCTCTATGAACTGGCGTTTGGAAAACGCCCCGCCACTGAATTATACGATCTAAAGAAAGATCCCGATCAACTGGTGAATATCGCCGCCGATTCTGCCTATGCTGAGACCGTGAAAAAATTAAAGGCGCATCTTTTTGCTGAACTGGAAAAAACAAATGACCCTAGAGTGACTGGCAATGGACCCGACTTCGACAAGTTTCCCTACCTTGGCGGAGCTCCGAAATCCCCCGGTCGCTAACACGTGATTTCAAAACCATGAACTCAAACTCTCAAGGTATCTGGATAAAAGAATGCAGGATTCTTGTCATCTTGTGCGCCCTTGCATTCCTCGCCCCTGGCTCTCCGCTCAACGCCGATGCTCAGCGGCCGAACATCCTCATCATTTTCACCGACGACCAGGGCTATGCGGATCTGGGCTGTTACGGCAACACGAAAAACAGGACGCCGCGCTTGGATCAATTGGCCAAGGAGGGCACGCGCTTTACCTCATTCTATTCCCAGACCGTTTGCGGGCCGTCGCGCTCAGCACTCCTTACCGGTCGACAGCCGATCCGCAGTGGCGGTTGGGGAATGCCGGCTTCTGAAATCACGTGGGCGGAATTGATTCGCAAAGCTGGTTACCAGACTGCCTGTATTGGTAAATGGGATGTCTCCAACCGCAAACCCATTATTGAACGCATGCCCAATGCCCAGGGTTTTGATTATTACTTTGGCACCCTCGGAGCCAATGATGGAGGTGGAGTTGCTTTTCACGAAAATAACGAGAGGGCGGGTAACACCCGCGATATGGGCAGCCTCACCCGGCTCTACACCGATAAAGCCATCGATTTTCTGGAGAACAAGCGTGACAAGAAAAAGCCGTTCATCCTCTATGTGGCGCACACGATGATGCACACCATCATCGACGCCTCGGACAAGTTTCGCGGCAAGTCCAAGGGCGGTTTGTATGGCGATGTGGTGGAGGAATTTGATCATGAAACCGGCCGACTGCTGGATACTTTGGATGAATTGGAACTATCTAATAACACACTGGTGATCTACACCAGTGACAACGGCCCGTGGAATCAGGACAAATATACCAAGCGCAAGAAGGGCCATCCCAAAGACTCCATCTTCTGGGGTGAAGCGGGCCCCTTGCGTAACGGCAAGGGTTCGCCTTACGAGGCCGGTTATCGTCTTCCCTGTATTGTGCGTTGGCCGGGCAAGGTGCCGGTGGGCCGCGTGAATGATGCGATCTTTGCCACCATCGATTTTATGCCAACCTTTGCCAACCTCTGCGGATTCGAAGTGCCCAAGGATCGGCGCATTGATGGCATGAACCAAACCGACCTGATCCTCGGAAAACGTGAAACGGGTCGCGAGTACTTTTATTTTAACAAAGCCGGAGTGCGCAAAGGCAAGTGGAAGTATCTTAAGCCCGATGCGCACTTCTACGGGTATGCGGTCGAGGATGACCGCAAGAAAGTCGATGAACTTTATGATTTGGAAGCCGATTTGGGCGAACGAACCAACCTTGCGCCCAACCATCCCAAGATCGTCGCCCAACTCAGGCAGTTGATGGAGAATATTTCCAAGGGGAAATGAAGAATATCACTCTTGCGACCTGTGCGCTGGTGTTTGTTACACTGGGTTTTTCGGTCTATGGTGCCGCCAACCGGCCAAACGTCGTCATTATCTTGGCCGCCGATTTGGGTTAAGTGAAGGGAATGGTTTTGGCTTTCTTACTGAAGCTGATTCCCCTCCCAATAGATGGCCTGTAACAATCGCTTTAATGAAGCATATTTTCAAACGGCTCACATTGACTGGACTGCTTAAGGTGATCGTTTTGACCATGATTCAGGCCGCGTTGCTGGCGGGTTGTGGAGGAGGGGCCGTGGGGAAACGGGTGCTCCCTGCAAAGATGTCGGGGAAGAAAGCCTCGGCCGAATCCGCCCATTTCTCCCTGTGGCAGTTGCCATCCCAGACTCGGTCACAAATGATGTCCTACGTGCTTTCAACCCGTGGAGGAAAAGTCATGGTCATCGACGGCGGCAACCGGGGGGATGCACCTGGGTTACGGGAATTTCTCGAGCCATTGGGTAACCGAATCCACGCCTGGTTCCTATCCCACCCCCATCCGGATCACGTGGACGCTTTGACAGCCATCTTGCAGGAACCCGGGGCCATGGAAATTGATGTCATATACGCCTCCTTGCCGGATGAGGATTGGGTGGCGAAACATGAACCCAAACCTCCCACTCATCTTGAAAGTGTGCGTGCTTTTCACCGTGCCGTGCAAAAATCAGGTTTCAAACTGATGGAACCCCTCGTGGGACAGGAAATCCGGATTGATGGTGTTCTGATAGAAATCCTCGGCGTCAAAAACCCAGAGATCACCTCCAATGCCATCAACAATTCCAGCCTGGTCCTAAGGGTTTCCGATGCCAAAAAGTCGGTCTTGTTCCCCGGAGATTTGGGGGTAGAGGGTGGACAAAAGCTGCTCGAAAGTGCATTTCGGAATCGCTTGCGCGCGGATTATATCCAGATGTCCCATCACGGCCAAAGAGGGGTGGACCTGGACTTTTATCGAGTCGTTTCCCCAACAGCCTGCCTTTGGCCGACTCCACAATGGCTGTGGGAAAACGATTCCGGCAATGGTCCCGGCTCTGGTCCGTGGGAAACCCTGACTGTCCGGAAGTGGATGCGGGAGTTGGGGGTTCAGACCCATTATGTCTCCGCTTTTGGGCTCCAACACATAGAATAGAGAATGAAGAAAAACATCCTTATCCTCTGCGTCATGGTGTTGCATGCGCTCGGAGCCTCACTTCATGCCACTGCTAAGCAACCAAACATTGTCCTGATCATGGCCGATGACATGGGCTTTTCGGATATCGGTTGTTACGGGAGCGAGATCAAGACACCGACGCTTGATCGGTTGGCAGCAAATGGGATTCGGTTTACGCAGTTTTACAACACCTCGCGCTGTTGCCCAACGCGGGCCTCCTTGCTCTCAGGCATGTACCCGCATCAGGCCGGGATCGGGTTAATGACGGGGGACAACAAGCTTCCCGGTTACCGTGGTGAACTGGGTCGTGATGTGGTAACAATTGCTGAGGTTTTGAGCGCGGGCGGGTACCGGCGCTACATGAGCGGCAAATGGCATGTGACCAAGCACACACGGTCAAAGGGACCCAAGGACAACTGGCCGTTGCAGCGCGGCTTCGGCAAGTTTTATGGCACCATCATCGGCGCGGGCAGTTTTTATGATCCGGCCACGTTGTGTCGCGGCAACCAGTTCATCACACCGGTGAACGATGGGAACTATCAACCGAAGACATACTACTATACCGACGCGATCAGCGACAACGCGGTGATGTTCCTGAAGGAGCATGCGAAGGAGTCGCCGGACAAGCCGGTGTTTCTTTATGTGGCCTACACCACGGCGCACTGGCCGATGCATGCGTTGCCGGAGGACATTGCAAAATACAAGGGCGTTTACGATGGTGGTTTCCGGGCAATTCGTGCGGCGCGGTTTGAGCGGTTGAAGAAGTTGGGATTGATCCACAAGGACTTGAATTTGTCGAAGCAGTCGGATGACTGGGAAAAGACGCCAAACAAGGAGTGGGACATTCGTAACATGGAGGTGTATGCGGCGATGATCGACAACATGGACCGCGGCATCGGGCGGATCGTGGCGGAGTTCGGACGGCAGGGCACACTGGATAACACGCTGATTTTTTATCTACAGGACAACGGCGCGTGTGCGGAGGGTTTTGGCCGCTACAAACCGAATCGTCCCTACCGCACGGATTACAGGCCGCTGGGCCGAGATGGTTTTCAGACCAAGATCTGGCCACCGATGCAGACGCGCGATGGTCTTCCGGTGAAGAATGGCCCCGATGCGATGGCCGGGCCTGAAGATACCTTTACCGGGGTGGGCCGTGGCTGGGCGAATGTGTCCAACACACCGTTCCGAGAGTACAAACACTTCGCGCACGAAGGCGGTATCTCCACGCCGTTGATCGCATACTGGCCCAAGGGCATTGACCCGAAGCTCAACGGCAAACTAGAACGCCAGCCAGGGCATCTCATCGACCTCATGGCGACCTGTGTCGACGTGGCCGGTATTGAGCCTCTGAATGAATTCGGAGGGCACAAAATTCAGCCTCTTGAAGGCGTGAGCCTGAAGCCAGCGTTCAGTGGCGACGAATTGGACAGGAAGGACGCACTCTATTTTGATCATCACCTCAACGGCGCCATTCGCGACGGCAAATGGAAGCTGGTGCGATACGGTGATTCGGGTGGGGACGCCAAACTGCATCCGTGGCATCTCTACAACATGAACAACGATCGATCGGAACAAAATGATTTGGCGAAGACGAATCCGGACAAGGTAAAGTCGCTTGCCGAGAAATGGGAGAAATGGGCCGTGCGCGCTCGCGTGAAGCCGTGGCCTTGGAAAGTGGATTAACCAAAGGACATAAATGAAAAATATAATTATAAACTTGAGTGTACTGGCTGGATTGCTGTCCGGCGCGCCGATTGAAGCGGCCGATAAAAAGGCGAAGGTGGTGTTTATCTCGGGCAAGCCGAGTCATGGCCGACTGGCACACGAACATCGGGCAGGGAACATGATTCTCGCCAAGCGGCTGAATGAATCGGGCCTGCCAATCGAGGCGGTATTGGTGCCGCATTACGGATACCCTAAGGATGAGTCGATCCTGAAGGACGCGGACACAATTGTGATTTTCTGCACCGGCCACGGCGGTCATCTGCTTAATCCGAAGCTAAAGGAGTTTGATGCGCTCATGAAAAAGGGCATGGGTGTGGTGATGATTCACTGGGCCACCGAGGCGATCAAGGGCGACCCGGGCAACAAGTTCATCGAGTGGATGGGCGGTTTCTGCGACTTGAACTGGTCGGTGAACCCGCACTGGACGCCGAAATTCAAGGCGCGGGAGCATTCGATATGGAACGGCGTGAAGCCCTTCAGCGTCAACGACGAGTGGTACTATCACATGCGCTTCGTGAAGGATCTCAAGGGCGTGACGCCGATTCTCACTGATGTGCCACCGGCTAAGACTTTGAAGCGTCCTGACGGCGCGCGTAGTGGAAATCCCACTGTTCGCAAGGCGGTAGCCAATGGTGAGAGCCAGCATGTTGCGTGGGCCTATGAACGCCCTGTTGGGGGTCGCGGGTTCGGCTTCACCGGCGGGCATGTGCATATGAACTGGCAGCACGATGATAATCGCAAGCTGATGCTTAACGCCATTCTCTGGACCGCAAACGTTGAGATTCCGAAGGACGGAGTGCCATCCAAGACACCAACCAAGGAAGAGATGCGTTCAAACTTGGACTAGACCATCTTGCAACGTGAAGCTGCGAAGGAGTGGTAATAGGGTTGTAAGAAACTCAGCGAAAGCCAAAAACGGTTCGAACGAATGAGTAGACGTTGCGGGCTCAATCAAAACACACGAATCATGAATCCCGGTTTGGCATAATTTCGAAAGCACAATAAGATGATGATTTATTTTCGTTTGAGTCTGATCATTTGCTTCGCGCTGGCATTCAAAAGTTCGCTTTGCGGATCAGCTGTGTTGGTGGGAGTTGCGAAGGTGGATGTGACGCCGAAAGGGCCGGTTTTGCTTGCGGGGTATGGCGGGCGGACGACGGAGCATCAAGGTGTCGATACACCGTTATGGGCTCGTGCGTTGGTGATAGGTGACGAGAAACGGGTAGCGGTTGTGGCGCTGGATAATTGCGGGGTGCCGCAGGCGGTTACGAATCGCTTGGCCAAGCGCTTGGCCAAGCACGGGATTTCGTCCGATCGTTTGGTGGTCGCCGCAACGCATACTCACAATGCCCCGACGTTGGTCGGTTATGCCACGGTGGTTTGGATGGGGCGCACAACGCCAGAGCAGGATCGGAGGGTGGCGGAATACACGGAATTTGCGATCGATAAAATGGAGGAGGCTGTTCTCGCAGCCTTGGACAGGCGCAAACCGATGCAGCTTGAATGGGCTCAGGGGCGTGCGACGTTCGGTGGAAACCGCCGGGTGATCCGTGATGGCAAGTGGGCAGGATTCGGTTTTCAACAGAACGCACCAGTTGATCACAGCATGCCGGTTCTCGCGGCACGGGATAGTAGCGGCAAGGTGCGTGCTGTCTGGGCGAATTATGCCTGCCATTGTACGACGGTGGGCTCGCGGAATCGTGTCGGCGGAGATTGGGCCGGTTTTGCGAATGAGTGGGTGGAGAAAGAGTTTGCCGGTGCGGTTTCACTGATGACAATTGGTTGTGGCGCGGACGTCGGGCCGCAACCAAGCGGGAGTCTGCAGACTGCCGAAGAGCACGGACGCTCGATTGCCGCGGAAGCCAAACGGTTGCTTACGGATGGAACGATTTCACTGGGCGGGGTGCCCAGCGTGGTCTCCAGGCGGATACAATTGCCCTTGACCAAGCCGAAGCCGCGCGAGCATTGGCAGGCACAATTGAAGTCTGGTGGGTTCGATCATCAATTGGCCAAAGCGATGCTGGCGAAACTGGACGTGCAGGGATCGATTCCGGCGGAGGTAAGTTATCCGCTGTCGGTCTGGAAATTTGGGGATGAGTTGGCAATGGTGTTTCTTGCGGGCGAGGTGGTGGTAGATTACGCCGTTCGGCTTAAGCGGGAACTTGACTGGTCGCGCCTGTGGATCAACGCATGGGTGAATGACATGCCAGGCTACATTCCGTCGCGCCGTGTGTTGGAGGAGGGTGGCTACGAAGCCGATTTTTCCCAAGTCTACTATGAGCAACCCGGTCGATACGATCCGGGTGTGGAAGACAAACTGGTTCAAGCCGTTCGTGAATTGGCCGGTGAACCATTCGAGGCTAGGGCGGATCAGGAACCTTCGCCCTATCACAAGCTGCCCAGCGGTGAAGCATTGACGTTCAAGCGCTTGGCCAACTGGGTGACTGGCGAAAGAACAAAACAAGAAATTCGTATGCTGCAAAAGCTGCGAGATTATGTGCGAGTGGCTCAACCGGCGGTCGGGATTGTATCGCAAAAAGGTAGTGAGGAGACGGAGTGGTTTAACTATGCTGGAGACCATGATCATCGAAGATTTATTCGTCAGCAGAAAACCGGAACCGAATTGGCATGGTTGACGCCGTCGACACCAAAAATCGCAGGGAGTACTTTGGTTTATTGTTTTTCCGGGGGTGTCGGGTGGGAAACAGAACCGAAAACAGACGGCTTCGCGCTGGTTCTCAACGGTGAGGAAAAGCTCCGGTTCGACGTGACACGGCAGTTGACACGATGGATTTCCAAAGATGGCGCGGTGGAGCTGATCTATTTGCCGACATGGACTTCCAGTGTCGATTCTGGAGGGTTCTTTTTTGTAGCGCTGACAGGAAGAATCCCGGTGGACAGAAACGGAGTGGTGCCGTTTGCAGTGCGATCGCTCGGCCAAGGTTCAAAACGCTGGTTTGCCCTCGACACCCAACAACCTGATTCCGACAAACTCATAAATCTTGCCCAAGCGCTTGACTAACATTGTGGATGTCGTGGTTCTTTCGTGCGATTTCCAGCCAAAACTTATGAGGAACTGGATAAGGATTTTCGTCTCAGCTTTGGCTTATTTTGCATCTGGTGATGCCGCCAAGCGACCTGATATTGTCCTGATCATGGCTGATGATTTGGGCTTTGCCGATCTCGGTTGCTCCGGGTCGGAAATTCAAACACCTAATCTCGACACCTTGGCCGAATAAAGCGAAATCAGCACGCGCTTGGTGCCTGCAAGCCGATTTGCACACTCTCATGATGAACAAATTCTCCCTGACGTTTTTGCTGCTGTCCACTGCATTCGTTGTCGTTGCGCAAAACGCGGCGCCTTCGTCGCATTTGGTTTTCGATGATAATTTTGAGGGCGACATTTTGATTAACGAAGTTCGCGTGCCGAAATCAGGTGTGACGATGTACACCTACTACGAAACGCTCGGTTGGCGGGGTGGAGCTTCGGGCTATGCGGGTATTCAGGTGCACCCGCGCGGGAATAATTTCATTTTTTCGATTTGGGATCATAAGGAACACGCCGCACCGATTAAGGCAGTGCATCGTGGGCCAGGAACGATTACCCAAAAATTTGGGGGCGAAGGCACGGGACTTAAGTCGTGGAACTTCGAGTTGGGTTGGGAGCCCAACACTTGGTACACGCTCGTCTCGCGGAGTTGGGCGGTTGGGGATCACACATTTTACGGCTTTTGGGCACGATCGGGTAAAACCAAAAAATGGACGCATTTGGTGACGATGGACGTCGCCGCGAAGGAAGCATTCTTCAAGGGGGGTACGGATGCGTTTATTGAAGATTGGCTTGAGACCGGCAAGAACTCGCGAACAACGAACCTTCGCGGAGGTTGGAAACGTAAACTCAACGGTCAATGGCATGCGTTTGGCAGTGGCCGCTACTCAGTAAACTACTGGGATCTGGAGCCGGGAAAGCGTTCATTTAATTTCAAGACGAATTGGAACGGCGGTGTGGCCAAGGACGAGGCCGGATCGTTTTATTTCATGACGGCCGGCGGGAAGGACACCAGGCCAAGCGCGGCCAATCCTTCACGGCACAAGATCAAGCGAAAGGACACCAAGCCGAAGTATGAGGCGATCAAACTGAAATCGGCCAAGATGCGTTTGGCCAAGCGAGGCAAACTTATGGTCACATGGGAAACGGATTCACAAACATTGCCACAATTTGGCTTCAAAATAACTGGCCACGATGATCCATCCGGCCAGGGAGAGCCGCTGTTTCTGCTTGAGAGTGTGGAGCCGCATGCGCGGCGTGCGGAATTGCCCATGCAAAAAGCACTTGGCCAGGCGCAGATTTTCGTTCGGATCCGTTGTCTGGATATTCTGGATAATGAGTCTCCAGTTCTTTCTCTAAAGCTGGACGATTGAAAATCTACAAAAAGTAGCCATTTTTCCTGATAATCTACCTTTTCTTCTTTCGGGATCGGACAAGAGGAGAAAATAGAAACACCTCGCATTAAATTTGTCTAATTGTCAACAATTTTGGGGTTGACACAGCACTGGCCTCGGGGCTTTCTTCAGTTATGTCCGTTGCGGAAAAGCCAATTCGTTCCATGCGCGAGCAGATTTGCGAGGCGGTTCGAGCCGAGGTCTTTTCAGGTGAAATGACGAATGACCAGCCAGTACGCGAGCAACCGCTGGCCGAGCGGTTTGGAGTCAGTCGCGGCTCGGTCAGGGATGCTCTTTTGCAGCTTTCGCAGGAGGGCGTGCTGGTTTACAAGCCTAACAAGGGTGTGCGTGTGAGTTCTCCGTCCAGCGACGCTGAGTTCAGGTTGTATGCGAAGTTACGCAAGGAGATCGAATGGCATTGTCTAAATATCTGCATGGATCAAATGACCGAGGATGATGACCGTAACCTAACGAACCTTTTGGCTACCTTGGAAGATTCCTGCAGGCGTGGGAACCTCAGTTCGATCACGGAAATCGACCTGGCGATGCACCGCTACTGGGTCAGTCGTGCTTCAAAGGAACTGGAATCGGTTTGGCTGAGCATTACGGTGCGGATGCACATCACCTACACGTTGTTGGAAGATTACATGCAATGTTATCAGGAACACGCCGCTATCGTTGAGGCCATCGGTCGTCGGGATCTCAAGGCCGCGAAACGGGCGGTCAACGAAAATATTAGATACAAGTGAAACGACTGATTGCAACTATTTCGCTGGCAGCGCTCGGCTTCCAAGCAGCCATGGCTGCGGAGAAGGTGGCTGCTGATGTGCTCTTTGCGCGGAAAGTGCTACCGCTCTTTAAGGCCAAGTGTCTGGCCTGTCACGGTGAGGACCCAAAGAAAAAGCTAAAGGGAGACTTCGATATGCGTAACCGCGCCGGTCTGCTCAAGGGCGGTGAAAGCGAGGGGCCTTCGATTGTCCCGGGTAAACCACTTCAAAGCCCGTTGTATCTTGCTGTCACGCGCGAACATGAGGACGACTGGGAGTCGATGCCGCCCAAGGAGAATGACAAGCTAAGCACGGTGCAAGTGGCATACATAAAGGATTGGATTGCCGGTGGTGCGCCCTGGCCGGATGTGAAGCGGATTGCAGAACTGCTGAAGCAGAAGGATCCGTGGGCGGTCGAGGGCGGCTTGTTGGTAAAGACCAGCGGTGGCTTGAGCGAGGATTGGACCAATCGGAAATATGATCCAAAGAACCTCTGGGCGTATCAATCGGTGAAACGCCCTACGACGCCGATGGATTCCGCCAACCCAATCGATGCCTTTATCAACGTTCGTATGCCTAACGGATTGAAACCGGCTCCCGAAGCGGATCGATTGACTCTTATTCGGCGAGCGACTTTTGATCTCACTGGTTTGCCACCTACACCGGAAGAGATTGAATCTTTCGTGAACGATATCGAACCGGATGCTTATAAGCGTCTCATTGAGCGGTTGTTGGCATCCTCGCATTACGGTGAGCAGTGGGGGAGGCATTGGCTGGATGTGGTGCGCTATGCGGACAGTGGTGGTTTTGCCAATGACTTCGAGCGGCCGAATGCCTGGCGCTATCGCGATTATGTCATTCGCGCCTTTAATTCTGATAAGCCGTACGACCAGTTTGTCCGCGAGCAGATTGCGGGCGATGAATTGGATGCAAAAAATGTGGAGAACCTCATCGCGGTGGGCTTCCTGCGCATGGGGCCCTGGGAGCAGACGGGCATGTCGGTGGCGGCGGTGACGCGGCAGTTTTTCCTTGATGATGTGACCGACTCGGTCGGGCAGGTGTTTCTTGGCCACGCACTGCAATGCGCCCGTTGTCATGATCACAAGTTTGATCCGCTACCGACACGCGACTATTATTCCATGCAGGCTGTGTTTGCGAATACACAATTCGCCGAGGTGAATGCGGCATTCCAGCCGAGTGAGAATAAGGATGGCTTCGGGACTCACAAAAAATATCACCAACTTCGTAATGACGAAAACAAGCGGATGCTGGGTGGCCTGCCAAAGGAGCGGGTGACGCCAAATGACTTTGGCCGTGAACGCCTCGGGCGCAAGTGGAGCAAGCTGTTCAGTTGGGGGTATGACCGTTACCGACCCATTGCGTTCACTGTTTATAATGGCAAGACGCGCTTTCAGAAAAACGTCGCCTCGCGTCAGCAAAAGCCGGCGAGCAATCTGGGTACCAAAACGGTGCCAGAGAAGACGGCCATCCTTACGGGTGGCGACTTGTTTTCACCTGCCGATCCAGTCCAGCCGGGCACGTTAAGTGTTGTTGGCCTTAAGGCTGATATTCCCAAGGAAGTGAACGGGCGCCGCACAGCCTTGGCCAAGTGGATAACACATAAGGACAATCCGTTAACGGCCCGGGTGATGGTGAATCGAGTTTGGCAGTATCACTTTGGGCGCGGCTTGGCG
>JYMV01023232.1_pt1 | contig 15816 bp, 12 predicted proteins | sample 338911 | NCBI WGS metagenome assembly JYMV01 (sample SAMN03354496, study PRJNA234377) | hydrothermal vent metagenome | biome: Deep sea; feature: Hydrothermal plumes at the Eastern Lau Spreading Center, Western Pacific Ocean; material: Seawater | place: Tonga | collected 2009 | depth 2000 m m
CGGCCTCCCCAAGGACCACGGCTTCGAACTGATCGAACCACTCCGCTTCCTCTTCAAGGATGAAGCGCGGCAGATCGGCAAGGAACTGGGACTTCCCGATGAGATCGTCCATCGCCAGCCCTTCCCCGGACCCGGACTGGCGATCCGTGTCATCGGCGAGGTCACTCGCGAGCGGCTGCGGGTCCTGCGCAAAGCGGACGCCATCGTCCAGGAGGAGATGGTCACCTATTCCGACTACCGTTCGGTGTGGCAGTCCTTCGCCGTGTTGCTCCCGGTTCAAACGGTCGGCGTCCAGGGAGACCAACGCACCTACGACGACGTCATCGCCCTCAGAATTGTCGACTCGACCGATGGGATGACCGCCGACTGGGTCCACCTTCCCGAAGATCTTCTCGCCAGGATGTCGAACCGCATTGTCAACGAGGTGACTGGCGTCAATCGCGTCGTTCTCGACATCTCGAGCAAGCCTCCTTCTACCATCGAGTGGGAGTAGCCAGCGATGCCGAGAATGCACAAAGGAAATCTCGAGGGTGCAGGACTGCGAGTCGCCGTCGTCGTATCCCGATTCAGTGGCGAACCGTGCGAGAAACTCCTCGAGGGAGCGCTCGACAAACTGGCGCAACTCGAGGTCTCCGATGATGACATCGATGTCGCCTGGGTTCCCGGCGCCTACGAACTCCCTCAGGTCGCCAAACGCTTCGTCGACGGCGGCAGGCACGATTGTGTGATCTGTCTCGGCTGCGTGATCCGCGGAGAGACTGCTCATTTCGATTTCATCGCCGGAGGGGCAGCAGCGGGAATCGCGGCAGTCCAGCGAGAGAGCAAGATCCCGGTGATCTTCGGTGTCTTGACGACAACCGACCGCCAGCAGGCGATGGCCCGTTCAGGGGGAAATCGCGGCAATCGAGGTGCCGATGCGGCAGAAGCCGCCATCGAGATGGCTCGTCTGCTGCTCGGCTTCGAGAATTAGAAAAGAGAAGAACAAGGTGGGCAAAAGAAGGCTGGCACGGGAACTGGCACTCAAGTGTCTCCATCAGTGGGACCAGCAGGGCACCAACTCCGACCCCGCCGAGACGGAGTCGCTGATCGCAGATCTCAGCCCCGATGACGACAGCCAGCAGTACGCTCGTCAGATTCTCACCTGCTACTGGCAGCATTCCAGCGAAATTGATGAGGCGATCAGCAACGTCGCGACCAACTGGCGACTCGATCGGATGGCAGTGGTCGACCGCAACCTGCTGAGGCTTGCCGTCACCGAATTGCGCCACTTCCCGGATGTCCCGCCGAAGGTGGTTCTCGACGAAGCGATCGAGATCGCCAAGGAATACTCGACCGAGAATTCCCCCACCTTCATCAACGGGATCCTCGATCGAATGCTGCCCGAGAAAGAGACACCCGATGGCCTTCGGTAATCTCTTTGGTCACAAGAACAAAGATCAGGAAAAAGAAAAGAAGGGGGGCTCCTTCTCGGCGCTCAGGCGCGGGCTATCGAAGACGCGCGAGAAACTGACGAATTTATTCTCGTTCGGACGCAAGCTCGACGAAAACCTGCTCGAAGAGATCGAGAGCGCCCTCATCGGGTCCGACTTCGGCCCCGCCACCGCCATCGATCTCTGCGACCAGCTGCGCGATGCCTACCGTGGCAAGGAATTCGATTCAGAGGAGGCGATCCCCTTTCTCAAGAAGCGTCTGACCGAGCGCCTCGCAGGAGACAACGGCATCGACTGGGCCGCGGAAGGAACGACGGTGATCGTCGTCGCTGGCGTCAACGGCACCGGCAAGACGACATCGATCGCAAAACTCGCCAACCTGTTCACTGGCGAGGGAAAAAGCGTTCTTCTCGCCGCCGCCGACACCTTCCGTGCCGCTGCCGTCGAGCAACTCGCCATCTGGAGCGAGCGCCTGGGCGTCGAACTGGTCCGCGGCAAGAAGGGGGGCGATCCTGCTTCGGTGGTCTTCGACGCCGTCGAGCAGGCGCTCGATGAGAAGGTCGATGTGCTGATCATCGACACCGCCGGCAGGCTCCACACCGAGAAGAACCTGATGGAACAGCTCGCCAAGATCGGACGGGTCATCGAGAAGAAATATCCGGGCGCCCCCCACGAGGTGCTCCAGGTCCTCGATGCCACCACCGGTCAGAACGCCGTCGCCCAGGCGAAGGAGTTCAACAAGGCGATGGCGGTCACAGGCCTGGTGCTGACCAAGCTCGACGGCACCGCCCGCGGCGGCGTCATATTCCCCATCCTCGAAGAGGTCGGCTTGCCGGTGAAATACATCGGAGTCGGCGAGGGACTCGACGACCTCCAGCCCTTCGACCCCGCATCCTTCGTCGACGCCCTCTTCGAGTAGGGGCAACCCCCACCGCTCGCTCTTCTACTGATCGTTGCCCGAAGTGGCGCCGTGGAGATCCTCGAAAGGGGTGTCTACACTGATGCGTCGGTACGCCCAGAACGCGACCAGCAAACCCAAAGTGGCGAAGAAGATCACCACCCAGAACTGTGGGAGGAGGGTCTTGCGCAGGATCAGAAGGCTGCCGGCGATGATCCCCAACAACCCACCGAAGAGGAAACGGGACCTCCACCCCCACGATGCCAGCAGCAACGTCGCCGCGACTCCAGCCAGGTAGAGTCCGACCGCGTACCAGCCGTCGAAATCGAGCCCGTAGAAGACCGATACTCCCTCGCCAGGCTCACTGATGACGTGGGCGACATCTTCGGCGTAGTAGAGGAGACCACCGAGGAGATGGAAGGGCGCGATCAGCTCGAGGAGCTTGGCGCCACGACGCAGGTCGAGGCTCTGGCTCCGTTCGCAACCCCACATCATGGCGATGAATGCGACGCCGTTGATGGCGAAGGCGAAGTAGGTCGGTTGCCTGTCATCGACCGGCTCGATCAACCTGAGTGGGCCTCCAGCGTGGGCGAGGAGATCGAGGGAGAGAACCGTCACCGCCAGCACCAGCAGGTGGAAGGGGAGCGCCCAGCGCACCCGACCCATTTTTTCGAAAAAGAGCCCGAGGGGTAACAGCAGCACCAGTGGCAGGAAGGCGACAGACTGCCAGCCGGTATTCTCCCAGCCGAGGTAGTCCCAGATGAGCAGCGTCGAGAAGTAGCCGAAGAGGATGAGCAGCGCAGTGGTCCAGGCGAAGGCGGTCATCCGCAGCCGCCGGAGGGCGAAGAGGGAGAGGGCGAGGCTGACGAGGGTGGCGGTCAGCAGCTGCTGGTTGGTGACATCTTCGACGTCAAAGAAGCGGAAGAACTGCTCGACGTCCGGGGGAACCACCGCCAGCCAGCCGAAACTCCTGAGAAGCGCAATCGTCGTCGGTACCAGCGCCAGCACCGCCGAACTGAGAAAGACGGCCGCCACCATCCGGTCGTTGTTGCGGCGGGCGAGTTCACCTCCTCCGATCAGCAGGGCGCAGATGATCGTCGGTGCCAGCCAGCGGGCGAGTTCTCCCGGTTCGACCGTGAAGGTGTAGAAGGCCAGCAACACCGTCGCCACGACTCCAGTCCAGGCTCCGGCATAGAGGAGGATCTGCTTGCGCGTCAGGCTGCGGGCATCGGCGATCCAGTGGTCCTCCTCCTCGAGGATCCGCCGGTAGACCAGATCGAGGTGGTCCTTCTCGCGACCGGAGATCAGCCCCTGACGGCTCCATTCACCGAGGTCCTCGCCGTGACGGGCGATTTTGTTCTTCAGAATGTCGCTGTAAAGTGCCGGGCGAAGCCGCACCGACTCCCCGGAACGATAGCGGAGAAGATCCTCGTACACCTCCTTCGCGCCGGGACGATCTGCGGGATCCTTGGCAAGACAGGAGAGGCAGATCGCCTGTAGATCGGTGTCGATCTCCGAGTCGATCCCACGCAAGAAGGGCGGATCGGTGGCCGTGATCCCGATGAAGATCTCGCTGATCGTCGGCGCATCGAAGGGCGCAGCCCCGGTGAGAATGCGGTACATCAGACTGCCAAAGGAGAAGATGTCACTCGCCGGGGTCAGCGTTTCGCCGGCGACCTGTTCCGGTGAAGCGTAGAGGGGGGTGCCCTCGAACCGATCGCTCTTCCGTTCCTCCTCATCCTCGCTCGAGACCGCCAGCCCGAAGTCGAGGACCCGCACGCCGAGTTCCGGCGTCACGAGAATGTTCTGGGGCTTCAGATCGCGGTGGATGATCCCCTGACGATGAGCAACCCCGAGAGCCCGTGCCACTTCTGCTAGGAGATCGGCCTTCTGAGAGACCTGGAGCGGGGAAGAGGCGCGGTCGATGGGATGTCCCTCGACCAGTTCCATGACGATGGCAGAGAGGTCCCCCTTCTCCACCACCGAATGGATGGTGACGATGGCAGGGTCCGAGAGCGCCGCCACCCGCCGCCCCTCCTCGATGATGCGACTGCGGCGGGAGTCGGCGGTGCCCATGCGCAGCACCTTGATCGCAACAGGCCTGTCGAGGGTCTCGTCGTGGCCGTGGTAGACGGTGCCAAGGGCGCCCTTGCCGATGACATGGTCGATACCGAAACCGGGGATCTCCGGGACAAGATCTACCCCGGCACCAGAGACACCATCGAGGATCCCCAGCGTCTCGAGGGAGGAGGAGATGCGGGAACGGATGGCATCGCGCAACTCCTCGGGGGACTCTGCAAGGAAGCTCTCGATGCTGAGGGCCTTGCCAGCGATGGTCTCACCACCTGCGCACTGGTCGAGATAACGCGCGACGGCATCTTCGATAGACTGGTCACGATCATCGCGATCTTTCCGGGAGAGTCCGTCAGTCGTCATCGGCTGTTGACTCCTCCCTCTCATCATCTTCCAGTTTCAACAGGTCACCGATCTTCCCTTGTCGCACCCCCTCGACAAATCCGGAGAGGCGCGCCAGCGCCCGGTGGAATCGCATCCGCGCGGCGTCGGCAGAGGTCCCGAGGGTCGTGCCGATCTGCTCGAAGGACTCCCCCGCCCACAGTCGACGTGTAACGATGTCGTGGCTGGCATCGTCGAGCAGTTCGAGGGCAATACTTACGAAGGCAGACTGTTCTCCCTGATGGGCTGCGAAGCTCGGTCGATCGCGGCTCTCTTCTCCACCTGCAGGGGAGATGTGGCTCTCCCCTGGCCAGACCACCTCCCGCTGCATCGCACGACGCTGGGCGCTGTAGTGATCGTGGCGGCCACGAATGGTGTTCTCGACGATACGAACCAGTAGTGCGCGAAGATGACGACCGTCTTCGATGACGGTTCGTGGGGCGTAATCGAGAAAATCGATCAACGCCTGCTGGACAAAGTCCTGGGTCTCCTCGCGGGCGCGCAACTGGTTACCCAGGCGCCGTCGGACCTGCTTCTCGAGCCATGGCATGATGTCGGCCAGGAGGGTGTCGAGGGCCTTGGCATCGCCACCTCTCCAGCGCCTCAACAGCTCGACTGTGTCCTCGGGGTTCTCTCGCATCTCCTTACCATTCAAACAGATAGGACTGAGAGTGTCCAATTTCCAAAAACTGCGTTCGGCAGCCTCTGGAAATCCCCTCATCGAGGTAGACGGGGATTACCGGAGCCCCCAGGGGCGCTCCAGAAGCCTGCTGAAAGGAACGAAACGATGAGAATCTCGATCCTGGTGCCACTTGCGCTCCTCCTGCTGCTTGTCGGCTGTGAGGTGACCGTCGACCGGCAGGCATTGAGCCTGAGATACGACTATCCCAGCGACACTCTCGAAGGGATGTGTATTTACGAGGGGATCGCCGCCAGTTCGAAAAGCGACCTCCCCGAGGCGTTGGAGATAGTCAGCGCCTACCTCGAAGGAGCCCGACAAATTCACTTCGGACCGATCGGCTTCACCGAGGAGGAAATGGAGGACACCGATCAGTCCCAGGCCGATTTGATCTGGGGGAAACGTCAGGTCGCCATCGATTCTGTTCATCTCTACCTCGATGACGAGGGACGACTCTCCGGTGCCCAGCGTTTTCATGTCTCTAATTTCTCGAGAGTCCTGTCGGTCCTCAATCAGAATCTCAACAGAGAGATCATCGAGGACTTCCAAGATGAAGAGTCAGAGCCCCTCGAGTACGATGCTCGAACGCAGGAACTGGTACTGCGTTTCGCCCAGATGGGGTGGTCCTGGGTGAGTATCGAAGGCGACGAGTTTGTCTTTCAGTTCCCGATGTCACTGGAGGATTGGCGGGCAACCCAGAAGGACTTTCTTCACTGGGCGATGGAGGAGGAACCGGATTCTGGCCAGCGGCTCGTTCTCCAGTTGCTCGGCTACGTCCAGCAGATGGGCTGGGAGGATGAACTGATCACCATCCGCCTCGGCCCCGTTTTCAACGGCGTGTTTCACTTCGAGTCCTTCTACGACGAGGATTACGATGACGGACTGCTCGAGGAGGTGAAGAAGGCGGGCTACATCCTCGACTCCGATTTCGATAGCACCAAGGCCCGTCTGGCCCTCGACCCACCGGCACCCCAGGAGCGCTAGCAGTGCCCTTCCCCGGGAGCCGACCGGCTCCCGGGATTCGCCAGGAAGGGTCCATTTCGCCCCTATCAGGCCGCTGCTGACCTCTGTTGCCCCAAACAATTTTCCTGGAACGGTCCGGGGGCCGCCCTCGTCAAAAGGTCAAGAAGGCGGTGACCCGATGAAAAAACTCCTCTCAGCACTGGCGCTGGCCCTGCTCTTTTTCAACCCGGTCTTGGGCCAGGAGGAATCCTCCCCGGTCTTCTCGCGCATGAGCGTCGGGGAAAAGTTCCCTCCGCTGACCGCCGAGGATAACGGTCGCTGGCTCAACAGCGAAAAACCGCTGACACTCGCCGATCTCCAGGGAAAACCGACGCTGGTCCTCAACACCACCTACGGCTGAGAGCATTGTCTCAAATCGATGCCCCACCTGGTCAGGTGGCACAGGGAACTCGGAAGTGAACTCTTCAACATCGTCACCATCTTCTCATACGACGAAAAGAGTGTGAGCAAGATCGAAAAACTACTCAATAAAGAAAAGGTTGGATTTCCAGTACTCGTCGAAAAAGACCGCATCATGAAGCAGTTGCACGTCAAGGCGTACCCTGCCGCCAGTTTTCTCGACAAGAACGGGACCATCGTCTGGCAGGGGCTGCTCCCACGCTCAGGAGGAAAATCCCAATGGCTCCAGGATCTCCTGAGAAAATCGGGGGTCGAACCGAAGCCACCGGTCATCCGCTGGCTGGGCCACGAAGAGGCACTCGAGAAATCGAGAATAACGGGTCGTCCGGTTCTCCTCTTCATCCACGCCAGAGGCTGTTATCAATCAACTCGCATCGAGAACGAAATTCTTCAAGACGGATTCCTCGCCAGGACCCTCGATGGTTTCATCCCCGCCCGAATCGATGGCCGTGCAGACATGAAAATCGTCAAGAGTTACGGCGCTAGCTGGCCAGGCGATCTGCTGATCATCCAACCGACAACGACGGTTCTCCACCGCTACCAGAAAACCTGGGATCTAGAGGAGATGAAAAAGGCGCTCGAGGAGAATGCCGTCAGCCCACCGGAGAACGCCGAGGAAGAGCGAAGGTAGCGCCCTCCAGAGCGATGACGCACCTAGGGGCAGGCTGCGCTGCCTGTCGGGCAATCGAGGGAGGGAGCGAGGGGATCGCTGCCACAGTCGGGGAAGGGTGCAGAGGGCGGCGGCGAGGAGGCCACGAAGAGGGCGTTGAGTCCGTAGACCATGTCGGCGATGTTGAAACTGCCGTCATCGTTGATGTCGCACTCCTCGACGCACCCCGGTGGCGGACTTCCCGGCACGAAGAGAGCGTTGAGGCCGAAGACGGTATCGGCGATGTTGAATCCACCATCCTCGTTGCAATCCCCACGGATGAAACTCACCCCCGAACTCCCCCCCGCATCGTGGTAGATCAGCGTGTAGGGAGGGGTTCCCGGCACCTCGCGCCACTGGTAAGTGACGTCGAAGCCGTGAGAAAAGTTATTGAAGGCGGGATAGAGTGTGCCGCGCACCCTGGGGTAGATGTAGACGTGTTCCGAAGGATTCTCCGGCTGCAACTCACCTACAACGGTGAAGAGATCATCCGTCAACTCCTTCTCGGCGATCACCAGCGGCCCCCCCTGTGACAGGTCGCGGTACACCGCGTGCACCTTGCCTGTCGCCTCATCGCAACCGAGGTTGAAGATCCTGTAGCTGGCTATGCCGGTGTACTGGGCGCTGGTAGCGGTGAACAGAATCACCTCCGGTCCCCAACCACTCCCCTCCTCCCACCTTCGGTAGCGGAAGGTCCACATCGGAGATGTGTTTTGAGCGTCGAGAACATGAACGCTGTGCACGTAGCCGAGGGCATCGGCGACGAGCCAGCCGTAGTAGTCGTTGGTGCCGACGGTGTCACCGAGAACGGTGCTGTCGACCTGCCAGCCGCTGACCGGGTCGTAGATGCGATGCTCGTACTGACCGACGCCGACGTTGCGATAGAAACTGCAGTGCACCCTGCCGGCGCTGTCGATGGCGAGCCGGGTGTTCTGGGCGCTGTTGCCGGTGCTGATCGACCCCAGGTCAGTGAAGGTGTCGCCCGCCGCATAGGGCTCGTCGCTGCGCAGGAGGTGCTCGACCCAGCTGGCTGGATCGTGTCCCGAAATCCAGACGGTGTTCTGGTCATCGACGATGATATCCATCGCCGAGGTGCGGGCGTTGAGAGGCGCTCCCGAGAGCAGGCTGAGTTCGACGATGTCAGAGGCGGTTCCCGTTGCCGGGTCGAAGCGACGGTAGAACTGGCGGAAGTAGGAAGGGTAGGTGTAACGACCCCAGAGGATGTGAAGGGTGCCCTGGTCATCGATGGCGAGGGAACACTGACTCGCAGGATCCGGGTCGAAAAGGCCGCTGTCGGCATCGTTGAGGACCTGAGGCTGCGTGATCCACGACAGACCTCCGTCACTCGAGGTCTGGACGATCAATTGCCTCTCACCGGCGACAACCTGCTCGAGTGAGAGACAATGCAGACTGCCTCCCTCGTCACGCACCAGGTTCCTTGCCGAGTTGCTCCCCGAGGAGGCGTAGTCATCGGTGTGCAGGTCGACCTGGGCATCGAGCCCAGAGGTCATGAAGAAGACCAGAGTCGAAACCAGCATCGCGCGCATCGAGGAACCCTTTCCTAGAGACAGATGTAGAGGCTGCAGTCGAGACCATCGTCGGTCGGGTCGATGCCGCAGTCGAAGGGACCCGGATCCGGCGGCAATGGCGATCCGGGAAGGAAGAGAGAGTTGAGCAAGGAGACCGCATCGGCGATGTTGATCCCGCCGTCGTCGTTGGCATCCGCGCTGTCGTCGCACTCCGGCTGTTGAGATCCGGGAACGAAGAGCGCGTTGAGCACTGTCACCGCGTCAGCGATGTTGACTGAACCGTCTCCGTTGATGTCTCCCCTCCGGAAGAGCTCACCCACCGGCCCCGAGCCAGCGCCGAAGGCGTCGAGGTAGAACCCGACAAGGATGTCCTGCTCCCCCGAGTACCCCCCGAACTCCCACGACTGGGCGATCACCTCGCCGTAGGGGTCATCGGTCGCGTAGAAATTGCCGGTGTAGTAGCCCAAGCCCAGTTGCTGCCAGATCGGGCCGCTCTCCAGACCGGCGAGATCTGGAGTGGCCGGATCGGCAGGAACCAGTTGATCGGTCCAGTCGTTGCCACCCTGGTCATGGTTGTAACTGGCATCCATCCCCGTCAGGTCGATGCCCGCCCACACCAGGCCGATCATCGACGTGAAACTGTCATCTCCATCGACGACCCCGTCGCCGATCCCATCCCACTGGGCGAAGTCGGTCTGGCCACAGTATCCCCACACATCGCCGCCCTCGATGTAGACGTCGAGGCCAGCCCCTATCAGGGAGACGAGCAATTGCCCCTCCGCTCCCGACAGGCAGTGGTAGTCGGGGTAGGTCCCTAGCATCGCCCAGACCCGCTCCAGAGTCGGCGTGGTCAGGAGACAGTTGCACGCGAGGATGTCGGGGACAACGATCGGTTGCTTCCCCTGAGCGATGAGCGCATCGAGAAGAGCCTGGACCGAGTCAGTCTGGCCGCCCTGTCCTTCGGCAGCCCAGATGACGTCGACGGCATTGATCAGCCCACCTGTGACCCCCGTTTCGACGACGCAACAAGGGATGGTGGCGTTGTCCCAGCAGCGCAGGAAGTACTCGTAGTAACCAGAGCCGGGAACGGTTTCGCTCCATTCCTCCTCACCTGCGCCGATGGTCGCCGCCAGCTGGCCATCGCGGTAGACATCTATGGATGTGTAGGCGTTGCCGTTGAGATCCCAGGTCAAAGTGACATCGTTGCCGACCGAGGTCGACGAGAAGGCGATCGGCGCAGTGATCTGACATGGCGGCCCCGATCGGTGGTGGAGGGACCACGACTGCAACTCCCCCTCATCGGCTCCCTCGTTGTCGGAGACGCGCAAAATCCAGTCCCCGTCGATCGGTTGGCCGGCGAAACCATCGAGAACACCCGGCCCCTCTGGCTGGACCCTGACGTTGAAGGGCAACTGGGTCTCGTCGTAGGGGATCCCACTTTCGTCGAAGATGGTGTGAACATCGTCGACGTCGGTGGTCACACCGGGGGTGTAGGCCTTGAGAGTGACCGTTGTCCCCTGCGGGGAGAGGACCGCAATCGCGAGATCCCTGACCCAGGAGTGAGAAATGTGGACCTCGACATCGATGTCGTTGATGTCGTAAATGTCGCTGACGCTGATCACCGATGCGATCCCTACCGGATCGTTGTTGGGGATCGGCACCGACGGACCTGTCGAGGGATACTCGGTGAATCCATGGGTGACTCTGATGCTGTCGGTAAAGGCGTGACAGGCACCGACAGCGACGTGGAAGATGTACTCCTGGCTCCCCTGACAGATGCCGCTGTCGACCCAACTGGTCGCTGCCGGGTCGGCGATGGTCGCGTAGAGAGCGCCGTCCTTCCATACCTCGAAGGTATCGGTGTAGGGACCGTTGTTGGTGAAATTGAAGGTGATGTCCGAGCCCACCGACAGGGCGACAACGTTGCTCGGTGCATCTGTCCCGCAAGGTTCTAGCTCGACGACACCGTGAATCGGGATGTTGGCGGTGAGTTCGTTGATGTCGTTCCAGGCGAAGGGGGGAGCCGCCCAGGTATGGGTCATGTCCTCGTTGCCGGAATTGTTCGGTTCGCCGGCGTTCCAGTCGGTGTAGACGGCAGGCTCGCCATTGGTCCACTCGAAGGTGCCCTCGAGGACGATGTCGTTGTATCCGAGCCAGATCGCTCGGCTCACTCCGCCGTAGACATTGAGGGTGTCGTGAATCCAGTCCATCTCCGCCTGGTCCCCGACCGCAGTGAGGTTTCCACCCAGGTCTACGGCCTTCGCTTCCGCCTCGGTCCACAGGCTCGCTTCCAGGAGCAGGTACTGATGGTCATCCAGAGGACTCCGAACGCTGGCGATGATCCCCGGATCCTGGGCGCTGAGAGGGCTGAAAAATAGAATCACAAACACAACGAAGAGTATCTGCTTGGGGAGCAGCATGGCACCTCCTCGGGCGGTTGAGTTGTGGGGTAAGCCAGAGCCACCTCCATTCTCCCCCCTATTCGTAGTTCTACAAGTCCCGTCTCTGAGGCCCGAAGAGGGTTGCTAAGCGCCTAAATCAGCCTCCGCAGGAACTGGCTGTCACTATCGGTGGTAACCGCCCTCTCGTGGGCTAGACTTCCGCGCTGTCGACAGGAAGCCACCCGAGCAGGAGCCCGATGAAAAAAGCCATTCGCAACGTCGCCATCATCGCCCACGTTGACCACGGCAAGACGACCTTGGTGGATCGGCTCCTCTACCAGTCGGGGATGTTCCGAGATGAGGAACTGGACCGTCTCGCTGGAGGTCAGCACGGCCTGATCTTCGACAGCAACCCCCTGGAGCGCGAGCGCGGAATCACCATCCTCGCCAAGAACTGTGCCATCGACTATCTGAAGGGTGACACTTCCTACCGCATCAACATCATCGATACCCCCGGGCACGCCGATTTCGGGGGAGAGGTTGAACGTGTCCTCTCGATGGCTGATGGAGTTCTCCTCCTCATCGATGCCTTCGAGGGACCGATGCCCCAGACGCGCTTCGTCCTGCAGAAAGCACTCGAGCACCACCTGCGGCCGATCATCCTGGTCAACAAGGCGGACCGCGCCGATGCTCGCCCCCTCGAGGTCCTGACCGAGGCCTTTGACCTTCTAGTGAGCCTGAATGCCGACGATGAGACCCTCGACTTCCCGGTCCTCTACTGTTCTGGCCGCGATGGATGGTGTAGCGAGGAGGTGACGGGAGAACGGGAAGATCTGCGCAGGGTGTTCGAATCGATCATCGAACACGTTCCCCCTCCAAAAGTGAGGCCTGATGACCCGCTTCAGATGCGAGTCAGCACCCTCGATCACTCCGATTTCGTCGGACGGATCGCCATCGGCAGAATCACCGCTGGCCGGCTCCTGTCCGGGGGTGATGTCGTGGTCCTCTCGCCGGCGGCGGAGCCCCGAACCGCCCGTATCCAGGAACTCCATCTCTTCGAGGGGCTCGGTCGACAGAAGGTCACAGAAGCTGTCGCCGGAGACATCTGCGCCATCATCGGAATCGAGGGGATCGAAATCGGCGACACCATCGCCGATTCCGACCATCCGATTGCGCTGCCACCGATCCTGGTCGACGAACCGACGCTGCACATGACCTTCCGCGTCAACAACGGACCGTTCGCCGGCAAGGAGGGGAAGTACGTCACCTCGCGCCAGCTTCGCGACCGACTCAACAAGGAACTGGAGAGAAATGTCGCCCTGAAGGTCGCCCCCGGAGATAGCCCCGAGGAATTCAAAGTCTCCGGCAGGGGATTGATGCACCTGGGAATCCTTCTCGAAACGATGCGCCGCGAAGGGTTCGAACTGTGTGTCGGCATGCCCAAGGTTGTCGAACGCCTCGAGGGGGGTCAGTGGCTCGAGCCCTTCGAGCGCCTCGTCATCGAATGCCCCATCGACGCCCGGGGACCGGTGATGTCGCTGATCGGCGAGCGCCGCGCCCAGATGGTCAAGATGGACCCCAAACCCGGCGTCGGCGACACCCTCCACATCGAGTTCAAGGTCCCAGCCCGGGGGCTGATCGGACTGCGCACTAAGATCCTCACAGCCACCGCCGGCCGGGCCGTGATGCATCACAGTTACATGGAACACGGACCGAGAGCGGGCTCGATCCCCCGCCGCAGTTCCGGCTCCCTCATCGCCGTTGAGATGGGACCGGCAACCCCCTATTCCCTCGATGCCCTCTACGACCGCGGCACCTTCTTCATCGAACCCGGGGACAGTATTTACGAGGGCCAGGTGATCGGCGAGCACTGCCGCGACATCGATCTGACGGTGAATGCGGTGCGAACGAAGAAACTGTCGAACGTCAGGGCATCCGGCAAGGATGACGCCACGGTGGTCCGTCCCGTTCGCAAGTTGACCCTGGAGGAAGCGCTCGAATTCGTTGCCGCGGATGAGCTTGTCGAGATCACGCCAAAGAGCGTGAGGTTGAGAAAGCAGATCCTCAACGAATCGGACCGACGGCGAGAAGCGAGACGAGTGAGCAGCTAGGAACAGGTCATAGCAACGCCTTGACCACCTTGCCGTGAACATCGGTCAATCGATAACGACGTCCCTGAAAGTGATACGTGAGTCGCTCGTGATCGATCCCCAGGAGATGGAGAATCGTCGCCTGCAGGTCGTGAACGTGAACGGGGTTCTCGGTGATGTTGTAGCCAAGATCGTCCGTCGATCCGTAGGTCAGACCCGGCTTGATCCCCCCCCCCTGCCATCCAGATGCTGAAGCAGAGCGGATGATGGTCCCTGCCAAACCCTTGCGGCGTCAACTTTCCCTGGGAATAGTTGGTGCGTCCGAACTCGCCTCCCCAGACGACGAGGGTGTCCTCGAGGAGCCCTCTGCGCTCGAGATCGGTGATGAGTGCAGCTGAAGGCTGATCGGTCTCGCGACACTGGGTCCTGATGCCACCGGGGAGGCTGCCGTGCTGGTCCCAACCCTGGTGGAAGAGCTGGACGAAGCGCACGTTTCTCTCGGCGAGGCGCCGGGCGAGAATGCAATTGGCAGCGTACGATCCAGGTTTCCTCGAATCGGGGCCGTACATCTCGAAGATCTCATCGGGCTCATCGGAGAGGTCGGTCGCTTCGGGAACCGAGGTTTGCATCCGCCAGGCGAGTTCGTTGCGAACGTTCGCCGAATCGATGCCGTCGCCACCGTTCCTCTCAGCCTGGATCTCATGGAGGTCCTTCAGAGCATCGAGCATCCGTCGGCGCATCTTCCTCGACATGCCGTCGGGATCATTGAGGTAGAGGACCGGATTCTTCCCCGATCGAAATTGGATTCCCTGGTGCTCCGATGGGAGGAACCCCGACCCCCAGAGGCGAGCATAGAGCGGCTGTCCCCCTTTGTTCTGGGTGACCATCGCAATGCTGGCGGGGAGATCCGAGTTGGATGCACCGAGTCCGTAAGAGAGCCAGGCGCCGATCGACGGTCGGCCGGCGATCTCCGATCCGGTCTGGACAAAGGTGATCGCCGGGTCGTGGTTGATCGCCTCGGTATGGAGTGAGCGGATGATGCACAACTTGTCGGCGATGGCAGCGGTGTGCGGAAGCAGATCGCTCATCTGCTGGCGGCTCTCTCCGTGTGCGGAGAACTCGAAGGGACTTCCCGCCAGCGGAAGCGTCGACTGGTTTCCCGACATCGCAGTCAGGCGCTGCCCCATCCGGATGGAAGCAGGGAGTTCCTCGCCATGATGGGCATTGAGGTGCGGCTTCGGGTCGAAGAGATCGATCTGGGAGGGGCCACCGCTCTGAAAGAGCCAGATCACCCGTTTGGCCCGGGGCATGAAATGCGGTTGGAGGTCTTCGTGAGCCCAGTTGCTCGTGGGCATCCAGCCCCAGAGGGCACCCCCCGTCACCGCCAGCGTCGAGGCGAGAAATCGCCGACGGCTGGTCATCGGGTCGTGAAGCCTGTTTCCTGTCATCGTTTCATCTCAATCTCGTAACTTCTTCGTGGTTGAGCAAAGTCGAACAGACCACCGTCATCGTGGCCCATTCGATGGGATCGAGGGTCTCGTCGATAGCACTCTCTCCCACCGCCAGGAGTTTCCCTCTTGCGACGGGGTCTGCTTCAAATTCACTGCGCAGATCGGCATGCAGTGCGCCGATGATCTTCCTCTCGGCGATCTCGGGGAAGCGGCCGAAGAGCAGGCGGAAAGCAACACCGAGAGGATCACCAGATTCCCCGGCTCCCTCCAGCATCGCCCTGCGCGCCAGCATCCTGGCAGCCTCGACGAATTGAGGGTCGTTCATCAGCACCAGCGACTGCATCGGAGTGCTGGTCCGGTGCCTGCGGGCGACACAGACATCGCGCTTGGAAGCATCGAAGATCATCATCGAAGGCGGCGGTGAGGTTCTCTTCCAGAAGGTGTACAGACTCCTGCGGTAGAGCCCTTCCCCCTTGCTGGCGCTGTAGGTGCGGCCGCTCTTCTCCTGCCAGAGGCCAGGGGGCTGGTAGGGATAGACACTGGGACCGCCGACGGTGTCGATGAGAAGGCCACTCGCCCACAGCGCATGGTCCCGGACCATCTCGGCGGTCAGTCTGCCGCCTGGACCTCTCGCCAGCAGTTGATTGTCGGGGTCTCGCTCGCTCAATTCTGCAGAAGCCCAGGAGGACTGCCGCCAGACGCTCGAGATGAGCAACTTCTCGAGCATCGCCTTGACGTCCCACCCCGAGGCGATGAAATCGAGAGCGAGGCTATCGAGGAGCGCCGGATGGGTCGGGCGCTGCCCCTGGCTTCCGAAGTTCTCCGGGGTGGCA
>JYMV01017809.1_pt1 | contig 15811 bp, 9 predicted proteins | sample 338911 | NCBI WGS metagenome assembly JYMV01 (sample SAMN03354496, study PRJNA234377) | hydrothermal vent metagenome | biome: Deep sea; feature: Hydrothermal plumes at the Eastern Lau Spreading Center, Western Pacific Ocean; material: Seawater | place: Tonga | collected 2009 | depth 2000 m m
CAGGAAACTATTTTGCTATCCACAAGATCAAACCTACAACCTCAGGTAATTATACTAACTACCCGTCTGTGTTCCAGGAAGGTGTAAATGATATCATGGACCTGGGTCGCTTTTCTAACCCTATGGACGTAGCAGTGGATCAAAAACAGACTGTCTATGTTGCCAATACGGATGAACGGGAGATACAGGTATTTAACTCTGACGGAAGCTTCTTCATGAAGGCTGGGGTGGAGCAGTACCGGATCGAAAAATCAGAATGGGATCCGGCTACTTCAGAAGGAGTGGTGGTGGACTCTACAGAGTCTGAAGGAATTATCTTTTACGTTGTGGAAGAGAAGGGTATTCTGGAATCTCCTCAGGCCGTAGTTGTTGATGACAGAGAAGTTATCTACGTCTGTGATACACCCAATTCTAGAATAATCCGCTACGCCTTGTCAAATACGATAGAAGAAGACCTGATAAATAATCCGTAGAATTAAAGTTTATTTCAGCAGCAATAACTTCCGTGTCCGGCTCACTTCTCCAGCTTCCAGCCGGTAGAAGTAGACACCGCTGGGCAGTTCTGAGGCATTCCAAATAACTTCATATTCACGAGGGTTCAATTTACCATTTAACAGAGTTTCCACCAGACGACCGGCTACATCATATATTTGTAGAGATGCATAGCCATGCGTTTCTACCGAAAATCGGATTGTGGTAGCTGGATTGAATGGGTTGGGATAGGCACTCAGCAAAATCATCTCCGTCGGCACAGTTTTTTCATCATCCACTGATACATCTGAATTAGCCTGTCCCGGTGTACCCAAGTTACCATCTCCATAGGGAGTCGTTGACTCCGTCCAGTTAGCGCCATCATTGATATCACTCTCCAAATCGAGCAAGGCCATGGAAGCTCCTGTAGGATCCGGGAATTCAGGACCCCCATCGTACACCACCCGGCACACTTCCAATCCTTCCCCATTGAGGATAATGATCTCATCATCACTGTTTCCAAGAGTTATTCCGGAATAGTCATAATCAACTTCCACACCTCCGTTCAGAGAATAGTCTCCATTTCTCCCTAGGACAAAGTACTGGCCCGACTCAATGGTAACCGGAAACTTACCTGTAATAACATGGATGTCTGAACCGTTATCCCGGATAGTCCAGTTTCGCAGGTCATAACTTTCAGCATCAGCGTTGTAAATCTCAAACCATTCACCATAGGAATCACTTACAGCGCTTGGGTTCTGCATGATTTCAGTGACAATAATATTCTCGTCAGCCCCCACATCACTAATGAACTCCATTTCAAGGTAGACAGGGAGGTGATCAGACGCATCTACAAGTGCATCTGCAACACTGGCCGGTACAGCGTCGTTGCTGCCGTAATTAATAGCTTGATTGAAGTGGTTGCCGTCGTTCCCAAAGGACACATACGACTCTTCTACATAGTTCAGACTCGAGTAAACCAGCACACTATTCGAAGCGAGTATGAAATCGAACCGGTCATCCATTCCTCCGTAATTTCCACCTCGAGGAGATTGAGTATGGACCTCAGCGAAAGCATAATTGTTATGCCAATAGCCAATCTCATCGATGGGATCGAAGAGTCGGCCGTTGTTTTCAGTTTGTGATTCGGTGAGTCGTTGAAAACCCCCCTCATCGGAGTTGTAGAAATTGAAATCTCCTAGTACAAAGAAGTGAGCATCATAATCGAGCCCATTCAGATAATCCCTGAGGTTTTCTGCTTCCTGCTCCCGGTCAGACTCATCATCATTGCCGGTGCCTGCTTTCAGATGGACGCCATAAAGTCGGAACTCTTCTCCTGTAGCCAAATGAATTATCACGCACTCTAAAGCGTCACGATGACCCCAGTTGGAGGTGATGTCTATGGTGGTAACGCTCATAACATCGAAGATAGCTGGCTTGTAGTAAAGTGCGATATCTATGTCCGGCGAACTCTGATCCACGAATGCACCTTCGTATAGGTCCGCCTCGTTGAAGTTCAGAACATCATCCAAGAAATGATCGAATCCCGTATCCCCGTTTACCTCCTCAGCCATGATGATATCCGGCTCTGTATACTCGATGACCGTGCGCAAATCATCTTCCCGGGAATTATCGCCTGAGCTGGTGCCCTGATAGTTCAGGATGTTGTACGTCATCAATCTGGCGTTGTAGAAGGTCTGGGGAGACAACGGCACCATACCTGCTGCCAAAAGTAGAATTACAATGGATTTAATGTATCTTAACATACAATCTCCCGTTTAGTCAATAAGAAATTACATTACCCGATGAAGTGATGTTGTGATTTTCTGCACTTACCTGACGGCAGCTGAAGCATAACCAAAATGGATCCCCTGTCGTTTCAGTACGGGAATTTCCTCTTTGATGGCCTGCAGTGTTTTTTTTCGTGGATGGCCAATACCTATGGCTACCCCTTCGATCTTGGCGATTTTTGCTAGTTGCTGAATTTGCTTCCGGATATAACGAACACTGTTTTCATTATCGAGGAATATTCGACGGTGATCAGTTGGTACTCCTGCAGATCTCATTACTTTCTCCGCCACCGTTTCTTTTGTCGTTCTGCTATCAATAAAGTACTTCCCCAAACTTTTCAATTCATAGGCAAGTATCTGCATAATTCGTCTGTTTTCTGTGATTAAGGATCCTTGATGATTGTTCATCCCCTTCGCCTGAGGAAGTTCGAGAAAAGCAGCACGAACCCGAGAACGAATCTCATTGTCACTCATAGATTTGGTGATAATAAATTTCTCCTCACCTGCTCGCCGATCATGAGTTTCCATAGGCAAATGAACTATCACCTGATGCCGCGCTTCATATGCTAATTTGGCAGCCTTTTGTGAGTAGGGATGCCCCGGTAGAACTGAACAGGTAATGGGAATATCCAAATCTATAAAACCGCGTACTTCGTTAGAAAGGTTGTAACCAAAATCATCAATTATAAAACAGATGACCCCGCTGACAGGAATCTCTTCCGAAGGCGTGTCCTCAGTAACTTCCTGCAAAACCCGATCCTCTTTTAAGTTGTTATACAGAATGACGGTAAGTAGTCCGACTACAAGGAAAAATAGTGATGAAAGACTCTTGTCTGCTTTCTTGGTCACGGCAACGTCATTCTCAAACTGATTAAATGAGGAATACCCAACTGGCTGGAACTTATTTCTAAGCTATAATCCACGACGAACCGACGAAAAGTCAATCCCATGCCAGCTGAAACTGCTGACACCTCCTGAGAAATTCTTGACCCTATGGATAGACGAAAATTGCCGATCTCACTTTCTCCTCCAATCCTGATTACCGTGCCGTGAAGTTCCGACACCTCTCCACCAAGCACGAAGGAAGTTTGAAGCGCCTCCCACTGAACGCCAAACAACCTGTCAGTATCCAGAGTAACACCCAAGACTGCTGTGGTCGGCAATTCAGGAGGAATTGAATCGAGATCAGTCATAGAGCCGAGGTTCAAAATAGCTCCGCCGATGAGGATTTTATCATTTGCAAGAGGAAGCAGCACGCCAGCATCTGCTGCCCAGCCCGAAGATTTATATACATACGTATCCATGTAAATACCGCGCAGAGATAACCCAACTAGCAGATTTTGAAATTTCTGCCCCCAAGTAGCTTCCAGCGTTGTTCCGCTGGCTGCGAAAAGAGCTATATAATCATCTGTCGGTGTCTCAGTCCGAAGCTGAAGATCAGACACATCCATATGCCTTACACTCAATCCAAGCGAACCTTTTCCGAAAGGCTGCACCATAAGAGCTGAACTGCCGGTAACACCTGCGAACCACGAAGTGTAACTGAAGAACATTTGATGAGAAGTACCAACGATAAGCGCTGGATTTCCTCGGGAGAGACTCGCATCACCCAAGACAGAAGCAGTCCTGCCCCCCAGCGCAAGCTCACGAGGGCTGTAGGGAACAGTCAGAAATGACGTGCCGATAGCTTCAGCTGTCGTGACTGTTAGGATAGTAAAAATTAAAGCTCGCGAAAAGTGAAAACAATATTTCATTAAAAGGTAAATACGTAAGTGAAGACATGCGAAATCCCCTCACCACGTTTTCCTAGAACGAATGCATAATCAACGTAGCTGTCGTCCCGGTTGATAAGAGAATAGTTTAATCCAGCGCCAGCAGAAGGCATAAAATTATCAATACCTCCGCGGAGAGCAACTCGTGGATTAGCAAAGAATTCTAAACCAGCCCTTATGCGGTGAGCGGAGCTGTATTCCCAATCGGAAATAATGCTATAATCCCCAATTACATCAAAATCCTTCAAATGATAAACCAATCCCGCTCTAATCCACATAGGAAATTTATCCTGATACGTCCTCCCCTCATCTTCGAACAATTCAGCTGTATTCCAATTAAAAGCTGTACTGAGGTCTTGAAGAACTAAGCCAAACTCCATTTTGGATGAACGGCGGATGAGGAGACCAATATCAAATCCAGTCCCCCGGCTTTGTCCTTTACTGTTCATGGGAAGGGATTGATACAGAAGTTTCACATTCACTCCTACGCTGACTCCTTCCATAATCTCATTTGCGAAACTGAAAATGATAGCATATTCAGCAGTGGAAAGTGTCTCGGTCTGATGTCCGGAACCGTCACGACCGTCAATATTATCTACTCCTGCCCGGAGGATACCCAACCCGATACCTCCTGTGGGAGGCAAAGCTGAGGCGGCAGTTATAGAAATCAAATCTCTATCCAGCGGTAGAAAATGATGAAACATAGACAGATGCCGCTTATCGAGAAAAACCAGTGCAGCTGGATTGTGGAAAGCGGCCCATCCCGGGTCAATCTCGGCAGTTAATCCACCGCCGAGAGCCATGGACCGTGCGGTAGTTCCCAAGCGAAGATATCCACCTGCGTAACCTCCTATATCTCCGGCTATGACCAAATTCACGCTTAAAACAGCTGATATTAAGAGTCGACGAATCATTTCAATACGATTAGTTTGACCCAATGATCTTCATCATCATAAGTCAGTTTGCAAAAATAAGGTCCATTGGCTACAGGTCGTCCGTTGCTGTCTTTTCCATCCCACTTAAGAGCACCTTCATCTTTGTTTAACCAGTGATCGTAGTCTGTCACTTTCTCCATAGCGAAATTGTAGATAGCCACTTGTATAAGTTGTGATTTTCTGGCTGCATGATGAAAACGGACGTAACCGTCTCCATCCAAAATATTATCCGAGTAAGGTGAAAAGGGATTGGGATAGGCATAAACCTGTTGGGGTGTCATCTCGGTTCGGAATATCCGCCAGATGGATTCATTGCTGTTGGGATCGGGTGTTCTTGCCAGTCCATCCGGAGTCCCTACCCAGAGCGCCTGACCGTAATAAGATCGTCTATCGTGAACAGCAGTGTAGACGGTGTTACTCAAAATTTCATCACTGTTTTCGGCATCTCTGGCAGGCTGATAGAGAGCAAAGTTTACTCCGTCTTTCGATCTCCAAAGTCCGTTTTGAGTAGAAACATACACAAGGGTATCATTGGCAGAGACATTGTAGGCACGTTCGCTGCGAAGAGCATCCACGGAAATCCAGTTTTGACCATCATCGGGAGTGTAGCTTAATCCGTTGACTTCACCTTCTTCATCCGCTCGGAGAGTTACAGCCCAAATCCTTCGCTGACCGTTGAATTCCTGTTTCGCCATTCCTACTACCCAATTCCCTGAAATGCCGTCATTCGGATACCAGAAGTGAGTCCAATCAATGCAGCCCGAATCGTCAAGAATTCCACGGTTGATTCCTTTTGCCGTACCTACCCAGACAGTGTCGCCGTAAGCCATCACGGAAAAGACTCGGTGGTTTCGGTTGCCCCCTTGTGCCGGTTCTTGGGAGTTTAGTTCAAATCCGGAATTATCACCACCGCAGAGAAATTCAGACTTTGAGTCTTCCGGCAAAGGTACTCGTTCCCATCCGGCAGAAATATTAGAGCGGTCAAGTCGCCGGAGACCACCATAAAAAGATGCAGCCCAGAAGTAGTCACTTGTTATGGCAAGGTCGTAGATGATGTTGCCGATGGTCAAAGTGATGGGGAATGCCGACAGGGTTTCCCCATTCCAGGATAAAGTCGTATCTGCGGTGGAATCCTTCGGTTGAGCCAGATAGAGCCAGCTTACATTTGAGGTGTCATCCGCGCTGTAGTTGATAGCCACTCCGTCACCTTTTGTCTCTTCGTCTCCATTGGCGGTGGTATCCGAGGCGAAGGCGACTATTACTGTATCCCCGCTGGCAGCAATGCCTGAGATGGCTGCTTCAGGTAAATCCGTTGATGACTGACCAGAAGTGACAGAAGACGAAGTGCTGAAAGTTGTCGCCGACAAGCTGTCTCGCATAACAGAGAGCCCCCGGCCGGTACCGAGCCATACGGCGCTGTCACCTTGAGTAACAATATCGATAATTACATCGCTCTGCAGTCCGGCGGATGTGGTATTATCATTGGGAGTGCCTCTCATCATAAAATCTCGGGGAACAGGCATCTGAGCGTAAACCGCCCCAAAAAATATCAGCGCCAACGCTAATGATCCTCTGGATCTCATTGAACAACTACCGTTTTTGATACAATGGGGCTGAAGTTGCCTCCCCAATCCTGAGCTTGAAACGTCCAGACATACGTTCCGGTTGGAGTACTGTTGTCGTAAAAAATTACATAAGCGTAGGTGCCATCATCCTTAACTGCATCTCCACTCGTCAAAGTAATCAAGTCAGATTCATAGAGGATTACCTCCCCACCATCATCGTACAGATAGATGTAGTTGCCGTTGTTGGCGTAAGTGCCGTCGGGTTTCAGGGATTTGTAAGCCACCCATTTTATGTCATCCAGCCCATCTGGATCGGAAACCATTACCCTTAACGTATCGAATGCAAAATCAGACACCGGGAGAGTCAATGTATCCGGTACTATGAGCGAATCAATCTTCGGCATAATGTTACCCAAACTAAAGGAATCAATCTCAGTTATAATCTTGGTTCCATACGTTGCCATCACCTTTAGATAGACTGTGCCGGTATCTCCGTAAGAGAGAGAATTGTTCAGTGAGCTGAGGGTAACCTCCCGGGAATAACGACCATCTTCAGACAGGATATCGCCCTGAACCCCCGTATCGTACAGCAACACAGAATCTGGCGATGTCAAACTGAATCCTGATTTGGCATACCAGACCATGTAAGCTTCTGTAAAACCTGAACCGCTGTAAGATGCTCGAAGATCGGCTGCCACAAAAATAGCAGAGTCGTGCTGGAGATATGTAAAACCGATATTGCTGATGGGCTCAACAGGCGCAGACGTTTCGGAATCGTAGGGATTATTCACACATGAGGCAGTAAAAATCGCCATAAATATCAGGAGAAGAAAATGACGGGGTTTCATAGCGCAGTGAATATAAATGTCTCTTCGTAGTCTGACAATCATTTATCTCTAACCTTTTTATAGACGTGGTTAAGAAGTAGAGTACCTACTTGCCAAAGGCTTTCTGCACTGCATTTTTCGGGAGAGTCTTCAAGTGTGTGCCAGTAATTTCGATAGCGGTTTGGATAGTCGAAATCAATGATATTCACTGCAGGAATCCCAGCCTCATTATACAGTACTACATGATCATCTTCCACCGGCTGCCCCCGTCGGGATTTAAATGCAGAAAGTCCGAGATTTTCCGCCTCATCCCACAACTCCCAGACGAGCTCGGGAGCCTGCTGAATAGAGTTCCACTCCATGGGGAGAACAAGTTCAGCGTCTCCTACCATGTCAATAAGGATACAATATTTCGGGGGGTTCACTGGCAGGTTACGAGCGAGATACCGGGAGCCGTTGAAGAAATATTCCAGATCACCTGACTTCCCCATATCTTCACCATCCAGAAAAATCAGATCGATCCCAACAGGTAGCGGATTCGAATTTAGATGATTTGCCATTTCCATTAAAACTGCCACTCCACTGGCGCCGTCATTGGCACCAAGGATAGGAGTCTTCCGATACTGTCGATTCCGATCTCGGTCTGCCCATGGTCGTGTATCCCAATGTGCGGCAATCCAGATCCTCTCCTTCAGCTCTGGTTGGAATTGTGCTATAATATTTGTCAATTCCCAAGCCTTACCGACGTAAGGATCTGTGTAGGTGAAAGTCTGATTGATTACTGTATCAGCCAGTTGCTGCACATGATTTAAAATATATTCCAGGCAGTCATCGTGCCCGGCAGAACCCGGATTACGTGGACCGAAATTACATTGATCTTCCAGGTAACTGAACGACCGCTCACCATCAAATTCCGGAATCTTTTGTGACCACACGTTCTCCCCCGCCATTAAAAATACAGGGGCGATAATTAACATCTTATAATGTCTAAAGTCCAACGTCTACATCTATCCTTGTATCGCTATATTCACATCAAATCCGAAATCTCTATCTATCTTACGGCCCACAGTTTGAGCTTCACTCTCTCTATACTCATACCAGATTCCACCTGTTACTCTTTTGGTAAATGAGTATGTAATTTTAGGCGATAACTTCCAAGATTTTTGCCATCCGGTAATGGGGAGTTTCCCGGTAGTTCCTTCCCTTTGGCGTGTTTCTGATGATGAGTAGTCCACAGTTAGTGTGAAGTTTATGGTGTTTTCGAGGTTAAAGTCCCGGAAAAATACAATAGGGATTTTCAGACCGCCCTTATGTGAATAATTGGTTGAAGCTGTCCAGGTCTTGTCAAGATTCACTCGAGTGCTGTTTAGTCCACCGAGAGTATTGGCAATAGATTTTATATTAGAATATCGAGTAGTCAGAGAAATGCCTTTTACCAGCGTCATGGAGATTCCTACTAATGGTGAAAAAGATGCTGTGTATTTAGAAGAACGGAGTTCATTGTTTTGCCAAGATTGAGTCTGTTTCCCAGAGAAAGAGTGGTCTAGCGACGCACTTTTCGCAACCCATTTAATGAGGGGCCATTTCTCAACTCCTGACCAGCGTAACGTCCAACTGGGGAGTGCCAATCCTTCATCACCTGTGTCTCCCAGTGGCACAAAATCCTGAGTCATTGAGCGCGTCTCAACATTGTTACCATCCACACTCCAAGATTGATTATTACCGTAGTTGAATGTGGTGGTAATCTTTCGAGTAAGCGAAAGCCCTGAACGGAGTGTCATGTCTTTCTGCCTGCTGAAAGAACCGGTATTCACACCTACATCACTACTGGAATTAAGACCCAACTCATCTGTAAAACCTAACCGGAACGGTATACTGGCTGTTCCTGAGACAACTTTCATTGAATCTCCTGACCAGACTGAATCTATAACTCCTAGTGCATTCAGAGATCTGCTCTCAGAATAGGTAATACTGATGGGATTAATCTTACTGGCACCTTCATAAAGGATGCCCAGAATTTTTTGTAAACCTTCACTTTTTGGCTTTTTCGTCTCTTCTTCCTTTTTATCTTTTTGAGCACCTCCTCGTCGACCCCGACGTCGAGTAGAAGAACGGGATTTTTTCGGGGGACTATAGACTGCTTCAATAATCGCTTTCGGCGAAAGTGTTAGAGATGATGAAGTCCTCGCCTGAGATGTAATATTTGCACCCTCATGTATACTGTTAATAGGGTCCGACCACCGATAACTGGAGCTATAGTTCAGAGAAGGTTTCAACCATGAAAAGATTGCTGGTGTGAAATTCGTACTAAAGCTTTCTGTTACATCGGTTACGATGCCTGATTTCATCTCCCGAATAGCATCCAGATGTCTTGCCCTGTACATATCCATATCACTCTTCATCGTCTTGGAATAGTTTGTGTTCAAGTTATCCAAAATTTTATAACCGGCTTTGAATGTTCTGTTAAGACCAAGATTATAGGATGCTGGGACAGATTCCCCCACCCGTTTTGTTGTTTCCGAAAACGTCTCAGATGCCCCTAAGTTAAGATCTAGTGAGGAAGGAGTGTAATATAGGTGAGTGTCTCCTATTTTAGGCCCCAGCCAAGGAATCCCTTTTAGAAATTTCAAAGGAGTCCAGTAGTTATCCCTACCAAATCCCAAATTGTAGCTGACATTGCCGTTGTAATTTCGATTGGCACCGATTTTCTGCTCATTCGAATCCCAGCTGTGAGATCCGGAAAAACTTCCTTTAAGCCTATCTATCGTATATTTAGAGAAGAAGTTATCAGACTTTGTAGATTTAGAAAATGACGTAGAAAGAGACATCTGGCGACTCTTGGTCAATAGACTATCCGGAGCATTTTCCTGATTAAGAAGCACATCGGTTCCGGGTGAATATTTTGGTGTTGTCACATTTTCTTTGTATCCAAAATTTACCGGAATACTAAAACCCCACGCTTGAGGTAAAAGTTTGTTCAGATTAATTCTACTGTCAAACCTGAAACTCTCTCGAGTAGAAAGACGTCCCGAACCAAACTGTTCCTGTAGAGTGTGAAAGTCAGCGCCTTCCCTGGTATAGGTCATGGTAGCACTACCAAGATCCGCCAGGGTAAGGGATGATTGCAAACGCATGGCTGTTCCTCGATCCTTTCGAACGTTAGAAAGGCGGAGCTCATCCACAAAAACTTCTCCACTTACAGGTTGCGAACTATTTCGGTTTCTAACACCCACTATGAAATATTCTAGGCGATTCATTGCCGGATTTCCCTGAATGTAGTAAGTCCGCAACGTATCCGTACCTTCCTGACTTAAACTAACATACCGGCGAGTAGAATCTGTTACTGTGAAAAGATCATGCGCATTCAACAAATCTACATTGGTGGTATCCTGCAGTTTCAGATTTGTCATGAAGTCGAGGTCAATCGCTATTACATTTCTCCCTCTATCTTCATCCCACTCATCGTAAACCGGTTGACGCACTTCATAGAAGACCTCATCCAAGCCGTCAAAGTTGCCAAACCTGATAAAAAATTCTACATCTGTGGTGTCACTCCAGATGGAACTTCCCTTCCCGTAAGTGTAAAGCTTCATTGTTTTGTAAGCCATATAACTTTGAGCCCGATCACCAGTAAGTGAAGTGAGATTTTTCTTAGCGGCCCCTTCCTCCTTCGGGCCTAGATCATTGAATTGAAGAACCAGCGACTGCTCCTTCAATCGGATCTGGTTTAGCTGATCAAACTCACCCTGAACTCCCTTGGGTGGTTCGTAGTCGTCGTTGTCTTCGGTATTAACTGTTGTAACCGCGAAGATGCTATCATTGGCCGTATATTCTTGCTCATTGGGAGACTTTACACCCATTTCCTGCCATTCATTTCCAACCAACTCAATCTTGGCAATTTGAATCTGAGCGTCGCTCTCCACTCCACTGACTGTGAGCCGCATGAATTGGATGGCATCCCATGTGATATTTCCACTCGGTTTCATCTTTCTAAATTCTGACAGCGGAATCCGATACAGTCGCCAGCCGGTAGAGGTCTCACCTCCCTGATAGATTTCCCAATCTTCGCTAGCATCACTCAAATCAAATGATACCGTAAAGTAATCATTATTATAATCTAGGCTCCCCTCTCCGGTGAGATCTTCATCATCCGGATATCTAGGCTCCAGAGGATGAGCGGCTGTCCCGTTCCCCTGTGTACCGTTGATATAGCGATATTTTGACCGAGTTTCGGCTGCAGTTTCGCTGAAAAACCAGTTGTCGCCATTGGGATCATCCGGATCGATATCACTGCCCATGTAAATGAGATTTGTGAGTTGGAGCGTTAATGCATCAGCATACGTAAGAGTATCCAAACATCCGCCGTATCCGTCTTCGTAGGCATCTTCGCACAAATCCAGACCGATATCTTCCTCGTCCTCTAACATCGTATTACCATAAGATAATCCTTCTAAAGGTTGATCTTCTTTATCGTGTTCACCGTTACTGTTTCTGTCTTCGCTGATGATACCAAGATCTATGCTCATCTTTCCCATCGCTTCATTTGTATTCAGCCAAATCTCAAAAAACTTGCTCTCTGACTGATTATAATCTCCCGAGAATAGCGTGGCTGTAACACTTGCCCAGTTGGAATCCGCATCATCATTTTCGATCTGTTCTTCCCGGCGAGTGTAATCCAGGACCAGCACATCTGTCCGTTCATTCTGAGCGCGAATGCTGGTCTCTTGGTTGGGCCAGATATCTCGCGTTGAAACTTGATTATACGGATTATACCAAAACATTTTTGCTCGTTTCTGTTCGCTAAGCGGCTGATCAAGGGAATCAACCGGAGCCGCGCCCCTGCTCCAGAATCGATATCGAACAGGCATGCTGGTGGTACGCTTAGCTCCTTCAAAATCGTCAATGAAAGCGACTCCGTTAGGATCACCGGTAGCTTCATTATTCACCGGATTTGGGTTCGGCAGCACCTGGGCATACTCACCCTCAATCTTGAACGATGACGGCTTATTCGTCTCAATAAGAGGTAGTTTGTCTATAGCTCGAGTAAGAAGATCAAGTTCCGTTTCAAAACGACCGTTCACATCCCAGATAAAATTCCGAGTGGGCTCGTATCCCACTTCTATCTTTTCATTCATGACAGTCTGATTGAAGTAGAGTGCAGTTACTCCTAAAAACGAATTTTTTCCAAAATCCATTTGCGCCCTTGTGCCAACAATTGTTTTCTTATCAAAAGAGACCAGTTCGTGCTTGTCATACATTATTTCCAATTCTGCGTCGGGGGCATTAATAGCATCCGTCAGAAAGGTTACTGTACCGGTCATGTAATCAATGTAATAATCGGATCCGCGCTGAAGCTGAACATTGTTCAGGAAAACCTGCTCACTTCCTTCCACCAACATAAAACCACCTAAGTTAATTGTAGAGCTGGTGTTGGTATAGGTGGCTTGAATCTCGAATTTGGATTCCGAGCGAATATTTAAACTGTTGGTGCTGTGATACATAAGCGCACTGTCCGGCAATACATTTTGAAGTTCCTCGCTGGGGTTGCCTTCTCCCTCATAATATTCAGAATAATCCAATTCAAACGGGTGAAGCATGGGAAAGATTAACTCACCTGTAGAGTAGTTAATTATGTTAAAATTGCCTGCGTCGATGATATCATCTGAAATCAGATTATTGTTCTGATCTCTTTGATCAAGACCGAAAAGCTTAAGGTAGTTATTTCCATTTCCGTCCATCTCATTATTACCGTATGAGCCGTGTTTATACGTGATTTTTAAGTCAAATCCTTCTTGTTCAATTTCAGTTGTTCCAAGATAATAGACATTTCTGAACATGAGCGGCCATGTGGAGTGTCCTGGATTGGGTGTCTGAGACTTTAACAGCTTAAGTGTGATAGTATCTCCTTCAGCAACGGCTGAACTAAGTTCTCCAACAGTTTTAAATATCTCATCCTCTTCCGGACGGGATAGTGTATAAGAGACAGCAAGAATCTCATTCGTCTGCAGCGGTACCCTTAACCGGATATAGCCGAGATCATCGCTTACATTATAGTCAACATTCCACTCAAGTCGCTCAAAAAACGCTTCTTCCAGTTCAGCAGGCTCATAATCGAAATCATTTGGGTCAGCATATGCGCGACCACGAAAAATACCCGCACCCTGATTCCCTCCAACAGATTTGAACAGATCAATCTCGTTAATCACAACTCGTTCTGCACTGATAACGTGAGCGCCATTTTCGTTCAGCGGATAGAAACTGTTTATGGTAGCCACGCCAGCGGAATCGCCAAAGAAAACTCCGCCATCACGGAAAATTTTATCAAGGAAAAAGTACTGGTTAGTCCTGTACTGATAGTCAGGAATGGTGGCGCCCTCAGACTCGGAGCCGCCCTTGAATTTCTTTTTCTCTTTCTTTGTCTGCTCGATGGATGCAATTGCAGTCACATCAACAGGACCGAATTTAAATACAGACTTCAATCCAAAGAGTCCTGCGTTCTTTCCTGAGAAACTGACATAGTTTGTAGACGGTAATGAAAGGGAGATATTTCCCGCTTCAATCTTCTGCACAATCTCGTTCTCAAAGCCGGTATAGTTTACTCGAATATTGTTTTCCCAGTCAAACTCCCGCTCGCTATCTTGATCCATGAGGATACTAACACGGTCACCGATCTTCCCTTCGATATTCAGATGCTCCTGCTGATCAAACTCCAGATGAGTCGTCTGGGATTCCTGCAGATTGCTGCGTGCCAACGTCTGATCCTGAAACACCATTTTACCCATCACACGAATGTTGCCTCTCAAATTGAGAGAAACACGGCCGGCAGCAGTCTCAACGCCTACAACTTCCCACGATCTGCCTCCTCCAGTCCTTCTTTCATCAGATTTTGCCTTGGCGAGAGAGCTGTATAGATTAGACAGCCTGTCTCTGTATATTCTCTCCTGCAAATAGTGCTCAACAGTCATAGTCAGCGGCATTTTCAGGAAGTAGCCCCCTACGGTTTCGTAAAAGGAGATTGTCTCCCAGTTTCCAGTTATTTCCGCCCATGCATCAAAATCTTCTAATTCTGCCGTGAAAAGACCACGCACTGCATTTGTCGAATCGATGGTAAAGGGAGATGGAAGAGGAATCTTTTCATATGGATCTACCAACCGGTTAGCTTTGAAACCGTGGATGAGAGTTAGCATATGTAGATTGGATATATCCTCTTCGATACGTACGGAATCCGTCTGACCTTCTTCCTGACTGAACAGGCAGACGACCAAGAACAGCGAGATCGTATTGATAGCTCTCCCTCGCCGGAATATCTCGGCGAATTTGAGTGACTTCTGCTTCATTTACCTCTTAAGCTTATGCTTTAGAGAATCCCGGTTACGCGTCCGGGAACAAACGCAGGTAACGATCTTGCTATACTAACTAGCTCCTCTATTTGTTTCCTGAAATGAGGCGGTATCCCCAGAGGTTGGGGACTCAATAAACCGACTCTCCTTTAGAAGTGTAATAAGTTCTTTCATCGCTTTGCTTCTGTGACTCAATTCGTTTTTCTCCTCGCTCGTCAGTTGAGCGTATGTTTTTCCGAGGTGAGGTATTAAAAAAACCGGATCGTATCCGAATCCGTCTTCCCCAAGAGGTGAATCAGTAATAAGTCCTTCTACTACTCCTTCTGAGGTGAGTTCCTTTTCACCATCAATGAAACAAGCCGCTGTCCGAAACCGTGCAGTTCTGTCAGAATACGGCACTTCAGCTAGTTCAACAAGCAATTTATTGATATTATCAGCATAGCTGCAATCTACTCCTGCATATCGAGCAGCATAGACTCCTGGCGCTCCGTCGAGAGCATCAACCTCCAGTCCCGTATCATCAGCGATAGCAGGCAAGCCAAGAATGGTAGAAATTGTCTTGGCTTTAAGTAAGGCGTTTTCCTCAAGAGTAGCGCCTGTTTCCTCCACTTCAGGAATCTTGTGTGCTGGGTCAAATTCGTCCAGAGTTCTGGCTGTGATACCGGCACTTTTCAGGAGTGCCTTAAGTTCCCGAGCCTTGTCTTTGTTCCTCGTAGCTATAATGATCTTTTTATCCATTCGAATTCTATTGATGAATCAGCGGCGGGAAACATAGCAATTCCCCCTTTGCTTAACAAGCAAAATTCGACGGGAAAGACTCCAATTAGCGGTTGCTTTTAGAGGGTGGTAAAAGTAACTTCGTTGCGCTTTTTGGCTCGGTAGCTTCCCGCCAATGGCGGGACAGGCAGTCTCTTCCTTCGCGACCGATAAAAGTGAGGAGACAACGATTTTTTTTAAATAGGCTCGGTAGCTCAGTCGGTAGAGCAGAGGCCTGAAAAGCCTTGTGTCGATGGTTCAATTCCGTCCCGAGCCACCATCATTATCAAAATAATTACCTGGAAATAGAAATATTTTTACAGCAAATTTCCTCGAGAAATAGTCAAAAGCAACA
>JYMV01017957.1_pt1 | contig 15809 bp, 24 predicted proteins | sample 338911 | NCBI WGS metagenome assembly JYMV01 (sample SAMN03354496, study PRJNA234377) | hydrothermal vent metagenome | biome: Deep sea; feature: Hydrothermal plumes at the Eastern Lau Spreading Center, Western Pacific Ocean; material: Seawater | place: Tonga | collected 2009 | depth 2000 m m
CAGGTAGTGGTCAATATCTTGATGATGAGATAGGTGACCAAGACTTTAATAATGCTGTTGAAGAAGTTGTAGAGGAGCAGATTAAAGGACATTGGGATTATTATAACGATACCATTGGTGATACTGTAACCGAGCTTATAGGCTCAGACTTTATGAATACAATTTAAGGAGAATGAAATGCATATAACAAAAATAGCCTACATCGAGGGGTGTATTGATGATGACTTCACTACTGATTTAGGGAGGCATGATATTGATTACACATACAAAGAGATGCAGGATGATAAGGAAGTAATCGTAGAGATTAGCGAAGGGGTACTAGATAGCCTATTCAAGATTGAGGCGATAAGTAGACAAGAATACATACTACTTGAATATGATAATGTCGGTGAGATTTTATTCTACTAAATAAGGAGAAACAGAAATGAAAGATTGGAGTGGAGAAGCAACTAAGTTGTTTAAAGGTAAGGTGGTGTCACATATTAGATATACAGATGCAGATGAAACAACCAATTTAGGTTGGAGTTGGTCAGCACCTATTATTTTCTTTACTGATGGTACTTGGATTATGGCGAGTTCTGATGATGAAGGTAATAGTAGTGGTGCGTATAATGAGTAAATTTTATATAGGTGTGGACGTAACACGTTCTATTTGGGTAGAGGTGGAAGCTGATAACGAGAAACAAGCAAGAAACTTAGCTAAGGTTCAAGCCGAGTTGGATAGCACCACAGGTGAAGGTTCTTGGATTAGTTCTGAAGTTCACTTTGTAGATGACATAACGGAGGTAGCCTAATGCACTTTGATAATGATATAGCTATGAACTATAACTTTAAACGTGTTAAGGTTCTTAAAGAGATGCGTGTACTCGATGGTAAAGCAACTACATATGAAGCATTCCTTAAGGATTATCTACGGAGTATGGCTTTCACTTATAGAGAGTGTGGTATGAAGGCGAGTAAGTATAAACGGATAATGATGATGTTTGAATCAGTGGCTAAAACACAGTGGAACTCTTTACCAGAAGCTAAATAGTTTTAGACTGTCGAAAAGTAATTAGAATAGTGTTATGTATTATTTAACTAAATAAGTAAGTAATTAATAGAGGAGATTAATAATGAGTAGTAAACCAATAAGAGAGTACGTGTTAGATGATGGAAGTGTTTGGACTGTGCCTAAATTAATGTTATATTTAAATTGTGCACATGGAACGGCTTATCACAGACTAGGTAAGACTGATAAGGCATCATATGTATTAAGAAAGAAGGAAGTAAATAAGTCTACTTCAGGTCTTAGGTTGTATGTACTAGATGATGGTAGTGAGTGGACTAGTCAGATGGTTGCAAGACACACAGGATGTAAACCATCTACTGCTTCTACTAGGTTGTCATGCTATACCGACCCTAAGAAGGTACTTAAAGACCCGAAGGTGTATGAGAGAAGAGAGATAGCAGTTAAGGAAGCAATTAAGGAAAGGATGTATTACGACCCTCTTGGACATTGGGCGTTACTAAACAAAGCTACATAAAACAAAAAGGAGAACTGAGATGAGTAAGATTACAGATTACATAATTGAGCAAGAAGGTGAGAATAATTTAATGTTTGTTAATGGGGAGTACCAACCAACCCCTGGATATTTGAAATGGAGACAAGGAACACAACCTCTAATCGATACCTTAATTACAAAGGAGCAGGACGATGACTTTATCCGTGATAGAGAATCTTGGGTAGTTGAGCAGTTTGAACTTAGTTTAGAGGAGATTAAGTAATGGGGGCTATTCAATTATCGGACTGGTCTGAGAAAGCACTTTTAAAGGCTGTAGAGAAGGAGGTCAAAGATAACTATCATAAATGTGATTATGGCAGGTCAGCTGAGAGAGAATTAGGTAGATATTATAAGTTGAAGTCATTTATTGACCTAGGCGTAGAGTGTGAGTTATGTCATCAAGGTTTTCTAGTTGAAGGTAAGTTTATAGTAGCGTGGCAAAGGCGTAAGTGGAGAGTGAAAGGTAAGGGTAAGTGGTATCACTATAAAACACCTAAACAAATGGTGGATACATACGTTAGGGGGAATAAGTAATGGATTTAGTTAAGGAACAGGAAAGACTTGAGGAGTTACAATTGACCGAAGCAAGAGCTAAGGTTATTAAGAACTACCTTAACTTAGTAGAAGGGGATAAAGGAGATGTCACAGCTGAAGGTATAGCACTGCAGAAACTAGGAATTAATAGACTTACTCAAGTTATTAAGGAATATTGGCTGCCAACCTTAAGAGGTTTCTCAAATTCTAGAAGAAAACCATTATTAAGCTACAAGGGGAGAGAAAGTGACTTAGCATTCTTAATTATATCTAGTGTTGTGTCTTCAGTTATGAAGCGACCTGCTTCTACCCAACAATTAATAGGTATCTTACTTAGAAACTTAAAGAATGACATTATGCTCGACACATTCCAAGCCCAAGAACCTAAGTTGTTTGCTTATATTGAGTACGAGTACAAGAAGCGTGGGCAAGATTATGTTAATTCTAGAAAGAAACGACTAGCACAGCTATTAGTTGAGCAAGAAGTAGAGGAAATTGGACTTCCTACGGGGATTGCGATGTTTGAACTACTGTTAAGTGCTAATCTAGGCTTGGTAACTAAGTTTAAAAGGCATACACCCAACACTAAGAGAGCTAGGAAGTCACCTCTCTACTTCTATAGGTTAACGGAAGGAGCAGAAGAGGTTGTAGGTAATATACAACAGTTTTTAACAGAGTTATCAATAACTTACAAGCCTCTAGTTATTAAACCTAGGGCTTGGTCCGAGGGTAATTGTGGTGGTTATCACCATTCCGACTGTAAAGGGTTCATTAAACTGAAGAATACTAAGCAACGTGCCATATATAAGGGCTTAATAGAGGAAGGTTTAGACCTAAGTCGTCTATATGGTGTTGTAAATAGTATATCAGCAACACCTTGGAGGGTTAATAAGTGGTTGTTTGAGGTTGTAGATAATATATTAAAGAATAATATAACTGATTACTCTAAACCAAAGGACAATCCTAAGTGCATTGCAGGTCTACCCTTCCAAGAATTTATTAAGGTGGATGATTTAGTTAAACCCGAGCATTTTGGTGAGGTATTCCAAGATGAACGAGGGTTCACTAGGCACGAAAGGAAGGAAGATTACACTGCCTACTACAAGAGAAGAGAAGCAGTATTGGCGAAGTTAGAAGCAAATAACAGCAGAAGAGTGATATATGCCGTTGCTTTTGACATTGCTAAACAATTTAGTAAATACGAGAGATTCTACTTCTCATATAAGTCTGACTTTAGAGGTAGGTTATATCCAGTACAACAAGTATTTAATCCTCAGGCAACAAGTAATGTTAAAGCCTTGATGGAATTTGCTGAGGGAGTAGAACCAACAATAGAAGGTATTTATTGGTTGAAGGTAGCCCTAGCTAATTCTATGGGTTATGACAAACTACCTTATGATGAGAGAGTTTCTTATGTAGATGACAATCTAAGCTCAATTCTTAAATGTGCTGAGAGTCCCTTAGAGGAGACTTCCTTCTGGACTGAAGCTGATGAACCTCTGATGTTTTTAAGTGGCTGTAAGGCACTGTCAGATGCCTTGAAGGGTAAGCTAGTCTATTATCCTGTACCTCTAGATGCAACCTGCAGCGGAATTCAAATATATAGTGGGTTGTTGATGGATGAGGAAGGAGCAAGAGCAGTAAATGTAATTAATAATGAGAGTGGAAGACCTGCTGATATCTACAAAGAAGTAGCGGATGTAGTTGAACGTAGATTACTTAGTGGAGATTACCCTAAAGAGTTTACTTTTACTGATGCTGAAGGTAAGTTTACTGAAGTTAAAACACATATTGAAGCTGAAGGTTTAAAAGGTAAGATTGACCGTAAGAAGACTAAGCGTAATGTCATGACACAACCTTACTCAGTAACACAGAGAGGTATGTATGACCAACTTAGGGAATTGTTCGACCAAGCCCAAGACGATGGTGAGGTGTTTTGGAGAGGTGAGAAGTGGGTAAGTATTAAATTATTAACCCACCTAAACACTCAAGCTATATTTGAGGTGGTTAAGGGTGCTATTGTAGGACAAGAGTATATTAAGGAGATAACTAAACACTTTAATCTCAGTAATAAGCCTCTAGTATGGAAAACACCTATCTTTGGTTTCCCTGTGATACAAGCAAGTCAGAAGAGAAAGAAGAAGCAGATTAAAACACAAATAGGACAGATGCAATTCTCCTACTTAACTGATAAACTAGATAGTAGGAAGCAGTCTAGTTCCATTGCTCCTAACTTCATTCACTCCCTTGATGCTACTCTTATGATGTTAACAGTAGAACGATTAGCTAATGAGTATGGTGTTAATAGTTTTGCCTTAATTCACGATAGTTTTGCTGTTCCTTGTACTGAAGTAGAACATCTAAACAATGCAGTTCGTGATAGTTATGTTGAGTTGTTTATAGCTGAACCTTTATCTGATTGGTATGAGCAGTTACAGAGCAAGCTACCTAACATAAAACTAAGGCATCCTGATGAGGTGATGTTATACACCTTAGATATTCAGGAGGTATGGGATAGTAATTATATATTTAGTTGATTACTAGTATCTTTACAAAGTGGACTTACTAATGGGTTTGTGCTGGTATCTATATTTGTGTTAATGTTACTAATACTTATAAGACTGTACTTGACAGAGTAATATAAGTATGAATGTAGGCTGACACTACTTACTTATATACAGAGGTAGAAACCCCTTATATAATATAGTAAAGAAATGAGCATAAACAAGGAGCAGACTACTACTACTAAGAAACCTAGGAGCAGAAACAAAAGAGCAATAACAAGTAGAAACAAAAGTAATTAACAAGTGTTATATAGTTATATAATAAGTAAGAAGAAAGTAGTAGTAGAAGCAACGGAGTTGACTAAGTTACTAACATATTCTTATACTAGGTTATATAAGTAGAGCAATCATGTGTCAAAGGTTCTTTCATGACCTACTCCCACCTTGGTTGTTCTAACTTATATATCTTAGGTTAGAGATGTATAACGGCAATAAAGCCACAAGTAAATAATAAGGAGACTGTAAAATGTCAAATACAAGTAAAGTAAAAGCGTTAGTAACGCCAACAGGAAGTGCACTATGGGCAAAGGTAACTGAGCCACAGGCTAATAAGTTTAATCCAACACCTATGTTTTCAATGAGTGTTGTATTCAAACCCGAGGAAGTAGAAGTCTTTAAAGGTAAGATGCAGGATTTATTAAATGAATTCTATGATGAGACCTTCGCTGAAATTAAACCTGCCAAGCAGAAGTCATTAGCTAAAGCTGACCTATTTAGAGAAGCAGAGGATAAGGACGGTAGCCTAACAGGTGAACTCGAGTTAAGAACTAAGCAATTTGCTAAGGACTTTAAAGGTAACGAGCAGATAATGCCTATCGTAGATAGCACAGGTAAGGATATTACTAATGGTTGCCCTCTAGTTGGTAACGGTAGTAAGGTACGAGCTAAGGTATTCCCTAAACTATACTACATGGCATCTACTAACACAGTAGGTATCAGCTTCCGACTTAACGCTGTACAGATTGTTGAGTTGGTTGAGTATGGTAATGCTTCAACAGGGTTTGATGCAGTAGATGGTGGTTATGTAGCACCTACTACCTTAGGTGTTAAAGCTGAGGATATCTTCCAAGGTGAACCTGTAACTGCTGACACAGCTGAAGACTTAGATTTTTAATGCACCAATCGGAAGAGGACGGTGAGCTAATAAGGGCTCACTTGCCTTGTCCTGATTGCGGTTCAACTGATGCTTTAAGTGAATATACAAACAACACCTATTGTTTTAGTTGTACCAAATCAACTTATACGGGAAACACAAGTAAACAACAAGTAAATACACAAAGAAGGAGACACAACATGAGAGACGAGTTACTACATGGGGAATACCAAGATATTAAAGGCAGAGGACTTAGTGTCAAAACCTGTCGTAAATATGGTTACCACCTAGCAGAGATTGACGGCAGTCCTGCCTACCTAGCCAACTACTATGATGACCATAATAACTTGGTCGGACAGAAGGTTAGATTCAAAGATAAATCATTCAGAGCAATAGGAACAGTAAACCCTAGTGTTATGTTTGGTAAACAACTATTCAGAGATAAAGGAAGGCAGGTTATTATCACCGAAGGTGAGGTAGATTGTCTATCTGTAGCTGAGGCATTTGATTGTAAGTACCCTGTTGTATCATTACCTAATGGTGCTCAATCAGCATCTACTTGTATCAAGAAGAACCTAGAGTGGTTAGAAGGATTCAATACTATCGTACTTTGGTTTGATAATGACCAAGCAGGTAAGGATGCAGTAGAAGCAGTGATGCCTTTACTCAGCCCAGGTAAGGTTAAGGTAATATCTAACCAATACAAAGATGCTAATGAGATGTTAATAGCCGAAGGTAAGTCAGCGGTTGTTAATGCTACTTATGATGCAAAGGAATGGAGACCCGATGGTATTCTAAATGGGTCTGAGTTATGGGACAAGTACAAAGAGAAGCAAGTATTTGAAACCTGTCACTACCCCTACCCTAAGATGGATGATATGTTTAAAGGGCTACGCAAAGGTGAGTTAGTTACTTTCACTGCTGGTTCGGGTATGGGTAAATCAACAGTAGTACGAGAGATTGCTTATGACCTAATGCTACGACAAGAGAAGAAGATTGGCTACATAGCTTTGGAAGAGAATTGGCGTAGTACGTTAACCAAGTTCTTAGGGATGTATAGTAACAAGCCCCTATTCTTTGATGATGAGTTAACCCCTGAGGAAGAGAAAGAAGCTTGGGGTGAAACAATCGGTAAGGATAGGTTGTATCTCTATGACCACTTCGGTTCTATTGAAACTGAGAACCTACTAGCTAAGATACGAGTGATGATACATAACTGTGGTGTGGACTTCATTGTTCTAGACCATATCTCTATTGTTATCTCAGGTATGGAAGGTGGTGATGAGCGTAGGTCTATTGATAACCTAATGACTATGTTGAGGTCTGTAGTAGAAGAGACTAATGTAGGTATGCTACTTATCTCCCACTTGCGTAGAGCATCGGGTGACAAAGGACATGAAGACGGAGCACAGATTACACTTAGTCAGCTACGAGGTTCAGGTGCTATTGCTCAACTGAGTGATGCTGTTATCGGACTAGAGCGTGATGCCCAATCCGAGGAGGAAGGCGATAAGATTACTATCAGGGTTCTTAAGAATAGATTTGGAGGTATGTTAGGTAAAGCAGATACCCTACAATACAACCACGACACAGGGAGAATTGAGTTATCGTCTGATGAGTTTGAGGAGGTTGAAGATGTCGACAGCGATTTTTGACTTAGAAACTAATGGCTTGTTGGATGAGGTTCATACTATCCATTGTATGGTTATATATGATTTAGAGGAACAGCACTACTATTCCTTTAAACCACATCAGATACAAAAGGGACTTGAAATATTAAGTCAGTTTGATACTCTAGTGGGGCATAACATCATTGGGTTTGACCTACCAGTGATACGCAAACTATATCCAAACATAGCATTAAGTGATACGGTTGTTGACACTCTTATTCTGAGTAAGTTAGCCTACTACAATATGCATACAATAGATGAGTGTAGAAACATAAGCCCACGTCTTAAAGGTAGGCATTCTTTAAAGTCATGGGGTGCACGACTTGATTTCTACAAGGGTGACTATGGTGAACAAGAGGATGCTTGGGATTCCTACAACGAGGATATGCTTATCTACTGTAAGCAGGATGTAAGATTAACCACCAAGGTTTATAAGAAGTTACTAACTAAGACTTGGTTACCTGCAGAAGCTTTAAGAATTGAACAGGAGTTTGCCGTACTAATGGTGGAGCAGACTGCAACAGGTTGGTTGTTTGATGTGGATAAAGCACAGAAGCTTCACGTGGAACTTATGAGAGATAAGGAAGCTATTGAGAAGGAGTTGTATGAGACCTTCAAACCTAAGTACATTTACAAAGGTGAGAAGAATTATGTTAGGTCACCTTTCAATAGATTAGGTGTTAGCTTCTGGCGTAATAGTTCTGTTGAATACACCCCATTCAATCCTGCTTCTAGACAACACATAGCCCGATGGTTAGGTGACTTATATGGATGGAAGCCTAAGATGTCTGAGAAGGGAAACCCAATCGTAGACAGTGTAGTTCTTAGTAAGTTGAAGTGGAGCGAAGCCCAACTACTAGTTAAGTTCTTTGATATCAATAAGCTGATTGGAATGGTAGCAGAAGGTAACAATGCTTGGCTTAAGTTAGTAGGTAATGATGACCGTATCCACGGACAGCTTGATACATTAGGAGCAGTCACAGGTAGATGTACCCATAGGAAACCTAACGTAGCACAGACACCTTCTTCTAGAGCCTTTAAAGGTTCGGAATGTAGGGCACTATTTAAAGTTCCCAAGGGTTACAGTATTGTAGGTGTGGATGCTAGTGGATTAGAACTGAGGATGCTTGCTCACTACATGGCTAAGTGGGATAAAGGTAGCTATGGTAAGCAAGTATTGGATGGTGATATCCACACAGTAAACCAAGAAGCAGCAGGGTTGTCTACACGAGACCAAGCTAAGACCTTTATCTATGCTTTCTTATATGGAGCAGGTGACGGTAAGATTGGTTCTATTGTTGGTGGTAAAGCTAAGGAAGGTAAAGCCTTGAAGAAGAAATTCTTTAAAACACTACCTGCTCTAGAGAAGCTCATTACATCTGTTACTAAATCAGCAGAGAAGGGGTATATCACAGGGTTAACAGGTAGAAGGTTATACATACGAAGCCCTCATTCTGCTTTAAATACTTTACTGCAGTCGGCAGGTGCATATGTCATGAAGTATTATACAGTTCAGTTAGCGAAGAATCTTATTAATCATGATGTTAAACTCATTGGGAATATTCATGATGAAGTACAGATGGAAGTGTTAGAAGCTCAAGTTGATGAAGTTAAGGAGATAGCGGAAGCAACATTTGCTGAAGTTACTAACCTTCTTAATTTTAGAATTAAACTTGAAGGAGAAGCACAACATGGTGAAACCTGGTACGACACGCATTAAAGCTATATTACCTCTACCACTCTATTGGAAGGGAAGAGGTAACAAGAGACGACAACTACTACTATCTACTAACACTTGGTTACCGATGCACTACACGCAACGGAACAACATTAAACAGAATTACCACGAAATAGTTAAAGAGTGGTGTGAACAGCTACCTAAGTTTAAAACACTTAGACCTGAGTACACTATTTACTTTAACAATAAAAGGGTTAAGGACGTTGATAATTATCTCGCACCTTTACATAAATTCCTAATGGATGCTATGGTTGAGTTTGGTGCTATCGAAGACGATAATTATAAATATGTTACAGGCTTCTCAGCAGACTTCGGTGGGATAGGCGATGAGAACTATGCAGTCGTGGAGCTAGTGGGTGAATACGAAGATAAAGATTGATGAAGCAATAATAAGAGTATCCACAACTAAGCTCGATGTGGATGATAAGGTAATAGCTAGTATGCTAACAACATTACAACTATTAAAACAATTAGGATTTAAACACATAAGTAAAGGAGATAAGGATGACCGAGGACAACATAAACCCTAGTCACTACAAACAAGGGAACAGAGAAGTAATAGATTTTATATTAGACCAACAACTAAGTTACCTAGAAGGTAATGTTGTTAAGTACGTGGCGAGATATAAGTATAAGAATGGTCTTGAAGACCTAAAGAAAGCCCAGTGGTATCTTAACAAGATAATGCTGGAACTAACAAAACCTGAGGAACAGAATGACATTTGACGAACACATCGAGTCACAGGGGGTAATGCTCCCTATTGATGGTTGGGAGGATTTACTCTTCGACTATCTACAAACACTAGAGAAGGTAGGATATGCCATACCTATTGATAAAATTATGGAAGCAGTATTTGCTACTCAAGAATTAGCAGATATATGTTTGGGGGAGTTAGGTCCAGGGGAGAGCAGATATGTCCACTAGAGTTATTAGATTTACAGCAGATTGGTGTGAGGTATGTAAGGATTATCTACCCACCTTTGTAAGAGTAATGGAAGACTATAGTCACTATGAGGTTCAATCAGTTGATATTCAAACTGATGATGGTGTTGAGATGGCTAGTGATTATGGAATAAGTGGAGTACCCACTACAATCATATTCAAAGATGAGACGTACGCTATTAAGGTCGGAGCTATACCTGAGGAAGACCTTAGGGGGTTCTTGGATGCCAGCTAATAATAGAGGTAAGGCATTTACAAAGTTCGACCTTGACTTAGCGTTTGGTGAGAAGTGGGAGGATTTTATAGATGAGGCGTTTAAAACAGCAGAGGTTAAAACAGAGAATGGTACTTGGGAATTCTATGGAAATATAGTTATAGAATGCAACAGCTACGGTAAGCCTAGTGGTATTGATTCCACTGAGAGTGATATGTGGATACATAACTTAATCGATAGTAGAGGTGAGTATGTTCTAGGGTTTGTAATCCCTACCAAAACACTTAAGGCTGTATGCGAACACAAGGACACAGTTATGGGTGGTGACCACGGTGCTAGTGAGTTAATCAAACTAGATATCAGTAGGTTAGCCTATACAATAATTAACAAACACAAGGCATTAAAGGAGATAGGTAATGAAAGCACTCATTGATAGTGATAGCTTAATATATAAGCACGCAAGTATTAACCAAGAAGTAACAGAGTGGGATGAGAATACTACTACTATAACCACTAATCTAACTAAAGCTAAGCGAGGTTTGAGAAGGAACATAAACGATATAGTTGAAGCAGTAGATGCAGACGGCTACCTCTGTGTACTTTCCCCTAAGCGTACCTTTAGATACGATGTACTAAAAACATATAAGGGTAATAGGAAACCTGCTAAGAATCCACTAGAGCTACTAAAACCTCTTAGGGCTTTCTTATCTGAAGCTATGAACACACATACCCCTACCTATGTAGAGGCAGATGATTTCTGTGTTTGGAAGATGTATGACGAGCCTAGTGAGTGGGTGTTATGTCATATTGACAAGGATTTAAATCAGGCAGTAGGTGCTCACTACAACTACAAAACCCTTAAGAGTTATAAAGTAAAGCAGGATGAAGCAGACTATATGTTCTACTTACAAACTCTTACAGGTGATACAAGTGATGGCTATAAAGGCTGTCCAGGAATTGGTCCAAAGAAGGCAGAGAAGATACTTCAACCCCTTGATTTGACTAACGAGCAAGAAGTGTGGGATGCTATTGTGGCTACCTACGAAGAGAAAGAACTAACAGAAGATGATGCCCTAGTACAGGCTAGAGTAGCAAGAATGCTACGACCTAGTGAGTACAACGGTAATGATGTAATTAAATTATGGGGAATTGAGGATGAAGAGTGAATACTTAGGTATTACTATTGATAGAACAAGAGACAAGATAATGTCCCAACAAGCACAAGAGCTTGTTAAGGGTTATTATTTAAGGGGGAAAGAGAAGTCACCACAAGAAGCTTATGCACGAGCTTGTGTTGCCTATAGTAATGAAGATTTAGAATTAGCACAGAGGTTATATGATGCTGTATCAAATGGTTGGTTTATGTTTAGTAGTCCTATTCTCAGTAATGCTCCTTCGCAAGACAACGATACTAAAGGATTGCCTATATCGTGTTTCCTATCGTATATACCTGACACTCTTGATGGTCTCATTAGTCATCAGTCTGAGCTCGCTTGGCTATCTGTTAAAGGTGGTGGTGTGGGCGGACACTGGGGTGATGTAAGACCTGTAAGTGATAAAGCACCAGGACCAATACCATTTATTAAAGTAGCCGATGCAGCAATGACTGCGTACAAACAAGGCAAAACAAGAAAGGGGAGTTATGCAGCATACACAAACATCAGCCATCCAGACATTATGGAATTCATTAATATCAGAGTGCCGACAGGGGGTGACAGCAACCGTAAGTGTTTTAACATTAACAATGCTGTCAATATTACTGATGAGTTTATGGATAGTGTGCTTAGTAATAGCGACTGGAATCTGGTGGATACTAACACAGGTGCTACTACAGAGACTATCGGGGCGAGGGAACTTTGGGAGAGACTTCTCGAGGTACGCTTCAGAACTGGAGAACCGTATCTTAACTTCATTGACGAAGCTAATAGACAGCTCCCCCAAGCCTTAAAGGATGAAGGACTCGAAATCAAAGGAAGCAACCTATGTAATGAAATTCACCTTCCGACCAACGAAGATAGGACGGCAGTATGTTGCTTATCCAGCGTCAATCTTGAACATTTTGAGGCGTGGAAGGAAACCTCGCTAGTAGTAGATTTGATAACTATGTTGGATAATGTACTTACACATTTCATCGATGGTGCTCATCCTATACATATGAAGAAGGCTATTACATCTGCAGTCGGTGAGCGTAGTCTAGGATTAGGTGCTATGGGATTCCACAGTTATCTACAGAGTAAGAACATCCCTTGGGAAAGTGCCCTAGCCACGGGTAAGAACCTACAGATGTTTAAATATATAAAGGATGAAGCCTTATCTGCTACTAGGGCTTTAGCTGATGTTAGAGGAGAATATTTAGATGGTATCGGAACAGGTAAAAGAAATTCTCACTTACTCGCTGTTGCTCCTAATGCTAACTCCTCTATTATTTGTGGGACTAGTGCTAGTATTGAGCCTATCAAGTCTAATGCTTATACTCATAGGACTAGGGTTGGTGCTCACTTGGTTAAGAATCAAGTTAGGTGAAGGTAAGGAATGGTTAACTAGGCAGTGGTCTAACATTATCCATCATGAAGGTAGTGTTCAACAGTTAGACTATTTGAGTGAGTGGGAGAAGGACGTATATAAGACTGCTTTTGAATTAGACCAAGAGTGGGTAGTAGAGCACGCAGCTCAAAGGCAAGTGTTTATATGCCAAGGTCAAAGCGTTAATCTATTCTTCCCTGCAGGTAGTAACAAGTCATATGTAAATAAAGTACACCTTAAGGCTTGGAAGGATAAGTTAAAGGGGTTGTATTATTTAAGAACTAATAGCTCTAGTGTAGCTGAGCAGATTGGTAAGAAGGTAGAACGTATTAAATTAGAGAACTTTAAGGAGGAGGAAGGATGTCTGAGTTGCCAGGGGTAATGGATGAGGCTCAAGCTTACAAACCGTTTAATCACGTGTGGGCTATGGAGATTGCAGAGGAACACGAGAAGGTACATTGGGGCACATGGGAAGTTAAGCTACAAGAGGATGTCGACCAGTGGAAGAAAGGGGATATCAGCGATGTCGAGAAGAACCACATCACTCAGATACTACGCCTCTTCACACAGTCAGATGTACAGGTAGGTCAGAACTACTGTGACCTATTCATCCCTAAGTTCCGTAACCATGAGATTAGGAATATGTTGATGAGCTTTGCTGCGAGAGAAGGCACACATCAGAGAGCCTACGCTTTACTTAATGATACGTTAGGCTTCCCCGACAGTGAGTATGAAGCTTTCCTTGAGTATGAAGAACTAACAAACAAGGTTGAGTTCATGCAAGATAATGATACTTCTACACAGCATGGTCTAGCTAAGGCTCTAGCACAAACCTGTTGTAATGAAGGTATGTCGCTATTCTCTGCTTTTGCTATGTTATTAAACTATCAAAGACGTGGCAAGATGAAAGGTATGTGCGAGGTAGTTGAGTGGAGTATTAGAGACGAGAGTATTCATGTTGAAGGTATGTCTAGACTATTTAGAGCATTCTGTTCTGAGCATCCTAGGGTTGTTACAGATGAATTTAAAGGAGAAATATATGAGATGTTCAGGGTGGCGGTGTCCTTGGAAGATAAGGTTATCGATTTGGCTTATGCACTGGGAAGTGTGGAGGGTCTCAACAAAGCTGAAGTTAAAGAATACATACGACATTTGGCGGACAGACGATTAATAATGCTCGGTCTTAAGCCTAATTGGGGTGTTAAAGATAATCCCCTGCCTTGGGTAGAATGGATTGTAGCAGGTGATAGTTTCAAGAACTTCTTTGAAGGAACTGTTACTGATTACTCTGCTGCAGGAATGGACGGTGAGTGGGGGTGGTAAAGAAGAACTACCTCCCAAACTTTGAATGGCATAAAGGGTTTAAGTGGGACAAGTTAAAGGAGCAGAAATGCAAGGATACAAAGGATGGAAAGGAAGACAAAGACTACACGCAAAAGGAAGAGACACGGGATGGGAATGGATAGAGGACTGCTCCCTGAAGGGGTGCTTAAAGGAGTTCAAGAAGTATATAATTTCCCACAAGGGATTGTTCTTAACTTCTCTAATAGTGGTATCACTACTGATAGGTGAGTCTAGGGCTGAGATATTCGATGGAAGAATTGAAGCACCTTCAAGCCCTTTCTCATTTCCCCACAAGGATGATTACGTCACTATGGATATAGTCCAAACAGATGGAGGCGGTGGTACTGTTGTATGTCCTAGTGTACAGGCTTGTTATACATATGTACTAAGAGCAGAAGCTAGAGGTGCTCTTCAATTCTGTGAGAGTATGACTATTAAGCGTGATGGTGTAATTGTTTGGTGGAGGAAGTATTTCTAATGGGTGACGATTATTGGGATAAGAAGAAGTGGCTTGATGGTCTTGGGGAGAAGTTTAGAAGAGGGGTTACTAACAATATCCCCATAATACCTACCTATAGAGAACTAGAGATGAAACTAACTGAGCTTGAAGACCAACATACTATACTAGGTACTAGATATGAGGCGTTGTGTAAGATACTAAGGAAACAAGGTTTAGATAGAGTGGACAGCTACTACAGTAACTTACAGAAGTTAGCTGAAGATGATGGAGAGATTTGGATTACTAATGATGATGGCAGTAAATGTAAAGTACAACATAAAATGGAGGACAAGGAGTAGTGGGTAAATCTGACACTACTTACTTATATAATGGATAGACTTCCGAGAGAAACTACAGTCTTACTTACAGAATTAGAACTTATGTTCCCTGACCAAATGGTTACTGAACAAATGTCTGACTTTGAACGGGGTAAGAAAGCAGGAGTAATAGAATTACTTCGTTTATTAAGACAACTACAACACACAGGAGAATAACTATGGGCGGATTATTTAGCTCACCTAAAGCACCTACACCACCACCACCAGCTACACCAGCAGCAGCACCAAGAGATGATGCTACTTTTAAGCCAGGTGATGATGGTCTTAAGAAAACTAAGAAGATGACAGCTATTAAGAAAGGTAAAGGCAGATTAGCCATTGCTGTTAAATCAGGCGTTAAGTCTGGAGTAGCTAAAGGATATTAAGGAGTAAGGTATGGCAGAAGAACGTACAGTAACACTCAAAGCTAGATGGTCTAAACTAGAAGGCGAGAAGTCAACGGTATTAGATAGAGCAAGAGATTGTGCTTCTTTAACTATTCCTTCTATGTTAACTAAGCAAGGTCATAAGGAGCAAGATGTATTAGCTACTCCTTATCAATCAATTGGTGCTCGTGCAGTGAATCACTTAGCGAGTAAACTATTGTTAACATTGTTACCTCCTAATGCTCCTTTCTTTAGACTGATGCCTAATCCTGAGGATGTTGCTGACTTAGACCCTCAGCAGGATGCTCAGTTAGAGGAAGCATTAGCTAACTATGAAAGAGATTTATATACATATATAGAGAAGAAAGCATATCGAGTACCTTTGTTTGAGGCTTTAAAACTTCTAATCGGTACAGGTAATGCTTTACTTCGTCTTGAAG
>JYMV01027936.1_pt1 | contig 15809 bp, 19 predicted proteins | sample 338911 | NCBI WGS metagenome assembly JYMV01 (sample SAMN03354496, study PRJNA234377) | hydrothermal vent metagenome | biome: Deep sea; feature: Hydrothermal plumes at the Eastern Lau Spreading Center, Western Pacific Ocean; material: Seawater | place: Tonga | collected 2009 | depth 2000 m m
GAAGTTATGGATGGTAATGGCATCCACCTCGCCAGACAGAAAAGATGCCCGTACCTTGATGAACACAAACCAAGTTGTGGATGTGATAAAGGATTAGATGTAGATGTGGGAGATCCCGTCGTAAGGTTTAACAATTTTAACGATTCAGCACTTGATTTTGCACTCAGAGTGTTTGTGCGGGATTATGGTTCTCAGTTTAAAATGAAAAGTGAAATGAGAACAATCATGTACCAAGAATTCAAAAATTATGACATTAGGATACCATGGCCTATCCGAACGATATACCAAGGAGATGAGAAAAGAGAAGCAGAGGAAATTGGGAAATTCGATAAAGAACGTAACCAAGTGGTTAAGGAGCATGGCGCTAAAGAGACTGAGGGTATGGCAGAAGAAGAATAGCATTTTCTGAAGATTTAAGAATCTGTTTTATTTCGTTGAAATATTGGTTAAATTTGCTGTTATAGCAGGAAATGCGTCTAGAGATCTAGCAAAACGAATTGCCAGAAGACTAAAGGCTCCATATATAGAAGCACAAACAAAGATTTTCCCAGACGGTGAAAGTAAGATTACATTCAGTAGTATACCAAAAAAAAGCATCATATTAGTAGTCCAGTCCACATATCCTCCAGTTGATACAAACCTGTTGCAAACGCTAGCAATAATTTCTCAGGCTAGAAAAGCATCCTCAAAGATCTATGCGATAATACCATACATGGGTTATGCGAGACAGGACAGACAATTTCTAAGCGGAGAAGTAGTTACAATGTCAATAGTTGCAAAGATGCTCCAAGCAGTGGGTGCAAAAAAAGTCATTGTTGTTGATATACACAGCAAGACCGCACTAAATCACTTTAAAATTCCTACAGTAAATGTTTCTGCCATTCCAGAACTCGCCAAATATTTCAAAAAGCTGAAAATAAAAAAACCGTTAGTTGTATCTCCTGATACGGGCGGTTCTTCAAGAGCAAAAAAATTTGCCAGTCTATTAAACACTGACTTTATCACATTAAAAAAATCTAGGAATAGAAATACCGGAAAAGTACAGATTCAATCTTCCAAAGTAGATGTTCATGGAAGGGATTTGATTGTTATTGATGACATAATAAGTACTGGTGGAAGTATTATCAAGGCTACTCAGTTTCTAAAGAAACAAAAATGCAAACGGGTTTTTGTGGCATGCACACATGGACTGTTTGTTGGAGATGCTGAAAGGAAAATCAAAAAAGCTGGAGTGTCAAAAATCATAAGTACCAACACTATTCCTAGAAGCACTTCAAAAGTTGACATGGCAGGAGTGATAGCGAAATCAATTTAATAAAATGATGGAACTTATTTTTTTAGGAACGGCAGCTTCACATCCTACACTAGAACGTTCCACTTCATGCATCTGCTTGGTAAGAGACGGAGAAATCTTGATGTTTGATGCAGGTGAGGGCGCACAAATTTCTTATCTAAAATCAGGTCTTGGTTGGAATAAAAAAATGAAAATTTTTGTCACACATTTACACGGGGATCATTGTATTGGAATTTTAGGGTTTTTACAAACAATGACGTTGCAAAATAGAACTGAACCTGTTGAGATTTACGGTCCTGAAGGTATTGAAGAGTTTATTGCAGCAAATATCAAAGTTATGAATTTTGGGTTATCATTTCCAGTTTTCATAACGCTAGTAAATGAAGGGTTGGTTGTAAGCGAGGAAAAATATGAAGTGTATGCTTGTGAAGCCGAACATTCTGTGCAAACATTTTCTTTTCTTTTTCTTGAAAAAGAAAAACCGGGAACATTCTACCCTGAAAAGGCTACTGCCCTTGGTATTCCAAAAGGAAAGTTATGGCATAAACTTCAACAAGGAGAGGAAGTTGTAATTGAAAATAAATCAATAAAACCCTCCGAGGTGATGGGACCTAATGTGCCTGGGAAAAAAATTGGTATATCTGGTGATACCAGACCCATAAAAAAACTAGAAGTGTTTTTTAAAAATTGTGACTATCTGGTTTTTGACTCTACATTTTCAGATGAGCTGAAAGAAAAAGCTGTTGAGACTTGTCACTCTACCGCAAAAGAAGCTGCTACTTTTGCAAAAAACGCAACTGTTTCAAATTTGATTTTAACTCACTTTTCTGCTAGATACAAGGATGAGAGTATTTTGTTGGATGAAGCAAGAGCCATTCATAATTCCGTAATAGCAGCTAATGATCAATTAAAAGTAGAAATAGAATAATTATTCAGCATCAGATACAAGCCAATCTATTACATCTTCAATGTTTTTAGAATGCAATACCACTTTTATCGGACCTAAAGGTGATTCGTCAGCCTCATCACAGAGAGCTATAACGTTTGCAAAGGCTGCTTGTTTGTTAAGATAAAACCAGGTTGAGTCTTTTGCCATATTACGCATTAGATGCCTACGATAGGCACTTTTGGTCCTCCTTGATCGCATAGTTTCATAGATCTTTGTTAAGGATTCATAGTTGCTTGAGTTTACAACCAAAGAATCGCCAGTTATCTTTTCATCCATATCAGTTAGAATGTTTGATACAGCTGTTCGAACTTTTTCCATATCCTCTGATGCGTTTATAGTACAAAAGGCGGATACTTTACAATTAACATCTAAGGATCTCAAGTATCAATCCATTTTTCAATTACTTTGTATGCTCGTTCAGTAAGTTCGTCTAGTGTAATATTGCTATTTGAAATGGTTTCGTCTGCTATTGATATGGATTCACCAATTCCTACACCGAGTTCTCTGTTATCACGCTCTTCAAATTTTTCTTTTGTTTTGGGATCATCTGAGCGTCCACGAGCACTCAAAAATTTATAGCGAGTATCGGCAGAAGCCTCTATCGATAATAATTTTACATCTCCAACATTTTTTAAAACTTCAATCTCTGCAGTTGATCTTACACCATCAATAATAATTACTCCAGATTGAGAATTTTTTATTTGCTCCGTAAGTAGTTCGGCAATTGCCCCAGGTCCGTTTTTCTCACGTAATTCTAACATCAACTTGCCCAAGTTGTCTCCAGTTGATTCTAAATTGCGTCTTTTTGCCTCAGCACGAACACCATCACCTAAATTCAAAGCTTCGATACCTTTTGCCTTCAATGCAGATACAATAGTTGACTTGCCAGAACCCGGCATGCCAGTTAGACAGACTATTAGCTTTACCACGGTGAAATTGTTTCACAATTCAAGTCTATGAATCTACCGCAATGCCTAACAAACGCTATGTTAAAAAAAATATAATGCGAACTTTTGTTGCAATTGAAGTAAGTGATCAAAATGTTTTAAATTCTATTAGTCATGTTCAGTCTGAATTAAGCATCAAAGCTAAACCAGTAGAACTTCATAACATGCATTTTACTGTACAATTTTTAGGAGAAATCTCAGAGGAAATGACTAGAAAAATTTCTGATGCGTTAAATAGTTTGGAATTTACTCCGTTTTTGATAAGTTTTGTTGGCATTGGGGTTTTCCCCAAGCCTAGCTTCCCACGAGTGATTTGGATTGGAACGAATGAGGGTGTCAATGAACTTGAAAAATTAGCAGAAATGATACGCATAAAATTATCACAGCTTGGATTTCGCCCAGATAAAAAATTCAAGCCGCATGTTACTATATTTAGAGTAAAAAACAAGATTGAAGACATATCAGACAAATTGGAAAAATTTTCGTCATATTCTTTTGGAAAGCAGATGATCTATGAAATTAAATTGAAGAAAAGCGAACTTACACCTGAAGGACCTATTTATACAGATGTGTTGGTTGTGAAAGGAAAGAAATGAATTCAATCTTAAACTATGCAAAAAAGGAAGCGACACCGCCTAAAAAATTACAGCAAAGGAAACAGCGTATTGTAAAAATGGCTTGTGATTTAGTAAGTGAATTCATAAAAAAACATCCCCAAGTAGTTGGGTTTGAACTCGGTGGTTCATATGCTAAAGGTACATGGCTACCGGAAAAAGCTGATATTGATATCTTTGTTAAATTCAACAAAAAAACATCCGAAAAGGATTTTAGAAATCTTGGGACAGAGATAGGTTTTCAATCATTAAAGAAATACAAGCCTTACACTAGGCATGCGGAGCATCCATTTGTAGAGGCAATTGTTGACGGAACCAAAGTAAACATTGTTCCGTGCTATGATGTCAATAAAGGAGAGTGGCAAAGTGCAACAGATAGATCCATATATCATACAAAATTCATGTCGCAAAATTTATCTGATTCTATGAAGGAAGATGTGAGAATTCTCAAGAAGTTTTTTCTCCATCTAGGAGTTTATGGAGCTGAAATAGCCAAGGAAGGTTTTAGTGGATATGTCTCAGAAGTGCTAATTTCCTACTTTGGCAGCTTTGAAAAAACAATAAAGAAAATTTCAGAGTTGAAGAAAGGACAAGTGATTGGAAAAACTATGAAAAAATTTGATTCGCCTATTGTACTCATTGACCCTATTGATAACAATAGGAATCTTGGAACTGCAATTTCAATAGATAATTTAGGAAAGTTTGTTTTAGCAAGTAGGGCGTTTTTGAAAAAACCATCTAAAAAATTTTTTAAAAAGCCAGTTTCTAACCGTATTATGAAAAATGTTGATAAAATTGTAGTTGTCCAATTTAGGTTTAAAGATAGAAGTGATGATATTATTTGGGGTCAAATAAAACGTGCGTCAAATGCACTAAAAACTCAGTTAGAATTGGGTGAATTTACGGTTTTAAGGAATTCGTCAGTTAAGGATGAAAAGGAAAATGCGGCATTAATTTTTTTGTTGCATGCAAAAAAAATTGAAAGTAGTTTAGTTCGGGTTGGACCTGAAATTTCTAGTAAGGATCACTGTGAAAAATTTATTTTAGCTAATTTTAAAAAAAGCCAGCTTATGTGGATTAATGAAGAAGGCAAAATACAATCCTTACAGAAAAGAAAATATGATGATGCGATATTATTTTTGAAAAACCTTTTGAAAGATAATCTAAAAAATTGTGGTATTCCTAAGGGACTTGAGAAGGATTTCAAAAGTGGTGTTAAAATTATTAATGCAAGCAAAGTATCAAACAAATCCATTAAAGATGCAATTGCAAGTATTGCCGTAACAGATGAAACAATCTTTTATTAAAATTAGTAAGATAACTGAACCTCCTTATTCAGACATATTGGTTTATCCAAAAGGAACTAAAGCACAGACAAAATCACGAATAAAAGAGTTACAAAACCTTGGCGTAGAGAGTATTTCGTTCCAAGGTGAGTTGAAAATTGGTACTACTAGTGTGTTAGGCAAAGGCTACGTAGGAATCGTAGTCTTGGGTAAATTAGGAAGAAAAAAAGTTGCTGTCAAAATCAGACGGAGTGATTCACCAAGAAAAAATTTGAATAAAGAGGCCCAATTACTTCAAATAACAAACCGCTGTGGCGTTGGACCAAAATTAATAGATTTTAGTAAAAATTTTCTTGTGATGGAATATTTAGAAGGTGAAAAAATTGGTAACTGGTTTAGTAATTTGAAATCAAAGAGCCATGCTTCTCAAATTCAGGCAGTGATTAAAAAAGTTCTTGAAGATTGCTACAAACTAGACATGGTTGGTTTGGATCATGGAGAATTAAGTAGAATGCCAAAACATGTGATTGTGGGTAAGAAAATCACCATTATTGATTTCGAAAGCTCAAGTGTGGAACGAAGAGCTTCAAATGTTACATCTGCAACTCAGGCGTTTTTCATAGGTTCTGGAATTTCAAAAACTGTAAAAGATATTTGTAAAGTTCCTAAAAAGGAGAAAATTATTTCCGTCCTACGTAGATATAAACAAAATCAAAGTAGGGAGAGTTTTGAAAGTTTACTAAATGTCTTGAAGATATAATGGGACCGGCAGGATTTGAACCTGCGACCTCCAGCACCCCAGGCTGGCATCATAGCCAATCTAGACGACGACCCCTACTTTAAGCGCATGTCGTGAAATTATTAAACCGTCGGATGTAATCGTAAATAAAAAGAAAATTTTAACGCTCTTGAGTCGTAGGTCTAATAAGAATTTCGTTTACATTCATGTGTTCTGGTGATTGTAGGGCAAATAAAATTGCGCTTGCAATATCATCCGCCTTTAGACCTTGTGATTTCTTTGCTGTCTCAATAAAGCCTTGCAACGACTCATCGGTGATGGTGTTTAGTAGCTCTGTTTCAACCACTCCGGGTTCTACACATGTTACCCTAATACCGGATCTGGCGCTTAATTCCTGCCTTAGTCCCTCACTAAATGCAGTAACAGCATGTTTTGTTGCACAATAGACGCTACCCGACGGAAATACAAGCCTGCCAGCAACTGATGAAATGTTAACTATATGACCTGATTTTTTTTCTTTCAAATGTGGGATTACTGCAGCTGTACAATATAGTACACCTTTAATGTTCACATCAATCATCTGTTCCCATTCATCAACCTTAAGACTTTTTATAAAACTAAGTGGCATCAAGCCCGCATTGTTTACTAGGATATCAACCGTGCCCCATTTTTTTATTGCTTGCTCAACAATAGCATCACAATCAGTTTTTTTCGTAACATCAAGCTTTTGTGACAATACTTCGCCGCCACTCTTTTTGATTTCATTTTCTAATTGCTCCAGCTTGTCAGTTCGTCTGGCACCGATAGCCACTTTCGCACCAGCCTTGGATAATGCTAATGCGGTAGCATAACCAATACCGCTGCTTGCTCCCGTGATAATCGCAACTTTGCCTTCTATCGACATTATCGATAATTTCAATGAACGCAGTAAATGTGTTTTTAAAATATAATAGCTAATTTATTAGGAAAAAACCAAATACCAAGTTATGCTGGAAGAAAAGTGTGCGTATTGTGGAGATATGACAGATATGCCTTTTGAGTGTAATTACTGTAAGGATCCATTTTGTTCAGAACATAGACTCCCAGAAGACCATCGGTGTGTCAAGCTTTCTCAAATAAGGGCAAAGAAATTTGGTGAGCGAAAGGTGATTCGTGACGGCGGTACGGGCAAGCGTAATACTTTCAGAAGGTTGCTAGGTCGGTTTGGTTGATTATCAAGTCTGCTAATAATTGGACTTTTTTGGATCAATTTTTGAACGCCTGGCTTGGTAGAACAATGCACCAGCTAAAGCAACCAAGCAAAGTGCTGTAAGTACATGAGGGGTAATCACTGTCATATATGCAATGGCAAAAGCTACCATCATAATTCCTTGTACTGTTAGTTTAATCCACGAAAGTGCCTTAATTGCCCTACAAATCATTTCAATTACAAAAAGTACCGCCACTGGAATTATGGTAAGAATAAGAAAATCTATAATATCTACATCAAGGTGTGACATGCCTAAGTCTAAAACTATAGATTATAATTTCTATTGGTCGTGAGAATCTAATAATTCAGGTTTTCCGTTTAATATTCTAGAAAGGATCATCTCTTTCCTTTCTTCCATTTCCTTTTGCGAGTCGAGAATATATTTTTCCACATCAAGTAACGTGGAAGAGTTGGAGCTATCCAAAGATGCCTTTTCCAACCTCAGTTTTAAGAGAGATGATGCAAGCTCAGTTACCATGTCTAACAAAGTGTTTTTAATTTTTGCATCAATCCCATCACATTCTTCACTTTTCAAATCTCCAATGAATTTTGAAATTGAGTTGTAAAGACTTGAATCAAGTTTCTGCATTGCATCGTTTTCAGATTCTTGTAAAACGAGCAATTGGAGATATTTGATATCGATTTTATTTTCTTCTGACATTGAAATATACCTGACAATCCTTAAATGACTGGGGTTATTTTTGTTCTGTTGAAGATAATAAATTGCCATATAAAGTCATAGGCGGAAAACCAACAGAAATCCAATATTCTGCTGACGAAGTTTTCACCATGATTAAGCGTGATGAAATAAAATTTATCGATTTACAGTTTACCAGCCTTCCTGGTCGCTTTCATCATACTACTATATCGTCGATCACATTTACAAGTGACCAAATGCAGGACGGGCTTCCCAAACTTGATGGTTCTTCCATTGTTGGGTTTACCACTATTGATGATTCTGATCTAATACTCAAGCCTGATCCCAGTACATTTGCAGTAATTCCATGGATGGGAGATCAAAAATCTGCAAGAATGCTGTGTGATATCTACCGTGGAGCTGGTAAAGGTAGATTGGAAACTGATCCAAGAGGCATATGCCAGAAAGCTGAGGAACATTTGAAGACGGAGGGATTTGATGGTAGCTTTTGGGGACCAGAAGTAGAATTCTTTGTTTTTGACAAGATTCACTGGGATGTATTAACTCCCTATAAGGGCCAATCCTACTCAATTGAATCAAAAGAGGCGCCATGGAGTCAAGAAGGAACTGGTTATCCAATGGGATTACAGGAGGGCTACTATCCAAGCACACCTTCAGACACGTTAACTGAATACAGAAATGATTGTGTCGAGGTATTGAATGAGAATTTTGGAATTTTATGTGATAATCATCACCATGAGGTTGCCACAGCTGGTCAATGTGAAATCGATATCAATTATGATAAAATGACTAATGCTGCAGACAGTGCCCAATCTTACAAATATGTCATACGAAACATTGCTAAGAAACATGGGAAAATTGCCACCATGATGCCAAAGCCAATCTCTATGGACTCTGGTTCCGGCATGCATACCAATGTCAGCCTTTGGAAGTCTGGAAAAAATACATTCTTTGATAAAGACGACCCAGATGAACTAAGCCAGACGGCACGCTACTTTTGTGGTGGAGTTATGGATCATGCTAAGGGATTGACTGCAATTACAAACCCAACAACTAACTCATATCACAGACTTGTACCGGGATATGAAGCACCGGTTTACATTGCATGGAGTACCGCGAACAGGTCTGCAACAATAAGAATTCCAGGTCACTTTAAGGGAGAAAAATATTCTCGTTTGAAAAGAATGGAGTATAGGGTTCCTGATCCATCATCTAATCCCTATCTTGTCTTTCCTGCGGTTCTATCTGCAGGACTTGATGGAATAAAAAAGAAAACAGATCCTGGAGACCCAATTCATGAGGACATCTATAAAATGTCTAAAGCAGAGAGAAAAAAGAAAGGTATAGGAATTTTGCCCGCTAACTTAGGAGTGGCTTTGGATGAGCTTGAAAGTGATAGAGGTTATCTAAATCCAATTTTTTCAGATTCTGTAGTTAGCAGAATTATTGAGTTAGAAAGAAAAGATCAGCGTGAGATTTCAATCCGGCCTCATCCTCATGAATTTTATTTGTACTTTGATGTCTAAACAATTGCTCATACAGGCGTGCCTGCAATTGTGAATATGAGTGCGAGTGAGACCGCGATCAATACAAGCCCCAAACTAACAACCGCTGCCCGATTTTTATCTGATGTTGTACCTTTGTACACAAGTATTGCTCCTGTAAGTCCTAGAAATAAAATTGCAGTGCCCTTGAGAACGTTGTCTAGATTTTGTTCTGCGGGATTGGGTGTAATAAGTGGATAAAAAACACCTGAGAGCAATGCAAAAAATGCCACTAGATAGACATATCGTGGAATCTGTGAAAGGATTGGTTTTTGTTTAAATGTTTGAGTGTTTTCTTGTTCTACATTTTCTCTAGTCTGTTGAATATTTTCGGAGCTCTTTTCTTGTTGTGCAGGTTTCTTGAGTATGCTGAATCTTTTCAGAAATCTTTTCTCGCTGTGTTGAACATTTTCAGTGATCTTTTCTTGTTGTGTGTTAAGGTCTTCAATTTGTGGTTCAGTCCTTTGGAGTTCTTCAGTTTTTCGGCGCTCTTCAGCTTCAGCCTTTCTTCTCTCCTTTCTCCTTCTAACACGCGACCACTTTGTCATTTTAATTCAGTAAAAAGTAGTTGAATTTGCAAATAAAAATTACATCATTCCGCCCATGTCAGGCATTCCACCCATTCCACCCATTCCACCCATTCCACCCATTCCAGGTGGCATTCCTCCTTCTGCACCAGGTGGTGGGCCTGCTGACTTGGCAGTTGCAATCACATCATCAATACGTAAAATCATACAAGCAACCTCAGTTGCCGCAGAAATAATTTGGTTTTTGACTGCTAAGGGTTCAACAATATTGCTTAATTTCAAATCTGATACTTGCCCTTTCATAACGTCTATCCCAGTCCATTTATTACCTTTAAGCTGCCTTGAGCGAAGCATGGCAAGCGTATCAATTGGGTCCATTCCTGCATTTTCGCTAAGTGCAAGTGGAATAGCTTCTAAAGCCTCAGCAAACTTTTCTGCTGCAAGCTGTTCTCGGCCTTCCAGTGACTTTGCCCAACTTGTAATTTGAGTTGCAACATATGTTTCTGGTGATCCTCCGCCAGCTACGATTGATGGTAATTCCATCACGTCTTTAACTACCATTATAGCATCATGAACTCCTCTTTCAACTTCATCAACAACTCTTTGTGAGCCAGCTCTTAACAAAATAGTAACAGATTTTGGGTGTTTGCAGCCTTCAACAAAGACCCATCTATCTTCCTCTACTTTTCTTTCCTCGACCAAACCAGCTGCTCCTAAATCTTTTTCTGATAAATCGTCAAGGTTAGTTACAATCCTCGCACCAGAAGCCTTCGCAAGTTTTGTTAAATCGCTTTCCTTTATTCTTCGGACAGCTAGTATTCCTGCTTTAGCTAAATAATGCTGTGACATGTCATCAATTCCTTTTTGACAAAAAACAACTGTGGCGCCAACATTGGTAATTTTATCAACCATGTTTTTCAGCATTTTATTTTCTTCGTCAAGAAATGATTTCATTTGTTCTGGGGTTGAGATATTTATCTTAGCGTCGATTTCTGTCTTTTCGATTTCTAGCGCAGTATTAATGAGAGCGATTTTAGAGTCGGTTACTTTTTTTGGCATTCCAGAATGAACGATTTCCTTGTCAAGAACAATTCCTTGAAGAATGGAAGAGTCTGAAATAGAGCCGCCTGGCTTTTTTTCTACTTTAATGTCATCAATGTCAACTGTATAGTTCTCGCCGTCTTTTACAGATGCTGCTAATACAGCTTGTACTACAATATCAGCTAGTTTATCAGAATCTTTTCGAATTAGTTTTGTTTGCATGGATGTATTTGCAATTTTTAATAATGTTGGTTTATCGTCAGCAGCAACTTGTTCAGCTATTTCTTTGAGATACTGTTTAGCTTTCTTCCCCGCTTTTTTGTAACCATCAACAATTATTGTAGGATGAACATTTTGCAGGATGAGTGATTCTGCATGTTCTAAGAGAGCACCAGCAAGGACTACTACGGATGTAGTACCATCGCCAACTTCGTTATCTGTTGATTTGGAAATCTCAACAAGCATCTTTGCCGCTGGGTGTTGAACATCAATTTCCTTTAGAATGGTAGCTCCATCGTTTGTAATTGTAACATCTCCTAAAGAATCAACAAGCATCTTATCCATTCCCCTTGGACCTAAACTTGTGCGTACAATTTCAGCGATGATTTTAGCTGCAGAAATGTTGTTTTTTTGAGCCTCCCTGCCCTTTGTTTGGGATGAACCGTCCTTAAGTAAAATAACAGGCATGTTCGCTGATGTTGCTTGAGCTGCCATATTAGAAAAAACGCCCAAATCCCTATTTTATACCTTGTTCACTCATCATCAGTCAATCGGAATTTTTTAATTGGGAAAACTAACGTACACAGTATGGCAGACAGTTCATCAAACAAAGAGGCTTATGATGAAGTTTTTTCAAGTTTGGAAAAACACAATAAATGGTTTGAAAACTCAATTCCGTTAATAGCAAGTGAAAATGTCCCAAGCCCGGCTGTTAGGGAGGCTATAATTTCTGATTTTGGTAATAGGTACGCTGAAGGCTGGCCCGGAGAGCGTGTATATGCTGGCTGTACCTACATTGATGAGGTCGAAATCCAATGTATGGATCTAGCAAAGAAACTGTTTAAAGCCGAGTTTGCAGACGTGAGACCAATTTCTGGTGTTGTTGCCAACTTGGCAGTTTACTCAGCATTTTCAAATCCTGGCGATGTTATGATCGCACCGTCAATTCCAGCTGGTGGCCATATTTCTCATGGCAAAAAAGAGCACTTTGGAACCGCTGGTTTTGTCCATGGACTGGAAATCGAGTTTTTTGCATTTGACTCTGATGAAATGAATCTTGATGTTGATAAAACAAAGACCAAAGTTGAAGAGTTGGAAAAGCAGGGAAGGCTCCCAAAAATAGCCATGTTTGGCGGCTCTGTGTTTTTGTTTCCTCATCCCGTTAAAGAGCTGGCTGATTTTCTGAAGGGTTATGACATGCACATCAATTATGATGCGGCTCATGTTGCTGGACTGATAGCCGGCGGTGAATTTCAGGATCCGTTAAGGGAAGGGATTGACACTATGACAATGAGCACGCATAAAACGTTGTTTGGTCCCCAGGGTGGACTTATCTTAGCTTTTGAGAAAAACGCTGAGGTTATCAAAAAAGCAACTTTCCCAGGACTGACAAGTTCTCATCACATACATCATATGGCTGCAAAGGCAGTTACATTTGCCGAGGCTTTAGAGTTTGGAAAAGACTATGCAAGCCAGACAATTAAAAATGCAAAAGCCTTGGCCGTGGCACTAAACGATTTGGGCTTCAAAGTTTTAGGCGAAAAGAATGGTTTCACGCAATCGCACCAAGCTGTTGTAAACATGCTTGATTATGGCGATGGTGGTAAGATTGAGGCTGATTTGGAAAAGGCAAACATCATTGTAAACCGCCAGCTGATTCCGGGCGACATCAAGGCCAAAAGGAACTACATGCAGCCTGGCGGAATTCGGCTTGGAAGCTCCGAGGTTACGCGCCTGGGAATGAAGGAATCAGAGATGCAGCAAATTGCGTCATTCATCAAGCAGGTGGTTATTGACAAAAAAGACGCGAAAGATATTGCAGGCCAAGTTACGGAATTTCGAAAGAATTATCAAAAAACCGAATATTGCTTTGACAACAAGCTTGGAGCTTACGAATACGTAAAACTGCGATGATTGGTTGATCAAGGATGGAAACCGACGTTATCATTCAGTTTGGTATTTTCTTCTTTTGTATTGCCCTACTCACTTTTTGGTTCAAGAAAAGATGGAAGAAAAAACCGGAACAGAAAGCTAGGTCCTACCCCGAAAATGAGGCTGAGGGAAAGTGGAATAAGTCGAAAGATATGTCCTCCTCTGAAGATTGGGTTGTTGGAGGAAAGTGGTCAGCAGAACGACCTGAACCGGAGCCGCCTGAGCGATCAAAAGAGCCTGAACCGGAGCCGTCTGAGCGATCAAAAGAGCCTGAACCGGAGCCGTCTGAGCGATCAAAAGAGCCTGAACCGGAGCCGTCTGAGAATGAGCCTAAAGAATAGCCGCTTTGAGCCACAAATGATCCATCTTATCTCGAAGTATGTTGTCTACAAAACATGGGATTTTTTGGCGGAAATGACAGCAACCAAACAAAATGCAAAAAGTGCGATCTAGAGTTTTCCTCTCATGAGCGCTTAGAACGACATACGGACAAGGCACACCCCAAGTCATCAAAAACCCAGTTCAAGAAAGATACCTGGGGGGTTACTAAAACAAGAAATAGGAAAAACCGAAACGTTGGCGCTGGCTGATTTTATCTTTTTTTCTTTAGCCAATCCCATTCAGGACGCTCTTCATCATCGTCTATCATAATTGGCTTCAAACAAATTTTGGTTTTTGTTTCGGGTAATAAATTTCACTATTCTAGATTATCAAACAGCTACTCTTTTGGCTCTTTGTTGCCATCATACTTCCCTCTGTCATGACATACACAAAAGCAGTTATCATGCCTAAGACCCTGGTTTGTTCTATCTTTACATTCCTTGGTATGTGTCGGATCATCGGGATCGAAAAAGTCTGGCAATATTTTACAATAGAATTAGTATCTATTTAAAAAAAGAGGATGCGGTTAGTATTAGCATATGGGCAACAAATTAAGCGAATTACGCGAGTTGAAGGAGATGTACGAAATTCGGCTTAAATCCGATAATGTGGACAAAAGCCTGAAAGACCACTATCAAACCATGCTGGATACGATTAATGAGAAAATTGAGAAGAACCAGATTTTTCGAAGATACTTCAATGGAAGGTTGGACAAGTCGGAGGTTTGCCCCAGCTGTGATAAGGAGATGTCATCGCATGAGAAGGACCAGGCCCTTCAATGCATGCGCAATTTTGTCGAAAAAGGTAGTTAAGTAACACTTAATGTTATATTATAAAAGTTCATAAATACTTAATGCTATTAGTATGTATGAAAATATACGTAGAAACACCAGTGAAGGTAGAGAAAGGCGATTTCCTTGTTGTTGATGATGTGCAGGAAAAGGGCTGCCATTGTGGAACAAGGAAATACGTGGTTCAATTGGTGAAAAAAGGAAAATCTCTCACTCGAGAACTTGATGAAGATATCCAGACCAGTTGTTATGTATAATTTGGAATGGTTTTACAGGCATTTCTAGGCACGAAAATAGGCTATTTTTTGTAAACTCGATCCTTTTTTCTTAACTTGCTAGCAACCTTAATCCCAATCTGATCTCCGGACTTTGCCTCTTGTACAGATTTGTGATCAATTTCCATGCTGTCTATTACGTGCTCAACATCTGTTGTATAGCCCCTGATAATTATTGTGTCTCCCACTTTGACATTGCCAGTTAGATCGATGGCAGCGACTCCGATATTGCTGTAATATGTCATAACACTACCTATCTCGGTTTCTTGCTCGCTCATTTCACTACTATACGTCATACTGGCTAATATTATGATCTAGGCACAAAATAACACGTTAAGACGTTTCTAGAAACTATGCTACAACTATTGTAGTAGATATGACTCACCTAATGGTAGTTCGAACTACTTAAAACGAAATACATGTGACTAAAGTCATGCCAAGTGAGTCAATTTTACCTTCAGATATTGTAAGAGAGAAACAAGTCAGAGAGATAATTATAGAAAAAGCTGAGATTTCGCATAATGCACTTTTGAAGATAGTTGTAGATGAAAAAAAGTTAATGGCTAGAAAGACCTTTGCAAAAACCGTCAAGTCATTATTAGAAAAAGGGCTAATTTTCTATAGACAAGAAAAAAATAAAAAAATCTATTTTGAGATTAGCACAAAGTCAGATGAAAGATTATCTGCTCTTGAAAGAATAATTAGAAAACAGGAAACGGAACTTCCAGAAAGTTCTAAGGCGTTTGCTGCTTCTACATTGACTGAGAAAGCTACAGAGGTCAAATTCATTTTTGGTTTATTTTCTGCAAACATGGAAATTAACAATGTAATGTTTGCAATAGACAAAATGCCAACGGAAAAATTTGTTGAAAGCTCAAGCCTGTTAAGAAAATTTCTAAAAATACATTTAACAAAATGGAACAAAGACAATGACTCTGAATATTTGATTGCTGAATTATTCAAAGTAATAATGAAAACAAATCCGTTTTTTTCTAGTATGGTAGAATTATTACAAAACCATCACCAATCGACTAAAAAAGTCGATTAGTGTGCCTAGGCTCTGCTCTCAAAGTATTCTAGATACAGTAATTTAGCATGTCTCAGGCACGCCTGTACGTTTTTGCACGTATGAGGCAGCTTTTTGGTGTCCTGTTAATGTCCTTTTACGCAAAAATAGTGTCTTAGATAAATGGCAGAAAATATATGCAAAATATATACAAAACTATAATATTTTAGGACAAAAAACATGTCAAAAACCACTAAAATAAGCTATTTTTTGTACCAAATCTAGGCGTAAAAGCTACCAAAAACCGAGATGTGCGGTCTTAATATGCTCCTGAAACTTTTCGCGTTTGATCCAAGC
>JYMV01029875.1_pt1 | contig 15809 bp, 9 predicted proteins | sample 338911 | NCBI WGS metagenome assembly JYMV01 (sample SAMN03354496, study PRJNA234377) | hydrothermal vent metagenome | biome: Deep sea; feature: Hydrothermal plumes at the Eastern Lau Spreading Center, Western Pacific Ocean; material: Seawater | place: Tonga | collected 2009 | depth 2000 m m
GATGCCAACGGAACCCTCGACAGCTGTGATATCGATGCTGGCGCAGCGGACTGCGACGGCGACGGAGAGCAGGATAGCTGCGAAATCACCGGTGGTGCTCCCGACTGCAACACCAACGGCATTCCGGATGACTGTGATGTCTCTGCCACGGTGACCGAGTGCAGCGCGCCGGGTGCCGCGATTTCGAACACCCTGCCTGCGGCTGTCGACATCATGATCAGCAGCGCTGGTTTGACGATCTCCGATCTGGACGTTGCCGTCGACATTCCTCACACCTGGCCTGGCGATATCACCCTCACGTTGGAGAGCCCGGCGGCCACTATCGTCACGCTCCACGATGGAGGGGGTGGCAATAACGACAACATCAACGTCACCTACGACGACGCCGGTGCTGCCAATGCCGGTAGCTCTTCGCACGACCTCGGTGGTGCAGCGATGCAGCCGTCTGGACCCGGTACGATGGCCGACTTCAATGGCGAGGGTACCGATGGAGCCTGGACAATGATCGCATCGGACACCACTGGTGGTGACGACGGCACGCTCAACAGCTGGTGCCTGATCTCCAGCGGTTCTTCCGGTGACTGCAATGGCAACGGTATCCCCGACTCCTGCGAGACTGACACTGACAGCGACGGAATCCCCGACGACTGTGACGACGACGACGATGGCGACGGTATCCCCGACGTCTGCGACGTCGATACCACCGGCGGCGCCGACTGCGACGCCGATGGCCAGGACGACTCCTGCGAGGCTGACACTGACAGCGACGGAATCCCCGATGACTGTGACGAGGACGACGATGGCGACGGTATCCCCGACGTCTGCGACGTCGATACCACCGGCGGCACCGACTGTGACGGCGATGGCCAGGACGATTCCTGTCAGTTGACTGGCAATGATTGCAACAACAACGGAATACCCGACAACTGCGAGATCGACAGCGACAACGACGGAATCATCGACGCCTGTGACCCGGACATCGATGGTGACGGGGTGCCGAATGAGTGCGATCCTGATCAGACCGCAGGTACGGACTGCGACGCCAACGGTTCTCTCGACTCCTGTGACATCACTGACGATCCGAGTAAGGACTGCGACAGCAGCGGAACTCTCGACGTCTGTGATATTGCTGACGATCCGAGTAAGGACTGCGACAGCAACGGAACCCTCGACGTCTGTGATATTGCTGACGATCCGAGCAAGGACTGCGACAGCAGCGGAACTCTCGACGTCTGTGACATTGCCAACGATCCGAGTAAGGACTGCGACAGCAACGGAAGTCTCGATACTTGTGACATCGCTGATGGTGCCTCAGATTGCGACGACAACGGTAACCTCGACGTCTGTGACATCGTTGACGATCCGGGTAGTGACTGCGACAGCAGCGGCACCCTCGATTCGTGCGACCTGGCAGACGGCGGTCCTGACTGCAACGAGAATGGCGTCCTCGATAGTTGTGACATTGCCAACGGTACCAGCGATGACGATAACGGCGACGGTATCCCGGACGAGTGCCAGGATCCGCAATTCAAGCGCGGTGACTCCAACGATGATGGTCTTGTGAATCTCGCTGACGGTATCTTCAACCTGACCTGGACCTTCGCAGCCGGGCCTGCACCAGGTTGCCTGGACGCTGGGGACTTCAACAATGACGGAACAAATGATGTTTCCGATCCGATCTTCCTCTTCACCTGGATGTTCGCAGGGGGCCCGCAACCGCCGCTGCCCTACCCCGACTGTGGCACTGATTCGACCGCAGATCTCCTCGATTGCGTGGTTTACGTCTCGTGCCCGTAGGTTGATCTGAAGTGTGGCTGGTTATCGACGCGGCCCCGACGCGCAAGTGCGAGTCGGGGCCGCTTTTTTTCTCGGGCCAGGAGTCCGTTCGCTGACCCACGGGCCCCGGCAGTGAGACCGATAGCGCACCAGGTGGGGGAGGAAGAACTCAGTCGGTGAGGAGATCGAACTCGGCGATCACCGGGGTCTCGACCGCTTCGAGAATCTGTAGACGGAAGACCTGCGCCTCCTGCGCCTCGAAGAATAGACTTTTCATCGATCCAATGGTGGTCCCGCTGGCAAGTTCAATCCAGTCGCCATCCTTCAGGGCCTCGATGGAGAATTTCCGGATGCGGGCGTAGGGACCCTCGTCGATGCGTACGCCGACAATCCGATGAGGTTCCTCAAGAGTGAATTGAACCCAGCCTGTACGCGCCTCTTCGGGGCCCGCCCAGATCGTTGCGATCGATCCGTCGTGGACGTGTTCTTCGGCGAGTTCCTCCTCCCTGCCGGGCCAGACGCCACTCGTCTCGATCTTGACGGGAGCGGAGAGGGGCACAGGGATGGGGACGAATCCGATGTCGACGAGCAGATCGGGACGCGCCCTGGCAAGCTCCATTGCAGCACTGACGGTCACAGCCGTCCGCCACAGATAGACGCGCTTGAGTGATGTCATCTTCGCGAGTGTGGGCAGGCAATTGTCGGTGACCTGGCTGCCGAAGAGATTGAGAACGGTCAACTCGCCGAGAGAGGCGAGGGTCAGGACAGCACCGTCGTCGGCAGAGGTTTCAGAGAGGTTGAGGAATCGCAGGTGGCCGAAACCGCCGAGAGCGGCGACGCCCGCGGAACTCACCGCAGTACGAGCAAGATTGATCCTCGTCAGAGACGTTTCGAGCCCGCTGAGAAGTTCGATGGCGTGGTCATCGATATTCTTGCCGCGCAGTCGGAAATTGACCTCGAAGGCGTCCTCCGCCCTCGAGATGGGGGCTGCCCTGACGCCGATGGCGGCCAGTTTCTCCGCCGCCCTCTGGGCCGCTACTCTCTCCCCCTCTGTGAAGGTGATCGGATCGAAGCGAGGGATCTGTCCCGCCGCCTTCCCTCTCGGGAGGGAGCGTTGAGGGCGCGCCTCGGGAATTTCAGGTTGGGGGGGTTCCGCCCAGTGGGCACCGTCGCGAATCCAGGTTTCCACCGCCGAGATTTCCTCGACGCTCAGGCGTGGCCCCTTCGGCGGCATCCGGTCCTCATCATCTTCTGGCAGGCGGATTCTGGCGAGGAGGGCGGAGCCTTCCGGGTCACCGGGGACCACTGGCTGCTCGTCACGCTCGGCGAAGAGGACGTCGCGGTCGTCGAGACGCAATTCGGATTTCTGTTTCTCCGGGCCGTGGCACTTGAAGCAGCGGGCCTCCAGGACAGGGCGAACCGAGGCCAGGAAGTGCTCCTGCTCCCCGCTCAGTCCCGGCTCCGGGTCCTGCTCACCGGGGTCCCCCCGGGGGCCCTCATCGGGCCAGGGTGCTCCTGCCTCGATCCATGCGATGATCCCCTCGATCTGCTCGGAAGTTGGCTGCGGCTCCTCCGGCGGCGGCATCCCGTCCTCATCGTCTGCGGGGAGCTGGATCAGTTCGACGAGGAGGCTGCTTGCGGGGTCGCCGGGTACAACCCGGAACTCCTCCTCATGTTCGGCGAAGACCGATTCCCTGCGGTCGAGACGCAGTTTCCCCTTCGTTTTCTTTTCCCCGTGGCACTGGAGGCAGAACTTCTCGAAAGTCGGCTGGACCACCTCCTCGAAGAGGCGAACTCCCTCATCCGTGAGTTCATCCGAGGGTTTCTCAGCACCGTCGGTGACCTCCGTTTCAGATACCGGCGTGAAGACCTTGAAGAAGGCCTTCTGAAGAAATCCCTCACCCCAGTTCAGCTCACCACCGAGGTGCCCGGTGATGCCGACGAGAGGAATGCAGAGGAGGATCGAAATGCGGTAAGTTCGCAGCGCAGTCGCACCCTTCAGTTTCAGACGCAAAGATGAGATGAGCGCGACGGTGGCGACCAGTGCCACAGCGACTCCGAGCCAGCGATGCCACCAGAGCAAAGGATCGGAATCCTGCGGGTCTGCGAAGAACCAACCGCTGCCCGCCGAAGCGATGGCCATCAGCGCACCTGGACGAAGGCAGAAGAGGCCCCCGGCGGAGGGCTCGGCGGCCTGCAGACGGGGCAACTCGACGATTCCTGCAATGAGCAGGAGGGCCACGGGGAAGTGCACTATTAGCGGGTGCAGACGGCCGATGAGTTCGAGCAGCGCGCTGAAGCTGAAGGACATCTTCCCCTCCTCCGGATGACAGGGTTTTCCAGCAGAGAGAGTCTACTCACGCCCGACTCAGGCGGCAACGCAGGTCGTCGAGGCAGCGCAGGACAGGAAGCAGGGGAATCCCTATGACGTTCGAGAAGGAGCCGTCGACAGTGGCCACCAGTTCCCCCCCCAATCCCTGGATGCCGTAGGCCCCCGCCTTGCCGAGAGGTTCCCCCGTCTTGACGTAGTCGACCGCCTCTCCCGCTTCCAGGTCGCGGAAGCGCACCCTTGTCACCGTGATCCCGGAGTCCTCCATCTCCCCGCAGCGCACACACCAGCCGCTGGCCACCTCGTGCCAGCGGCCTGACAGGGCCTCGAGAGTCGAGACCGCGTCCGTCTCGTCGCGCGGTTTGCCGAGAGGGCGACCCGCCAGGATCACCAGGGTGTCGCCGGCGACAACCGGGGTCCGGCTGTCAGCGGGGGCCGCGCGAGCCTTCCCGCGAGCGAGTCGCAAGGTGGCCTCATGAGGGCTTTCATCCGGGGAGATCGTCTCGTCGATTTCAGGGGAGCAGGTCTCGACGGTGTATCCGCAGCCCACCAGAAGGGCGAGACGACGAGGAGAACTGGAGGAGAGGACGATCTTCATGGGCCCATCGTGACGCCGAAGGGCCCTGGCCACAAGATGATCCTAGTGATGGCCGTCGCGAACGTTGCGTTCGGCCTGCTCGAAAATGTTTTCCCAGGAGTCATCGAGGGATTGCAGCAAGGTCTCGGAGTCCGAGGCGCTGCCACCGCTGGCGGGGCGGGAGACCCGCGAGAGGGAACGGCGTGCGTTCTCGATGGCAAGAGTGTCGTCCTGGCCGAGCTGGAAATGCTGTCTGAGGGCAGACTCGATCTCTGTGATGGTCGACAGGAAGAAGAAGACCTCGGCATCCAGGGATTCCTGGATCTTTTGCTCCACGTCTTGGGGGGGGATCTCGGCGAGAGTGACCATGGCGCAGTCGCCAATTCGACCGAGGGGCAGGATCCGGTTGCCATAGAGGAACTCGACTTCGAAGAGTTCGAGGAGTTGCGGGTCGAACTTGTAGCGAGAGGGCTGGATGTAGGGGAGTTGGTAGTGTGAGCAGATGCAGCGGACGATGTCGGTCTCGCTGAGGATCCCCTCGGCGAGGAGGACCTCGATGAGAGACTCCCCGGTCTTCCTCTGGCGGATTTCCGAATCCTGAAGGGCTTCCATTGTGAGGAGGCCTTCGGAAACCAGGATTTCGCCGATCTTCCGGCGCCTTAACTTTCGCATCGGGGGGCGCACTCCCTTCTCAGAAGAGTACGATCGTTGGCCCCAATCGTCCAACTCCCCTCCTCGAGAAGTGCCCCGTTTGACGAAATCGGGGTCAGTGGGGGATTCTTCGGGGTTCCCGCCGGAAGCTGGTGTCTGAACTGTGAAGAAATGGAGAGGTCCATTGAGCCTGTCTAACAGGAAGAAACTGATCGATCTGTCGACCAGAGGTGGGGTTGTGGTGGCGATCGTGAGGCGTGGGGCGTTCGGTAAACCCAGACCCCTGCTGGCTGCTCTCTCGCGCCTCGGCGAAAAAATCCGATCCTATCCCGGAATCCGGGTTGTCCTTGACCTCGGCTCCGTCGACACCCTCTCGAGCCCTGGGCTCGGCCGCCTGGTGGCTCTCCTGCGCGATGCCCGTGGGGGAGACGGGGACCTGGTTCTGGCCCGGCCAAATGCTGGGGTTCTGGAAATCTTGCAGAGTTTGAAACTCGACCGGGTGTTCACCATCACGTCGACGGTCGAGGAGGCACTCCTGGTGTTCGACCGCTAGTTCTCCCGATCGGTTGAATCGGGAATTTCGAACCAGGAGGCTCCCAGGGTTTCCTGGTCGACGTGACCCTCTTCATCGGCGTGAAGGAATGACCACACCGCTCTCGCGGTGGTGGCGTTCATTCCCTTCACTTCGGCAAGTTCCTTCTCCATCGCGCCACGGACTTTCTTGAGGCTGCCGAAGTGTTGCAGAAGGTGACGCCGCCTTTTCGGTCCGATCCCAGGAATCTCCTCGAGGCCGCTGGTCAACTGGCTCTTGCGGCGGAGTTCCCGGTGATATGAATTTGCGAAGCGGTGCGCCTCGTCACGGATTCGCTGGAGCAACAGCGACTCCCGGGAATCCTGGGGGAGGTCGATGGGTGTTGTCCTTCCGGGAACGAAAACACGTTCTGGGGTGCTGCTATTTCCCCGTCTTCTCTCCTTGGCGAGCCCGATCACCGCTATATCAAGTTGGTGACGTTCGATCACGGCAACCGCCTGGGAGAGCTGCCCCTTGCCGCCGTCGACAACTACAAGATCCGGCAAGGGATCCCGGTTCTCCCTCGGTCGAAATCGTCGATCGAGGACCTCTGCCATCGAGGCGAAGTCATTGGATCCCTTGACGGTGCGGATTCTGAATCTCCGGTAGAGGTCCGGATCGGCCTCGCCATCCTCGAAGAAGACCTTGCTGGCGACCGACAGGGTCCCCTGGATGTTCGAGATGTCGTAGCACTCGATGCGGCGCAACATCCGGTCAACTCCCAGATGCATGGCGAGGGAACTGGCGAGGGATTCCCGCGACTGAATTCTGAGCATGTCTGTCTTCGAGTTGACCTCGGCGTGGCGGTTAGCCATCTCCAGGAGCCGCAATTTTCCCCCGCGCAGGGGCACCCGTACCTTGACCATTCTTCCCAACTTCTCCGACAGCCAGCGTTCGACCGTCTCCACCTCCTGCGGTGGAACGGCCACCAGGACCTCCTGGGGAATGAATTTCTCTCCCAGGTAATACTGGCCGAGAAATGCTGACAGCAGGGGGCCATCGGATTCGAAGGCGCGACAGGTGTGGGTGGCCGAGGAGATAAGGCGTCCTTCCCTGACCAGCATCACCTGTATCGAAACGAAATCATCGTGACGGTGCAAGCCGATCACGTCGCAGTCTCCGTGGGGAACTTCCTCGACATGCTGTTTTTCGAGGACCTTCTGGACCGCCTCGATCTGATCGCGGTAACGAGCCGCGAGTTCGAATTCCTGGGAGCTGGAGGATTCCTCCATCTTCTCCTCGAGGAGACCGAGCAGTTTGTCGTCTCTTCCCCTGAGGAGGAGCAGCACCTGATCGACCAGTTGCTGGTAGCTGGCTTCATCATCGAGACCGACGCAAGGCGCGGTGCAGCGCCCGATCTCGTACTCGATACAGGGCCTGCTGCGGCTCTCGAAGTAGGCGTTGGAGCAGGATCTCAGGGGGATGTACTTCTTGACCACGCGCAACAACTCGTACACTGCACCGGCGGAAGCATAGGGACCGAAGTAGGTGTGCCCATCCGCTTTCCAGTGACGGATCGTCTGGACTCGAGGCCAGCGCTCGCCGGTCGTCACGCGCAGGGAGAGGTAGGTCTTGTCGTCCCTCAGTCGGAGGTTGTAGCGAGGTCTGTGTTTCTTGATGAGATTGTTCTCGAGCAACATTGCTTCGAGTTCATTGCTGCAGACGATGCACTCGAGATCGGCAGTTCCATCGACGATCAGCCTGAAGAGGGAGCGTCCATCGTTTGCCCCGGGCTGGAAATAGCTGCGCACCCGGGAGCGAAGGTTGACCGCCTTGCCGACATAGATGACTCGCTCGGTGGCGTCGAAGAAAATATAGACCCCGGGATCGGCGGGAAGTTCGGCGAGCTTTCGCCCGAGAGTGTCAGTTTCAGATCGATCCGACATCGCTGGTGACAGATTTCTCGAGATAGAAGTAGTGAATCCTTTTCCCTAGCCGGGCGAACTTTTTCTCGAAGAGGGTCGGTAGGTGAGCCCCGGAATCGATCGGCTCCTCGAAGTAGGGGAGGTCTCCGGTGAGTCGTCTCAGTCCTCCGGCACTCTCGAGTGCTTCACTCGCTTCGATGGCGTAATCGGGATCGTCGGTTCTGATCTCGAGGCGGCCCCCCGCACGCAACTTGTTCGCCAGCAGAGCCAGGAATTTCGGTTGCAGCAGGCGCCTGCGGGCGTGTCTCGCCTTCGGCCAGGGATCGGGAAAGAGGATGAATGCGCCGGCAAGACTTCCATCGGGGAAAGCAGGGTCGATGGTGCGGAAGGCGTCGGCGTGGACGATCCTGAGATTGTCCTGGCCTCCACTGGCGGAGATCTTGAAGAGGAGCTTCTCCATCTTCTTGCGGCTGTATTCGAGGCCGACGAAGAGAGCATCGGGAGCAAAACGGGCCTGTTCGATCAGGTGGGTGTCTTTGCCGAGCCCGACTTCGAGGAACAGGTCGCCATCTCTCCCGAAAACCTTTTCCCAACTCCCCGCCTTCTCGAGTTGCGGATAGGTGATCTCCCAGCGGAGTTCTTTCTCGGTCAGGGGACGACGGCGCGTGATTCGGGTCACTGATTTTTTCTCCACACCCAGTTTTCCCAGGCGAAGGGCATTACCCTGGTGAGCGCCCGCGCGCTTCACGATACCTCCGTGCCTGGATGGTGGACAGACGGAGACGCTACGTCTCGACCTGGAATTTCTGGCGATCGAGGACCTCTTCGAGGTGGTCGACCACCATCTGGACCTTGACGGAGAAATCGGCATAGGCCGGGATCTTGATCAGGTCGGGGTGCCCCTCGTAGATCCTCTCCAGTTCCTCGTCGAGTTCCCGGGCCCGCTGCGGGCTCTCTGTGCGCAACGAGCCCGATGTCGTGTATTCGCCGGGGAGCCATGCAGAGGACTTCAAAAGGATGACCCGGCTGTATCGAGCGTATTCCTCCTCGAGAGTGGTCCCGACGCCGTTCAGGAATGCAGCCAGCCCTCCCGGCCAGTAGGAGCCCCCATCGAGGGTCGATCGGTCGCACAACTGGATCTTTTCCGGTGCGTTGAGGTGGGTGATCTGTTCCACCTGCCGCTGGACCGAGAAGATCGCCCGCTGGACCGCCAGCTGGCCATTCTCCTCCTGTGGGCGCGGGAAACCGCCCTGAAAGAGCATTGTCGCTGTCTCTGGGAGCACCGCGATGCGCTCGGAGTAGTCCCTGGAGATGGTCCGGGCGATGGTAGTTTTCCCGGCTCTCGGTCCGCCGCTGATTACGACCCGGACCGGTTGATTGGCCTGCTCGGTCACCACAAACCTCCGGATCCATGCTTCCAGTCTCGGTCCACCACGATCAGGACCACCACGAGAGGCCCATCCCAACCGATCAGGGGGCCTCACGCCACCCTCCAGGGGAAATCTTCCGGTCCCATCTCTTCCCCCTTCAGGTTGCCATCCTGGCGAGCAGATTTCTGGAACGACCGGTGGGGTGTCTCCGTTATGGCGGTATTGCCGGGTTCACTGCGGAAATCGAATCGTTCCTGCGCTACCATTCCCTCGTTCGGCCCGTCGGCCGGAGGGGGAGCAGAGGGGAGTCCACGATGTCGTGGATCGCGAGACCAGTTCAGATCGGCCTCCTGGCCCTCACTACGGGGTGCGCATCGGAGGCGCCCGTGCTGGAGATCGAGCAGCCAGCGCCGACGCAAGCTCGCCCCGCCGCCGCCATTCCCTCCCGTGACTCCGATGGCATCGGTGCGGGTTCGAGTCTCGCCGATCTCGAGGATCACCTTGTGCGTTCGAACCCGGCCCTGCGTGCTCTTCGCCACGACGAGCGCGGTCAACTCGCCCGCGAAGCCCAGGCTTCTTCCCTCCCCGATCCAAGACTTCGTTACGCAGAAGCGATCGAGGCGGTGCAAACCCGGACTGGACCCCAGGAGCGAAAAATCGGCTTCGACTGGCGCATCCCGGAACCCGGTCGCTGGTATGCCCGGCAGGACAGGGCTCGCGCCGAAGGAATCGCCGCGGTCGCAAGAGCGGACTCTGCCACCAGGAAGATGATCCGCAGGCTGCGCGAGGAGTGGGCGGAACTTTACTACCTGGCGGAGGCGCTCGAGTCGATGGCGGATTCCATCGAGATCGTTCGAGGTCTCGAGGGAGTGGTCCGTCAGCGCCTTTCCACTGGGATTGCCAACCATGCCGACCTCATCAGGTTGCAGTCAGAACTCGCCACCCTGGAGGACCATCTCGAGGGACTGGAGGAGAAGAGGACTCGACACGTGGCGGTCGTCAACGAGATGCTCGACCGTCCTGCGGGGTCCCTGCTGCCGGTGCCCCGGTCCCCCTCGGGGGAAGGTGCTGACGTCTCGAGCCGATTGCCGACGCGTCCGACGGCCCTCGGCCATCCCCGGCTGAAAGCAGCGAGTGGAGAGGTCGATGCCGCAAGCGCCAGGTTGACCGAGGCGAAGCGCGGCAATTACCCCGATCTGGTGATCGGGGCCGAGACGATCATCACTGGAGCTTCACCGGTGATCGGCAGGGCCGGGAGCGGCGAGGATCCATGGTTGATCACCATCGGCATCGAACTGCCCTTCGGTCAGGGTCGCATCCAGGCGACAGAGAGGGAGGCAGAAGCGCGCCTCTCCGCAGCTCGCGCGCGGAGAGAGGTGGTTCGCAGGGAACTTGAACGAGAAGTCGCCGAGATGGGTTCGATGCTGAGGGATGCCCAACGCCGCGAGGGCCTGCTACTCGAGATCCTCCTGCCAAAGGGAGAGGAGGCGTTGAATACCTGTCTGGTGGCGTACAGCGGCGGCTCTGTCGAATTTCAGGTGATCAGCGAGGCCCAACGCCTGCTGCTCGAGTACCGCCTAGGACTCGCCCGTGCCCGCTCTGATATGGCGCGCGCACGAGCGGCGCTGTGGGAGCTCCTTGGCCTCGGCGATGAGATTGCAAGGGGAACGCAGTGAGATTCCCCCCATCCTCGTTTCATGGGGGTGCAGTTCCTCCGCTGCTCCTGGCGCTAGGGGTCCTCCTGCTGGTCACCGCCGGCTGCACTTCCCGGTCCGATGACCCCCAGGCGACGGAGGAGACAGCGGTTTTATGGACCTGTTCGATGCATCCTTCGGTCCGCCTTCTCGAAACTGGCATCTGTCCCCTCTGCTCCATGGAACTGATACCGATGAAGGCGGCATCGAGTACTGGGGACGGGTTGCGCCTGAGCGAGAGAGCGCGACGGCTCGCCAGAGTCAGGACAGTCGAGGTGATTCGAGGCCCGGCCGAGGTCGAGATCAACCTCAGCGGCCGGATTACTTACGACGAAACGCGGGTGAGAACCCTGACCGCCTGGTCAGCAGGGAGGCTCGAGAAACTGCATGTCGATGCTTCCGGGGTGCGGATCCACGAAGGGGAGCATCTCGTCGATCTGTACAGCCCCGAACTGGTCGCCGCTCGAAAAGAACTCGTTCAGGCCATCGTGACAGCCAGGGAGATCGCCAATAACGGCTCTGCCCAGATTCGCGGTTACACGGCGGCGAACATCGAAGCCGCCAGGGAGAAACTCCAGATCTTCGGCCTCTCCCCCGGTCAAATCGATGAGATCGAGACCACTGCTCTCGGAAGTGGGATTGGTGATGCCCGAGAGAAGGGGACAAGGAAGGGTCGATTGACAGCGACCATCAACGCCCCCATCTCCGGTGTGGTCATCGAAAAGTACCGCCGCGAAGGTGAATACGTGAAGGTCGGCGACCCCATCTACACCATCGCAAACCTCGATCGAGTCTGGGTGATGCTCGACGCGTTCGAGGCCGATATCGGAAAACTACGGTACGGCCAGCATGTCGTGATCACGATTCCTGCACTGCCGGGCAGGGAGGTTCACGGCACGATCGAACTGGTCGACTGGGATCTCGATGAGAAGACAAGGACTGCCGGGGTCAGGATCGGGATCGATAATCCCTCCGGTGTCCTCCGTCCCGGCCTTCTCGTCGAAGGCAAGATCCTGGTGACTCTTTCAGCCGATGGAGGAATCAGGGCTCCAGACTTGGGAGATGTCTTTACCTGCTCGATGCATCCGGAGGTGCGTGGACTTGTCGGGGCCGATTGCCCTCGTTGTAAGATGAGACTCATTCCTGCCAGGGCGTTCACCCCTGAAGAGTCAGTGGGGAATCTCGACCCGTTGTTGATCCCATCGACGGCACCGCTTCTCACCGGTCGTCGTGCGGTGGTCTACATCGCCGAAGAACTGGATTCGGGCGATGAGTTGTATCAACTGAGGGAAATCGAACTCGGACCGAGGGCAGGAGGGAACTGGGTTGTTCTCGATGGCCTGGAGGAAGGGGAACGCGTCGTCGCCCGAGGAGCATTCAGAATCGATGGGTCGCTGCAGCTGGAGGGCCGTGCTGGACTGCTCGATGTCCTCAGGAGAGCGGGAGAACCCGAGGCAGTCAGCGATGATTATCCCCTAGATAATTGCGTTGTGACGGGTCTCGAACTGGGATCGATGGGCGAACCCGCAATCGAGTTCATCGATGGAATCGAGGTTCGCTTCTGTTGCAGCGGATGCGTTCCAAAAGCGAAGGCCGATCCCGAACGCTATCTGGCTGAACTGCGCAACGCCCTGGATGAAAACGACTCCCGGCGGGAGAATCGCTGATGGAGCCGGCCAGCTCCCCAGGGGGCTCCGGCCTCGTCGATCGCCTGGTATCCATCTCACTCGATAACACACCGGTGGTCTTGCTGTTGACGGCTGTCATCGTCATCGGCGGTCTCGTCGTCGTCCCCTTTGATTTCGACCTCGGCTCACTTCCCCGCCATCCGGTTCCTGCCGATGCCATCCCCGACTACGGAGAGAATCAGCAGATCATCTTCACTCCCTGGCAGGGGAGATCGCCCCGGGATGTCGAGGATCAGATCACCTATCCCCTCTCCTCGGCGCTTCTTGGTGTTGCGGGGGTGAGGACTGTTCGGGCAACCAGCGCATTCGGGTTTTCCAGCGTCCATGTGATCTTTCACGACGGCGTCGACTTCCACTGGTCTCGCGCTCGGCTCCTCGAAAAGATATCGAGCCTGCCTGAAGACCTGCTTCCAGATGGAGTGCTGCCGACCCTCGGCCCCGATGCCACCGGAACGGGGCAGGTCTTCTGGTACACCCTCGAGGGCCTCGACCAATCGGGGGAACCGGTGGGGGGGTGGGACCTCGAGGAGTTGCGCTCGATCCAGGATTTCCAGGTCCGGATCGCGTTGATGGCGGTCGAAGGGGTGAGCGAGGTCGCTTCCATCGGTGGTTTCGTCAAGGAGCTCCAGGTCGATGTCGATCCGTCACTGCTCCGCCTCCACGGTCTTTCTCTAGAGGATGTCCAGCGTGCCATCTCACTGTCCAATCGCGACAGCGGTGCCCGGACCATCGAGATCAATCAAGTCGAGTATGTCGTCCGTGCGCTCGGACGCATCGAGAGTCTCGACGATCTTCGTGAGGTGGTCCTGAAGACAATCGAGGGAGTTTCGATCACCATCGGGGAGGTCGCCGAGGTCAGCTTCGGGCCGGCGCCGAGGAGAGGAGTCCTCGATGATGCTGGCAGCGAAACCGTCGGTGGCGTGGTGGTGGTCCGCCATGGTGAAGATCCTCTGGAAACGATCAACAGGGTGCGAGCTCGCATAGAGGAGATCGCGCCATCACTAGGACAGCGAGTGCTGGAGGATGGCACCACCAGCCAGGTGACCCTGACGCCCTTCTATGACCGCAGCGTGCTGATCCGGGAGACTCTGGACACCCTCAAGACTGCTCTCACGAGCCAGATGCTGGTCACTGTCCTCGTCGTCGTCCTGCTCCTTGGTGACCTGGCCAGTTCCCTGCTCATCTCGGGAACGCTTCCCCTCGTTGTGCTCCTGTCTTTCCTGGTGATGAAGGTCACCGGGGTTCAGGCGAACGTTGTCGCCCTTGCTGGAATCGCCATCGCCATCGGCACTCTTGTCGATGTGGCGATCGTGATCTCCGAGAGCGTGGCGAGACGCCTGAAGGAGGCACGGGAAGGGGAGAGTCCTGTCCAGTCGGTTCGCGCAGCCTGTAGCGAGGTAGCAGGGCCTGTTGTCACCTCGATTTTCACCACCGTCATCAGCTTCCTGCCAGTGCTCACGTTGACGGCTGCGGAGGGGAAGATGTTCCGCCCGCTGGCCCTGACAAAAACCTACGCCCTGGTGGCGTCCCTTCTGATCGGCCTGTCGGTCCTTCCTGCTCTGGCGCTGCTGCTGGCTCGATCGAGGGCAAGGGGGTCGCGCAGGCATGTCGCGGTTCTCTCCGCGATCGTGGTCGTCGTTGTTCTCTTCATCGCCGGTGAGAAGCTGGCGGGGTCGCTGGTGATGCTCTCTGCGATCTTCCGTGTCTTCTCGACCGAAATCGCAGATTGGCTCCCCTCGCGGCTGAAGTCCATCTCCGACAGGTTGCCCGCACTCACCCTCGGATTCACCGTTGTCATCCTCCTCGCCGGGCACTGGCAACCTCTCGGCCCGGTCGCGAGTTTCCTTGCCAACACCCTGATGACGTTGATTCTCATCGTTCCGCCGATGGTGTGCCTGATGCTTCTCGGTCGATACTACGAGAGGATGTTACGCACTTGCCTCGACTACCGCCGTATCTTCCTCGGTGGGGTGACTCTGGTGGTCGTCATGGGAGTGACCGTCTGGCTCGGCTTCAATACCGTTTTCGGTTCGATCCCGAGGACACTCGGCGTCGAACAGCGCACCCTCGACGAGTTTGGACCCTGGCAATCCCTCTCTCGCTCCTTCCCGGGCCTCGGCAGGGAGTTTCTGCCGCGCTTCGATGAAGGCGCGTTTCTCTACATGCCATCGACCTTGCCCCATGCCTCGATAGGAGAGGCACTCGACCAGCTCCAGCAGCAGGACCGAGCCATCGCTGCGGTTCCCGAGGTTTCTCGGGTGGTCGGCAAGATCGGTCGTGTGGAGAGCGCCCTCGACCCCGCACCTCTCTCGATGATGGAGACGGTGATCCATTACAAATCCGAATTCATGATCGGGCCGTCCGGTGACCTGCTGCGTTTTCGCTGGGATGAGGAGAATGGAAGCTTTGCCCGCAGCCCGGCAGGCGATCTGATCCCCGATGGAGAAGGGCGTCCCTACCGCCAGTGGCGGGATGACATCAGGTCCCCGGTCGACATCTGGGCGCGCATAGAGGAAGCGGCCCGTGTCCCCGGTGCGACCGGTGCTCCACTTCTTCAGCCGATCGAAACCCGCCTGATCATGCTCCAGACGGGGATGCGCTCACCTCTTGGAGTGAAGGTATACGGCGATGATCTCGCATCGATCGAGAGGGTTGCTCTCGATATCGAGAGGTTGTTGCGTGAGGTTCCCGGTGTCAAACCAGCGACGGTGAGGGCCGATCGTGTCGTCGGAAAACCCTACCTCGAGATCGACCTCGACCGGCGGGCAATGGCGCGCTACGGAGTGACCGTCGACCTTCTGGGGCGTCTCATCGAAGCCGCCGTGGGGGGGGACCCCGTCACCCGAGTGATCGACGGCAGGGAAAGGTATGCGGTTCGGGTGCGTTACCCCCGCGAGCGTCGTCTCGATTTCGATGCGATCGGTCAGGTCCTGGTGCCGACACCGTCAGGTGCCCAGGTCCCCTTGAGAGAGTTGAGTCGCTTGCAGATCGTCGCGGGTCCCTCGAAGATCCAGAGCGAGAATGCCCGTCTTCTCGCCTACGTCACCTTCGACAAGGAATCCCAGATCGCCGAGATCGACTTCGTGGAACGAGCGCGTGAGTATCTCCAGTCGAGCGAGCAGAGTGGGGCCTTGCAGATGCCCGAAGGAGTCACCTACCGCTTCGCTGGCACGTGGGAGAACCAGCTCCATGCTCAGCAACGGATGTTGCTGGTGCTGCCTCTCTGCTTGCTGGCGATCCTTGCTCTGATCTGGATGCGTTTCAGGGCATTGGCGCCGACGCTGTTCG
>JYMV01033259.1_pt1 | contig 15808 bp, 5 predicted proteins | sample 338911 | NCBI WGS metagenome assembly JYMV01 (sample SAMN03354496, study PRJNA234377) | hydrothermal vent metagenome | biome: Deep sea; feature: Hydrothermal plumes at the Eastern Lau Spreading Center, Western Pacific Ocean; material: Seawater | place: Tonga | collected 2009 | depth 2000 m m
GGAGGGATCCGTCACCGTCACTCTCGACACCCAGAAGGCCAGGGGGAAGAACGTCACGAAGACGCTCAAGGTCTTCAGCAATGATCCCGGCACCCCCGAGTTTCCCCTCCACCTCACGGGCAGCATCCTCGAGATTCTCGAGACGAAGCCGCTCACCCTCGAAATGCGCGGGCTTTCGGGAAGCCCCCTTGCGGGAGAGTTCACATTCGAGACCGGATCACCGCTGACGGTCGAAATCCTCGAAGTCAAGAGTCGGACCCCGAACCTCCAGATCGGCGAGTTGACCGAGCTCGAAGCGGGCAGGAAGTGGAAACTGGCTTGCTCTGCGAAACCGAACTCTCGCCCGGCGGTTTACAAAGAAAAGTTGGAGATGACCGTAAAGACCAGCGATGGAGAGGACCGGACCCTCTCCTTCAACGTCGCTCTGAACCATCGCGATCGGATTGTGCTGCAACCGAAATCGAACGTGAAGTTCCTCGACAAGGACACACGCGCTCTGCTGGCAGAAACCTCCAGGCCGATCGAGCGCAACATTCTGGTCACTGGTGGAGATCAGAGCGTCGACTTCAGGGTTCTCGATGTCAGGCTCGACGCCGGGATTTCCGGCATCTTCAACGCCGAGATTGTGCCAGTTCGCGAGGGCAAGAGTTACAAGGTCAAGGTGACTCTTAGTTCCTATCAGAACAAGAAAAACGTCCTCGGCAAGCTCACCATCGTCACCGATGACCCTCTGAAGCCTGAACGGACGATCTGGGTGATGGGGCAATTCTTCCAGAGGCGCGAGACCGCCCAGAAGGGCCGCTGAGCGCTGCTCGGCTGGGGGATGCCCGGCAACCCTCGAGACGACGCCGGAGGCGGCTACGGACGCCCCCGGCGTCGTCTTTTTTTCCAACCCGGAAAGAGGTGCCGGGAATTCCGGACATTCAGATCGTTCATGTCACGGTCCAGTCCCAGCCTCGCATCGGTGCTAGGATGACGGGGCGGCATTGTTTGGGATCAGTATTTCGGTGTCACTTGCCACGCGTGTTTTCGCCCCTGTGATTTCGGTGGCTTATTTTTACGGCCAGTATCAGCCCGCGAGGTCCTGCCTGTTCCCACCAGGCGGCGACAGGAGCCTTATTGAACAACTCGCTTCCTCTGTCTCAGCGGCGCAAACGGCCCATCTCCAGGGGGGGGCACTTCTCGCTCCTGTTGGTCGCCTTGCTGCTGTGGTCCACCTCCCTGCCCGCTCAGTTGCCTCACCTTTCGCATCTCTCGCTGCCAGTCGGCGGCGGGGCTCTGCGCGGTTTCGTGCCCATCGACCTCGATGGCGATGGCGATCTTGATCTCGCCACAGTCGACGGCGATGGGGTGATCACGCTGCTGTGGAACTCCGGAAATGGTTTTGTCGGGAACCGACAGATCCTGCTCCCGGGAAACGGGATCGATGGCCTTGTCCGGGGGCTTACCAGCGGCGACCTGGATGGGGACGGCGACGACGACCTGGCATTCTACTGGGCACCTGTCAATGGCACTGGGGGGTTCGTCTCGATCCGCAGAAATCTGGCCCCTGGGATCTTCGCTTCCCGCCAGGACGTCCCTCTCGATCTGCAGGAGGTCTTTACCCCGCTCCAGGTGGAGATCATCGACATCGACAGCGATGGAGTGCAGGATATTGTCGCAGCGACCAACCAGTACGCCATCCTCGACGATCCGGCCTCGATCACGATCCTTCTTGGGCAGGGGGTTGGGGGCAACGGCGAGCCGATCTTCGGAAATCCCCAGCACCGCTTCAGTCTCTTCTACACCGAGAACCTCAGGGTAGCTGATTACGATGCCGACGGCGATCTCGACATCGCGCTGTCCCACGAGTTGGGTGAGGAGATCTCCTTCTTCTTCAACAACGGCAGTGGCGCCTTTTCTCCTGCAACCACCATCTTTCTCGGTGGGGGTGCCTCGGGACCGCGATCGATGACCGCCGATGATCTCGATCAGAACGGAACGATCGACCTTCTCATCAGCAACGTCTACTCGAAAACATTCACCTTTCTCGAGGGAAACGGCGACGGCACATTCAACGATACTGGCTCGTTCGTCACCGGCCTGGTCGGTTACGGAGTGCAGGGGCGTCATTCCGTCGGCGACCTGGACGGGGATGGGGACCTCGATCTCGTCGTTCCTTACACCAGCGGCCTGATGAAAATCCACTACAACGACGGTTCGGCAGATTTCAGTGATCAGAGCATTCATGCCAATGACCCCAACACCAGGCGCAGCGTCATCATCGATCTCGACGGCGACACCACTCTCGACATCGTGATGGACCTGCCCTCGGCGCGATACATCAACATCCGGACCGCTCTGCCCGCTTCAACGGTCCACGTCGAGCCCAAGACAGTGGCGCGCGGGGGGCTGCTCGAGCTTCCGATCCTGGTAGGGGCCAATCTCGACATCGAGGCGTTCTCGTTCGGGGTTTTCCTCGACGACAGTTTGCTTGCGCCTTTGAGTCTGCTGCCGGGTTTTCACCTCGAGGCCTACACCAATGGCATCGGCCCCGAGTTCTGGCAGCCCGATCTGGCGGTTCCAGGAGGGGGGATGACCGTTGATTGTGTCATCTCGAGCACACCGGGGGGGGCGGTGCTCCCTGCAGGTGCCCTTCTGCAGGCTGCCGAGGCGCTTCTTGGTGTGAGCAACGTCCTGGTTCCCACCTTGACCCCGGTGTTTCCCACCTCCGGTCTGGGAATGCCAGCGGTCACAACCCTCGAGGGCCAGACGGTCGAGCCGAGCCTTTCTGGCACGCTGATCGAGATCATCGTCCCTCTCCAGTTCGTTCGCGGAGATGTCAACGAAAACGGGCTGGTCAACATCGCCGATCCGGCGCTGCTTCTTCGGCGGCTCTTCCTCAACGCAACTCCTGGAACCTGCCCTGCCTCCGAAGACGTCAACAACAACGGAATCGTCAGCATTTCGGACGCGATCCACCTTCTCGTCTGGCTCTTCGCCAGTGGCGCTCCACCCGATTCTCCCTTCCCCACCTGCGGCATCGCTCCTGATCCCGTCAACGAGGAGTGTGAGGCCTTCGGCGTCTGTCCCTGAGCACCGCGCCAGGTCCGTTCAACCTCACGCCCGCAGTCTCTCTCGAGCGCCGCGGGCGGGACTCACTGTGCCCATCATCGAGGGAGTGCCTTCCAGCCGGGTGGGCTCACGCAGGGCCTCGGGGAATTTCGCCCTGGGGAATTACAGCTTGGGGAAGTTACGGCCTGGGAGAATTACGGCCTGGGAGAATTACAGCCTGGGAGAATTACAGCCTGGGAGAATTACAGCCTGGGGAAAATCGGGCCCCTGGAGAGACAGGGGAGAGAGAAGTACCTCAACTTCTGTTGCTCCTCAGCCACTCCAGGAGACCCGACCCCTCAGGAGGCACGGCGGATCATCGCCCATGGTGCTCCTTTCTCGACTCGAGTGCTGATTTGCAGGGGGTAGTGCCCCCGCTCCTATCGTACACCTCGGCGTCGATGAGCGGGAGCCGCAATTCGCTCGGGAAGGCTCGGCAGGGTGGGGAGGATTGGCCCCGGGTCGACGGTGGGTGAAGTGTGGTGTCGAGAGTCGTTCTCCTCGACGAGCGGTTGCTAGGGATGGCGTGGGGCCGCGATCCGGGGTTTCGGAGTCGCCATGAGGAGGCATCTTGGTGCTTCTCGTCCAGCGCTTGTTGACCGGCGAAGGCGAGGCAGTGGAGCAAGAAAAACCCGGGGAGGCCGCTGGGGCCTCCCCGGGTTGGTACTTTTGTTCAGAGACTGTTTCACAGGGCCTTCAGGAGGGACCTCAGGCTCGCAACTCGATCCCTGCCAGGCTGACCACGCGAGAGGCGAGATCCTCGGGTTTGAACGGCTTGCGGAGAACTCCGTCGGCTCCGAGGGAGAGGGAGTGTTCGAGCTCTTCTTCCGTCATTCCTGAGACGACCAGGATCTTGGTCTTGGACAGTTCCGGGGCGAGGCGGACGTATTCGATCACGTCCATGCCACCGAGTCCGGGCATCTTCAGGTCGAGGGTCATCACGCAGGGAAGGTGTTCCCGGAGGAGTGCACCCGCCTGGAAGCCGTCCTGGGCGACGTAAACCTCGAAGTTGTGCTTGAGGAGCACTCGCTCGATCGCCTGTGCGACGGCGAGATCGTCCTCGACCACGAGAACCCTGCGGGCGAGGTGCAGGAAATCCCTTGGAATGGGGATGTTGTTGTCCCGCAGGAACGCCAGGAAGTTGTGGACCTCGACGCGGTTGTCACCGCGACCGGGAAGTTGGTATGCCCTCAATTGACCGCGTTGAATCCAGCGGATGACCGTGCGGAAGTTCACTCCGCAGTAGTCGGCGATCTCGCCGGTGGTCAGGGTGCGCTTGTCATTCATGCCTTCCGTCTCCTCGGTCTAGCTAGTCTATGGATTCGTCCGGGGCCGATGCTTTGTGGTTCAAACCTCCGTACCCGAACAATCTAGAGCCCTATCTTTTGTACTCTCATTGTAACTTCATTGTTAGTCTTGTCAATCCTGGACTCCGACAGCACCCTGATTCTCATCCTTCACCAGCGCAACTGCCGGTGAGTGACTCGCCTGTCTCTTGTTTTCTGACCCCAACAGGGGATTGAGACGGCACCCGGAGGGGATCCGGGTGCCGGAACTATCGAGGTCAGGGCCCGATCAGATGCATCCCGGGTAGTCGATGCACTCGAGCAGGTCGCCGTCGGTGGCGTCGGGGCCGCAGTCTGCTGCACCTGGAGCCGGAGGCGCCGTGCCGCCGGCGTAGAGGTAAAGGAGACTGTAGATCGGATCGCTGAGGTCGAGTTCGCCATCATCGTTGGTGTCCTGTCCGTCCATGCAGACAGGCGATACTCCCTCGAAAGTGGTGACCAGGGAGAACATGACGTCAGCGAGATCGACAACTCCATCCATGTTTGCATCCCCGCGACGGAACTCATCGGGAGGCGGAATGCAGGTGACCTCACAGCAGATGGGAGGCAGGGTTGCTCCGCAAACGGTGCTTGCCGTCACACACATCTCTGTAGCCACGAGTGCCTCCAGGGGTACGACAACGCTCGTCGCGCCGGGATCGAGTGCCTGTGCAGGCTGCCCTGCTACCGTCATCTCGAGACCAGCGTAGGCCTCACCGTTGGTCCAGGTCAGAGTCGCTTCACAGTTGACGTGATCCACATCGCAGCTGAAGCCGATCAACGGCTGAGGAACCGGGGCTGCGGGGACGTCGAATGAGCAGCAAACCGGCAAACTTGACAGGCCGTTGTTGATCGTGATGACACAGAACTCCTGGTTGACTGCCCCTTGAGTCAGGGAGAACTGCCAGGAGGTGGTCGCCGGATCGACAGTCGTCACCGGCTGGCCATTGAGGTGGAGCAGGACGGCGTCGACGTTGCCTGAAGTGCTCCAGCTGAAGGTGTAGAGACCGGTGCAAGGATCGCTCAGCGTGCAGTTCAAGCCGCTGGCGGGGTCAGGACGCTGATCATGGAAGAATGCCCCAAGGTCAGGGGCGGTTCCGTCAGCATCGGCAGGATCGGAAGGATCACCCGCGTCGACGCAGGGGGAGGACTCCACGAGGGTGTAGTCTCCGCCTGCGGGGTTGCTGAAGATGGGATCAACGCTCAGGTTCTGCAGGCCAGGGAAGCCGCCCATCACATCGCTCCACGTGGCGATGGCCTGCCCCGCATGACTGATCTCATCGACGCCGTTGTTCCACAGGATCGAGGACTTGATCGTCATTCCCGTGGTCGAGGGCGTCGGGATGTAGATGCCACCCGATCCGAGGACCGCGCTGTTGTCTGCGATCGTCACGTTGAAGAGCGTGATTGAGGAGGAGTTGACGGTGGTCGCGATGGCACCGCCCTGGCTGTTGGCGTTGTTCCCAGCGATCAGGGTACGGTTGATGGCAATTACTCCTCCGTCGACGCCGATGCCGGCACCATGAGAAGAGGAGTTGCCGGTGATCGTGCAGCCAGAAACGTCAGCCGGACTGTTGTAGAAGGTCACTCCACCGCCGATGAGTGTGGCGTTGTTCCCCGAGAGGACGCTGTCGAGGACCTGAATCGACGAGTTCTTGGAATCAAGTCCTCCGCCGATCAGAGAATTGTTATCGGTGAGGGTGCAGTTTCTCACCGTTGCAGCCTGACATTCGTCGATGGAGAGTCCGCCACCAGCAGTGCTCGCCGAGTTTCCAACGAAGGTGCAGTTCTCGATGTTCAGTACGGCGATATTTCTCAAGAAAGCACCGCCACCCTCGAGACCCGAGTTTCCGCTGAATTGGCAATCGAGGAGAGTCAACGAGAACGCGGTTCCAGCGTAGAGCCCTGCGCCTTTTTGAGCGTCATTCCCGACGAAGATGCAGTTTTGGATCGTCGGTCTGCTGTCGAGGCAGAGAACTCCGCCTCCGACACTGAATGTCCCGAGAAGGTTACCGATGTTGTCGAACTCGACGATGGTGACACCGGTGCCGCCGGTGATCTTGAATCCGATTAACTTTGTCAGAGGAGTTTCGCTGTTGACGAAACGGATGGTCGAGCCATTGTCGAGTCCGGAGGTCAGCAAACTCCCGTCGATGGTCGTGACTTCAGGACCGCCGGTACTTTCCACGGTGATGGATTTGCCGTTGTAGTTGAGGTTCTCCTGGTAGGTACCGGGAGAAACGGTGACGACGTCGCCGGCAATTGCTGCATCGATGGCACTCTGGATCGTCGGGAAGACCGACGGCACAGGAAGATCAGCTGCGGAAACGAAGGCACAACAGAACAGGATGGCCAGCAGCGAGGTGCTGCGGATGAAGAATGAATCGAATCGCACGGGGGATCCTCCTCGCATCTCGGAGACAGCGCCGAACGAAATTCAGCAGGCCCCGTCCCCTGGAAAACAACCCAGAAATCTCACAAGTTATCTAAATGCCGCCGTGACAAAGGTGAGAAACGGAGGCCCTATCGCCACTTATTGTACTGATTTACTAACGAAGGTGTACCCCTGTCCAGTAAGTTCAGCAGGGGGTATATGCCAGCCCTCCGGAACCGTTCCACCCGGAGCTGAAACGATACGAGTTGGCCAATACTCACCGGAATGTCCTCGTTGCCATCGGAAACCCTGGCCGTGCGACGGTTGCCGGAACAAGAAAGCCAAAAAATGCTCAATAACGGGGTAATTTAGATCGAGAGCAGTGGACTTTCCTGCCATTCCTGCCAAAGGGAGAAGAAGGCACCTGGATTGCGGGGTCCAGGAGGAGTGCGGTTTCCGCTGCCGACCCGCCTCTCCTGGGCGACCTCCTTGGAGGCCCTGTTGGAGTGGTCTTCCCGCGGCTGGGTGTGAAGGAGCGAGTGGTGAGAGAGTTCTCCCGAAGAGAAGATGCGGTCGAGGGGATCGGATCGGCCTACAAGTACCGCCACTGGATCTGGCCACTTCAGGGTTGCCGGATTCCCCCGGTTCCCGGGACCCTCTACAAATCTCTCATCGCCCACCTGTGCGTGACCCCGCGCCCCGAAGGCGAGGAAAAGAACTCCTGGTGTAAGTGTGGACGCAAATACATCATATGGGGTGAATAGTTTCAGATCCCACGCCTCCATCTATTTTGTAAATATAGACAATCATATCTGAGAGTGCTACGATCAGACCTCCTTTCCCTTCCTCCGCACCACTGCGGAAGTGATACCTGCGCCCGGGCTTCGTCCCGGCTCGCGGGCTGAATCTCTGAGACTGAACCCCCTCTGGGGGTGTGAGGGATGCATGGCGCCCGGAGCGTCGGCCTCCCTGGAATTGGAGGAGCGATGCGTGGTGCGTCACTCTCGAACTCGTTCAAATTTGTTCTCGTCATCATTTTCTGCGCCTCCCTCGGAAGCGGCTGCTACAACCGCAGCAACACCCTCCAGGCGCCCCTTGCCATCGCCTACGCGGAACAAGATTTCCTGTTTCTCCAGGGCATCCCGGTCGAGATCCCTGGGCCCGCCATCGATGGCAGTGCCGTCGAGGAGTTCTCTGTCGAACCGGATTTGCCTGCAGGACTCGTTCTGAACCCTGAAACAGGGGCCATCTCCGGTACGCCACTCGAGATAAGCACGACCGGTTTCTTCACCATCACGGCGAGAAACTTCGGTGGTCTTACCAGCACGACCCTGGCCATCACCATCCATCCCCAAGCGCCCTGTGGGCTCAGCTACAGCGCCGATGACGTGGTTTTCATGGCTGAATTCGAAGCAGATCCGATCACCGCCGACTTTGGTTGCGGCCCCGTCTACGACTGGGAAGCGGATCCAGCGCTGCCACAAGGTCTTCTCCTGGATCAACAGTCGGGGACCATTTCCGGCACCCCGACCGAGATCAGGAGCCGCGTGGAGTACCTCATCACCGGCAGCAACGTCACCGGCAGCGCCACCTCGATCGTGGCTATCGAGGTCCTGACCCCTGCCCCGTGCTCCCTCCAGTACTCCGAATCCGACACCGTCTATCCGCCATTCAGCGAGATTGATCCCAACCTTCCCAGCACCGCCTGTGGCGAGGTCGTAACCTGGACAATCAGCCCAGAACTTCCCGAAGGGCTCAGTTTTGATTCGACAACGGGAATCATCACTGGATCACCGTTGGTCGAGGATGACGGGGTCTTCTACACCGTCTCCGCCAGCAACGACTTCGGAAGCGTGGATTCGATCGTCAAGATCCGGATCTCGCCGGTGTTCACATACTCCGGCGCTGACATCTTCGGAGAATACGACCCTCAGAGCGGTGAGGGGACCTTCGAAGCGCGCCTCACGGTTCGCGAGGGACAGAACAACACGACATTTCCGACCCAGATTATCGCCCTCTCTCTGGCGCTCGCTCACGACGAGAACGTAGTTTCTCTCGACGGGGTCGAGCCTAGTTTGGAACTGGGTTCCTTCAACGGAGACCAGGGGGTCGATTTCTTCGCTCCCTTCTCGACTCCAGTGGGATTCACCCTGGGGATCGTTTTCTCCTTCACTCCCTCAGGGAATGGGCTTCTCGCCGAGGAGGAGAGTGAAGTCGCGGTAGCTGCCTACCGACTCCTACCTGGGTCAGTCCTGGGGAATCTCGATGGGGTCCAGACAAGTCTGGTCTGGGGCAACCCAACCTCAGGGCAGGAGGGTTCCACCTCCGTCGACAACACGGTTGTCCTCGGAGGAACCACCGGCGTTCGACCTGTCGTCATCGACATCAGCGTCGGGATGACTCCGATGGAGCCCTGAGACCTGGGCCCTCTAGATAGGAGATCGTGATGCTGGGAAGATCCCACGTCCCTGCCTCGATTTGTCTCGCGCTCCTTCTTCTAGCAGGTTGCGGCGATCGTTCCAAACGGGTCGGCTCCAGTGAGGAGGTTTTGGCTCCCCAGGAGATCAGTTACCAGGTTTTGGCGCCTTACTTCCTCGATCTTCCCATCATTCCTCTTGCTCCCTCCATCGAGGGAGGATCGCCGACGACCTGGTCCTGCGAGCCAGAACTCACCGAGGGGCTGACGATCAACGGCTCCAGTGGGGTCATTAGCGGCACGCCCACCATCATCTCGCCGTCGACGGAATACCTGATCACGGCGAGCAACAGCGCCGGAACCACGACCTTCCTGCTCACGCTTTCGGTCATCGTCCAGCCCCCCTGTGCCCTCGGATACACCGATCCGAGCCCGATATACCAGCTCGGGATCACCATCGCGCCAAACCTGCCCTTCACCAGCTGCGGGGAGGCGACCTCCTGGACGGTGGTCCCGGAACTGCCGGGAGGGCTCTTCCTCGATGGGGGAACGGGCACCATCTCGGGAATTCCCGGACAGCTGACCGCTCCGACCGAGCATCTCGTCGAGGCCTTCAATTCGACCGGTAGTTCCCAGACGATCGTGACGATCACGGTCGTGGATGAACCCCCCTGTGCTCTCACCTACCCCCAAAACGAGATGCTCCTGGCACTGGGGGAGGTTCTCCCCGAGCAGACGCCTTCGGTCGGTTGTGGAGAAGTCGAAGGGTACTCGGTCGAGCCACCGCTTCCAGCGGGGCTCTTCCTCGATCCTCTGACCGGGGTTCTCTCGGGGGTTGGAGCCGGCCTCGAGCCTGCCACCCTTCACCTGATCACGGCGGCGAATGGCACCGGTTCGTCCAGTTTCGAGGTCTCCATCGAGGTGTATTCCGACCCGCCATGCGACCTGAGTTACCAGACCCCCGTGGCAAATTACCTGGTGGGCGTCGAGATCACACCGAACCTGGCGACGATCGGCTGCGGGACGGCGACCAGTTTTACCATCGACCCAGGGTTGCCCGAAGGACTGGACCTCGATCCTCTTCTCGGCACCATCTCCGGCACTCCCCAAAGTGCGGTCCCTCCACTTGTCCACACCGTGACGGCGAGCAATCTTTCAGGACAGGCAATCGGCCATGTCATCATCCAGGTGCTCTCCCAGGCACCGGTCGCCGATTTCTCGGCATCCCCGACGAGCGGAGAGAACCCGCTGACTGTGGTCTTCACCGACCTATCGACAGGAGAGGTCGACAACTGGAACTGGGACTTCGGAGATGGCGGAACCTCTTCACAGCAGAATCCTTCGCATACCTACACCACACCTGGCAATTACATCGTGCTCCTTCAGGTGTCAGGGCCAGGCGGCAGCGATCTGGAAATCTGTTTCGGCTGCGTAATCGTGACCGATCCGCCGATTCCCGCAGCGCCGATCGCCGACTTCTCTCTGACGCCGGCCAGTGGCAATCACCCGCTGACGGTGACCTTCACCGACGCTTCGACGGGAGAGATCGACGACTGGACCTGGACCTTCGGCGACGGGGGAACCTCCTCGGAGCAGAACCCATCGCACATCTACACCGCAGCGGGCACTTACATCGTGCTCCTGGAGGTGGCAGGTCCCGGCGGTAGCGACCTCGAGATCTGTTTCGGCTGCGTCACGGTGACAGACCTGCTTCCTGATCCGCCCATCGCCAGTTTCATTGCCACTCCGGTGAGTGGCCAGCGTCCCCTGGCGGTGGCCTTCACCGACACTTCGAACGGGACTGTCGACAACTACGCCTGGACCTTCGGCGACGGGGGCACATCGACGGAAGAGAACCCGTCTCACACCTTCACGAACCCGGGCACTTACACAGTGACGCTGACGGCGAGCAACGCCGGTGGCAGCGACACCGAGATCTGCTCCGCCTGCGTCATGGTGGCCGATCCGCCGGCACCGATCGCTGAGTTCATCGCGATTCCGACCAGCGGAGATCACCCACTTACGGTGGCCTTCACCGACGCCTCGACAGGAGAGATCGGCAGCTGGAACTGGACCTTCGGCGATGGCGAGACCTCGACAGATCAGAACCCCTCGCACACCTATACCGCAGCTGGCACATTCATCGTGCTCCTGGAGGTGACAGGTCCAGGGGGAAGCGACCTCGAGATCTGTTTCGGCTGCATCACGGTAACCGATCCGCTTCCTGAACCGCCCGCCGCCAGCTTCACCACGTCTTCGACCAGTGGCGAGAAACCGTTGACGGTGGTCTTCACCGATGGCTCCGCCGGTACCGTCGACAGCTACGCATGGACCTTCGGCGACGGCGCCACATCTGCTGCCCAGAACCCGTCGCATACCTACACGTCAGCGGGCATCTACACGGTGACGCTGACCGTCGGTAACGCCGGTGGCAGCGATACGGAGATCTGCTCCGCCTGCATCACCGTCGCCGATCCGCCCCCGCCCATCGCCGGCTTCACCGCCACCCCGAGCAGCGGTTCTTCGCCGTTGCTTGTCTCCTTCACCGATTCCTCGAGTGGAACTGTCGGAAGTTACGCCTGGACCTTCGGGGATGGAGAAACCTCGACAGACCAGAACCCGGTGCACACTTACGCCGCTGAGGGGACATTCACGGTGGTCCTCCAGGTGTCAGGACCCGATGGCAGCGACACCGCGATCTGTTTCGACTGCGTAACGGTGACAGACCCGCCGCTCCCGGAGCCACCCATCGCCGCCTTCACTTTGACGCCGACCAGTGGTGTTCACCCCCTGACGGTGGCCTTCACCGAGACCTCCCAGGGGACTGTCGATAGCTTTGCCTGGACCTTCGGCGACGGCGGCACATCTTCAGCACAGAACCCTTTGCACACCTATACCACCGCGGGCACATTCATCGTGACCCTGACGGTGAGCAACGCCGGTGGCGGCGACACGGCGACCTGTGCGGCCTGTGTCACGGTCGATGACCCTCCGCCGCCAGTTGCCTCTTTCACGGCGACCCCGACGAGCGGCGAGAACCCGCTGACGGTGGCCTTCACCGAGGCCTCGAGCGGAGACATCGACAGCTGGAACTGGAACTTTGGCGACGGTGAGACGTCGACAGAAGAGAGCCCTTCACACACGTATACCAGCGCCGGCACCTTCATCGTTCTCCTGGCGGTTTCAGGGCCAGGAGGTAGCGACACCGAAATTTGCTTCGGCTGCGTCACGGTGACCGATCCGCCACCGCCGGAACCACCCATCGCCGACTTCACGGTGACATCGACCAGCGGGGAAAGCCCGCTTCTGGTTGCCTTCACCGACATCTCGACCGGCTCCGTCGACAATTTCGCCTGGACCTTCGGGGATGGCGGCACCTCTGCCGTCAAGAATCCATTACACACATACACCGCAGCGGGCACTTTTACCGTGACGCTGACCGTTTCGAACAGCAGTGGAGAGTCGAGCACCGCGACCTGCCCTGACTGTATCACGGTGACCGATTCACCGCCGCCGCCGCCCAGCTCCGCCTTCAGTGCGACACCGACCAGCGGTGAGAACCCCCTGACTGTGGCTTTCACCGACGCCTCCGGTGGAGTCATAGACAGCTGGAACTGGACCTTCGGCGATGGCGCCACCTCGACCGATCCCAACCCGTCGCATACCTACACCTTCGGGGGATCCTTCACTGTTGTTCTCCAAGTGACCGGGGCGGGCGGCAGCGACACTGCGGTCTGCTTCCATTGCGTCACGGTGACCGACCCGCCACCGCCAGTACCGCCCATCGCCGATTTCACAGCGACTCCGACCAGTGGAGATCACCCGCTGACGGTGGCCTTCACGGAGACCACACTGGGCACCGTCGACAATTTCGCCTGGACCTTCGGCGATGGCGGCATCTCTTCCGCTCCGAACCCTTTGCACACCTACACGACAGCGGGCACCTACACGGTGACGCTGACAGTGAGCAACGCCGGCGGCAGCGACACAACCACCTGTACTGGCTGCATCTCGGTGGCAAATCCGCTTCCGCCACAGCCTGTTGCTGACTTCACTGCGACCCCGGCAAGCGGTGAAAACCCGCTGCTCGTCGCCTTCTCCGACCTCTCGAACGGTACCGTCGACAGCCATGCCTGGACCTTCGGCGATGGCGCCACCTCGACGGCTCAGAACCCGTCACACACCTACACCTCGGCGGGAACCTTCACCGTTGTCCTGCAGGTGACAGGGCCTGGAGGCACAGACACTGCGATCTGTTTCGACTGCATCGTCGTTACCGACCCGCCACCGCCGCCACCGCCCATCGCCGCCTTCACGGCGACGCCGACCAGTGGCGATCACCCGCTGACGGTGGCCTTCACCGAGACCTCCCAGGGCACCGTCAACACCTTCGCCTGGACCTTCGGCGACGGCGGCATCTCATCCGCCCCGAACCCGGTGCACACCTACACAGCAGGGGGCACCTACACGGTGACGCTGACCGTGAGCAACGCCGGCGGCAGCGATACGACCACCTGTATCGGCTGCATCACGGCGACCTTTCCGCAGTCCACCGAGCCGCCGATAGCCGCCTTCACGGCGACTCCGACCAGTGGTGATCACCCCATGACGGTGGCCTTCATCGATACATCCAGCGGAGTCGTCGATAACTGGAGCTGGGACTTCGGAGATGGCGGCACCTCGAGCACTCCGAATCCTGCATACACCTATACCGCCGCGGGCACCTACACCGTCACTCTGACGGTGAGCAACCCCAGCGGCAGCGACACGGCGATTTGCTCCGGTTGCATCACCGTGGCAGACCCACCACAGCCTCCTCCCATCGCCGGTTTCAACACGAGTTCTACGAGCGGTGAGATCCCGCTGCTGGTTGCCTTCACCAACGTATCGAGCGGAACTGTCGACAGTTACGCCTGGACCTTCGGTGATGGTGCCACATCTCCTGCACAGAGCCCGTCGCACCTCTACACGACGGCGGGCACCTACACGGTGACGCTGACGGCGAGCAACGCCGGCGGTAGCGACACGGCGATCTGCTCGGCATGCATCACGGTAGTCGATCCGCCAGCTCCGATCGCCGGCTTCTCCGTGAACCCGATCAGCGGGGATCATCCGCTGACGGCCGTGTTCACCGACACCTCGTCCGGGGAGATCGACAGCTGGAGCTGGGACTTCGGCGATGGCAGCAGTTCTTCGCTCCAGAGTCCGTCTCACACCTACACCACCGCTGGCATCTTCAACGTGCTCCTGGAGGTGTCAGGCCCCGGCGGCAACGACCTGGCGATCTGTTTTGGCTGCATCACGGTGACCGATCCCCTTCCGGAAATTCCAATTGCCGGCTTCAGTGCGACCTCGACGAGCGGTGAGGTTCCGCTGACGATAGCATTCACAGATACCTCGGTCGGTGCCATCGACAGTTACGCCTGGACCTTCGGCGATGGCGCCACTTCTTCTGCACAGAACCCATCGCATCTCTACACGACAGCGGGCACCTACACGGTGACGCTGACGGTGAGCAACGCCGGCGGAAGCGACACGGCGACATGTGCCGGTTGTGTCACCGTGACCGATCCGCCTCCTCCTCCTCCCATCGCTGACTTCTCCGCTGCGCCTACTAGCGGGGAATTTCCGTTGCTGGTGACCTTCACCAACTCCTCCAGCGGCACCGTCGACAGCTACGCCTGGACCTTCGGCGATGGCGGGACTTCAACGGACCCGAACCCGACGCACACCTACACGATCCCGGGGATCTTCACGGTGGTTCTACAGGTGTCAGGACCCGATGGTAGCGACACGACGATCTGTTTCGACTGCGTCACCGTGTTTGAACCACCTCCTCCACCAGCGCCGATCGCCGACTTCGCGACGACCCCAACCAGCGGTGAGAATCCACTGGCGGTTGCCTTCACCGATGCCTCTCTGGGTGTCGTCGACAACTACGCCTGGACCTTCGGAGACGGTGGCACTTCTTCGGTACCGAACCCGACGCACACATACATGGCAGCGGGCATCTACACGGTGACGCTGACGGTGAACAACGCCGGCGGCGGCGATACAGCGACCTGTGTCGGATGTATCACGGTGAGCGACCCGCCGCCTCCGATCGCCGGCTTCACGGCGACTCCGACCAGCGGCGAGAACCCGTTGCCGGTGGTCTTCACCGACTCCTCGAGCGGTGATATCGACACCTGGCACTGGGACTTCGGAGATGGTGGCACGTCGTCGTTGCAGAACCCGCCGCACACCTACGCGGCCGCGGGCGCCTTCATCGTTCTACTGACGGTTTCAGGCCCCGGCGGCAGTGACACAGAAATCTGTTTTGGTTGCGTCACTGTCACCGATCCCCCGCCTCCGGAACCGCCCTTCGCCGACTTCACGGCGACCTCGACCAGCGGTGAAAATCCGCTTCTGGTGGCTTTTTCCGACGCTTCGACCGGCACCATCGACAATTACTTCTGGAGCTTTGGCGATGGCGGGACCTCTGCCGCCCAGAACCCCACGCATACCTACACCGCTGCCGGCTCCTTCACGGTGACACTGACCGTCTCCAACAGCAGTGGCGAGTCCAGCACGGCGACCTGCCCCGGCTGTATCACGGTC
>JYMV01000512.1_pt1 | contig 15807 bp, 16 predicted proteins | sample 338911 | NCBI WGS metagenome assembly JYMV01 (sample SAMN03354496, study PRJNA234377) | hydrothermal vent metagenome | biome: Deep sea; feature: Hydrothermal plumes at the Eastern Lau Spreading Center, Western Pacific Ocean; material: Seawater | place: Tonga | collected 2009 | depth 2000 m m
AAAACTCAACTTTTTCGTTTGGAACAGTAAGACAGTTTTTTAATTATCCTTTCTTGGGCTGGATGGAAACTTTTTTTTCTTTTTCCTCAGGTTTGACCAGCGGAATGATTTTATTTTCTTTTCCTGTCATATCACAGGAACCATCCAATATTCCTCCCAGCTCAATATATAAAGCGGGCGATTTAATATTACCTACCACTCGGCTGTTCGAATGGATCTCAACCTTTTTGGAGGCTATGATGGTTCCTTCCACACGTCCCAAGCAAATGACGGTTCCCGCAAAAATTTCCGCCCTTAGATGTCCCGTCTCCCCAATAATCAGCGTATCGTCGGTGTTGACCTGGCCTTCGAACTTGCCATCAATGCGAACGGTGCCCTCAAAAGATAACGATCCGTTAAAAACCGCACCTTCGCCCATATAGGCCTTTATTTGGTTTTCTTCTTTTTTCATCTTTTTTTCTCCTCCCCACATGAGAATTACCGCCTATCTAAGTTTAATGTTTATTCTGGCCGATCAAATCTTTGATGCGATCCAGATCGTCATCAGAGTAATAAGTCACCACCAGCTTGCCACCCTTTTTTGCCGGCTTGATGTCAACCTTGGTTCCCAACCTGCGCTCCAACTCCTTTGCCAGATCTTTGATAAAAATATTTTTTTTTGAAACCAGGGATACAGGTTTTGTAGGCACCGGTTGTTTTAATCTGCTTACCCGGCTTTCAGTTTGCCTAACTGTAAGGTCCTGTTTGAAAATTTCCTTGCGTAGTGCTTCCCTTTGTCCAGCATTGTCCAACCCCAGCAAAGCCCGTGCATGGCCCATGGATATTTTTCCGGAAATTAAATCTTCCTTTATATTTCGGGAAAGCTTGAGGAGCCGCAAGGTGTTGGTCACTGCGGTTCGGCTTTTGCCTACCTTTTTAGCTATCATTTCCTGAGTCAGGGCAAACTCATCGGAAAGGTGGGCATAAGCATCCGCCTCTTCTATAGGATTGAGATCCTGACGATGGATATTTTCTATGATGGCTAATTCCAAAGCTTGGGCATCGGTCACTTCCCTAATTAAGGCAGGGATTTTTTTTAACCCCGCTTTTTTTGAAGCCCGCCACCGTCTTTCGCCCACCACCAGTTCATAGCCCGTATCCGATTTTTGCACCAGTATCGGCTGCAAAACGCCATTCTCACGAATGGACGCTACCAATTCCTCAAGTTTGTTATCATCAAAATATTTTCTGGGTTGAAAACGGTTGGGTGAGATTTCATCGATCAACAGTTCCGTGTTTTTTGCCGGTCCGTTTTCGCGGGATTCAGGAACTCCCATTTCAAAGTCCGGAATTAATGCATTGATGCCTTTACCTAACGCTTTTCGATTCATACCCCAGAGCCCTTTAGTGAAGGGTTGACCCGTTCATCGAATTTAGATCGGGAAATAATTTCTTTGGCCAGCTCTACATAAGAATCCGCACCCCGTGAACGACCGGCATAAAGCATAATAGGTTTTCCATGACTGGGCGCTTCACTCAGCCGCACATTTCTTGGAATGACCGTTTTTAGCAGGAAATCACTGAAATATTTTTGCACCTGGTTCTTTACCTGCGCGGCCAAGAGGGTTCTGCCATCATACATTGTCAACAAAATACCCTCCACTTTTAAATCGGGATTGATGGATTTTTTTATCAGCTTTAAAGTTTTCAGCAAATGGCTCAACCCCTGAAGAGCATAGTATTCACATTGCATAGGAATTAAAACTCCAAGGCATTCAGGGTCAATAGACCTAATGAGGGGGGACAATCTATGATTATGAACTCAAACTCCTCACGCACTCCATTGAGCGCGGACTTTAAAACTTTTTCTCGCGACTCTTTGGATACCAGTTCAATTTCAGCGCCAGTAAGGTCCACCCGGGATGGAATGATTTTAAGCGTTTCAATTTCCGTGGAACAAATGACTTCTTCCTGGCTCGCCTCACCCAGCAAAAGCTCATAAATCCCCCGCGAATCGGCCTGGATACCCAACCCGCTGGAGGCGTTGGCTTGGGGATCCATATCAATCAATAACACTTTTTTGCCCGAAAGGGCTATTGAGGCCGAGAGGTTAATTGCTGTGGTGGTTTTTCCCACCCCCCCTTTTTGATTTGCAACACTTATTATTTTGCCCATAAAACCTCTCGGGAAAACAGTACGGCAATTATGCTAAAAGTAGCATAAATTCAATCCTCCGCCAATATCTAAATGGGTTATTTAATAAATTGTTTCACGTGAAACAAGCGGAGAGCCTCCGCTGGCGAATCGCAATATCTTCATCCTGCAAGCAAACGTTCTCTCGGCTTCACGAGTTATTACCCCTGCGGGGCAGGAGGACTGAGGAAGAATATCACCGCCACATGCCAAGGGGATGTTTCACGTGAAACATTTTTCAAAAACCAAAAGACTTGAGACCACTCCGTGATAGCTGGTTATAGCAACCTCTTTTTGTAATGAAAACTCTGGGTGGGAACCCAATTGGTTCTCTCCAGGGCTCTTTTTTAAAACAACCATCCCTCCTGAGGGCAAAAACTTCGTGCTCAAGTTCAGGCATTGTTGCACCCCTGATACAGCTCGAAAAACCACAACATCGAATGGGCCGGCCTGATCACCTGGAATATCTTCTGCCCGAGCATTAAACACCTTCACCTGCTCCATTGCAAGATCCCGCACCACTGTCTCCAGAAAACTGCATCGCTTGCGCTGGCTTTCCAGCAAAACCAATTGCAATTGCGGAAAAATAATTTTTAATAGTATTCCAGGAAAACCGGCACCACTACCTATGTCCATCATACGGAAACCGGGTTCGATGGCCCTGACATACTGCAGGGAATCAAACACATGCTTTTTAAGAATCTCTTCGGGGTCTTTTTCTGCGGTGAGGTTAATTTTCTGGTTCCATTTCAGCAAAAGTTGCAGATATTGCTCGATCCGGGACACAACTAGCGAGGCTTCAATATCCAGACCCAGTCTGGGATCCTGCAAAATATGTAAAATTGGCCCTTGCATAGGGGAAAAAGGAATTCAGGAAGTAAGAATCTTTTTAAATTCTCGGGTAAGAGAGGGAACTACCTTAAGAACATCTCCGACTATACCATAATCGGCAATCGAAAAAATGGGGGCATGGGGGTCCGTGTTGATTGCCACAATGCAACGGGACGAAGACATTCCGGCCATATGTTGTACCGAACCAGAAATCCCGCATGCAATATAAAGATCCGGGGAAACGGTCCTGCCGGTCTGGCCGACCTGATTGGAATATTCCCTCCACCCATTATCCACAACAGGTCGACTGGCACCAACCGCCCCTCCAAGGACTTCAGCTAATTCCTCCAACAGTTTAAAGTTTTCTGGCCCCTGCATTCCCAATCCGCCCGAAACCACAATACGGGCCTCGGTGATATCCAATTGGGAACCCACCTTTTTTACCAACTGTTGCGCCTGTCGTGAAAATTCCGGCAACTGGATATCTTCTCTAATAACTTTTCCCGGCCTGGAAATTGGAAAATCCGTTTCCCGGAAAACATTCGGTCGTAAAGTAAGGACAAAGGGTTTTTTGCCTTTAAACCGGACTGTGGAGAGTGCCTTTCCCGCAGATACCGGCCGCACAGCCTCGACATCGCCTTCCCCCCATACAGAAAGGGAAATACAATCCGTAGCTACCCCTACCCCTAATTGGGCAGAAAGAACGGCGGATAATTCCTTACCGTTATTAGTCGCCGGCAAAAACAAATAATCCACTGGAGATTTTTCAAGTTCCCGCGTTAATGCAAAACCATAATTCTCATGAATATAAGTGTTCAAGTTGGGATGTATAAGAAAACGGACTTCATCCGCTCCATTTTTAATGAAAATGTCTGCTCCCTCATCCTTATCATGGCCCAGATAAAAAGCAATGACCTTGCCTGAAATCTGATCAGCTAGTTTCCGGGCGGCACTAATCACTTCCAAAGAAACGGGTTTGATTCCTTCGTGGTCGTGTTCGATCACAACTCCCAGGACCTGGCTCACAGAAAACTCCTAAAATTAAAAAAGGGTGCCCAAAGCCCCGATAACCTCAACAAAATGATAACGCATTGGCCTAAAGGAAATACCTCCTGTTATAAAAATAGCCTATTTCAGCATTTTTATTCAGTTGTGGATCGGGGCTGTCAATATTTACCGGGAGGACGAAACAGGGGAAGATCTAAAATCCATTCAATCTCCCAAATTTCACCAACGGTTCCCAGCCCGAGAAGACAAACATACAAAACCAAAAGACCAATACCAAATTGGCTTTTATATTTTTGCACTACAGCTTTTATACCGCCGGGGTTGGGGGAATCTGAAGTTTCATTCATAGGATGGAGGGTTTTGATTAAATGATTTTTTCTTCTTCACGCAACAGTCGAACCAGATGGCCGCAAATTTCTTCTTCGCTACCTTCTAGGATTATTCCCTTTTTTCGTTCCGGGGGCAAGCAAAGATTTTCCTGAATCAATTTATTGCCTTCAAAATTGAGGGTCCCTTCCTCGATGCCGAGGTCTTCCCCGGAAAGAGTTAAAACTTCTTTTTTCTTAGCGGCCATAATACCTTTAAGGGACGGCAACCGAGGTTCATTTAGACCTTTCTGGCAGGTCACCAGAAATGGAAGTGCCAACTCACGAATTTCACTGCCCCCTTCTACCTGCCGGGTTATTTTCGCTTTTTTTAAATCATCAGAAAACTCAATCCGCGTCACCACAGTTACAAAAGGGATACCGAGAAAAGTCGCTAGAGTCGGGCCGGTTTGAGCCATGTCCACATCCACAGCTTGTTTGCCACAAAGAATCAGGTCATAAGGAACGCTTTCTATATAGCGCATCAATATTCTGGTCACAGCATAAGAATCCAACCCTACAAACCTGGGATCCATTAAATGCACGGCTTTATCCGCACCCATGGCCAGAGCCCTTTTTATCGAATCCTTAAATCCCTCAGGCCCGAGCGACAAAAGGGTGATTTCGGTATCCGGCTTTTTCGCTTTAATGCGCACCGCTTCTTCAATCGCATACTCATCATAGGGATTGATAATGCGGGAACTTCCGGGAGAAACTACCTGGCCGTTTTCAATTTGGATTGTCGCAGAAGTATCCAGGACCTGTTTAATGCAAACAATGATTTTCATGGCTCATTAAACCCAATTCAAGTTAACTGGCAGTATTAATATTATCTCAGAGGGAACCATTATGCAAAACCACAATATCTATTCAACCTTAACTATACTTTGTAATCAACTCGCAGAACCCCACGTTGAATTTTCCAAAATTCTGCTAGAATTTTTTACTTCAAAACATCGCTCATTTTTTTCAGGCCGGCATTGACATGGTCGGAGAGCGCTTGACTGCTGATTTTCATGATTCGTCCAGCGAGCTTTTTTTAAGACCCCCATAAAAAACCAAGGAAACAGCCATCAACTGCTTGTCTGTCAACCTCATCTCTTCAAGGTTTAAAAACCCTTCTTTTAAATAGGAAAATTCAGACCGTGGACGATAATCCTCGAATTTAACATCAAAATTCTGGGCATTGCGAATAATTTCCAATTCACCGGGAGGGAAAAACCTCAAATGGTAATCATCCTCTGTCCCATAATTAAAACCAGGATTAACCAACTCATTTTTTTTCCAAGAATCAAGCATGCTTATAATTCTCCAAGTATTTTTTAAATTGAGGGCCATCATAAAAAATAAAATAAGAAAACCAAGGGGGTGGATTCGGTTCGAGCCGGTCGGAAATAAGCCTACGCGGTAAACAATCGGGCAAACCAGATACCGGAACCCCATTAATAAAAACATTATCGAGGGAAAACATAGCCCGCCAATATTCACGCCCTACTCTGAAATGAAACCACATAGCTTTTAAAGAAGGTTCCCGGCGATATAAATAATTGCCACAATAAAGGCAATGCCAACCTACATCCGTCTCGTACAATCCTTTTTTACCGCAACCCCTTTGCAGGATTTCCCCTGTTTCCAATTCAAAAGACACCGGCAAACATACCTTCAATCTCTTTTTTTCAGAGGATTTATCACCAACAGAAGAACGCGAGATTCGTATTTTTTCCACAATAGTCCCCCTCCAATTAATTTTTATGGTCGAAGAAGAAGTCCATGCAACCACCAATTTGAAACTTCCCGTTAACCCTCAGCCAAGGCTCAACTAAAATCCCGCCCTTCAAGGGCTAAAGTTTATTTCATCAAACTGTTAAAACCAGGAACAAACATCACTAAGCCGAAAGGAGTTTTTCCCAACCCAAAAGCAAACAACAAGGCCAAATCAACACAAAAAAATATTACTTAACAGATATTTTCCCAATAAAGAATATATTTTCCGGGTAACAACTGTTATAATTTTTGTTCCCCATGCTCTACTCATTGCGTTTATCTGGAAAAGCCATATAGAAAAGAAACGAGAGGTGTTCGAAGAAAAAAATTTTGCCAGATAAAAAAATACTCCAAAATTTTTCTAACTTATTGAATTAAAAATATTTAATATATAAATCATTTTTCCTGCTTTCCAAAATACGCCTTGGAAATGCTATAATCAGTTGATCAGGAAGAATTAAAAACAACAACCACTTCAACATGGCCCAAAGGGTTTACCGAAAAACGAATCGCAAAAAAGGGTGAATTTCGAAATAAGGACATTATTCCTGATTCGGAATTTTAATATGGGATATTTGTCTTTTTTGTCAAGCATTTTTTCACTCCGTTATGACAAAAACACGGGTTTGGGAAAGAATAGAGTCTTTACCGGGAAGCAACAACCTTGCCGAGTTTTGCCGAAAGATCGGCTTGAATTATGAAAAATTTAAAAAAAGCCATAAGCGTAACAATGGACCTCTTGATTCAATAACCTTGGATAAAATCGCTCGCCATTTTAAGACTGGATTTGGGATGGCTGATTACTGGTAAAACCTCTTCAACGCCTCTTAACCAGAGAATCGGCAAAAAACTTAAAAGGTACAGGAAAAAGAATGGTTGGTCTCTTGAAGAAATGGGCCGGCGTGTTTGCCTCTTTCCGCAGGTTTTACAAAACTACGAAAATGGTCACTGGCCCATTTCCCCTGACCTGCTGAATGACCTGGCAGAAAAAATGAATATTCCTCCTTATGAGTTTTTAAGGGAAGGCGATAAACTTCTTCAAGTACCTGAACTGAAAATTTATCAACCCAAGAACATTGCTGGAGCGCCAACAATTAAAGGGGAGGATTATATTTCCATTCCTCTCACAGACTCTTCCATCGCCGCCGGCCAACCTATCATTCAGGAAAATAATATCGAAGACTATGTCCTACTTCACATACGAGCGGCAGGAAAAAGAAAAAATCTGGTGGCCAGCCGCGTAGACGGGGATTCCATGGAGCCCATGTTACATTCGGGCGATATCGTGGTCATTGATCGGGACGACAAAAAACTATTGAAAAACCGCATTTTTGCAATCTATTACGACGAAGGTTTAACGGCAAAATATGTGGAATGCCAAAAAGATCTGTTAATTCTCAGGCCGATCAATCCTATTTCACAAGTACAAATAATCAACCTCAACGAACATCCCGACCCCATTGTCGGCCGCGTCATTGGTGCTTGGAAAGAGCTCTAAACCACCGCGTTATTCATATAATTTGGTTTTACAATTTCAGCCCTGGTGGGCATAATAGGTGTTATGAATGGTTCGAATGGTGAAATTTCAAAGCCCGCTGACAAGAAAAAAGACCTTGGCCCCCCTCTAAAAATTTTAGTTGCGGATGACACAGCAGTTAATCTTGCTTTAGCAACGAAATTGTTAAAAAGGCGGGGTCACGATATTACTTCCGTCGAGGACGGGCTTCAGGCTTTTGAAACTTTCAAGAAAGCCTCCTTTGATGTTGTCCTGATGGATATCCATATGCCTGTCATGGACGGTTTGGAATCCACAGCTAAAATCCGCGAATTTGAAGCTTCCCAACCATCCCGCCCGCCCACTCCCATCATAGCCATGACCGCAAATAACGAGAAAAGCGATCATGAAACGTATTTAAAATCGGGAATGAACGGAATCATCACCAGGCCTATGAATATCAAAACCCTCGTTTCACAAATTCGCGAAATCATTGCAGGCTTTTCAGGCCGATTTTTTTAAGGACTGGAAATTGCTTCTTTCTGATAATAAATGGTCACCACAATCTTATTCCCGGCGACAACCGATCCCACCTGGGTAAATTTCAAACCTAGCCGGTCCGATACTAGAAACCCAATCGAAGAACCCAAAACCGTTTTTCCAAACTGGCTCCCGGCGGTTAAGGTTCACAGATAAGGATTTAGACATTTCTGTTTTCTCCTGCGTTCAGTGCTCCGACAATCTGGTTCACTGATTTTGCAAGTTCGTTTAGCTGTTTAAAAATTCTGCTTATCAAAGCTTCATTTCTTCCAACAGCGACATAAAACGCTTTCTCGTCGACGTATTGTTCAAAAAGGTATTTTTGATCGCCCTGTCTTACCAGTTCCAGGTCCCGAAGGGAGCTTTCAATATCTTCCAGGTTTTCTTTAAAATCACGGAACCGGCGAAGGTTTTCAGCAAGCATCCATCGTATCAGCCAACCGATGGTTCCCAGTCCCAATAAAAGTAGGAATGAAATCCAGGGCGTGAGTGCCCGGAACAATTCAAGGTTCATAAGCGATGTTTGATAAATATGGAATTCATTGTTCGGTGTTTAACCCGCATGAAAATGTAGATATTTTTTAGGATTTAAGGGGTTATTTCTTTCTGCCCTTAAAGTGGTGAGACCCAGGGCTTCGAATAAGCTCATCATGTGGTCACTACTTATAAATTCCACTAATGTTAAGTTTCCTGTCACCAAATGTACCAGCGAAACCAGGGTCATTAAGGCGGAAACAATATACGTTTTTTCCCGTTTAACCAATTCATAACAGGATATCTCCCAAATGCTATAGATGTTGTGTCGTTTTTTTGTCGTTGGGGGGAGGAAAAAAGGCCGGGGAATTCCGGCCTTTTCCCGAGGTAGGCAAAAGCCCTGTGCACAGAAGGCTTGAGAAGAAAATAAGAACTAATAGGCTCTATTTAACTTGGTATATGAGAAACCTATGTTGACTCAAAATCCTCTTTGTAAAAAGATTCTCAAACAAGTCCTCTTATATGTAACCGGGGACAAGGTATGGACCTCCTAAACTACTGCAACAGTGAGGTTTTTATCCCTTAAAAATTAGGTGTTGCAGGAAACCCTCAATAACCGGTTCCTTTTAAAACGTGTAGGTAAAAAACTCGCTTAGAAAACTTTTGTTAATACTGATGTTGGAGGGTTTTGATCTATTTCTAGATTTTTGCGGTTGCTTTTAGGGCTCTTATTTTATATATTAAGCGCCAATTTCCCCTTCCTATAACTCATTATTTGGTTCTAAAAACTATGGAAGCAAAGGAAGCCCTTTGGAAAAAATGTTTAGAAAAAATTGAAGAACAAATACTCCCTGAGAGCTACTCCACTTGGTTTTCACCCACTTATCCGAGAACTTTTGATGGTGGTTTAATGACCATCGCGGTTCCAAATCAATTTTATAGAAAATGCCTCATAGAGAATTACCGTGACTTGATCGAAACTAGTTTGAAGTCCGTAACAGAAAAACCAATTCTTGTAGACTTTTGCATAGAATCGGGGAAAATAGCCCAAACGGAACAAAGCAAACAAAGATACGAAACCCCGGTTATTGAAGCCGAACAAATTTCTTTTCCCCCTGTTTTATCTTCTCTTAATCCCAAATATAATTTTTCGAATTTCGTGGTCGGATCAAGTAACCAGTTTGCCCATGCGGGGGCTTTGGCTGTTGCTACCAACCCGGCCATAGCTTACAACCCCTTGTTTTTATATGGTGCGGTAGGATTGGGTAAAACCCATCTCCTACATGCTGTTGGTAATAAAATTTGTGAGAATCATCCTGAATCTCGGGTTCGGTATATTTCGGCGGAAAGCTTTACCGTTGACCTTATTGAATCTATTAAAAGGGATAAAATGCCCTTTTTTCGAAAACGGTACCGGCCACTGGACGTCTTGTTGGTTGATGATATCCAATTTATTGCAGGTAAAGAACGGACCCAAGAAGAGTTTTTTTATACTTTCAATACCCTTTACGAGTCTCATAAACAACTCGTCATTTCAAGCGACAGGTACCCTAAAGATATTCACAATATGGAGGAGCGGCTACGATCCCGGTTTGAATCTGGGCTGGTCGCAGATGTCAATCCCCCTGACCTAGAAACAAAAGTTGCCATTTTGTATAAGAAGGCTGATTTCCACCAAATATTTATTCCACAGGATGTCGCTATTTTTATTGCCAGTAATATAAAAACCAATATTCGTGAACTAGAAGGTCTTCTGCTCCGGGTAATCGCTTTCTCCTCCTTCACCCACAGGAAACTTGATTTGGACCTAGCTAAAGAGGTACTAAAAGACTTTACTTTAGATAAAAATAAACACTTCACTATCACAAATATCATTAAATCTGTGGCTGGATACTACAATATTAAAGTTGCCGATATTAAGTCCAAAAGGCGAACCCGCGATATTTCTGTACCTCGGCAAATAGCCATGTTTATATGCCGGGAACATACCAAATCTTCACTCCCCGAAATTGGCCGTCAATTTGGTGGCAAAGACCATACAACTGTGATTTTTTCCTATAAAAAGATATCAAATTTAATCAAAGAAAACAAGGAATTAAAGGTTTCTATCCAAGAGATTATAGACCTTATTGAAAAAGGATAATCTGTTCAAAACATGTTAAAAAAGCCTGAATAAAACAAGCAAAATAAGGTATAATCCAAAGAGTAGTTTTTTACCTCACCTGTAGCCAAAAAAAGCAATTTTAATAACAGCTCCTTCTTTAAAATCTGCCTTTGATTTTGAAAATTTAGCCAGGTTTTCCACATGCTTTCAGGCCCTACTACTACTACTATAAATAAATATAATTTTTTTTATAAAGTTACTATTAAGCATATATGAATACATCTCAAAAACTTGTATACGATTCCTCAAATATTAAAATTCTAGAAGGATTAGAAGCTGTTCGAAAAAGACCTGCCATGTATATAGGTGGGACAGGTATAGATGGCTTGCATCACTTGGTTTTTGAATTGGTGGATAATAGTGTAGACGAAGCCATTGCGGGTTATTGCTCAGAAGTAGAAGTTATTTTACATATCGATGGTACGGTTTCGGTTGCCGATAATGGCCGGGGAATTCCTGTAGATATACACTCAGATAGGAATATTTCGGCCGCAGAAGTGGTGATGACGGTCCTTCATGCTGGAGGGAAGTTTGATAAAGAGAGCTATAAAGTATCGGCAGGGTTGCACGGTGTTGGGGTATCGGTGGTCAATGCTTTAGCAGAAACATTGAGCTTGGAAATAAAGAGAGATGGAAAAATTCATACTCAAAAATATAGCCGGGGTAAACCCGTCACAGGCTTGGAAGTTGTAGGAAAAACCAGCACAACGGGTACAAAGGTTGTTTTTAATCCAGATATAGAAATTTTTGAAGATTTAAACTTCCGGTTTGAGATTTTATCTAACCGTCTTCGGGAGCTCGCTTTTTTAAATAAAGGGCTGAAAATTCATATTCATGATGAGAGAGACGGGAAAGACAATGAGTTTTTATTTGAAGGTGGAATACTTTCTTTTGTAGAGCATTTAGGAAAGAACAAAAAAAACATCCATCAAGATCCAATCTATATTGAACGGAGTAAAGACCATTGTGATTTAGAAATGGCGCTCCAATATAACGATGGTTATGGCGAAGAGATTTTTACTTTTGTCAATAATGTCAATACTCGGGATGGGGGCACCCATTTAAGCGGTTTTAAGTCAGCCTTAACAAGAACAATTAACGGTTATGCAAGCCAGAACAACCTGCTAAAAAATTCAGGGGTTGCTTTAACAGGCGAAGATGCTCGAGAAGGACTGATCCTCGTATTAAGCATCAAAATTCCGGAACCACAGTTTGAAGGTCAAACAAAGGGAAAGCTGGGCAATACAGATATTAAAGGGATTGTCGAACAGATTGTTAATGAAAAACTGGGCCAGGTTTTTGAGGAACAGCCAGAAATAGCCAAAAAAATTGTTGCCAAGGTTATAAGTGCGGCTCAAGCCCGAGAAGCTGCGAAAAAGGCCAAAGATTTGGTCCGAAGAAAAAATTCGCTGGAAATAAGTTCTCTGCCAGGTAAGCTGGCAGACTGCGCAGAAAAGGATCCAGCAGCTTGTGAGCTTTATATTGTTGAAGGAGACTCTGCGGGGGGTTCAGCAAAACAAGGTCGCGACAGGAGGTTTCAGGCAATCCTGCCGATGAGAGGGAAAATACTCAATGTAGAAAAAGCCCGCACGGAAAAAATGATAAACAGCGAACAGATTCGTATGCTTATCACTGCTTTGGGGACGGGAATTGGGAGTGATTTCAAATTAGAGAACCTCCGTTATCACAAAATTATTATTATGACAGATGCGGATGTTGATGGAGCCCACATCAGGACCCTGCTTCTCACCTTCTTTTTCCGTCAAATGCCGCAGTTGATTGAAAACGGTTATCTATATATTGCCCAACCCCCCCTCTATAAAGCAATAAAAGGGAAAAAAGAGAATTACTTAAAAGACGAAAAGCTCCTTTTTCAATACTTGATGGAACAAGGAATAGAAAAACTTGAAATAACAACCCAAAAAAATGGCCATAAAATAATTGGAAGGGAGCTCAACCAGCTGATAAATGATCTATACCGATTTGAGGAATGTTTTAATCAGGTTATAAAAAATAATATCCCAAGATCTATTTTAAATGTGTTAATTGGGCTAGGTGTAAATAAAGAAGCCTTTTTGAGCTTAGAACAAATTATGAAAACCATCATCCGGATTCTCGATTCCCTAATCGATAAAGAAAGCAGGGAAAAATACCAATATAAGTCGCAATATCTGAATGTTCCCATCCAATTTACAGACAGTGTTGAGCTCAATACCGAAATAGAAAACAGATTAAAAGAATTTTTGATAGAAATAGATAGAACTGATTCCCACCGGGTTTTTGGTAAAACCTCTCATAAATTCGATAGGGTGGATTTGAATAAAGAACTAAAAAATGTGCGCTTTCAATTGGTGTTTGACCCAGAAAAAGGGACCTATCAAATAGAGATGTTTGGTTCCAATAACGGACGAGATTTCCAGTTAAAGTTCAATGCGGAATTTATGGAGTCTGTGATTATCCAAAATATTTTCGAAATCTATGAACCGATCAAAGCGAACGATTATCCACCTTTTGTTTTACACAATAATGGGGAAAGCACTACGGTTAGTTCCAAGCACGATTTATTGCAAGCTGTTTTAACCATGGCTAAAAAGGGTATTTACATTCAACGCTATAAAGGCTTGGGAGAAATGAATCCTGAACAGCTTTGGGAAACAACGATGGACCCAGAAGTCAGAATTCTTTTGCAAGTTCGAGCGGACGATCTGGTGGCCTCGGAAGACCTGTTCACCATATTAATGGGAGATGAGGTGGCACCCCGACGCGAATTTATTGAGAAAAACGCCCTGCAAGTCAGAAACATGGATATTTAAACCTCCTGACAGGTTGCCAGCGTGATACCCCGTTCGGGGCATACGTGACATCCTCTTCATTAACCTTCATGCCCCAGAGGGGTATTGCCCGTTGCATAGAAAGGTATTTGAATGCCGGAAACGATCACTCCGATCAATATAGATGATGAAATGAAAAGCTCGTACCTTGATTACGCGATGAGCGTAATCATAGGTCGCGCCCTGCCAGATGTCCGGGACGGATTAAAGCCGGTGCATCGCCGTGTCCTCTTCGCAATGCATGAATCCGGAAATGCCTCGAACAAGCCGTATAAAAAATCTGCCCGTATAGTCGGTGATGTAATGGGTAAATATCATCCCCATGGAGACCAGGCGATTTATGACACCATCGTCCGCATGGCACAGGAGTTTTCTCTAAGACATCCCCTTGTTGATGGTCAGGGGAACTTTGGTTCGATAGATGGAGATTCCGCGGCCGCCATGCGTTACACAGAAATCCGCATGGAAGAAATCACCAACGAACTCCTCCGGGACTTAGACAAAGACACCGTTCAATTTACCCCTAACTATGACGACTCCCTGAAAGAACCTTCCGTTTTGCCTGCAAGTTTTCCACAATTGCTGGTCAATGGTTCGTCCGGAATCGCCGTGGGCATGGCAACCAATATTCCCCCACACAATCTGAGCGAGATTATCGATTCTGCGATTCATGTTATTGATAATCCCGATTGTACAGTTGAAGACCTTATGGAGATAGTTCCAGGCCCCGATTTTCCCACCCGAGGAATCATACAGGGAAGAAACGGGATAAGGGCTGCTTACAAAACCGGCAGGGGGATCATCCGGATTCGGGGGCGGGCAGAGATTGAAACGATGGAGAAAGGAGACCGGGAGCGCATCATCATCAACGAACTTCCGTTTCAGGTCAATAAAGCCAGGTTAGTGGAAAAGATCGCCGAATTGGTGAGAGACAAGCGATTGGATGGAATCTCTGACCTGAGGGATGAGTCGGACCGGGAAGGGATCCGTGTTGTCGTAGAGCTAAAAAAAGGGACCATAGGCCAGGTGGTTTTGAATGCCCTTTATAAAAATACCCAGCTCCAGGATTCCTTTGGGGTGATCCTTTTAGCCCTGGTGAATCAGCAACCCAAGGTTCTCAACCTAAAAGAGTTTTTGCACCATTTCATTCTGTTCCGCAAAGAAGTGGTTACCCGAAGGACCGAGTTTGACTTAAATAAGGCCCGTGAGAAAGAACATATCCTCGAAGGATTAGCCACCGCGCTTGAAAACCTGGATGCAGTGGTCCGGCTTATCCGCAAAGCGGCCGACCCTGCCTCGGCACGCGATGGGCTCATGACCGAGTTCGGTTTGTCGGAGATCCAGGCCAAAGCCATCCTTGAAATGCGCCTGCAACGCCTCACCGGATTGGAACGGCAAAAAATAATTGCAGATTTAGAAGAAACCCGAAAACGAATTGAAGAATTACAAAATGTCCTTGCCCATGAAGAAGTCAAGCTCAATATCATCAAAGAAGAGCTGGCAGAAATCAAAAATAAATATGGCAATGAGCGCCGGACCCAAATTGCGGAAACGGATGAAGGCGATATTGATATTGAAGATCTAATTGCCGATGAAGACGCAGTGGTGGTTTATACCCGGAGCGGTTATATCAAGCGACAAACCGTGGATAATTACCGGGCGCAAAGAAGAGGTGGTAAAGGCATTCGGGGGATGAATCTTAAAGAAGAAGATGTTGTCGAAAAACTTTTCATCGCCTCAACACTGAGCCATCTCCTGGTGTTTACCAGCATCGGAAAGATTCATTGGTTGAGGGTTTTCTCCATTCCTGATGTGAGCCGGATCGCTAAAGGAAAATCCATTGCCAACCTTTTGCGGCTCCAGCCTGGTGAATCCATTGCCAGCATCCTTTCCGTCCGGGAATTTGAAGAAGATAAATTTGTAATGGTCGCGACAGAACGCGGCATCGTTAAAAAAACTTCCTTAATGGCTTACAGCAAATCCCGGCAGGGAGGTATTATCGGACTGACGATTGATGATGGGGACCGGGTTATTGGCGCGGAGTTGTGTGACGGGGAAAGCGATATATTGCTTGCTACTGAAAAGGGATTTTCCATTCGTTTTTCTGAAAAGGAAGTGCGCCCCATTGGCCGTACAGGTAGAGGAGTTCGTGGCATCCGTCTC
>JYMV01009371.1_pt1 | contig 15805 bp, 14 predicted proteins | sample 338911 | NCBI WGS metagenome assembly JYMV01 (sample SAMN03354496, study PRJNA234377) | hydrothermal vent metagenome | biome: Deep sea; feature: Hydrothermal plumes at the Eastern Lau Spreading Center, Western Pacific Ocean; material: Seawater | place: Tonga | collected 2009 | depth 2000 m m
AGCGCATTTTGGATTGTGGTGGGAGAAGTGCTTGGGGTTTGGCTATCCTGGCAATTCATGGCAAAAAAATTCAAGCGAATGACCGATGAATATGATTCTATAACCATTCCTGATTTTCTGGTAAGTCATTTTAAATCCACCACCCATACGATTCGGATTATCGCTGCCACGGCACTCTCTCTTTTTGTAATTATCTACGTGAGTGCTCAGATCGATATTACGGGTAAAACATTTGAATCTTTTTTAGGCCTTAATTATTATACTGGAATTGGAATCGGTTTTGGAATTGTTATTATGTACATTTTTTCCGGTGGATTTCTCGCAGTAGCATGGTCTGACTTTTTCCAGGGATCCCTCATGTTTGTGGGGCTTTTGCTTCTACCTGTGGTTACTTATTTCAGTCTTTCCGGCGACACATCCATAGTTGACAGTTTGCGGTCCATAGACCCTGCCTTATTAAATATATGGGGAGCGGGTGGATTGACACTTATGAACGGTGTAGCCATCCTTGGTCTTTTATCTATCGGAATCGGATTTATGGGCTCGCCCCAGGTGTATGTTCGCTTCATTGCGATTAGAGATGAAGCTGAGATCGAAAAAGGAAAGTGGGTTGCGCTTTTTTATACACTGCTTACCGATACAGCCGCTGTCATGATTGGAATCTTGGGGCGATATATGCTCACCCAAGCAGGGGATAATCCCGAATTGATCTTGGGCAATGCAGCCGAAAATGTCCTTGCTCTCGTGTTGGGACAAGTCATGCCTACCTTAATTATTGGGATTTATATTGCTGCTGTTTTGTCGGCGGTCATGTCCACGGTGGATTCACTTTTGGTTGTGGCTTCCAGTGCTGTCACCCGTGATTTTTATCAACAAATATTTCATCCAAATGTGGATGAGCAACGACTTATGGGATTATCAAAAAAGGTGACCCTGGCGCTTGCAATTCTCGCTTTAATCGTGGCATTATGTGTATCTGTTTTATCACCAACCCGAACCGTTTTTTGGTTTGTAATTTTCGGTTGGTCCGGAATTGCTGCAACATTTTGCCCTGTAATAATTTTGTCTATTTTTTGGAAAAATTATACCGAAAAAGGTGCAATTGCCTCAATGATTACAGGGTTTCTTTGCATACCATTTTTCAAATTTGTGGTTCCCGGTTTTTCATCTTTTGAACCTTATATAACTAAATTAGATGTAATGCTACCATCGGTTTTGTTTGCAATGATTGCAGGTTGGGTCACCAGCGGGGCCTTTAAAAAATAACTTTTCTTATCACACAACTAATTTTGCAGAAATCTTTTCTAGTTTAATCCTGATTCATACAAATTGAATTTTGTAAATTGTATGAGGTAAATGCTAAAATGAAGGAGGTTCAATGGCTTTGCTTAATCAAGAGGAAGTTCAGTCCGCAATAGAAAATATTAAAGGCTGGATCTATACAGATAGTGCTATTCATAAAACGATCACATTTGATTCTTATATGGATGGAATACAATTTGTTAATCAACTTGCGGAACATGCTGAAGCCATCAATCATCATCCTGATCTTACCGTAGGATGGTGCAAAGTCGGCGTTACATTTACTTCCCACGATCAAGGTGGTGTGACGGATCAATGTATAGCAATGGCTAAGGCCGTTGACTCCCTTTTATAACTAAATCAAAATAAATTCATGAAAAAAAATCTTTTTACCCTTCTATTTCTTTGTTCATTTCTCACTGGTCAATATATCACATCCGCCGTTAAAGCATCTTCTGATCCTGTCATGGATGGGGATGTGTTGAATGATCCGGCTTGGGCCAATGTGCCAGAAGTAACTACCTTTATTCAAAAAACGCCGGATGAAGGGCAGTCCGTTTCCGAAAAGACTGCCGTAAAGGTCATGTATACAGAAAAAACATTTTATGTTTCTGTAGTTTGCTACGACACCAACCCCGGAGAAATTGTCATCTCTGATACACGGCGAGATTCACCCCTCAATAATTCAGACAGTTTTTCATTTATCATTGATACATTTAAAGATTTCCAGACGGGGTATCTTTTTGGTACGAATCCTGCAGGGATAGAATATGACGCCCAGATCACCGGTGGCGGAGAAGGGGGGAGTATGATGCGCCGGTTCAGCATGGGGACAGGAGGCGGTTTCAACGTAAACTGGGATGCTGTTTGGGAAGTTAAATCGCAAAAAGGAGATTTTGGCTGGAGTGCCGAATTTGCCATTCCATTTAAAACACTTCGCTATGCAACCAATAAGGATCAGTCTTGGGGAATTAATTTTGAACGGGTAATTGCACGGAAAAAAGAGGAAGCCCATTGGTCACCCATTTCAAGGCAGCATACAATGAATCGTTTGGTCTCGGCCGGAACCTTGACACACATGAATGTTCCTACTTCCCGTAATATTAAGATTCTGCCCTATGTATTGGGTCAAAACAATGTAAACAAGAGTGAAACCACATCAAAATCCAGCGATGGAAACTTTGGATTGGATGCAAAATTAAGTATAGGGTCTTCAATGTCCTTGGATCTAACCTATAATACTGATTTTGCCCAAGTGGAAGCAGATGAACAGCAGATCAACCTGGATCGGTTTAGTTTATTTTTTCCTGAAAAGCGGGCCTTCTTTTTAGAAAATGCAGGTCTATTTTCAGTGGGGTCGGGAGGTGGATTCTTCGGTCCAGATATTGAAATGTTTTTCAGTCGCCGTATAGGTGTTGGCCCAGGCGGAGCGCCAGTTCCCATCCTTGGTGGCGGAAGGCTTACGGGTACAGCCGGCGGAATGAAAATTGGTATGTTGAGTATGAGGACTGAGGCGGTGAAAGATATAACAGAAGCCAATCAATATTCAGTTTTCAGGTTGAAAAAGGAACTGCCCAACCGCACCCATATTGGTGCAATGTATACCGCTTTAGACCACATGGGCACCGATGGTTATGTAAATAATGCTTATGCTTTTGATGCGCAAATAGGAATTGGCGAATTGAGCAAGATTGTTGTTTTTGCAGGATTAACTGAAACACCTGAAATGGATAAGGATAATGCTTATGCCTACAGGATGGAAATTGCGCGGGACACAAAACAAATTTCTACTAATGCGTCTTACACTGAAGTGGGCGCTAGCTTTAATCCCGAAATGGGATATTTAAAGAGAGAAAATTATCGAAAATGGTCCGGGCGGATTTTTACCCGATTTCGTCCTGAAAATAAATTTGGCTTATTAGAAATCAGGCCCCATGTCAATTATGATGGTTATTGGAAGTTAGATGGATTTCAGGAATCGGGAAGATGGCATATTGATAATCATTGGGAGTTTCGATCGGGATTTGAAATACATACAGGAACCAATTTAGTTAAAGAAGGTGTTATCGAAGTTTTTGAAATATCTGATAGTGTTTTTGTTTCCGCAGGAACTTATGATGACCAGGAAATTCAAATTATGATTATGACGAACCAAGCTAAACCGATCAGTTTCAGCTCGATGAATCGTATCGGTGGATTTTTTGGTGGTGATCGAATCAACATGACACCCACAGTTCGTTTGCGCTACAAAGATCGATTCACATCTGAATTTAGTTTCAATTTTAATAAAGTCAATTTACCCGGCGGTAATTTTACCACCAATTTACTTCGGGCACGTCTTACGTATTCTTTTACGCCGAAAATGTATATTCAATCTCTCCTTCAATATAATAACCAATCAGATCAATGGTCTATGAATTGGCGGTTTATCTGGCAGCGGTCGGCCGGCACCGGGTTATACTTGGTATATAACCAGGTCCAGGATTATGACGGAATTCCAATTGAAAAGAGCACCAAATCTTTCGTGGTAAAATACAGTTATTTATTTGATGCATTGAATTAAGGTAGGAAAAGGGCACCCCTTTCAATGCCAATATTGTTATAAAATCCATAGTGAATTATTTAAACATTAATGGGAACAGAATATGTCTTTAGATCAAGGGCATGACTATTGGTCATCTAAAATTGGTGAGTCGGTTATTGGCGAATGGCATGAGATGACCCAAGATCGTATTGATAAATTTGCGGAGGCCACCGGTGACCATCAATGGATCCATGTGGATCCCGAGCGGTCCGCGATAGAATCTCCTTATGGTGGAACGATTGCCCATGGATTTCTCACCCTTTCATTGATTCCGCTCTTAATAGATGATATGTCGCCGGATCAGATTCCGGTTGAGGGGATAAAACAATTTGTGAATTATGGTTCAAATTCTGTTCGATTTATGAATCCCATTCGACCCGGCGATTTGGTACGTTCGAACTATCACATCGTTCGAATAGAAAAAATGAGAAGAACCGCACTTCGGGTTTTAAAAAAAGTAACGATAGAAATTAAAGGTGCTCAAAAACCCGCATGTGTGGCAGAAACAGTCACATTGGTATTTTTCTAAAAAATTATTATGTCATCTATATCATTTGAAAATAGAGTAGCTGTTATTACTGCCTTGACTTCTAAGGTAGGCGGATAACATCATGAGCAAAATGCAAGAAGTAAAACATAACCCAACAGATCGCATTATCGTTGGCGATTCACGGCAACTACTTACCCAGTTTTCAGATAACACCTTTCTGATGTGCGTCACCAGTCCGCCCTATTGGGGGTTACGTGATTATGGTATCGAAGACCAGATAGCTGCCGAGCCAACACACGATGAGTACATTAATGATATAGTCGCTATTTTCAGTGAAGTACGACGAACGCTTAAGGATGACCATACTCTCTGGCTTACAACACACCATCGTTAATTAAGTCAGAACCCGGCCAGAGTTCAAACGCATGTAGTTTGCCAAACTGCATCGCTACCTGTTCCAGCCAATCTAACTGACCATCAGTTAAACTAGGCAATACCGACTGCAAGCGATCAACACGTTTCTGTTTGTTCGTCATGGATTGGGATTAGCAGAATTGGTTGAGATGGTTACTTTTACCAATCCCCCACATTCAAATATTCAATTCACTCTGAATTTTATTAGATTTTATAAAAGGATAATATAACTGAGCAGTCCAGGGATCTTCTGGATCATTTTCCAGTCCATAAATTTCAGGGTATTTGCGCGTAATTTTTGCTGACCCAAAAAGAATATCCCAAAAGAAATACATATTACTGAAATTGCCGTTATTATTACTAATGCCATCTTCATTTGATTTGCCATGGTGCATAAAATGAGTGGAAGGTGTCGATATTGTACGTTCTATCACCCAAGCCAATGGGTTAAGTATTTTATAGTTATAAAGGACCCTATCCCATTTGATATCGCTATGTGCACCAATTACAATAAACTGTTTAATAATAAGTTGTAAAAAAATGATTTGATATGGAATAAAAAAAGTCATAATCCCTAACCACCAAATATTGGGCATAAATAGATAATAGAGCATTGCATTTCTATAAGATGTTAATACACCCATTTCCTTCGTTGTATGATGGGGTCGATGCCACTTCCACAACCAGGGCCATTCATGAGATTTTCGGTGCCACCAATACTGAGAAAAATCATCTGGTATAGATACAATTAAGAATAATGCCCAAAAAGGGAGGTGTGATAGCGCTTGGTAATGATGTGGAATAAAATAATTAAGAATTAAAACTGCCAAAAATAAAATGACCGGTTTTATTAATAGACCCAGTTGAAAAAAGGATACTATTTCATTGAGCCAATCATCTTTTGTTCGAAGTGAATTACGGCCATAGAGTCCTGTAAATGATTCCAAAATACCAAACCCAATAATGATACTGCTAATAATTATAATTTCGAGTGTTTTAAAATTTTCCATGACTAATTTTATGCTGAACTATTTAATAATGCAAGCAGATTGGCAATTGATGATAGATAATTATTGTTACGGATTTTCTTTTAGAGTATTATTATTCAATTAAACAAGGATAATTCGATGGACTCACTAACGTTGGATAATAGTCTTTCTAATTTACAATCAAATAAAAACAGGTGGGCAACCCTTCCTATTACTGATAAAATAGATTATTTGGATCAAACAATCAAACGATCAGTTGATTTTGCAGAAGAATGGGCAAATGCCGGTTCAGAAGCGAAAGGGTTAAGCGTTAATTCACCCCTCTCTGGAGAGGAATGGTTGGGTGGTCCTTATGCATTTTTAAACTGGTTACAGTATATGAAGAATACGCTCAATGCACTCGCCGCTGGAAAAAGTGCAATCCATAAGGTTAAAATTAGTGAACGGGCAAATGGTCAAACCGTTGCCCATGTTTATCCCAATAACCTCCTTGAAAAGCTACTTTTGGATAATTATTATTTAGATGTGTGGATGCAGGATGGTGTAACACCGGGTAATATTGAAGATACGGTGGCCTTATTTTATAAGGAAGAAAATCCACAGGGAAAAGTGTCCTTAGTTTTGGGTGCAGGAAATGTATCCTCCATTGTGCCTTTGGATATTTTCTATAAGATGTTTGCAGAAGGTGAAGTCGTTTTAATCAAAATGAATCCTATTAATGATTACCTAGGACCCATTTTTGAAAAAATATTTGCTCCATTAATTGAAGCTGGATTTATTCAATTTGCTTATGGTGGTGGAGATGTGGGTGCTTATTTAACCCGCCATAATTTGGTGGATACCATTCATATTACCGGTAGCGCCCGGACTCATGATGCCATTGTATTTGGAGTTGGCGAAGAAGGTGAACAACATAAACGTGAGAATCAGTCCATCATGAATAAACCCATATCATCTGAATTGGGTGGTGTTTCACCCACCATTGTTGTGCCTGGGCCATGGTCTAAGGGTGATTTCAAATTTCAAGCAGAAAATATTGCTACTCAAAAACTTCAAAATGCAGGGCATAACTGTATTGCCACCCAAGTACTGATTATGCCAAAAGAATGGGTGGGTACCGAAAAATTACTCCAGGAAGTAGAAAATAAAATTGCCAATACAGAAAGTCGACCTGCCTATTACCCCGGTGCGGCAGATCGTCAAAATGCTGCAAGGGAACACGCAAATGCAAAAAGCCTTAATTGCGATGTAGATCGTACCATTATTTATGATGTGGATGCCCTTATCGATGAACCTTGTTTTACGGATGAGTATTTCGGTCCCGTACTCACAACAGTTTCGTTGGATGGTAGTGATCCGGTGGCTTTCTTAAAATCGGCGGTTCAATTTGCCAATGAAAAACTGGACGGTACATTGGGCGCCAACATCATTATTCATCCCAAAACAATGAAAGCGCATAAAGAAGCTCTGGATCAAGCTATTGCGGACTTGAGATACGGCGGTATCGGCGTGAATACCTGGTGTGCCCTTGCATTTTTAGCTGCTGGTGGTGCTTGGGGTGCTTTTCCCGGTCATACCCAAGATGACATTCAATCGGGGAAAGGTGTGGTTCACAATGCATTCCTTTTTGGAAAAACACAAAAAACAGTTGCCACGGGGCCATTTAGAAACTTCCCGCGCTCTGCCCTCTCTGGTGATTTGCATATGGCCCCCAGACCACCCTGGTTTGTTACCAATAAAACGGCCCATAAGACAGGTAGACGGTTAACATATTTCATAGGAACAGGTAATCTTTTACATCTCCCAGGTATTTTTGCAGCAGCTTTGAGAGGGTGATTTACTTACTACTGTGTAGTCCCCCTTTTTTAATATCATTTGTAGATTAAATAAATAAGAATCCCTACGTACATTTCAAATTAACAATGACTTCATTCTTTACTGATATCGGCCAGGAAATTGTCAGTGGGATTGCCCTTGGGTCAATCTATGCATTAATTGCCCTTGGATTCATCCTCATCTATAAGGCCACGGAAGTGGTTAATTTTGCCCAGGGTGAACTCATGATGGTGGGGGCTTATGTCAACTTTTTTCTCATCCAAACCTTTACCGGCAGTCTGGGTGTCCCAACCATATGGACATTTTTATTTGGATTGTTGGGTTCCATTATTTTTGCAGTGATATTTGGCTGGTTTCTAGATTTAATCATTAACCGGCCCATGCGGGATGAACCGGTTTTTTCCATTATTATGGCCACCATCAGTATTGGTATTGTTTTACGGGCCTTGGTGGGCCTTATTGCCGGTCCTATGAGTTTAGTTCCCCCTTCACCATTTGGTGGTGCCTATATCAAACTGGGTGGTATCATTATCTCAGTCCTGGACATATTTATTATTGGTAGTGCAATTGTTCTCGTTTCTGTTTTTTATTATTTCTTTAATAAAACACGATGGGGGCTTGCCATGCAGGCAACATCAGAAGATCCCATTGCCGCAGAATTAATGGGTGTCCCTGTCACTCGTGTTTACACTTTGGTGTGGATATTTGCTGCAATTGTCGCAGCCGTGAGCGGCGTATTATTGGCCCCTCGTGTCACAATCCTGGATACGAATATTGGATTTCTGGGGCTCAAAGCTTTCCCCGCAGCAGTATTGGGCGGATTCGGATCCATTCCTGGCGCCATTGTTGGGGGCGTCATATTGGGTGTGATTGAAACGATCAGTATGGGCACCCTGTCATTTCATTTTAGTTGGGTAAAAGAAATCAATGATATCATCGTCTGGATTGTTTTGATTGCGGTGTTGATGATTCGACCCACTGGTATCATGGGGAAAGAGGAAATTAAAAAAGTCTAATGAGTGTTTGTCCAAAATGGTTGATTTCTTCGTTATGCTCGCAAAAAAAATACTCATTCCGAGTAGTTAGGAACTCCACATTTTATTGCTTCGCAAGCATTGAACTCAAACATTTTGAACTAAACAAAGACCATTGGGCCAGAAACGAATGAAGGGCCGTTACGAAGATGAAAACCTGAAGTGGATTCCTGCATTAATTGCACTGGTTATTGTTATTCCATTTATGTTGAAGGGTATGACCTTTAGCTATAAATATTATCTTTACATTTTAAACACGGTTGGGATTTACATTATTCTCACGGTTGGATTGGATATTCTGTCAGGATACACAGGATTGATTTCTCTGGGGCATGCAGGGTTTATGGCCATCGGAGCTTATTCATCAGCCATTTTGGTTGATCAGGTGGGGCTGCCTTTTGGTCTGTCACTAATCATATCACCCATTATTGCCGGATTATTTGGGTTTATCATTGGTTTTCCAGCATTAAGAATTTCTGGAATGTATCTGGGCCTTACCACGATGGGGTTTGGATTTATAATCAGACGATTAATTATAGCCCTTCGGGAATGGACCCAAGGATCCGGTGGACTGGTGGTATCTTCACCCGAACTATTTGGGTTCACAATTAAGGGAGACTGGGCCAATTATTTTCTCGTCTGGACATTTGCTGTGCTGACGATTGTTGCCTCCCGGCGGATGATGAAATCCAAGATCGGCCGTGCCTTTATGGCCATCCGTGATTCGGAACAGGCCGCCCAGGCTTCTGGCATTAACATAGCCCAATATAAAATGATGTCTTTTTTCATCTCCGGTGTTTTCGCCGGGTTAGCCGGCGTACTCATGGCCCACACCAATCACTTTATCTCAACCGATCACTTTGACAATATGCTTTCAATTTATTTTATCATTATGGTTCTGGTAGGGGGGATTGGTTCCATCTACGGCGCCGTATTGGGTACAATATTTATTGTACTCTTGGAAAACCTGATTGTACCGATTATTGAGAAAGGGCTGCATGAAATGTTCCAAGTGAAAGCAGGAGATATTGAATCACTTATTTTCGGACTCATTATGTTTCTATTTATTATATTCCAACCCACAGGGTTATACGGAATGTGGCTTAAGATACGTATTTACTGGAAACTTTTTCCATTTAATCCGAAACAACGGTTTACTTAATCATTTTGGATGGAGGTCTAAAGATGAAACGAATAAATGCAATAATCATAATTTCGATTACACTGGTCATGTTTGGCTGCGATGGTTCAGCGGGTTCACCCGGCATCACTGACAATGAAATATTGATCGGCAATGTACAGGACTTAAGCGGTCCCATGAAGGAATTGGGTCAAATAATCCCGGCCGGGTCCAACCTGTATTTTGATCATGTAAATAACAATGGCGGGGTCCATGGCCGCAAGATTAGAATGCTTGTTGAGGATGCCCAATACAATCCCCAAAAAACGGTGGCAGCTGTAAAGAAATTAATTGAAAAAGAACAGGTGTTCTGCCTTTATAATGTAATTGGCACTTCACCAACTGAAGCAATTCGTCCCCTATTAGCAGAGTCAGAAATCCCCTTAATTGCACCTGCAACACAATCGGGTACCATGTCTGATATGAGTCGTCCAGCTGCTGAATATATTTTTCATACGGATACAGGATATGATATTCAGTCAGGTATTTTAATTGAGTATGCTAAGGGAATGGATGAAAATGCTGTGATTGGCGTCATTTATCAGGACGATGATTATGGCAAAAATGTACTAAAAGGCGTTGAAGAGTCAGAAGCAGAGATGGGAATAACAGTTCAAAAAGAAAGTTTCCAACGGGGTGCTACCGATTTTGCAGGTCAAGTTATGAACATGATGAAAGGTGGATGTACTCATGTAATAATTGCAGGTATAGTAAAAGAACCCATCATTATTATGAAAACGGCCGAAGCGATGGGGTATGCTCCTCAGTTTATGGGTATCAGCCCCACCATGGATCACAGGGTATCTTTGGCTGCCGGTGCTGCCGGTGAAGGATTTATATCTGCCAACTTTGCCCAACTTTGGAATTCAGATTATGATGTACCCAAATTATATCGGGAATTGTGTGAAAGAGCTGACGTTCCAGAAGCAATGATGGGCATGTACCATTACTATGGTTTTTCGACAGCCATTGTTTTGGTTGAAGGATTAAAACGGGCAGGTAAAAACCCTACACGAAAAAAACTCATTCGCGGCATGGAAACTTTCAACAATTGGGATGGAGCGGGAACCCAGCCATTAACATATAACCGGAATGATCATGCCGGAGCAGAATCGGTCATTTTGGTTCAAATTTTAGATGGCGTTCAAACAACGATTACTGACTGGTTAAAATAAAAATAACCATTATTACAAAGGGGTGTTAACCGAGTTGGCACCCCTTTATTCTTAATATATGAGTCACCTTAAAATCAATAATGTAACCATGCGCTTTTCTGGTGTTGTTGCTTTGAATGATGTTTCTCTCAATGTAAATAGAGGTGAAATCTTTTCGTTGATTGGGCCGAATGGCTCCGGAAAATCTACCTTATTCAACTGCATCAATGGATTTAACCGTCCTCAAAAGGGTGGTATTTCTTATAATGGAAGTGATCTATGTAAAACAGCATCCCATGATGTGATTAATACGGGTATTTCCCGCACATTTCAGAATATTCAGAATGTACCCTATATGACCGTATTGGACAATGTCCTTCTGGGTGCTCATAGCCGAATTGATGCAAAATTTACCTTGAATAGATGGTTTTTTAAATCATACCGTGAAAAAGAAGAAGCTTTGGCATTAGAGATTATGGATTTTTTAGGTATTACCAATTATGAATCAAAATATATGAGCGGCCAGCCCTACGGTATTCAAAAGCTTGTGGAAATTGCAAGGGCATTGGTACCCAAACCACAATTGATTTTAATGGATGAGCCAGCAGCTGGGATGAATGAGCAGGAGACACATGAAATTGCTAAAATCATCAGTGAAATTCGTGATCAGTTGGATATTACTGTTATGGTTGTGGAACATGATATGAATTTGGTCATGAGTATTTCAGACCGGATTGGGGTCTTGGACTCTGGGAAGATAATTACAATTGGGTTACCAGAAGAAGTCAAGGCACATCCGAAAGTATTGGAAGCATATCTGGGGGAAGGATTCGATGCTTAGACTCATTGGCGTTGAAACTTATTATGGTAAAATAAAAGCACTTCATGGCGTTTCATTAGAAGTATTAGAGGGGCAATTGGTCTGCATTCTGGGCGCAAATGGAGCAGGAAAATCCACCATTTTAAAAACAATCAGCGGACTGGTAGAGCCGGAATATGGTACCATCCATTTTAATGAAAAACGTATAGACAGAATGGATGCAGAAGAAATTGTAAAGTTGGGCATCGGCCATGTGCCGGAATGGCGCCGAATATTTGCTGAATTAACCGTTGAAGAAAATCTGCAAATGGGCGGTTTCCTTTTAAGAGATAAAGATGTAATTCATGAACGCATGGTGGAAGCTTTTCACCATTTCCCCATCCTGGAAAAAAGAAAAAAACAACAAGCGGGAAACATGAGCGGCGGAGAGCAGCAAATGTTAGCCATCTCCCGTGCACTTATGCTCAAACCGAAACTGCTCTTATTAGATGAACCATCCCTCGGGTTGTCACCAATTCTCGTCCAGGATATTTTTGACACCATTAAAGAATTGCATAAAGCAGGAACAACCATTTTATTGGTAGAACAAAATGTGAATCAGGCATTAAAAATTGCAGATTATGGTTATGTTCTCACCACAGGAAAAATATTTCTCAGTGGTACTTATGAAGAATTATTAGAAGAAGAAAAAGTAAGAGAACAATATTTAGGTGAAGGAAAATATAATAGAAGAGCGAAAGTGTGGAGTGGATGATGGATATTAATTATCACACTTACAATACCATACCTAAATTATTCTGGCGACAGGTTACAGATTTTTCAGAGAATCTTTCAATTTGGGAAAAACAGGATGGATTATGGAAATCTCTAACTTGGGGTGAGTATGGTGCCACCTCAAGAGATGTGGGTAATGCACTTCTTGCATCGGGGATTCAAAAAGGAGATAAAATATCCCTCTTGAGTCAAACGCGGCCTGAATGGGTAATTTGCGATATGGGGATAATTTCAATCGGTTGTGTGACCGCCCCGATTTACCACTCGAATACCAATGAACAGGTGTTTTATATCGCAGACCAAAGTGATAGTATCCTGGCAATTGTAGAAGATCAGGAACAGTTGGATAAAATGCTGGCTGTTTGGGATCGATTGCCAAACATTAAAAAAATTGTTGTCATGGATCATTATTTTCCATCGGATCTTCCCAATGTATATTCATATGAATCCTTTCTAGCATTGGGACGAGAATATGGAAAAAAACATCAGGATCATTTTGAAGAATTGATTAGAGAAAGTCAACCGGATGATTTAATTAGTTTTACCTATACATCCGGTACGACGGGCGACCCCAAAGCGGGAATGTACACCAGCAAAAATATAATCGCCAGTGCGCGGTATTTACCTAGCGCCATTGGGGTAACACCCAATGATTTTTATGTCTGTTTTTTACCCATGGCCCATATTGCCGAACGATTGGTTGGCCATTTTATTCGGTTTATCTCTGGTCATGCCGCCGCTTTTGCTGAAAGTATTGAAGATATGCCCCAGAATATTCGTCAGACCGGTCCCACCGTTGTGTTTGGTACACCCAGGGTGTGGGAGAAATTTTATGCCAAAATTATGACAGGGATTGGTGACGCCACCTGGTTGCAAAAAAAGATATATCATTGGGCAATTGGAGTAGGGAAAGCCACCAGTGATAACAAGATTGCTGGTGTGAATTCGCACGTTTGGCTAAAATTAAAAACAAGAATAGCCCGGTTTTTGATTTTAGATAAAATAAAAGATATTTTCGGTGGAAATATTCGCTGTATGCTTACGGGGGCTGCACCCATTTCTAAAGAAATTATTCACTTTTTCAATTGGGTGGGACTGGAGGTATATGAAGCCTATGGGATGACGGAAACATCAGGAGTCATTACCACCCAATCTGAGGGAAAAACCAAAATTGGTTCTGTGGGATTACCCATAGAAGGTACTGAATTAAAAATTATGGATGATGGTGAAATCTGTTGCCGCGGGGATCAAAATATTCAAAGCTATTATAAAAATGAGGAAGCGACAAATGAACTATTAAAGCCAGATGGGGAAGGTGGATTCTGGCTTCATACGGGGGATGTGGGCCATATTGATGAAGATGGGTATTTGTTCATTACCGATCGAAAAAAAGATATTATTATTACAGCCGGTGGTAAAAATGTAGCACCCCAAAATATCGAAAACTTAATGAAGACAAGTCCCTATGTTTCCCAAGCCATGGTTATTGGTGATAAGAAACCCTATTTAACCATGTTGGTTACACTGGATGAAGATGAGATCACCAAGTTTGCCCGAGACCGGAAAATTCTCTATCAGGATTTGGGTGACTTAACGAAAAAAGATGAAGTGATCGATTTACTTAATCATGTTGTCAAAGAAAAGAATAGTGCATTGGCATCTTATGAGTCCATTAAAAAATTCCGAATTCTGGAAGAAGAACTGGACCAGGACAAAGATGAGGTAACACCCACTTTAAAAGTGAAACGGAAAGTGGTGACTGCGAACAATCAAGATTTGATTGATAGTATGTATTCGAAAAAATAGTTTATTTATTGTAGAGATGCACCTACACTTATCGACGCGTAAACATGTCTCGTCTATATATTCAGAATTTATATTAATTGTAGAGACGTAGCATGCTACGTCTCTAAGCTAAATTTTTATAAATATTTTTTTGCGGTACATCCAGGCCAGGATGAGCCAAAACATGAATACATGAAATAGCGCGAATAAGAAGGAGCCGTTCAGATCACCTGCGAATGGCTGGAAAACTGTCCGATATAAATAGCCATAACCGGAAATCATTTTGCCATCCAACTCAAACCTAATCTTTAACAAAATCTTTGCCCAGATACCGGAAGCGGCATAAAGAAAAATGGCATTGGCGCCAAAAATGACGAATGGTTTTGTCCATGTCTTTATTCCCTTCACATCAACAATCCAGATCATTGTGGCTAAAGTGATTGTAGCAATCCCGCCGGTGAAGAGTACATAAGAACTGGTCCAAAGCTGTTTATTGATGGGGAAAACGAATCCCCACACCCATCCCAAGATAATCAGTAATGCACCTAGGACGGCCATCCGCTGGGCATTATCTCCATGGTCCTCTGTTGTTTTGATCATGGTGCCCACCAGGAATCCGATTAAAACGGTCACAATAGAGGGGATGGTGCTGAGCAGCCCTTCCGGATCAAATGGAATCCCCGTGCCGCCGTAAAGGTGGTTTTCTCCAAGGATATAAGCATCCACGATTAGGATCAAATTGGATTTAAGGGCATATGGATCAAGTCCGGAATACCAGCCATATCCCATGAGAAGAATCCAGTATCCGAATAATAATCCCAGTGAAATTTTGACGATACCTATAATATCTGCCCGAACAACAATAAAACTGGCCATGATGTATGCCAAAGCGATCCGCTGGAGGACGCCCATAATCCTGAAGTGGGACCAGTCCCAATCCTGCCGGACAAAGGGAAACGCGTTCAGAAGTAATCCAATGGTAAAAATTGTAATGGTGCGCCAAACCACTTTTTTGAATAAGGGTCCCCATTTACAGAATTCATATTTTTCAAAAGAGAATCGCATAGAAACGCCGATGATAAATAGAAAAAATGGAAAGACTAAATCTGTAAGTGTGCACCCATGCCATTGGGCGTGGCGGAGGGGCGCATAGACATGGCCCCAAGTACCGGGGGTGTTCACCAAGATCATTAAAGCGATGGTGGCACCACGGAATGCATCGAGGGAAATAAGTCTATCTTGCTTTTCAGTCATAATATATTATTCCTTTTTCCCAAAATTGGAATCAATAGGGAGAAATTTAATCAGTATAAGTCCCGGAATTGTAGCAACCATTACCCATATAAAGAAATGGTAATATCCGATAGATTCTTGAAGCGCGCCGCTAAACATACCGGGAATCATCATTCCCAATGCCATAAATCCTGTGCAAATAGCATAGTG
>JYMV01046121.1_pt1 | contig 15805 bp, 11 predicted proteins | sample 338911 | NCBI WGS metagenome assembly JYMV01 (sample SAMN03354496, study PRJNA234377) | hydrothermal vent metagenome | biome: Deep sea; feature: Hydrothermal plumes at the Eastern Lau Spreading Center, Western Pacific Ocean; material: Seawater | place: Tonga | collected 2009 | depth 2000 m m
TGCCACCCATAATCTGTCTGACTTCAACTTTGCTGAACCCAACTGTCAGAAGCTCCTGACCCAAGGCCGGAAAATCCCGATTGTCCCGAAACCATGCCGGTGGGTCAGGAAATCCCGGAATGCTTGACGAGCCTTCTCCGTAGTCCGTGTCGCGCGTCCAACGACCATTTCTCATCCAAGCCACTACACTGTCGGGTTGGTCCTGGCACAAATCGCTGCCGATGCCTATGTGATCGATTCCCATCTTCTCCGCAGTGTCAGCAACCATCGCGCAGAAATCTGGCAACGTGCAGTCGCTCAGGTTTTTCAGATGGTGGGGATACAAAGAAAATCCCACCATACCCCCACTGGCTGCCAGCGCTTTCAATACCTCGTCCGATTTATTCCGTAGGGCCGGATGCCAAGAGGCCGGGTTGGCATGGGTGATTGCAATCGGTCTTGTCGAATATTCGATCGCTTCGAGTGTTGAACGCTCCGCGGAATGGCTCATGTCGATCACCAGACCGGCCCGGTTCATCTCCCGAATCACCTGGCGACCCATACGCGTAATTCCGGGGTCTTCCTTCTCGTAGCAACCCGTAGCCAGTAGCGACTGATTGTTGTAGGACAACTGCATAAATCGCACGCCCAGCTGGTGGCAAATTTCTACCCGATCGACGTCATCCTCGATCGGCGAGCAGTTCTGAAATCCAAAAAAAATAGCGGTCTTTCCTGCGGCGCGGGCGGTCAACACGTCTTCGGCAACACGCCCCGGCACGATTCGGTCCGAATAATCCTGAAAACGCCGGTTCCATGTCTCCAGATTCTGGACTGTTTCACCGAAGTCCTCGTGATAACAAATCGTAACGTGCACAGCGTCGACCCCGCCCTGCGCCATCTGGTCAAAGATCGCTGGTGACCAGTTGCAGTACTGCAGGCAGTCGATTGTGACCTGTTCCGATCTCAACATATGCTCCTAGAGCCAGTCCACCTGGTACGGGTAGGTCGACATCCGCTCGACCCCGGTCTCGGTAACGATGACCTGCTCTTCGAGTTTCACACCTTCGCGTCCACCGTACGACCCGATGAACGATTCGACACACAGCGTCATGCCGGCCTCAATTACGCCATCATAAGCGTTGCCGGGGACATCGACCGAGTGCTTGATGCTCGGATATTCGTCGGCCAGCCCTACCCCATGCATCGAAACAGAATACCGGTTAGATAGAAATTCCTCTGGAATCGGCCAACACTGCTCGGCGACCTCGAGAAATGTGCGCCCGGCCTTGAGTACTGAAATATTGGTTTCGATCTGCTCATAAGCTGCCGCATAAAGTCGGCGCTGCTCATCACTGGGCTTGTCTCCACACAGCCACGAGCGCGATATATCTGAGCAGTACCCATAGGGGCCGATAAGGTCGGTATCGAAACTCACCAGATCGCCCTTTTCAATGATCCGCATGGAGCACTCGCGAAACCACGGATTGGTGCGGGGACCAGATGACAACAATCGGGTTTCGATCCACTCGCCGCCCAAACGGATGTTCGTCTCATGAAGTTTTGACCACAGGGCATTCTCGCTAATTCCAGGTTTTAGGGTCTCTTCCATCGCTCGACAACCCGCTTCACAAACGGCCATCGATGCTCGCATGAGTTCCAGCTCGGCGCTTGACTTGACCGCTCTGGCTTTATATGAAATGGCCTCGCCATCCGCCAGCACTAGCCCTTTATCTCGAAGTGCATCGGTCGCAATGAATGACAAACGATCCACGGCCAGACGCCGGTTGCCGCCACCATGGGTTCGCATCAGATCATCGATCTGGTCGGCAAATACCCGGGCCCGCTCTTCGCTGTGATCACCCACGGCAAAGAAGTAGAACGTCGTGATCGGACGATATTCATCCACCCCTGGCAGGCCTTCGGCCAAGTGGGGATGGTCTGCATAATCGAAAAGAACCACCGGGCCATCGAGCGCAATAAATACACACCGGGTCTCGTAGTGCGAGCACCACACCTGCATGTTGGTTGCATCCGTGGCGTAGCGGGTATTTATCTGGTCGAACAACAACAAACCTGAAACATCATCTCGCAGCATCTCCTGTCGTAAGCGCTCCAATCGGTAGAGGCGAACCTCGTCCAAATTCACCGGCGGTTCGCTGTATTCCATTGCGCCATGCTGGCGAATGGCCCCCGCGGAACGTTCAATCTTGGTCACATTGTCTGACATCATTAATTTCCGTCAAGTAAACAGCCCACCATATTGTGACACCGATCTGTGTGACTGTGGGCCGGCCCATTGGTCAGATGTAACCTGCTGCAAGCGCTCTCACCGCTGACTCTTAATGTAGAAAGAGCATTGCACCTGTAACGCCGAAGCCTAACGAAAGATCTCAATCGCAAAAAGTCAACGGCGAAATCTGCCATAACGTCCCGGGTCATTACAGCCAATAGTTCCCGGCATTGGCTACGCAGCAGTCTACCCGCGCATGCGCTCCCCCTTCGGGTCAAACAGAGGTTCGGCAATCAACCTAGCGTTTCGCCGCTCACCCAGAATTTCGATCTCAACCTCTCGGCCTTCGCTAATCAACGCGACCGGCAAGAATCCGATTGCAACTGATACGTTGCAATAGTGAGCAAAACCCCCTGAAGTTACGAATCCCACCACGTCGCCCCCCACCCAGATCGGTTCGTCCCCATGCACATCGGCGTCTGTCGCCTCGACAACAAATGTGCAAAGTTTTCGCTCTGGGCCTTGTTCTTTTTCATCCAACACTGCTCTCTTGCCAATAAAGTCCACTGGCTTTTGGTAGTCGACGAATCTATCGAGTCCGGTCTCACCTGGCATGTAGTCCGGCCTGAATTCGCGCAGCCAGGCGCCAAACGATTTCTCAAGACGAAGACTCATCATTGCCCGCATGCCAAAAGGGACAAGACCGAGACTTGTGCCAGCCTCAGTCAAGGCGTGGTAGAGCGCGACCTGATTATCCCGATCAACGTAAATCTCGTAACCGAGATCCCCGGTATAGGAGATCCTCTGAACCTGTGCCCTACAGACTCCGATATCCATCTCGGCGATGGTCATAAATGGCAACGCCTCTTGCGACACGTCGTCCAATGCCACAGCCGCCAGCAGCGCCCTGGCCTTGGGCCCGGCAATCTGAAATCCAATCCGCTCGGTCGAGACATTACGTAGACCAACACCCGTTTTCGGAAGATGCTGAGCAAACCACCGGGTGTGATAGGCCTGGGCACTGAAGGAAGCAATCAGCTGAAAACGGTCCTGCGCTAGGCGTGCAATTGTGAAGTCACCAATAATCTTACCTTTCGGACTTAACATCGGTGTCAAAGTCATTCGACCCAGCTTTGGTAGGCGGCCGGCCATCAACCAGTCGAGCCAATCAGCGGCTCCGTCGCCCTCCACCAGGTATTTGCCGAAATTATGAATCTCGTTGATACCGACTGCCGTTCGCACGGCCTGGCACTCGCGTGCGACAGGTAAAAATGCATTTGATCGGCGAAAACTCGGCGTCTCCTCGAGCGGCTCTCCCTTGGGTGCAAAATAGTTCACTGCTTCCATACCATAGGCCGCTCCAAAGACCGCCCGGCGGGCCGTCCATAAACCGTAGGCGGGCGTCGTCTGAAATGGACGGGCAGCTGGTAGCTCTTCATTAGGGTAGGTGATAGAAAAGCGCCTTTGGTAGTTCTCCCGCACTTTTGCTCGGGTATAGCCTGGGGTAATCCAGTCACCGAATCGGGCCACATCCATCGCAAACACATCTCTCGAGGGCTCGCCATCAACCATCCACTCGGCTAAGGACAACCCCACACCACCGCCCTGGCTGAAGCCGGCCATGACTGCGCATGCCGACCAGTAATTCCGAAGCCCAGGCACCGGGCCCACCAGCGGGTTGCCATCCGGTGCAAAGGTAAAGGGTCCGTTGATCACATTCTTTATTCCAGCGCGCTCCAACACCGGATACCGTTGAAACGCAGTTTCCATCGCACTGCCAATGCGATCGAGATTATCGGCCAGTAGCTCATGTCCAAAATCAAGGGGCGTGCCGTTGACCGCCCAAGCGGTACAGTTTTGCTCGTAGAAACCAATCACCAGGCCCCGGCCTTCCTGACGAAGGTAAGTCTCGCCGGATGGATCCATCACATGGGGAAGCTCCTGTTCTCGCTCATAGACCTCCGGCGTCGGCTCAGTGACCAAGTATTGGTGCTCCATCGGGTGCAGCGGCAAATAGACGCCCGCCAGTGCGCCAACCTCGCGAGCCCAAAGTCCGGCTGCATTTACCACGTGCTCCGCATGAATCGTGCCCTGTTCTGTGACCACCTCCCAGCCGTCATCGGACAGCGGATTGGTTTCCAGTACAGGATTACGCAACACGACCTGAGCTCCCAATTGGGTGGCAGCGCTGGCATAGGCGTGAGTTGTTCCGGAGGGATCCAGATGCCCGTCAAGCGGGTCATACAGGGCTCCAATGACACCTTCCGTATTGACAATTGGCGCAAGTTTGGTGATCTCCTCTGGTCCGACGATCTCAGTCTGCAGCCCCATATAACGGTGTTTTGCACGAGCCGCCTTCAGGAAGTCCATTCGGTCTTGCGAAGTCGCCAGCGTCAGACCACCGACATGATGCAGTCCACACGACTGGCCAGATATGTCTTCAAGTTCGCGATAAAGTTGAATTGTGTAACCCTGCAGAGCAGCCATGTTGGTATCGGCGTTCAACGTATGAAATCCACCTGCCGCGTGCCAAGTCGAGCCAGAGGTCAGTTCAGCGCGCTCGACCAACACCACGTCGGCCCATCCAAGCTTTGTCAAGTGGTAAAGCACCGAACAACCGACGACACCGCCGCCGATCACCACCACTCGCGCATGAGATTGCATCATGTGCTCCTGTCTAGAAGTATTACAGTAATCTCGAAAAACCTATTAGGGCTCACCTGAGCCGATTTCGTGTTTGCGTTTCTCGACATATTCATCAATCGCTTCCAGCCGTCCAGGGTCGATCGGCGGCGGCTCGAAGCTGTGGATCGCCTGCTGCCAAAGATCGGTGGCCCGCTGGGTTGCGTCTTTGGCGCCAGCTTCTACCCAGCTTTCATTATTTTGCCAGTCGCTTAGAAGCGGTTGGTAAAAGGCACTCTCGTAACGCTGCATGGTGTGCTCCGTCCCAAAGAAATGCCCACCAGGGGGCACCGCTCCAATTGTATCCAGAGCGAGTTCTTCGGTGTTCACTTTAGGTTTGGAAAACAGGCAAGTCAGATTCTGCAGAATTTCAACATCGATGATGACTTTCTCGAAGGATGCGACCAAGCCGCCCTCAAGCCAACCTGCCGCGTGATACAAAAGATTCCCATTCCCAAGTACAGCGCTCCACAGCGACATCTGGGTTTCGTAAACCGCCTGAGCATCTGCGGTATTCGATGCATTGCAACCACTCGATCGATACGGTAAACCGTAATGGCGCGCCAGTTGGCCGCCCGCCAGATTTGCCTTAGCATTTTCCGGTGTTCCGAATGCCGGAGCGCCCGAGCGCATATCCACATTCGAAGTAAAACCGCCGTAGACCACCGGTGTACCTGGAAAGAAAAGTTGCACCATCGCAATCCCGAAAAGCGCTTCCGCATTCTGTTGCACGAGCCCAGCAGCGAGTGTAACGGGCGTCATGGCCCCCATCAGGGTAAACGGAGTTACGATGACTGCTTGCCCGTACTCGGCAAGAGCGAGCGCACCCTCTGACATCGCCTCATCGAGCTTGCGTGGCGAGTTGATATTGATGTTGCCAAAAAGAGACGGGCTGATCGCGAGTTCCCCCAAAGACAAACCCCGCGCCCGTGCGACCATCTCTACGGCGTCACGAACCCGCCCTCGACCGATGGGGACAGCCGAAAATACCTTGTCACTTAGTATTAGCGATGCCCGATACGTGTCGAGATGCCGGGTCTGGGCGGGCAGGTCAATAGGAGCAACCGACTGGTTGCCAAAAAAATGGATCGCATTGAACGTTTGTCCAAGTTGAACCAGTCGTTCGTAATCCGCGAAGTTACCCGGCCGACGACCGTTGACACAATCGTGCACATTGGGCGGGCCTGACACCATACCAAAATGAATATGTGCGCCACCCACCTCGAGCCGGCGGTTGGGGTTTCTCGGCGTCAGTGAGAATGCGCCTGGCGCCCGTGCCACCAGGTCCAATACCAACTCCCGATCAGGCCGTACAATCCCGTGGCTGTCATCCACACGGGCCCCAGCTCCGCGAAAGCTAGCCCGAACCCGTTCACTCAACACTTCGATGCCGTAGTCCTCAAGCACCGTCATCGATGCCTCGTGAATCGCGCCCAACTGATCGCCGCTTAAAGGCTCTAACGGTGGATAGGGGTTAACCAGATTGATCCAGGGCAGTTGATGAGCCAAAGAATCCGCAACCCGAGCCAACTTACGTTGACCTCGGCCACTTCTTTTCGCGCCTCGGCGCATGACTCATCCGAGCGACCGATCAGCCGCCTGGTTACAGGAAGACCCCAAAATAACCCGTAATAAAAGTTACCGGGTGAATTGCTTGATTATCCAAGTACCGCCTGGGTCGATGCCGCAAGGATCTCTGCGATCTCGTCGATTGTGCTTTCCTCCGTCACGATGGGTGGCGCAATACAGTAAACGTCGCCGCGAGTCCGGCTGAACATTCCACGCTCTACCGTTTCTCCATGAATTCTGGCACCGATATTTTCTTTGGCATCGAAAGGCTCCCGGGTACCACGATCCTGAACGTACTCGACCGCACACATCATGCCAAGCCCCCGGACATCACCCACATTCGGATGATCCGACAAAGCCTCTTTGAGCTTAACCAGCAATCGCTTGCCCTTTCGTTCCGCCTGCCCAACGAAGTCCTCTTTCTCAATTATTTCTAGCATCGCAAGAGCGACAGCACACCCCACCGGATGAGAACTGTAGGTGTAGGCATGCATCCAGGGGGACCCACTGTCATTCATCACCGCTGCGATTTCGTCACTCACGCCGATTCCACCCAGGGGAAAATAACCCGAGGTAATCGCCTTGGCGAATTGAATCAAATCGGGCTGCACGTTCCAGTGCTCGAGTCCAAACATTTTTCCGGTTCGACCGAAACCTGTAATTACCTCATCTGCGACCAACAGTACATCGTACTGGTCGCAGATCTCGCGAATTCTCTGAAAGTAATCATCCTGCGGCACGATCACACCGCCAGCACCTTGGACTGGTTCCGCTAAAAACATCGCGACGGTATCGGGACCTTCGTCCAGTATTTGTCTCTCGAGTTCGTCTGCGGCTGCAATTCCCTGACTCTGCGATCCTGCCGGTGCATCATAACGATACGGGTAAGGGGTCGGGATATGACTGAACCCTGGAATCCGAGGCTCAAACATCGGCCAGTACGACGCGATACCCGTTGCGCACATCGCGGCGAACGTCACACCGTGATACCCCCAAATTCTTGATATCACCTTGGTCTTGTCGGGCTTACCCCTGAGCTTCCAGTAATACCGGGCGAGCTTGATGTTGCTGTCGGTCGACTCGCCGCCACCGGAGGTCAGGTAAAAATGATTGATGTTGGGATAAGTAAGCCCGGCCAAGCGTTCTGCAAGTTCGATCGCGCACGGATTGGAACTGCCAACGTATCCTGATGCAAACCCCATTGTTCGCATCTGCTTGGCGGCTGCATCTGCAAGTTCTGTTCTGCCGTTACCCGCTGTATTGTTCCAGAGGCCCGACAAACCATCGATAAACCGGTTGCCATCGGCATCGACAAGATAAGCGCCCTCACCTCTCACCCAGACCTTGCCGGTTGCATGCGCCTCGGGTGCATGCAATGGATGAATAAGATGTGCGCTGTCGCGGTTCAACAACGATGATTCAGCAGAATCGACCATGGGGCCTCCTTATTGGGATCGACATGACCCGTAGACACTAATCTTAACCAACTCTCCGATTGAAATGTTGTGGTCATTGCCCTAGGGATAACGGGAACTGATATTTGTGGGGACCACTAGGCAAGACCATGCTTCTCGCCACACTTCGCCATTGCATCTACCCCGTCACGATTGGCCAACGGCCTCCGGGCTAGAATGCTGGAACCATAATCCATGGAAAATTTCCCCTCTGTTACGAAACATCCAAACGATGAAGACGGACCTAACAGCCTGAACGCTGTTATCGAGCTCTGCCGACACCTCATCGACCCGCCCTCAGCAGGTGCCGGATGAATGATCTTTCTCTAAGCGGTCCAGCACCATCGACTCAATTTATCTACCTGATCGAAAGACGGGATCGTACACAAACCCGAACTAAGCCCGAAACTCGATCACAAATGAGCAGAGCTTAACCTCTTATCGAATTGCGATGCACAGGCAGAGCGATTGCTACTGGCCAAGCTCCAAAATCTCAACCCGCTGAATTTACTGATTTTTAAACGTTAAATTCCGGAATGACATGTTCCGTGTAGTCTGCGATTAATTTCTCCTCGTCCCCATTATCGATATAAATATTAAACTGCGTGATTCCTGCCGATTCGAGTCTCTTAATCTTCTCGATATGCTGTTGGGGAGTGCCTAAAACACCAAAACTTTCAACAATCTCGGGCGTAATAAAATCGAGATATGGATTATCACTCTGTCCGTGCTTGTGATAATCGTAACCACGTCGTTTTTCGATATATGAGACAAAGCTCTTGGGGACCGAACGGGTGTCAGCCCCGTATCTTTCAACGATGTCAGCGACATGGTTGCCCACCATTGCTGGAAACCATTTGGTCTTTTCGACACAAATATCCATTGGGCCGATATAGGCTGGGGCAGCAGACATCACACTATAATTAGACATGTCGCGACCGATTGCCTGCCCCGCCGATACTGCCTGATTGGCCAGCCATTGACAGATTTCCGGCTCAGCAATTTGCAGAATCAGCCCGTCGCCCTTTTCGCCAGCTACTTTAATCGCCTTCGGGCCATAGGCGGCAATCCAGATGGGCAGCTCGTAGCCATTACTCCAAGTAAAACGAACAGGTGCTGCGCAGTTCTCATACGTAACCGCGTCGCCTCGAATCATCGCTTTCACTTTATCGGCAAATTCGGAAACTTGAGCGAGATTTGCAGGCCGCTTTCCCATCACCCTCAGAGAACTGTCTCCTCTTCCCAGGCCAATATCAAACCTTCCGCCACTTTGAACGACCAGGCTGCCAAACAGACTTGCAGCGACTGACCAGTCTCGAACACCTGGGTTTGTCACGCATGGGCCGAACCGCATCTTAGTTGTATGTTCCATGCACATCGCCATAGCGATATAGCTATCCCGCCACAGGATATGAGAATCAAAAAACCAGCAATATTCGAACCCCCCCGCTTCCGCTTGGCGGGTCAAATATCTCGCGCGATCCGGATGAACCTCGCCCTTGAAACAAATACCAAATTGCATACCAGCGCCCTCGTTCAATAATTTTGAACCGCGTACAAGTCTTCCTCTATTTGATAAGCCAGCTCAAATCAAAATGCCAGTTCCAGCGTTACTCTATTTCAAATTGGGTTAATCTTTGGCCGACTTGAGCATCGCAAAAGGAAAAGCCATTATGGAGAAGTCGCAATTGATGCCCCTACAGCTCCGCCCATTCTAAAAGCGAAAGTTACCGATTAACGGAAACCGGTGGAGTGGCCGCCCGCATTTTAGTGATGGCGTCGAAATAGGGCGCGAACGGCGGGCGGTGCAAATATCGCCCAGCGCCACGCTCCACTTGCAGTTCACCCTGTTTGTATACCAGGTTGCCCTGACTGATGGTATGCGAGGGCGTTCCTGTCACGGTCATACCTTCAAAGATGTTGTAGTCGACGTTCTGGTGATGCGTCTTCGCGGAAATAGTTTTGCTCGACTCCGGATCCCAAACCACGAGGTCCGCATCGGATCCGGGTGCTACCAATCCCTTGCGCGGGTACATATTGAAAATTTGTGCTGCACTGGTTGATGTTGCCCGTACAAATTCATTCATGGTAAGGCGGCCCGTTCGAACACCGGAGTTCCACAACACCTCCATGCGATTCTCAACCCCACCCGTGCCATTCGGAATCTTGGTGAAATCATCTTTGCCCATCGCTTTCTGTTCAGCATAGAAGCAACAGTGATCGGTCGCAGTGGTCTGGAGACTGCCTGACTGTAATCCGCGCCACAACGCCTCCTGGTGATCCTTTGGTCTAAAGGGCGGGCTCATTACGTGGGCCGCAGCCACTTCGAAATCTGGATCGAGGTAAACTGAATCATCAATCAACAGGTGCCCGGTGAGTACCTCGCCAAATACGCGCTGCCCCTCGTTTCGGGCGCGGATGATTGACTCCAGCGAATCTTTGCACGAGACATGCACGATGTAGATCGGCGTCTTCAGCGCTTGGGCAATACGTATTGCGCGGTTGGCCGCCTCTCCTTCCACTTCAGGGGGGCGCGACTGCGGATGACCTTCTGGACCGGTGATGCCCATTCCCATCAACTTCCGCTGCAACTGCCAGACAAGCTCGCCATTTTCCGCGTGGACAGTCGGTATAGCGCCAAGCTCCCACGCTCTCGTGAAACTATTCACGAGGATCTCATCATCTGCCATGATCGCACCCTTGTACGCCATGAAGTGCTTGAAGCTGTTAACGCCGTGCTCGTGCACCAGGGTACCCATATCCGCGTGGACCGTTTCGTCCCACCAAGTTACTGCTACGTGGAAAGCATAATCAGAAACTGCCTTTTCCGACCACTCCCGCCATTGCTGAAATGCTTCTATCAAGGGCTGTTGCGGGTTTGGAATCACGAAATCAATGATGCAGGTCGTGCCACCGGCCAGGCCAGCTGCGGTGCCGGTATAAAAATCCTCACTTGCTACAGTGCCCATGAACGGCAATTGCATGTGGGTGTGAGGATCAATGCCACCTGGCATCACATACTGGCCATCGGCATCCACAACCTCAGCGCCAGAGGGAGCCTCCAGATCTGGCCCAACTTCTACAATTTGACCATCCACGCAGGAAACATCTGCACGAATGCTCTGGTCCGCATTCACGACGGTGCCACCTCGAATCAGCACGGACATTGGCTATCTCCTGTCTCTAACCCAAGTTACAAATCCAGTTCGTTGATACCCCCGAAACATTAACACACCCACAGAGAGTTACGTTATCAACATCTACGCGATGATTGAAATCAATTCAAGGCGACGAGACTGTCATAGGTTTCCGGTCGACGGTCGCGGAAAAATTGCCAAGTGTCCCGGACTTCCCGAACCATGTTCATATCGAGTTCATGCACCAGTAATTCATCCTTGTCGGCGCTCGCCTGCGCCTCAATCTGGCCGCGCGGGTTGACGAAATAGCTTGAACCGTAGAACTCTCCAATATTCCAGGGGGCTTCTGTACCCACTCGGTTGATGGCGCCGATATAGACGCCGTTGGCTGCTGCCGAGGCAGGCTGTTCCAGCTCCCAAAGATACTGCGACAGCCCAGCGACCGTAGCCGATGGGTTGTATATCACCTCGGCGCCGCCTAGAGCGAGTGCGCGCCAGCCTTCGGGGAAATGTCGGTCATAACAGATATACACCCCGATCGCGCCGTAGGCTGTCCGAAACACGGGCCAACCAGATGCGCCGGGTTTGAAGAAAAACTTTTCCCAGAATCCAGCCACATGCGGAAGGTGGGTCTTTCGATATTTCCCCATATACGTCCCGTCAGCGTCGAGCACAGCTGCGGCGTTGTAATACACACCCGTCATGGCCTCTTCGTAGATTGGAACGATGATCACCATATTGTGCTTGCGGGCATATTCCTGCATCAGCTTGACGGTATAGCCATCCGGAATTGGCTCTGCTGCCGCGTACCAACGGCTATCCTGGCTGGGGCAAAAATATGGCTGCGTGAAAACTTCCTGAAAACACAATACCTGTACGCCTTGCGCTCCTGCTTCGTCGACCAGCGGCAGATGCGCCTCCAACATGTGATCCCTGATTTCTTTGGGCGTCATCGAAGCATCGCCCTTGAGGCTCATTTGAATCAGACCCGATTTCAATTTACTCATGGTTGGTCTCCATACCTCTAATTACAAAGGTTCAATGGGGCGGGCAAACTCAAGCCCGCCGCTGGTTGCCCAGTGTCGGGTAACAACCCGTCAACGATCGTCGCTACGTGACCCTTGTTAGGATATAAAATTATCACAATCCCAGTCGAACGTCTTTTCAGTTTCGAGGCCCTGCAGGTAGCTTCTCCGTTGCCAGGGCTCTCAACGGGGAAGGACTTCGCCCGTTACCATACCTGCCGCTGCGTGCAAACCCCGCTCAAACCCTACACCGGTCGGCTCTTTCTGGCGACCATGAAAACCCCCACTGCAGCCAGCCCCATTCCGGCCATCGCCCGGACTGCCATGGTTTCTCCGAAGAAGATCCATGCCAGAACCGCCGTTACCGGCGGCACCATAAAAAAGACACTGGCCACCCGCTCTGCGGCACCATAACGTACCAATAACCACAACAACGTGACAGCACCGAGAGATAAAACAATGATCAACCAGGCCAGGGCAATCAGAAATACCGGTGTCCAGCTAATCACCTGCTCCTCGAACCATGCTGAGCAGGCCCACATCAGCAAGGCCGCACCCGCAAACTGGATGAGAGAACCCGTTCGAAGATCCATATGTACGCAGTAGCGCTTGTGATACAGCGTTCCCACACTGATTCCGAGAACAGCCGCAACACTGAATGCCAGCCCGAATACCCCTCCGCTGAATGTCGCAGCACCCGGAGTGACCACCAGAAGAACCCCCGCAGTACCAATAACAAAGCCCACCCACTGTGCCGCCTGGAGTCGACGACCGAGGAAAGGACCAATCAACATGGCGGTAATGATCGGTTGCAAACTGACAATCAACGCGCTCGACCCAACCGGCAATCCCAAATTGATTCCAACAAAAACCCCGCCGAGGTATACACCATGGACCAGAATTCCCGACACGGTAATGTGCCCTGCTTCGCGCCAACTTTCTGGCCAAGGGCTGCGGGTAAACCAAACCACCGGCACCAGGAGTAATGCAACGAGACTGAAGCGCAACGCCAGAATAGTGGCAGGTTCTGCGTACGGCAAAATGAATTTCGCTCCGATAAAACCGGTACTCCACAGCAGAACAAAAATTCCAGGCGCGAGCACTGTAATTACAAAAGATTTCTCGATATGCATGGTATAAGTCTCTGTCTTTCGCTTTTATAGAGAACCCATCATCGAACGTGTGCCGCGTGATCCAACACTCCAGATATCGATCGAATGTTGCATTTTAAATCGTGTGCCCCTATGTTCTTTTCACTGCGAATAAAATCTCCCAACTGATTTTATGACTGACCCGACCGCATCCACAGAGGCCACTGCCGAGAGCTTTGCCAGCGCGGTGATTGAGAAATCACGCGAAATCCCTGTGCTCGTTGACTTCTGGGCCAATTGGTGTGCTCCTTGCAGGATGCTGATGCCCGTGCTGGCGGCACTGGCGGCTGAATACTCAGGAAAGATTCAACTGGTCAAAGTAAATACCGACCAGGAACCTCAACTGGCCACTGAATATGGTGTACGCAGTCTCCCTACGGTGAAGCTGTTCAAGGAGGGGCAAGTCATCGACGAGTTCATGGGTGTGCTGCCAGAACGGGCAGTCCGTGAATTCATCGAGCGTTACCTGGATCGCCCAGCGGATCATCAAATTCGAGCCGCGGCTGAACTCGTCGCGGCCGGACAGCACGATGAGGCCATTAAGCTACTCGCTGCGGCCCTTGTGGAAGATCCCAAATATGACAAGACCCGATTGGCGCTTGCTGAAGAGCAGTTAGAAGCGGGGCACTTGGTGGATGCGCGCCAGACTATAAATGGGGTATCCGACCAGATCCGCTTTGACCCTCCGGTCAAATCCCTCGTTGCCCGCCTGGAACTGGCCGAAATCGCGAACAGTGATGTTGATCGGGCAACCCTGGAAAATCGTATCTCGTCGAATCCCAATGACCTGACCACGCGGGAACAACTCGGTGCGGTGTGTTTTGCTGCTGGGGAGAATGAAGCCGCAATGGAACAGTGGCTAGAAATCGTGCGCCGTGGCCAAGGTGACGTCAAAGAAAGCGGGCGCGAGAATCTGATTCGAACTTTCGAAGTCCTAGGCTCTCAAGATCAAGACGTCATCCGCTATCGCCGGTTCCTGGCTCAAGCCCTGAATTAGTCCTCTTTCTGAATCTCCATCCCGTACTACATCGGTCAACCACGGGGATGATGTTGCCGGTGTAAATCCTTTAAGCGCTCTTTTGCGACGTGGGTATAGATCTGCGTCGTTGACAGATCAGAATGCCCCAGCAACATTTGCAAACTGCGGAGGTCGGCACCGTTGTTCAAGAGGTGAGTTGCAAACGAATGACGCAGGGTATGCGGCGAAGGGTTTCCGCTTAATTCAGCTATTGCCGCATATTCCCGGATAAGCTGCAGAAAGCGAAAGCGAGTCATCTGATGTGGTTTTTTAATTTTCCCTTCATTTTTCTTGCGGCGGGGACGTCTTAAAAAAACAATATTCGTCATTTCGTTATCGAGCAATTCTGGACGTTCAAAATTTAAGTATTTATCCAAAGACTCTAACGCTTCTTCGCCCAATGGCACTATTCTTTCTTTCCCCCCTTTCCCAGTCACTCTGACGTATCCCGCTTTTTGGTGTACCTCATTCAACTTCAATTCCACTAACTCGGATACCCGAAGACCGGTGGCATAAAGAACTTCCAACATGGCCTGACCTCGAAGTGGCGCAAACAACAGTTTTGACACAGACGCTCCACTGTCGTGCTTGGTTGCTTTAGTGCCTTTTTCTCCCCTCTTGCAATCTTCGAGGACATTAGTGCGCTTTGCCCTATAGGTGATAATTTCATCGTCTATTCTGATTATTCCGCTTTTAGCGTCGAATTGAGAGACGTCTGTTAGGCAAATCATATCTTCAGATTTGTCAACGCGTTGGCCCAATTTGGCCAACACTTCACCCTCAAGTGGCGCTTTCAATAGCCTTACTACATCATCGGGCGAAAGAAATTTCGGCAATGAATGGCCGATCGCCGGAGACGAAATCTTGGCACTCGGATCCTCGGCGATGATTCCCTCCCTAAAGAGATACCTATAAAACCGGCGAAGACTCGACAAACGCCTGGAGGTCGAGCGCGCGGCCCCTCCGCGGGACAGATCATGGGCAAGATAATCGAGCAATTGGGGTTCGCCTGCACCGGCCAAGTCATGACATCGATCCCGAAGCCAGCGGGCGAATTGTTCTAAATCTATTCGATATGCCGCCAACGTGTTAGGGCGCAGCCCGTCTTCCGACCAAGCCGCATCAAGGAACTGGTCAATCAGCACTCGGTCGCTGTCCTTTACCTCTGCGACATTCATTATTCCGACCGAACGGCTTCCAGCAGATTGAGGTTTTGCAGTTTCTGCCGCAACTGCAATTGTCGATTTTCATCAGAACTTTCCTTCAACAACAAGCGGTACACGTTAAAAGCGTCCTGCAACAATCCTGCGTCAACCAATGCCTCAGCGGCCCGAAATCGAGCGCTTTGACCCCACAAGTCCAGTTGCTTGCCAGCTACTTCTGAGGATTGCAAAAAAAGATCCGCCCCTTGTGCGAACTGGCCTACGCCGATCTGCGATTCACCCATCCAAAAAAGCAGTTCCCGTCGCTGCCGAACGGTGTGGGCAAATGGGCATTGGTTGACGCAGGATTGTTGCAGGACGCTTTTAACGTGTACCGCTTGTTGTTGAAGGAAAGTTC
>JYMV01047240.1_pt1 | contig 15805 bp, 13 predicted proteins | sample 338911 | NCBI WGS metagenome assembly JYMV01 (sample SAMN03354496, study PRJNA234377) | hydrothermal vent metagenome | biome: Deep sea; feature: Hydrothermal plumes at the Eastern Lau Spreading Center, Western Pacific Ocean; material: Seawater | place: Tonga | collected 2009 | depth 2000 m m
TGGGGAACGCTATATGGAAGTAGATCGTAGGTTAGCAAATCTATCGGTGTGGAATCCGATTTTTCACGGGAAGGAAGACCCGCTCTACTCCGACGAGGGCGTAATAGCGTTTGGCAAAGTCATTGAAGAAGGGTTTTCGGTTTTGGCGGAGGTGCAGAAAAGGTTGGTGGACGATCCTGCTTCGGCTCTTCCGAAAGTGGGCTTTCTTAGCAGACACCAATTTCTCCTTTGTGGAATGGGATAGATGTACCTCGAACCTTGTGCCTACAGTCCGTCTCACAACCAGAGAGCACTCCACATATTATGCAAGGAGATTCGATATGTCCAAAACTTTGAAACAAAGATACTTGGCTGGGGGAAAAATCACCCAATCAAGAATTTCCATGGCCTCAACCAGAGAGCAGGTGCATGAAACCATTGCAGATACTGGTTGCGAAATAATCTATATCGACTGTCAGCATGGCCCTCATACTGAATGGGATATTTCCCGTATCAGTAAAGCTGCTGAAGAAAAAGGTGTGCCTGTTCTGTTGCGGATTAAACATACTCGACACGCTTACCGCCTTGGAAATTACTGTGATCTTGGCGTACTCGCAATCAAGGTTCCCGAGGTCGAGACAGAAGATGTTGTTGACGAAGCGATTAATTCATTCTACTTCCCGCCAATCGGCAGAAGAAGCTGGGGTGGATGGGTAGGATATGGCATCGAGGAGAGAAAAGACCGCCTGAAATATGCCAGATGGTGGAACGAGAACGGAATCCTTGGATTCAAGGTCGAGTCCCTCAAGTCAGTCTTGAACATACGCACACTGGTTAAACCAGGCATCACTTTGTTTGACATGGAATCGCAAGATCATCCCTATCTCAAATCGGTTAGCGACTGCCGCGAGTTCATATCGAAAGAGCTGGAAGGCGTTAACGTCCGATTTGGTTAAGGATATGCAATTTATTTGTGCGCAATTCCTAAACAGCGAGAGTCATTCTCAAGATGAAGGGAATCAATGAGCCATTCAAATCCTGAACTCATCTTCCTCATATCGGTTAATGCCTACCGCCAAGGCCCACTTATTCTGTCCTTCAGTGGCAGTCAGAGTAGAACCTCGTTTTGAAACCTTTATCCTGGGCCGCCAAGGGCCAACAAACAAACAATAAGCAAACAACGATCAATCTTTTCAGCATTATTTCTCCTGCCTTTTGTCAGTGACCAAGTTATATGGCCCAGTATTTCCAGAGATCTTCTGGCACTTCATATCGAAATTCAAGTGACTGTCTTTGATGATGATGAGGCCAACGCGCAAAAAGCGCAATACGTGGAGAATCATTGACATTGATTGAGCCATCGTGAGTCAGATAGGAATGCCAAAGTACCACATCACCAGCACGAGCCACAAATTCTTTGCCTCCAGTCTTGAGGTTATCACAGAGGTTATCGCAGAAGGTATCCCAAGAAAATCCCTCTTCTCTCAGAAAGCTACCATCCACATGCGCAGGGTTTTGTCGAAAGTAGCGATGGGCCGTATGATGGCTACCAGGCCAAAATGTGAAGGCCCCTCCACTCGGTTCCACATCATACAAATAAGTAGTAGCTCCAACCATAAAAGGTAGCCATCCACTAGCACCGTAGGCGTCAATGTGTCCCGATTTAGGCATCTTCCAAGATTTCTTTGGTTCAGGCCAACGAATGGTGGGAACACCACCACCCGCAACAAAGGCACCGCCACCTAATTGTTGGATGATCGAGGTGAGGGCTGGATGATAAACCAAAGCCGATTCAGGGGGATCATATTGGTAACCATCTAATCCACTACGAATTTTGGGCCAACTTTCGGGTTGGTCTAAACTGGCTTCCAGTTCACGCCAGATTTGCTGGCACCAGTGATCCAATGAGGATTGGTCGAGCAAATTCTCTAAAATCAGAAAGCCGTGAGTCTTGAAATGTTGGACTTGCTGCGGGGAAAGCGGTGTGGATGAAGTCATAAATTCTCCCTCAAATGAGATAAATTTTGTTCAAATTAGCTTTGGTGATTTGGTGGGAATAGATTTTCCCATTTTACTGATTAACCATCGCCCTAGAAAAGTGGACGAACTTTCAAATTTAGGTAATGAAGACTTTTGAAGTCAGATGCAGGCTAAAGGCAGATCAGGTCAATTAACCGAAGGCTTGGTCAAGTGGAAGAATGCAAAGGGAACGGATAGAAGAAAAAGGGTAACAACTAGGGCCGCTAATACCCGCCTGATTACCCCGTATGGGAGTTGAATCCGTGCAGATCTTTACGCCGTCTTGGCACCTAATCTTTTGCGTCTTCAGCACAAAGGCGAGTCGTTTCTGCTAATCAGTATCCTTTTCTGATACTGGACCACAGGGTTGTCAATTTACCTTTGGGACCAACCGCTAACCCACCAAATATCCCGCTTGATTTCAGCTTCACTCAAAATCCCTTTATAGATCACCAGATCATCGATTAGACCGGTGAATTTCTGTTCTCCAGCAGGGCAACCTCCAGCGGTGGCGATAGACCCGATCTGGTAACATTGCTGGATGGGAATGGTCTCGTTTGGTTTGGAACCGCTTTCGGCTTTGACTTGCCCATTGAATCGGATCTTGACGGCATCTTTAGTATCGAAAGTAACAGCGATATGTGTCCACTCTTTGGGAAGTGGTTCCTTAGTTTTGGCTTGCATTGACCAACCCGGATTAGAGGCCCAGACGTACACACTCTGGTCGGAATTGTAGATTACAGCCCAACGAACCCGGTCCGCCGCTACCATATAATTCCAGGGACCTGCCTGTTTGTCTGACTTTTTGACCCAAAACTCAACCGTAAAGTCTTTAGTCAGAGATTCGAGGGCTTTGGTTAAGGGTATTTGCACATGGCTGGTCCCGTCAAATTCGAGCGCTTTGCCAAATTTACCGTCAGTCCATGTCGGTTTTCCTTCGAACTTCCCTACATGCTTGTGGTCGGAAAGACCCTTGACCGTGTTCCCTTTTCCTTCATCCAAGGGGAAATAGAGTACCAGTTCGCTTTCGGCCGACCAACTTATAGGTAGAAGCAAACCAAAAGCAATCAGGTAAACTATTGCTATTATCAGTTTAAAATTTGATTTCATCTATTACCACACTCCATACATTATTTATGCCAGAAAATCCAGCACCAACGTAGAAATATATCCTAAGACACAATTTGATAGGTGTCAAGTACATGAACGACCCTAATGAACTGGGCGGGTAGGAGCCAAGCTCTGAGGAGGCTAGTCTCAGTCAGTTAAACTGGCAATCACTGACACGAAAAGGGCAGATCACTTAGGTTAGTGGGAGGGGTTTTATGTGTTACTCGGTGTAATAGGAAAAGAAAGAAACTAGTTGGGAGAAGGGGAAAAGGAGACCAACTAAGGGCAGCTAATACCCACCTGATTACCTCGTACGGGAGTTGAACTTGTGAGGATCGTTACGCGGTCTTAGAACCTGATCTTTTGCGCGGGTTTCAGTGATTATTTTGTTATTTAAACGATCCATTTAAAATCACCAGCGTGGTATTGGTGTTTATTAGACCAGTGCCAACAACTATACACCATTTCCGAGCAACGACATCAGGCCGAAGTAGCCAAGATAGAAGGGCGGTCATTTTTCCAACGTCTCAGGGCTGTATTCATATCTGACTACTCTCGCCCATTGTGTTTATGCAATAATGGAATAAAGCTCAAAGGAGGAATCAAATGATCACGATTACTATCCTGAAAAAACTTTTTTTGGTTTCTTTAGGAATCATCCTAATTGTCTCACTCGGATTCTGGATCTGGCTTCCTACCAATGGGCTTAACGCAGCCGGTAAATTCATCCCTTGGAAATTCAAGGATGTAGATCACACAACCTCCGACGACCTAAGTGAGTGGTTGCAGGATTCCAGTCGCACCGCTCCGATGCTTTGGGATATCCGCCGGTTAGATGAATTTGCGGTAAGTCACCTGCCCAACGCACGACACGTTCCACCGGAAACTTCCGATATCGACCTAAAAAAATTACTAAGAGAAATTGAACAACCCATCGTGGTTTACTGTTCAGTTGGTTACAGAAGTGCAAAGATGGCCCAAAGACTTCAAACATTAGGATACACCAACGTAATGAACCTAAATGGCGCCATCTTTACCTGGGCAACCGAAGGCCATTCACTTCAGGGATCGAATAAAGTACACCCTTATAACATAGTGGGACGGCGGATGTTACGCAATGATTTGGAGGCAAACTAAACAATCCACCACCATAGGTATGCCTGATAATATCGATTATCGGTTGTTGTTCAAACCTAATCTGTTTTTGGATTCTAATTCTGAGTAATCGATCTTAGAAGGCAGGCTGTACCGTTGTTATCATCAACTTAGCTTCGGCCTGTTCCAATGCTTGATCATTTTGTTTTCTCAGTTTGGACTCTTATGTTACCATGGATTCCGTTTCAATTTAGCTGAGAGGAACACCAATGATTTTTTCACCTGATATTGTAACGCGGAGTGGTGACCCTGTGTGTCGACTCGGACTCGCCACCCGCGGCAACACAAACCTGGCATCTCAGGATGTCGCCCACGCCATTGATCGAGGTATTAACTATCTCAATTGGTGTGGTCATCCGGACGGAATGAGCCAAGCGATTCGACAACTCTCGAACCGCCAAAGAGGCCAAATCGTTATCGCCACTCAATTCTCTGCTCGTCGCCAGGATCAAGCCAGAAGAGAACTTGATCAACTGCTGGAGAGGTTGGGTACCAGTTGGATTGACGTGTTGACGTTTTATTATGTGGAGACGGAAGATGAATGGGAAACCATCAGCGGAAAGGACGGTGCGTTGGGCGTGATCCAGCAAGCCAAGGATGAAGGGGTCATCAGGTTTATCGGCTTAACGACACATCAGAGAAGATTGGCCGCTCGACGGGCGGAACGGCAAGAGGCGTCGTTATTGATGATCCGCTACAATGCTGCCCACCGCGGGGCCGAACAGGAGGTGTTTCCTGTGACAGTTCCGCTGAACATACCAGTTGTTACCTTTACCGGACTCCGTTGGGGTGCGCTGCTGAAAAGCACAGCGGAGGATCCCCCACATACAATGCCTCCGACAGCCCAGGATTGCTATCGGTTTGTGCTCTCCAACAACGCGGTCTCAGTTGGACTTACCGCTCCCAACGACCGGATCGAATTAGACGAAAATCTCAATTTGCTCAATGACTGGTGTCCTTTAACCGAGCAAGAAATGAAACAACTCTGTGACCACGGAGATCGTGTTCATCGGACGTCGGGGCAGTTTCTATAAGAGGATAGCTCCTTGACAGCTTTTTGGTTGTCTGTAGTGGCGGATTCGTCGTCGATTCTCCAGGTGTTTTGTGATCTCCAAGCCACAGTGGCGCCTGTCTGGACACCTGAATTATCAATGAGGTTATTAATCCTACCTGCTTTTAGAGAACCAGAGTTCCGATCAATCGAACTATTCCAGTATTTACTGTTAGTATTGATTGGTCCGATCAGTTGTCTGCCCAGAAATGCCTCCCTGCTATCATCATCGGCGAAGTTGACAGCGATATTGCTACCATTAGCTTTAGCAGCAACTAATAACTGGCTGAGCCATACAAAAAATAAAAACATAATTATTTTTCGCATTCCTAATTCTAACTTAATATCTAACTAGCTTTAAACTTAAAAACCGACTATTTCTCAAATGGTTATTTTTACTTTAACTCCAAGTTGAGGCGATAAATAAAATGGGTCATTTTAATGTGAAAAATTAATCCCTTTATGTACAGTCGTTCCTATTCTAGTCTCGGTTAAACCAGTAACACTAACAATAAAATCAAAAAGGTGTGAGATTTATGAAAAGGAAGAGAAGAAAAAGGGTACCAACTGGCAGCTGATACCCGCCTGATTACCCCGTGCGGGAGTTGAACCCGTGAAGATCATTACGCTGTTTTGAAACTTGTCTTTCACGCTGGAAAATTATCCGACGTATTGTATGTACCGCCGTGGCGGTCACGTGACTCGTGGGGTAAAGGAAAGCACCATTGGATTGTTCTGCCTACGAAGTATCAGGCGAGTACTGACCAATCCCAACCAAGGTTATTAAACACGCGCTTAATACTGCTTGATTTGAAAACATTTCTTTCCTATTATCATGTTCAATTTGCAGATGTTAATTGTCTCACCACCTTTTTAATAGCACCCACAGGAACTGTAATATTCAAGGCCGACTCAACGTAACCTAAGGTTGGGTGTCGATTGACCGTTGTTGTCACTTCCTGTCCATCAACAAGCATTGTGTTGATATCTTCATTCTTGATACAAAACCTAACCTCTAACGGTACTGAACCCTGATGGTGCCTAATTACAGTTTCAATCATTTCTTCCCGCCAACGATGGGAAAAACTGAAAGTATGCTCCCCCATTTGTAGCTTTTCAAAGCTTAACTCACTTAATCCAGAAGGCAAAGAGGGTGAGATTATAACCTTGTTTTGATCAGCATTAGGCTCAATTCCACCTAACCCCTGAACTAGCAAACTGACCAAAGCTGAATAAAATTAGACTTACCAGGGGGAATAACTTCAACAAATCCACCAGGCATTCGATCTTGCTTGGGAGCCAGACTTGCACTCTTAACCATCTGCCAACCAAATTCTGCCAGTCCATATTGAAAGCCGACTAAGCCAAATAAATTGCTGGTAACTACGCCTGATCCCTGCTGGCTAATGTCCTCTTGCCTTGTATGTACTCCACCCCACTGGTTAACCCACTCTTGTTGAATACGCTTTAGAACAATTATTGCCTTTTCTGGATCAGCTAATCGAGTTTCCATAGGGAAAACAACTGACCAAAAGTTTTTCATTCTTTGCTTACCATCTGCCTCTAGTGCCGTGGCCCACATTTGCTCTTTTTCATTCCACCACTGTCGATTGAAATTTTTCTTTAAACGATCCGCTTTCTCTCTATAATCATCAAATTCTTCTTTGTGCCCTAAAGCCAACGACATTTCTGCTAAGCTAGTATAAGCTGCGTAGAGATAGCACGTAGCCTCCAAAGTTTTCCCACCAGCTCCTGGAGCTTCAATTAATCCATTACCTTCCACATATCCATCTTTGTCCATATTTCTGTGATTTTGTAAAAATGAGATACTTTGTTGACATATCGGGTAAATCAGTCTTAGGAATTGCTGGTCGCCAGTCCAGCGAAAGTGTTGCCAGCATGCCCAAATAAACTGAGGCGGCTCTTGAGAGTTAGCTATGCCAATTAATCGGTTACTGGTAGCAATTTCGTGTGGAACTGGACCTGATGGAACACCATGTGGGTTTTCTCGAGAATCAGCCAGTGTTTTTAACACACCCGCAACAGTGTCAGAAAATCCGATACTATTTGCACCTGGGGTGGAGTAAAAACTATCACACCCAAAGACCCGCGCGTAATTAGGGTATCCTGCTAAAAAGACCAAGTCTGGCAAATTAGGGCGTAAATCAAAGCGGAGCATATGCAGGTTAAGTTTGGCTAATATAAAAGCGTTTGTTACTTCTGGATCAGAGCAATTGAACTGGACTCCACTGAAGGCTATATCCTGATAGATCTGTATTTTTTGTTTTAGTAGTTTATTCTGCTTATGAAAGATCTCCAAAAACTCCTTGTTACTCTTTCCAGGGCTAAACTTAAAAAATAAAAAAGAGATGGATGTTTCACCCTTTGCTGGCAGCTCAAGATGGTAGGATAAAGTGGCTAAATTGCCTCCTAGTTTGTATTCCGAAGGTGATGTTGCTGAGCCGAAAATTAAGCCTTCTCCTTTTTTGGATTCGTCTTCAGCCCTAACTTGTCCTTCTTGGTAATTAATAATATCTATATCGTTAGCCAAACCTGAACGCCAAGCAGGTCTTATATTAATTTGGCTTTGCAAATGAAGTGTAATTTTACGTCTTTTGTTTTCGGGGTTTCGTATTGTTAATTGAGAGAAAAAACCAGGTTGGTTCTCGATAACAAAGTCTCGTCTTCTTACTATCAAGTCTGGTTTTTCAAACAAAAACTCGTTGTGTGAAAATTGGTGTTGAAAGTTTGTACAATTATCTAATTGCCAATTCGACTGCCCCTTTTCATTAACTGTTACAACAAAGCCATCGAGTAATTTAGTTGGAGGAGTCCAAAATCCACCTTCATCGCCAAGGAATCTTCCTACTGGTGGGAACGAACCGTCCATGGCCCCAAGTAAGTAGGCGTTTTGTCCTGTCAAGCAGAAGTGATTTCCCATATCTATATCTTGGTTTGAAATTTCGATCTTGCCGATTGTGGCTCTTTGATTCCCAGTAATAATTTGAGGGGGATTCAACCCCTTTAACCATTTTATTCCTTCTGTGTTCAGTCGTCTTCTCCATCTATCGATGACTGCCTGTCTTAATTTTGTTGTGCCGCTTGGATCGTAACCATCAGGATGTCCAATCATCTCAATTATTTCATCAGCAGGCTTAGGAATTTCTTTTAAAAAAAGATCTGTTCCTCTTTCCCACGCATTTGGTTCTTGCTCCAACATATCCAATAGAAGAAGAAATTTGTCTTTAGTAGAAATGATGAAATTAGTCTGACCTAAGTCGGCCAACTTGTTAATGATTTTCAATCGGGTTTTTGCCTCCCTATGATTCAATCCATTTTTTAATATAGGTAGAATAGATTCTAAGTGTTCGTCACTGAGTAGCAAAGCCGTAGCCAGTCGAAGGTTTTCATCTTCCTTTTGAGACAAAAGTAGATTGGCTCCAGAAGTATCGCCTAGATGAATCAAGATTTCTGCTGCCGCTAACTTGAGTCTGGGTTTTTCGGTCGTTAATAGAGGCTTCAACATTGGAATTGCTAGCGGGTTATTAATGTTCTTTAGAGTGATGATGATATCTGGAAGAGTGTAATTGGCTTTCTTTAGGTTTGTTACCAAAGCTTGAATAGATTGTTTCAGATCGTGGCGTGTCAGATAAATAGCATAAATATGCTGCATAGTAGGGTGAGGGTCACGCTCAATTTCTCTGGTCAGCAGCCCGCTCGCAAGCGGCCCCAATGTTGGCTTAGCAGAGCTTGACTCTGGAAAGGCAATGGCTCTGCTTGCAAAACCTCTAGTAGGTAAGGGGTTACTTTTGTTCCCATTTGAATTAGGGTTTTTGTGGCTGCATTATTATCACCTGGCGAGCCTTCACCAAGTTCTTCTATCAAATCAGTAATCTTTTTTATTTGTTGTTTAGTATTCTCTGTTTGTTGGACGCCAGCTACAACAACAGTATTGCCATCAATAGCAGTTTGAATAGTGTCCTGATCAGCAGAAATGTTAATAGTTACTGCCCGAACAAAACTAGAAACCGAAACAACCAGTAAAAATAATAAACTAATCCTTTTTATCTTCTTATCTCCCAGATTTTAATTCTATTAGTTCAAGCCGACAATCAAGTAATCTTAACCCGATTGCTTAGTCGATAAATGTGTTTGCAGGACTTTCAACGCTTAGTTCAATAGGAGTACAGCTTATCCAGATAGGAAAATGGAAGTGAAGTTTAGGGTTGGGGAAAGGGTCGAAGGAACCCATGGGGACAAGATCTGTACCCCCACGAGTCGCAATACCCCGTACACGAGTTATCTTTTGCGCGGGTATCGATAGACCACAGATTAGTTCCAAAATAAATGACTTTTAGCTTTAAAAGAAAGCAATCCCCGACATTACTTACCATTAACGGGTTCATTCATTATTTGACCACTACCCCATATTCAAGAAATAGGCTGATGCTAGGCTCCGTTCCTTCATGTTTAGCCCAACCCAAGGCCGTTGAGTTATATAGATCGTCCTTTATTTCTGGATCTGCCCCTTCTTCAAGTAACAAACGCAGACATTTCAATGATCCATACTGAGCTGCTAGGTGCATTGCCGTCGCTCCTTGCCCATGTTCTGAACCACCAAAGTTATGTTTCAGGTTGGGATCCGCCCCTTGTTCTATGATCCATCTGGCTGAACACACGCTGTCACTATAGACTGACCAAAGCAATGGGGTCCCTCGGTAAGGATTACTATTTACATTTGCTCCATATTCAACTAACCGAGACATTGAAACTAGTTGGTCGTTCCTTGCCGACCAGGATAAGGCTTCGTCCAGTATTTCTTGCTGAGAATTGGTTCTATTCCATTCTGGGAATTGAGCAAGAGGTCGATAGAAGTCAACTTGGTAGGCCGCATCAGATTTCAGATTGCCCTGATCAAAAAAAGTCTCTATTTCAGCTCCAAGAGCTGAAGCTGTCCGTAAATTATAAGGGATTGGTGGATTCGATAAGAATTGAGCCATCTGAGATCTGGCATAAAATAAAGCCAGTGCCAGTGGAGAGCCGCCTTTTGCACCCATTAATTGACCGTCTAGTGAAGCCCCAGCATCTAAAAGTAATTTGGCTAGTTCAAAGTGATTAGATATTGCTGCCACATGAAGAGGCAATTTACCTAATGTATCCGCTTCAGAGGGACTTGCTCCAGCATTTAAAATCAGTTCGACAGCTGAAAACTGCTCTTCAGTACCTTTCTTTGCAGGTATAGCACCATCTTGAGTGGCTATTAGGCTGGCCAATAGCAGTAAGGTTTGCCCGTTGATGTTCTTTTTGTGAATTACTTGTGGGTCTTTACTAATTACATTTTGAAGAGCATCCAAGTCACTATTTTCGATAGACTGAATGGCCTGATCAAAATACTTCATACATACCTCTTCACTAAAACATAGCCATATGTACAACGATTAAGGGACACATAATAGAAGCTGAAAAACTAATTTAGACAAACTTACGCCCAGCGACACACGATTTTCTCATTCCTACACTCGTATTGAACAAGGTTGATTGACCTGCTGCTATGAAAAGTCATCTTATAAAAGATCAGAATATCGCTCATCTTCATCGGCAACGGGATAGAGGTTCCTCGATCTTTTACATCAACACAGGAACGGATATTTTGGTTTTCATCTCGGGTACTGTTGGCTCATTCTCAATGATGACTGCTAGGAATCACATAAAGACGACCATTACCTTCATCGGGGAAAAATTCCTGATATGGATGACTTTGACAGAAATCATTGTATCAAAAAGGAACAGAAAGTAAAAGAGGAACTCAGTTTTACTTCATTGTGGAGGTTTATTAGGCAAGAGATTATTAGAGAGAAGGAAAAAGGGTACCAACTAAGGGCCGTTGATACCCGCCTGATTACCCCGTACACGAGTTATCTTTTGCGCGGGTTTCAATAATGCAACCTTGCATGAAAAGGACAAAAGAAAATTAAATGGTTTTGAGCTTTGACAGAATATGGGAACTGTGAGATAATGACGTCTAGCTTTACTAAAATAAAGCAACAGCCCAACCTAGCCGAGAACTCTCGGCTTTTTTTATGCTTGTATACTTTCTTTAATATTAGTGATTTTAGGTTTTTGCTAGCCGTTTGATTAAAACGATTTAATCCCTCTTAGTCCTCATCCGTGTGAGCCGACCAAGTTTGAACTAAACTGTCAATCAGCGAAGGCCAATTTCTCTGACTATCTGTAAACTGCAACAAATGGGTGTTTCCTTTGATATCATTAGCACCCAGACCTTTTTCGATGATATTAGTGTCTGGTCTTAATTCCAACTGTTTACCAATTTTTGCTTCCAATGGAGCCTCAATTCTTAGGCAGACTAAGCGGTTGATCTCCACCTCAGTGCAATTAAGCAAATGATCGATATTCCAAAACAGTGTTTTGGGTTTTCTTGGGCGTAAATCGCCTTTAGCCAATTGTAGGTTTGAAAAGAATTCCAACATATGTGGTCGAATCTGATGAGGCTTTCGGCCAGACGTTCGACTGGCATGTCTAACCAATCGGCGAGCAAGACAAGTGGAACCTTTCTTACCCAAAGCTGAGCCAGTATAGAGGTAGTCTGAGCGGGGGAGGTGAATTACTTTCCCTTTTTTGAAACGACCAAAAACAAGATTCAGGTCAGATAAAACAGTGATCAGCAAAACATAGATGCCGCCAGGTAAGTCATTACCTATAACAGTCATGTGTTTATAACTGACAACCATTAATTTGATGAGGGTAGTTTGATCTTTATTGGAACATTAATTTATTAGAGAATTAGTAATTGCAGAAATAAATTTCTCATGATTTTGATCAAAATTTTCTCCAGCCCTTGAGCGTGTCATAGAGATTACAAGGTCATTTTTCAGGTCAACTCTTAAAGTACAGGATGAAGCTGAGCCGTGGCCAATAGTCTTTGAGCTAAGACCACCTTCCTTGAATTCGGTAAGACCAATTCCCCAAGTAATATCTGTATTTGGCCCCAAAATCGAGTCCAATTTTTGGGGCAACATTTGCTTGAAGTTTTCTTCACTGAAAAATAGATAGTTATTGTACTTCCCGCGATTGGAAAGCATTTGTCCTATCAAGGCTATGTCATAAGCATTTGACCAAGTCAGTGCTGCCCCATCAACCGACTCAATAGATTGACAACCTAATGGGCCAAATAAGTATTTTTGATACAAATGTGGCAAAGTTATTCCAGTGATATACTCAAGAGCCTTAAGTCCAATCCCAATACTAGTTCCGTTGTATCGATGTTCTCCACCAATTTTTAAGTATGGGTACGCTTCACCATAGATTTGCTCCAGATCATTCCAAGTATCAGTATAATGTTCATCCATGTCAGCGGTATGTGTAAATAAATGACGAAACGTAACAGGAGTTTCGATTCCTTCATCAGAAAACTGAGGCAAAATTCGACTAATAGGATCATCTAATTTGACTAATCCTTTTTCTACAAATATCATAAACAGCGTGCCTGATATGGCTTTAGTTATGGAATAAATTAGATGTTTGGTGTTTGGAGTTACAGGTTCACCATTTCTCTCACCATATCCTTTGTTGAAAAATAATATTCCTTTTCTGGCAATACAAGTATTAAATGGTTCTGAAGATTCATTTAACCAAGTATTCAGAATTTCATCTAACTTACTTGTGGTTCCTGATTTTATTCCCGCCTCTTGTTCCGTTCCCTCGACCAGTAAAGGTGTTGTTACAGGCTTTTCTGATGTGGAGGAGATCAATACATTTGGAAATCGATTTTCACTACCATTAATTTGGCGCTTTAATTTTAACCACCATTGTCTATCTTTGGTGGTTACACTGTCTAAATGAGAAAATGATTTTGGGTCGGGATTCATTTCACTCATCCCTGCCAGTAAAACTGCAAATTCATGGGAGCGATAGCGATCTCGTTCAATAGCCAAGTTAATAAATATATTTGTCCCCTGACTCTGATTTTTCCAAATGGAAGAATCGATACCCAAATATTTTGGAAAAATGATTTGTCCGTCTATAGGATCATCGACTAGTATTGGTTTTGGTTTTTCACATTTAAACAGGGTTTTGTAACGAACATATTCAACTCCATCTTGGGCTGTAATTTTTACGACCGCTCCATATCGACCTGGTTCAACAGCAGTCTCTACAATTTCATAGTTTTTTGAGTAGAAAACGACACTGATCTTGTATTCACCCAGTAAAATTTTTGCCTTTTCAGGATTGATAAAATCGCCATTCGGAAAGTCGTCATTTTCATTAGGGAAGAAAACGCTGGGCTGGAATACAAAGTCAAGATTCAACATTTCTCTAAATCTATTTTCAGGTTTCACAAAATTTTGGTCAATAGTCATTGCAATCTCACTTAGCCATTCTATACTATTAGATAATATTTTAGCTTTTAGTTAGAAAACTATTTATTAAGCATTGGTAACATACCACAGAACATAGTAAAAACTCTACATCAGACAATGAGTAAATATGATGAATATTATTAAAGGGAAATTGGGCAACTTTGGGATTGTATAAGATGGGAAAAATGACTACATATAAGGGAACTGATACCCGCCTGATTACCTCGTAGGGGAACTGAACTTCGTACTGGAAAAATTCAACTATGTTCATACTTGGCATTATAATCCGCCAGCCCTAAGAGTCTAAAACGAACTGAATACTTTTTTCTTGATCTAGTTTTACACAATCATTATCCCTTGCCTTCAAACACACAAATGATTAAAATGCGTTCTCAGGCTTTGGTTGATGCCAGACAGTTGTTAGCCATGGCCAACAGTATGGCCTAAATTGTCAATCTCTACGGCAACAATAGAAGAATATGGACATGAAGCAACCTTTACGAGCGGTCGTCATTGGTGCCGGTTGGGCCGGCGAAGGACATATACCAAGGCTTTGCGCTACGCTGGGGTGGCAGTGGTAGCAATCTGCGCTCGCCAAGCGGCAGTCGTCCAACAGGTGGCCGATCGATTATCCGTGGCCCAGGCTTCCACTGATTGGCGACAAACGCTACAAACAGTTTGTCCTGACATCGTGGCTCTGGCCACCCCGGCTGTGCTGAGAACAGAAGTAGTTGAGATGGCCGCCGGCTTGGGTTGTCATCTCTTGGTAGAAAAACCACTGGCTACCACTGCCAGCCAAGCCAGTTACATCTACCAGCGAGTGCAAGCGGCAGAAGTTAAACACGCTTATGCCGCCACTCACTGTTACAATCCGGCCTATGTGTGGCTGAAAGAATTAATTCAGCAGGGAATAATTGGACAGCTACAAGAAATTGTGGTGACCATGGGGCGGCGCCACTCTACTCCTGCCATTATGCCCTGGTTATGGATGTTGAGCCTGGCGGCAGGAGGGGGCATATTAAATAACGCCGGCCCCCATCTGCTGGGCATACTGAAAACTATCAGCGGTGGCCAACTAGCGCGAATTATGGGCGAGTGCCGAGTGTTAATTAGTCAAGCACCGGTGGTCTCCGGTTTGCACGACCACCGTGACTGGCGTCAACAGGAAGGGAAATTTAACCAGCAAAATACGGCGGCATTAGAGTGGCGAACCACAGATGCCGATAATGCATTCTCAGCTCTAATGCAGTTGCGGACGAATGAAGGTGAGATCCAAACCACTATTGTTTACGGATGGGGTCAGCCGGTGGCAGGTCAAAGCAACGGCATGTACTTTTATGGTGAGCAGGGAACGTTGAGTGTGGACCAGATGTTTTACGGACAGGGAATCAGCTTTCAGGCGGCGGGCGGAGAGCAAAGAGAAGTGTTGCCAGTGCCGCAACGGCTGAAGGATAAGGTGCCGGCAGTAGGAGATTTCGTCCAAAATAGGTGGTGCGCCTTAGCCCGCGACTTTGTAGCTGATATCCAAGGCGAGGTACGCCCCAACTATTTGACCTTCAGAGATGGCTGGCGATATCAAGTGGCAATAGAAGCAATTAGACAAGGCCAAGGCTGGACGGAGTTGCCGATTTGAATACTGTTTATCCATGATGAAGCAGAACAACTCAAACAGAACAACTGTGTAGATGCCGCAGTCTGGAGTGAGGTCAGTTTAAACAGAATCAAAGTTACGAATAAGGTAATTAGTCAACTGTGTTCTTTGCATCTAGTCTTGGGCTGCAGGCCATACTTTATTCTATGGTGTGGAAAGTGTGGGGGGAGCGTGATTATGTCCTGTGTTTTTCGTTGGATCACAACTACTGGTTATATAAGACAACCTTATCCGATCTGGTAAATTCCGAGTAATATCTGGATTGAATTTGCCAACCTGAGACATGTAAATTAACATGCTAATCTATTGCTATCCCCGTTCTGCTTAATTGGAAAATAACTGACAGGAGGAAACACGAAATGGCATTATATCGGGTCGCCGTCATTGGTTGTGGCCGAATTGGTAGCACCATCGACGACGAACAGGTAAATAAGCCTCAATTCCGCTATCCCTGGGCTCATG
>JYMV01015829.1_pt1 | contig 15798 bp, 12 predicted proteins | sample 338911 | NCBI WGS metagenome assembly JYMV01 (sample SAMN03354496, study PRJNA234377) | hydrothermal vent metagenome | biome: Deep sea; feature: Hydrothermal plumes at the Eastern Lau Spreading Center, Western Pacific Ocean; material: Seawater | place: Tonga | collected 2009 | depth 2000 m m
CAAAGCCGTGGGCACACCCATGGTGCCCTTCTTTGAGCTCAGTGCGCAGAAGCGCAAGTATCTTTCCGACGACATGGCGCGATGGGCGGCACACTGGGAAGTTCCATTCACATTTCCAAGTAACTTTCCCATGATGACTATCAAGCCGCTTCGCCTGGCAATGACGCTGGACAATCCGAGTCCCTTTATTCATCAGGTATTTTCAGCCTACTGGGCGAAAGACCAGGACATCTCTAAAATGGAGGTCTTAGCCCAATGCTGTTCGGAAGCCGGCATGGATCCGGCCATCTTGGAACGCACTGGAGACGCGGCCGTCAAACAGCAGCTCATTGATGCGACCGATGAGGCCGTGGCCAAGGGCGTCTTTGGCGCGCCAACCTGCATTGTAAACGGCCAGGTGTTTTGGGGTCAGGATCGCCTGCAATTGGTTGAAAAAAGCCTGAACGGCTGGGAACCGCCCACCGTTTAGCGCCACTCCGAAGCATCAAAAACAAGAACGCTGATAACGGTCCACAAAACAACAATGCTATCTGCCGGGTGGGCTGACTCAAGACAAATAAGCCCCATTAGAGCACCAAAAGATTCATTCCAACCTCTATATGAATGCCATTCCCAGGGGCTTTTTGTTACACTCCGCCCGAAGTTCACCGAAAGTCACCACGGACGACAGCAAGAGTTCTTGCAGAAAGAATCATCATGGTATTCGTGAAAAGCACAGATTTCAGCCTTCCTAGGAATTTCCGAGTGAAAGTGTCAGTGATGCGCCGGCGGCGATGGGTGCTTCTGGCCGTCCTGATAATCTGTGGATGCAGCAAGTTTTACTCCCCCAAAAGCGATACACAGCCAACAATTAACGCCTCAGATACCGTAACAGACTCGTCTGACAGCAACGGAACGAACACGGGGCCGGGTTTGGGGCAGAACTGCACTCAAAGTCAAAATTGCGACTCAACGATCTGTGTCAGTGGGCCGGAAGGCAGTATCTGCTCTCAAAGCTGTGTGGGTGGATGCCCCGCTGGTTGGCTGTGCACCAGCGTTATGACCACCGAAAGCAAGAACTTGCTGGCATGCATTCCAAACCCGGATAAGTGTTTGTGCGACGGAAAGAGCTGTGGCGACAATGGTTGTGGCAGCACATGCGGGCCAGGGTGTGCGGGCAACAAGACTTGTAGTAACGGACAGTGCATCTGCGTTCCTCAGTGCAACGACAAACAATGTGGACCTGATGGTTGCGGCAATAATTGTGGCAGCTGCAAGAGCAACGAATTCTGCAATAGCAGCGAGCAGTGCGTCTGTACGCCGAACTGTAACAACAAGAACTGTGGACCCAATGGTTGTGGCGGCAGTTGTGGCACCGGATGCAGCAACAATGAAATCTGCGATATCAACGGCCAATGTGTTTGCATCCCCAACTGTACAAACAAGGAATGCGGGTCAGATGGATGTAGTGACTCGTGCGGCAAGGGCTGTGCTGCCAACGAGATATGCACAAGCGCCGGAGTTTGTGAATGTGTGCCGGACTGCGCAAACAAACAATGCGGCAACAACGGATGCGGCGGAAATTGTGGCAGCTGCAAGATCGGCGAAAGCTGCACCGCTGATCAGTGTGTCTGTGTGCCCAATTGCGTTGGTAAGAAATGCGGGCCGAATGGATGTGGAGGAAGCTGTGGCTCGTGTAAACTCAATCAGACCTGCAGCAACAATAAATGCGTCTGTGTTCCCAACTGTACGGGTAAGGTCTGTGGTTCCGACGGTTGCAGTGGAACCTGTGCTCCTGATAATTGCCCCACCAATCAGTCCTGCTCTTTCGGCCAATGCGTTTGTATCGACCCATGTGGCAAGGAGGGCGATCAGGAATGCCAGGGCAATGACCTGTACATCTGTATTGAGGACAGCAGTGGCTGTTTGAATCTTGAATTCCTGTTTTCGTGTACCAATTGTCCAGGCAACTGCTTCAATATCCCATTCTAGTAGTGAGACAGCGAGCCTTCCACACGCATGTGATGTAACGCTTTCTTAAATGCCCATAGCGAAAGCGGCAACATAACCACGGTAAACCCGGCCAGAACGATGAGCGGAGCGGCCAGTTCGGGAATGCTCTTGCCCATAACGACGGCACCACGCATGGCTTCCAGGGCGTGCGTGATGGGGAGCAACCAGGCCAGTGTCTGTGCGGCCTCGGGAAGCGTGCTCACCGGGTAAAGAACGCCTCCCAGGAGAAAGCTCAGGCCTGAAAACAGCGCCGCGACTGGATTCCATGCCTTGAGCACCAACACCGCAGCAGCACCCAAAATACCCACCGCACCAAAGGCAATCATTCCCAGGAACAGGGTCAACAGAGCCGCCGGCAAATTCACATGAGGAAAAGACGCGCCAAGCAGGAGACCGCCACCCAGATAAAAAACCACTCGAAGCAACGACCAGATAAAACGATAAATGGCCGAACCAATGACAATGACAGCTGGATTGGTGGGTGTGGCCAACATGGCCTCAAGTGTGCCGAGAATCTGGGCAGCCCGAATACGCCGGCTAAACTCATGCAGAGTCACCGTCATGTAGTCAGCAAATGCAGCGCCGATCAGTGCAAAGGTAAAGTAGTCCCCACCATAGGGCGCCAATGACGGCAATGACGCATCGGCCACCATTCGAGCCAGGAAATAGACTGTGCAGATGGTGGAAAGCAAGGCTCCCAGTTGATAGGCAAAGGCCGCCTTGTAGCTGAGTGCATCGGCAAAATCGCGGCGGACAAAGGCCAGGAAACGAGTCATCATGCGAACACCTCATCAAAGGTGTCATGAAGTTCAGCAAAGCTACCGTCACCAACGAGTCTGCCTTCATCCATAAGCAACATGCGTGGACACAGTTCCTGCATTTCTTGAACCTGATGCGTGGCATATAAAACAGTGACTTTCTGCTTAGCCACCAACTCATCCCGGACAAATTCACGCAACTGCCGGGCAGAGCGTGGGTCCAGGCCTCTGGTGGGCTCATCCAGGAGCAATAGTTTGGGCGTGCCGAGTAATCCTCTGGCCAAACTCAGACGCTGCCGCATCCCGGTGGAAAACTCTCTGACCGGACGATCTGCGTCATCGTTCAAATGCACAATGCCCAAAACACGCTCCACATTTTCCGTGGCTGCTGTCCCTTGCTGGCCGTGTAACGCCGCAAAAAATTGCAGATTCTGTGAGGCGGTCAATCGCCAAAAGTGACTACGATCTCCACCTAATGCAAAGCCCACTGTCTGCCGGTACGGCACTCCGTCACTCGGCACGTGGCCAAAGGCTTCCACGCGACCCTCAGTCGGCTCCAGCAAGCCCGAAATGACTCGCAACAAAGTCGATTTACCGGCGCCGTTCGGACCGGCTAAACCCACCAACTCCCCTTCGGATACCGTGAGATTCACCTGAGTGACCGCCGTCACCGGCGGTCGTTTGAATTGCCCACGCAAAATATGTCCCCAACTTGTTGTGGGCCGAAAGGACTTTGATAGGTCTTGAACACAAACTGCAGTCATACTTCTCTTCTATAACAGTTCCGCTTTATGGACAAAGTACGCACACACGGGTAATTTTCTTTTCAATGAAAGGCTTGGCTCTCGCCCTCATAATATGTCTTTGGGTGTTTTCACCCTCGGCATTTGCTCAACGCACATTTGGCACGCTGGTGGTTGTGGAGGCCGGTGCTCTGCCTGCCGGGCCCAGTCCACTCAGCGCTGAAAACCCCGCTGAATGGCGATTTGTAGAGCTAACCTACGCGCCTCTTTTTGTCTTAGATCCCAACGGCGTGACCACACCCTACCTGGCCGAAGGATCAAAAATCATCAATGGTGGCAAGGGCTTACAGGTGGCCATCCGCTCCAACGCCGTCTGGCACAATGGCCGCGCAGTAACGCCAATCGATGTAATCTACACCTACACCCTGGCTAAGGCCGGCAAATGGAATAAGGCCTGGATTGACCAACTCAGAACACTCAGCAAAGTTCGTCAATCGGACGACGGATTTGATGTTATTTTTGAATTTGACGCCCCCGTCAAAGACCCCCAGAAGTTGCTGACGGTTCCACTCCTACCCAGCGGACTTCATGGCCCCCTGAATGACCCCGACCACCAGCGGCCCTTACCCCACGGCGTCCTGGGTGCCGGCCCCTATGTCCCGGCAGGAGCCAACAAATTGAATGTACTCACCGTTTTCAAGGACGCTGTACGCAAACCTAAGATCAGCGAAATTCGCATCATGACCGCCGGCAGTCGAGGCATGGCCATGGAACTGGTGCGGCTTATGGCAAATGCCGTGACTTTTGATTCAAATCCCGTGGATGCCACCTTACTCAACCAGGAGTTCGGTATTCACATGCTCAAGATGCCGGGCCAACGTCTGCTCGTTTTGGCCTACAATCCATCGGACTCACTTCTCGGCAAGAAACGTTTCCGTGAAGCAGTTTTGGCGGGTATTGACCGAAACGAGTTCTTTATTCCCGGCGAACCCGGGCGCCCCTCGCTCGCCCCCGTCAGCACAAATCACGCCCATTACCCAAGAGATTTGAAAGCGCCCACACGCGACAGTATTGAAGCCCGACGAATCCTCTGGTGGTCCGACTGGGAACGTGACTCAGACCAGATCTATTTTCTTAAGGAGGGAGCGCTTAGCGACAAAGAGCCGGCCGCGATTCGACTGCTGGTTGATGGCGACAGTGCCGTGGATCTGCGCCGTGCCGCCATTTTCAAGCAACGTATGTTGGAGGCAGCTATCAGCGTCACCCTGGATGTACGGCCCCGCTTTGAATTCTTGGGAAGAATCCGCTCGCAAACCTACTCAACCTCGCTAGTCAGTTTGGAAATGCCTCAGGACGGGAATCTCCGGTCTCTCTTTCATTCCAAGGGTGGGCTCAATGTCGTGGGATTTTCCGATGCCGAAGTGGATAAGGCCCTGGAAATAGGCGATGTAGACGCCGCCATCAGAGGAATTGTAGCCAAAGCCCCCATGATCTTTCTGGGACTGCAACGAAAAGTGGGTGCTGCAGGTAAAAAGGTCAAAGGCTCAGCGTTGATCGGCCGCGGTGGACTGGGCCGTATTGAGAAGTGGCAAATCCGATGAATCTAACGACTGCCGCCATAACACTCATGCTGATTTCCAGTCCACCGGTCAAACCCGAGGTCATTGGCAAGCGCGGCGATGAAATCACACATCCCAAAGTCAACAGTAGCGGCACCCAGCTCGTCTATGAAGTGCCGCTTCGCAACGGTCGGGTTATCCGGCAAGTTCGCCTGCTCACTGGAGAGGTCGACACCCTGAAACCTGAAGATCGGCCGATCAGAGACCTCAGTTGGTCCCATCATCGCTTTCGTCCGCTAATCAATGCCCTGACTGACAGCGGTCGTTGGGCTCTATGGATTGGTGGAAAAGAGCCCTCATCACCCTCCGCTGCATCCGACATGCACGGCACGGTGTCCCCCGACAAGAAGTGGATAGCGTTTAGTTCCGGCCGGACCGGAAGTGGTGACATCTACCTGGCATTGACCAAGAAGAATCAACAGAGTCCCCGCCGCATCACTCGTAGTCCCGAACCCGAACTGTTTCCACAATGGTCGCCCAACGGCGAGCAATTACTCTTTCTGCGGGCGGCACCCCAAGGACGCTCTCTGGTACTTCTTTCCGGAGTCAACGGCGGCCCTGTGCAGGAGAAGGTGCTGGCGGATTCTCGAGAGGGGGTGTTGAGCGCACGGTGGCGACCGGATGGCAAAGCGGTCGCCTTTTTTGGGCGAGATTGGGGTTCAGGCACCTCCATATTTGTTGCCGATACCGTTATGGGCGGCAGCAAAAAAGTCATAGGAAATGTGCTTCCAAACCGGATGGGACCCGCGTGGGTTCAGGACAAAAAAGGCGACTATCTCTTGCTGGCAATCATCACCAACGACCAATTGGTGAGCGTCAATGAACACGGGGATGTAACGTCCATCAATACGGGTCTACTGGGCCACGGCGAAGTCACTGCAGCCACTTTCCGAAAGAGGCCCATTGTGTTTGTGACTGCCCTTGGCCGCACCCGCCATGAAGATGCCGTTTTACGCTTCAGGCGACTCTACAAATTTGAGTTGAAGTAAGTCCCGGCCCCCGGCCCTCAATCTGAACAGAAGGTTGTCATACTCGTCGCTCGGCGTTTAACGACCATCCTGCACCGAAAGCTCTAAGGGCGCCGACTCGTGCAAAGACTTAGCCCAAGTACCCGGAAAAGCAGTGTGAGGGCCGGAACAAACAAGACTCAACACACAAATAAGACCAAGTAGCGCTTTCATCCAAATAGAAGCGTGGTATAAAACCGGCCGGAAGGTGATATGTCGATTCAATTTCTTATACCAGAACAGTCATTTGAAACACTCGCTGAGTGGGGAACAGCCAATCTCAGCCAGGTCATTGCCATTGATTCGCAAAGCAACGAATACAGCGAAACAATCCCCAGCACCGAAGGACAGCGCCGACTATCAAACTACCTGCGCGACTATTTCTCAGAGCTGGGCTATGCAAGTGAACAGGACGATTTTGCGAACCTGATGGTGCGAATTCCGGCCACGGCGGGCGCCGAATCCAGCCACAAATTGGCCTTCATGGTACACATGGACACCGCCATCGGAACCCGCGCAGTCTCCAAACTGGAGGTCATTCAAGAGTGGGATGGCTCACGCATTGAGTATCCGGAAAATTCTCACCTCAATGTTACAGCAGCTGACTACCCGGACACCCGCTATTATCAAGGTGAGGATGTATTGCACGGCCCGGGCAATGCCCCCATCGGATTGGACGACAAGCTCGGTATGTCCGAGCTCATGACACTCGGCCAAATACTCAAAGCATCTCCCAACATTCCGCACGGCGAGCTGTTCCTAATCTTCCGCCCCGACGAAGAAATCGGCCGCATGGCTGCCGTCGAAGGCCTGGCAGAAGAACTTGAACGTCGTGGCGTTCAATATGGCTATACCGTGGACGGACTGTCTCCCTTTGAAATCAACGTAGAAAACTTCAATGCGGCGGGGGGCAAGCTCCTTGTAACGGGCGCACCACTCTCCATTGAGAGATCTTTCCATCGCCGGGCCGTCGCTAACGTCATCGGAGTCAATACCCACGGCGCCACTGCCAAATCCGAGGGTTACCTGAACGCGACCACCGTATTTGTTCAAGCCTATCAAGCCGTCGCTTCCAATTCGGCCATCACACCGGTCGGATTTGAAACGGATAACGAGGTCGACGTACATGCACAGCTCACCTTCTGGCTGGCGGCCGATAGCGTGGATGAGTTAGACCAGGCTCAAACAGAATTACAAGCTGCCCTGAAAGCTGCTGTGGATCCCCACGCATGGCGAGGCGCACGATTCGACCTTCAAGTGTTCGACGAAACACAGGCCGAGGAACTGAGCACCGCCTACCTGGATCTTTTCTCGCATCTTCAGCAGTTGCTGAATTCCACGGACGGCCCGAAACCCATTCTGTCCGAAAATAGCGATGGCTACGAGGGATACACAAACCCATTTCGAGTCACTCCCACCGAAACAGGATTGGAATTACGTTACCGAATTCGGGATTTTGACGAAGACGGACTGGAAGCGCGTAAGAAGCAACTCCAAGACCTCTGTTCAATGCACGATGAATTCGCTCTTGAACTCGAGCACCAGTACATCAACATGGGTCCGCAAATGGAGGCCTATCCGGAACTCACCCAGTGGGCTCTCAATGCGTTAAATGCAATAGGCCAGGCACCGCATGTCACGCCGATTCGCGGTGGTACGGGTGTTGATCCGTTCTTAGCCAAAGGTATTCCGGTTGCCAACCTGGGCACCGGCTACTTTGCGCCCGAGAGTGAAAAGGAACTCACCTCCAAACAAAATATTGCCCGGCACGCACTCTGGCTTGCTCACCTGGTTCAGGTCGTTTCTCACTAAGAATCATCTGTTCAGGAGATTAGCTTCGGCTTACACAAATCCGTTTTTCGCCGTTTTTTCTCTCTGAAACATGACTTGAAGGCTTAGTCCTCGTACGACGTACACGTCGAACGATAACTCGCGTTACCTTAGTTTGACTCTCTCTTTGTTCGCTCTTGCTTTGTGAAGACACAGAAACTCCATCTCAATTTGTCAGCCGCCAATATTCCTTTCCAAACATCGACCGATACGGTTGAAAAAATTAGTCATTAACAAACAATTGGGGTTCGTGGACCCACAAGAAGTTAGAAGTAACTGCGCTGAGGTCGACACCTGAAACGGCTAGAGGCGAATGTCCACATGGTGATTGAGCCGAAGTTCTTGAACCCAGGACTCGTAGCCCTTGAGCCGATTCTGAATCTCCAACTCCATTTGAATACGTCGTTTGATGGGTGCTGCATCCAGAATGGCTCGCTTGCGGCGCTCCATAATACGAATGATGTGATAGCCAAATTGAGTTTGAACGACCTCAGAAATCTGACCGGGGTTGAGCGCGAAAGCAGCTTTCTCGAAAGTGGGATCCAAAATGCCGCGTGTGAACCAACCCAACTCCCCTCCCAGGGACGCATTCTTGTCGTCGCTATGCTCTTTGGCCAGCTCAGCAAAGGTCTTTTCCTCGGCCATCGCCGCTGTTCGAATCTGGTGAGCCTTCGCGTTCAATGCCCGCGCCATCACCTGTGTCATGACCGTGGGAGCCTTGATCAGAATGTGTTGCGCTCGAACCTCATCTTCAGCAGTACCACCGTAATAATCACGGTCAAAAACGCGCTGTATGTCGTCTTTGCTGGCCTTGGCACGGCTCCCCACCTTGATGCTAATCATTTGAGCCTTGAGCATTTCTGTCTCCACATGCTCCCGGTAGACCTCCATGCTGACAAAGCCGATTTGAACAATAAATCTTTCTAGCTGTTCCTGAGTCCAGTTGTTTTGCTTGCGAAGGGCGTTGATGTGTCCGGCCACGCGAAGATGACTGATTTCCAGATCGAGTTTCTTGGCTTCGGCGATCACCAAAATGGAATTAACGGCCTCATTCAACACTTTCAGTCGCTGAGTCTTAAACCATTTGTTGCGTTTTTCTTCGTCCAGAATCGCATAGCCCAACCCTGCAATGGGTGCCATTTTGTTATTCAGGTCCAACCAGGTCACAACCTGGTCATCCACCACCGCAACAACGCGGTCGAGCATATTGAAGCCGGACGGCAGACCCGTCTCTTTAGCCGAAATTGTGGTGGTGAGCATCACAAGTGCCACACCCATAATCGAGAGTCTGCGAATCATGGTCGAGTGCCCGCTTTGGGACGAGAGTCCGAATTGGGGCCAACCCCAGGTGGCACCACCCGTTTTTGAATCGCCGATTTGGGCAATCTCATCGCGCGTCCATTGGGCTTGAGAAGTTGTTTCAGTCCGGGCAGGCCGTGAGACGGCCGGGCGCCTTTATTCATAGGGGGGCCGACTTGAGGCAGCACAATGTCACCCTCAACTTTGAGTTTCTTCAAATTCTCCTCAAAAAATTCTACGTTCGCCTTGTCCCTCAGCCCCTTGATGTAGTCCGCGCGTGCCTTGTCTTTCTTTTGGCGCAACAGGATATTGGTAATTTGGCGCCGCGCATTATCAAGACTGCGATCAACAGCCGGACGGCGATTCGTGATCTGAATAATGTGATAACCCCGCTCACTCTTGACGACTGGCGACACCGTCCCAATATGAGTCAGTTTGCGGGCCGCTGCCACGAGCTCCATGGGGAGCCGTTTTCCTTTGTTGGCGCCATCAGCCACGTAGCCGTCTGCACCAAAGAAATTCAGGTCACCATTGATATAAGCCGTCTCTCGATCGCTGGACTTTCGACGAGTAAATTCACTAAAAATGACTCGAGCCCGCGGACGGTCGGATGTGATAGCCTCGTCAATTGCCTTCTTAACACTGTTAGCTTCTTCTTCACTTTTCAAAAGAATGTGACTGGCGCGCACCTGTTCCGGCTTCTGGAACAAGCTCTTGTTGTTTTCGTAGTAACGAGCAATCTCGTCCTCGGGGATGGTGGAAACCGTCACCAGGCGATTGAGGTCATTGCTAATAAACTTCTGGACCATGGCTCGTTTCATCGCCAAAACCACTTCCGGATCGCTATCGTAGCCCTTCTTATGTGCTTGCATAGCCATCAATTCAAACTGAACCAGGTTGTGTAAGAACTCGACCTTCTTCTCAAAGAGACGATAGCGCGCACGCGCAAAGGCCGGCTGTTGGCGAATTTGGCGCTCCATGTCCCCCAGGGTCAGTTTATAGTCGCCCACCTTAGCAACCACCAGACTCCGTTCGGCATCGGACAGCGATTTCCCGGCGGGGTCCTCATCCTTCTTGGCAACCTTGCCTGAACTTCGGGCCTTGTCCTCTTGTTGCAACGAAACCGCAGTCACGCGGGCCCGTGCCTCTTTGGATTCTTCACTCTGCGCCGGCTTTTCAGGCTTACACCCAGCCACCAATAGAAAAGCCATGACGATTGAAATAGAACGCATTCTTTTGCACCTCACAGAATATCAGCGCAGGAAGTACTATCGTTGCAGACGTCTTTACGCAAGATGTGAAAAGCAGCAATTGTTCCCCGCTGCGGATTTAGGCTAGGCTTGTTGACTCAAATGAACAAAGTTCGAGCATGAACGTCGAAAGAAAATAACGCGACTGATTCTAGGAGACCCAATGCGTACCCGCCTTTCTCTATTCCTTATTATCTGCTTCCTGGCGGTTAGTTTTTCGGTGCAAGCCAAAGAACCCATGAAAATATGGAAAGGTGAAGCGAGCCGTCGAGTCAAAGCGGAACACATGAACATGCCGATGAGCGACGAGGCCTTCTACACTGACCGCTACACCCTCGAGGCCTGGTTTGATAATGGCACTCGCGTATGGGTGTCCATTCTGGCAAACAATCTAGGACCCATTCGCGGAAAGATGACCGTCAAAAGTCGTTGGTATGAAGCCAGCGGCAAAGAGCACTATTTCAAGAAGGAACTGAGTCGAGGCGACTACAAGGTGAGTTCTGCACCTTTTTCAGTGGAGGCAGCCGGCTACAAATTGTGGGGCTCGCCGCGCTCGATCAAAGTGCGCGGAAAGGCCGGCGCATTTAGCTACAATGTCACCTTTGCGAGCGGGCTGCGCCCCTGGCGACCCGGTACCGGCCGTACTGAATTTGGCGAATCCGGCACCCATTACTACGACACCACCATGATGCAGCCCAAAGCCAAAGTGAGCGGTTGGGTGAGCAAAGGCGGCGCCAAGAGCAAACTCAAAGGCTACGGCTATGTCATTCACACCCACACAAACATGGCACCGCACAACATGTTCAAGCGACTGACGGAAATACGATCCATCGACTCAGACACGGTCCTGCATCTCAAGCAATTTAAGACGCCCGGCGGATTTGGGGGCAAGAATGTGGGATTTCTATACCTGGCTCGTGGTGGCAAGGTCATCGCTTCCAGCACCGGTTTCCGACTTAAATCGAGCAATTTCAAACGCGATGGCAAACATGCCAACCACTACAAGGTGCCTCTGCTGTTGAGCACTTCACTCAAGCGCAAGAACAAACTGATTGAAATCACCATCACCGCTTCAAGAATCTCTGGACGAGACGACGTATTGGCATCCATGGGCATGATCAAACGCGCCCTGATCAAACAATTTGCTCAACCGGTCAACTACACCATGGACGCCACCGTCAAAATATCCATCAAAGAGGGCGACGCTGAGCCGGTGGTGACTGAAGAGAAAGTGAGCTACGAAGTACACCACATGAACAAGTAGCCTGTAAGATCAGGGACCTTCTGTTCCCCGGTCGCCTTCTTCCCGCGTCAAACATATTTCCAATTCCTCACAGGGTGAAAAAGCGAAACACGGAAGTGATTCTTCGTCAGGCGCTTCCAACTTGCAGTCGTTTTCACATTCTTCAACCGTGGTGGCGTCGGCGAGAGACAATTGACCACATGTAGATAATTTGTTGCAGGCAAGCGCACACATCTCGTCCAAATCCATATGGTCGATTCCACGGATTCGACACTCTTCTTCCGCGAGCTCACTGCAGGTGCCGTCCGACACACAACAATTTCCATCTTCATTACGATTTAAGGTGTGCTCTCCCGCAGACAGCCCGACCCACATCTGAGAGAAGCCGTCCGGCCACCTCACGCGTACAACCTCTGCTCGACCGCCATCTCCCAGCCCAAAGTGCTGACGATAGCTGTGATGACTCAAGTAGCTCATGCCGGAAAGAACGACTCTTGTCGCGCGGCTCTGAGCATTTTCAACCGTCACACGGGCACCCACCGCAAAGGTATTGGCGTGACCGGGCTGTTGGAGCAACAACGACAGTCCAGAGGCCTTGTCGTTGTCGTTGTTGTTGAGCAATAGAAGGGGCGTCTTATGTACGTTGTCGCCGGGAGGCACAAGAGAATCAGAAAAATCGGAATCCGCACCCACCAACACATCAACATCGCCATCCCTGTCCACGTCGCCTACGGCCAATCCCCATCCGTTGATGGTGCGTTGAAATGCAGGGCCTGCATCCGCCGAAACATCCTCCAATCTCGGAGGACCATCACTCAAATCGTTTCGTAAAAGAACCATCTGACCCGCCGACCAGGCCTCCCCTAAACTTGCATTAGCCGATGGGTAATTTGCGGTCGATATAATGTCGCTATCGCCGTCGTTATCAACATCAATAAAAGCCGTTCCCCAGCCCACAAGCAGTGCACTTTGGTCAATGTCCCCGTCCAGAAGTGCGGAATAGGAATTGGTGTATTTTCCGTTTTCTTGGCTGATGTACAACAGATCCGAACCGGCTTGAGTGCCGTACACATCCAATCTGCCATCTTGATCCATGTCGCACACATCCATGCCCATGATGGAGGTTGGATCGTTCGGTAAGTACTGAAGACTCGCATCTTCAAACGACCCACCGTTTCCAGGATTCAGGAAAAGCTGATCTTCAACATGGTCATGGACAACGAGCACGTCGAGATCGTTGTCGTTATCAATGTCGTAAAGCAGGGCCATAAAGCTCTCACCGCCTGGGATGCCGGCCAATCCCCATTCTTCGGTGGCATCTTCAAAGGTGCCGCTGCCATCATTGCGATAAACCCGGTTTGGATGCCCATTGGTGCCGTTGCCCCGGTCCGGAATACGCCCGTTGCTATCGGCTCCAACGCCCTGGCACACATAGAGGTCCAGGTCACCATCGCCATCCAGGTCACCAAAAGAGGCTCCCTGCCCATAGGTCACGTTGCCGAGACCACTGTCGATAGAATGGTCGGTCAAGGAGCCTTTGCCATCATTGAAATAGAGGTGATCAGGTCCCGAACGAGTGGTCACAAAGAGATCGAGATCGCCGTCACCATCCACGTCGGCCCAGGCGATTCCGGCCGCATCGTCCGAACCGGCCACTTTGCTACTATGGACTTCAAAAAACCCGTCCCCTGTGCCCCGGTACAAGCGCACACCGTCGCGATCAGCTAAGGTGATATCCGGCCAGCCGTCCCCGTTGAAATCAACCAACGCAACGCCAAGAACACTCAATGGGTCAGTACCGATCCGCGCCGATGCATCACTAAAACTCAGGGCCGCCGGTAAAGGAGCGCTCACATCGGAATCGCCGGCTTGAGTATCAGCAACGGGATCGTCATTACTTTCACTTCCGCACTGCCAGAGTGTGGTTGCCAAAACTATTGAGAAAAGCAAATAGCGCATCGTGTTTGAAATCATACTGATAACACCCAGAAAAAGAGAGCTTTATTCACACACTTTTGTGCTCTTTTACCGTGATTTATCCATCGTTGGCAAAAGCGGCCGCCTTGTCGCGCTTATCTGTGCATTCATAGTGATGAAGGTCGTCACTATACTTGTATTGCTGCGGCAAAAAACAACCTGATGACCCGCCCAAATTGACACTATCCTGTTCGCTGATTTCGTGGGAAGGTCCCGAAAAGAACAACGGTACTTGCATTGAATAGACTCAAGAAAGCATTTCGAATTGCAATGGGGAAAATGATTAACATTCGCCCCGAGGTCAATATCCAGTCCGAGTGGATGGGCAACGACTACGGCGGTTTTTTTGTCTCGCCGGAGCGCATGAATGACGGTGGCATCGTTTATTCGTTTGGTATTGGTGAAGACATTTCATTTGACCGGGCAATGATCGAAAAGTACGGCTGCAGAGTGTTCGCGTTTGACCCGACGCCAAAATCAATCAAATGGGTTGAACAGTCCGATCTACCTTCACAGTTCTCGTTCTATCCAGTCGGACTCGGCGCTCAGAACGGAAGCGCAACCTTTTACCTACCCAAGAACAAGGAGCACGTGTCCGGAAGCATGGTCACGCATAACAATCTCGACGAAACAAGCGCCATCGAAGTTGAGATGAAATCATTTACAACCATTGTCGATGAGCTGGGTCACGACTATATCGATGTCGTGAAGATGGACATTGAGGGTGCGGAATATGATGTTCTAGAATCCCTCCTGAATACGCCGGTGAAAATCCGTCAGTTACTTATTGAGTTTCATGACCGATTTGTGGACGGCGGCATTGGCGCAACAAAACGGGCGATTACAACCCTTAGCAACCATGGATTCAGAGTGTTTGCAGCCTCCAATACCCACGAAGAAATCTCATTTATCAACACCTCGTTTTAACTTGAAGAGGCGACGAGAACTCGAATATACAGAGCACGCTCAACTCGGGAGGATGACTTGAAAAAAATACCGGTACGCATTGCACATTATGGACGCTTTGACCCTCGTGTTTCGACCGGCGGGGTAGAGACCTTTGCACGCAACCTTGGCATCGTCTTTGAGGAAGTTGATTTTATCACCCCGGAAACACTGGATGTAACAAAAGAACGGGACGCTGGAACGGTCATTATTTGCGACAACCAGATGACCATTGATTGGCCGGAAGATTTCCCTGTCATTGGATTTCAACATGGCGTGGCCGCTGTCAAGAAGACCGTCACCAAGTCCAGAATCGACAAGAAACTCGCGAAACAACAAGAACAAGCAGCGAGCCGCCCAAACACCCTGTGGGTGGCGTGCGCTCGCTGGATCAGTCACAAATTTAATGAGCTGTACAATAATCCGGCAGACCACGTGGTCTATCATCAGGTCGATGTGGACCGTTTTGACGGTAAACTCGAAAACGATGGTTCGAGATTAATCCTCCACGACGGGCGCTCCAAACACAAAGGGAGCAAGCAATTCAAGCAACTTGTAAAAGCGTTTCCTGAATGGAATTTTGAGTCATTGAACTGCAAGCCGGAAGACGTTCCTGAGCGATTCAAAAAGGGTGCGGCGTTCATGCACCTCAGCCGTTACGAGGGAAACAGCATTGTATGCAACGAAGCCATGGCAATGAATTTGCCGTGCATGTTTACGAAAGTCGGCCTGATGAATGACGGAGAAGATCTCGACATCCACATGGTGGATGCTGACGCGGTATTCGGCTCCAAAGGCCAACTCATAAAAGAAGCGGGGGCCTTCTTGGATTCACTCGCTTCGCGTACATACGAGCCTCGCCGTTGGACAATGCAAAATGCTACGCCGAGCGTACATATTGCGGCATGGGCAACTGTATTGAGAGATTTCAACTCGCGCTACAATTTTGGGCTGACGCTTTGAAAGTGCTCATCACAAGCGGAACAAACAACGCCGTTGGTGGTGATTTGAAAGTTCCTGAGTTCAAACAGCTCAGCGGCAATGCCCAAAAGAGTTTGGGCTAACTGCGGTGAGCACCCGCCCGACTCTGGTGACGCGGCCCATTGCAAACTAAATCCTTAGAGCGATTGCTACG
>JYMV01003765.1_pt1 | contig 15795 bp, 12 predicted proteins | sample 338911 | NCBI WGS metagenome assembly JYMV01 (sample SAMN03354496, study PRJNA234377) | hydrothermal vent metagenome | biome: Deep sea; feature: Hydrothermal plumes at the Eastern Lau Spreading Center, Western Pacific Ocean; material: Seawater | place: Tonga | collected 2009 | depth 2000 m m
AAGGCTAGTTATTATTTTTGTAGAATTCTTTTACTGAGAGCCAAAGATTCATTGTAATGTTCGAAATAGATAATCAAACTAATCTTCTTCGGGTGGTCTAACTTTGTGCGGTATTTTTGGGTTTACTGATTCTGACACATCATCTATTCAAATAATGATGAATGCCGTTGCCCATAGGGGGCCAGACGGCAGAGGCGAATATTTATCTTCGGAAATTTCTTTAGGTCATACTCGGCTTGCCATATTAGATACCTCCTATCGAGGGAAACAGCCGATGTTCAGTCCAGACCGAAAGGTAGTCTCTGTTTTTAATGGTGAAATTTACAACTTCGATGAATTACGTCGCAAATACCTTAACGAATACCATTTTCACAGTGGTTCGGATGCTGAAGTTATTCCTTACCTTTATGAGAAGTTTGGAATCGAATTTATTCACAAACTTCGTGGAATTTTTGCCATCGCCATTTATGATAAGCGTTCAAAATTTCTATATCTTGTTAGAGATCGGTTTGGTGTTAAACCCCTTTATTATACATTTCAAAAAAATACCTGTTTCTTTTCTTCCGAACTAAAATCATTTATCAGGTTATCAAAGGTTTGTACCGAAATAGACTTTGACCGCTATATTGAATATCTCGGTTTCCAATTTGTTCCCGGTGACAACACCATTTTTAAAGATATTTATCGAGTTCCGCCTGGATCATATTTGGAAGTGAGACACGATGGTTACCGCACGGTGAAATATTACACCTTATTATCAAGTCCTTCCCGTTTGGATTGTAAAAAATCAACTGCTATTTTGGAGGGAAATATAAAAGAGCATCTTATAGAGTCGCTTAAATATAGGATGATTAGTGACGTGCCTATAGGGGTTCTCTTGTCAGGTGGTCTAGACTCTTCATCCTTAGTTGCATTATTATCTTCAATGGGCGAAAAAAATATTAGAACATTTTCAGTCGGGTTTGGAAGTCAATCTGACGAATTAGGGTTTGCAAGAATTGTTGCCGAGAAATTTAAAACTAAACATACCGAGATCTTGATTAAAGCGGATGATATAAAAAAATATCTTTCAAAAATAGTGTGGTCTCTAGACGAACCTCTTGCAGACACAGGAGCATTTGCTTCTTGGCTAATTTTCAAACATATTCGTCAAAAAACAGACATTAAGGTGGCTCTTGTCGGTGAAGGTGCCGATGAAATTTTTGCTGGCTACTCGTGGCATTATATTTTGGATCGCTTGCATTGGTTGCCAGAACCTATTAAGAATCGCATATTTTTTTATTTGACAACTTATTCAAACTCAAAATTTAGGGGTACTTTATTTGAAAAAGTGTTCTCCCCTGCCTTCAATGAAATTTCTGACTCAGATTATTTGAACAAGGTTTTGCGGATGGAATTTTCCAACAACCTACCAAATAATCTTCTAATGAAAATCGATAAAGCAAGCATGGCTTTTGGAATCGAAGCCCGAGAGGTATACCTAGATCATAAATTGGTTGAAACTGTATTTCTTTCCCCGGGCGCAGCAAAAGTAAATCCTTCTCCAAAAAATATTTTAAAAAGAATTATGAATTCTCACCTTCCAAAAATAATCGTACAGAGAAAAAAGCAAGGTTTTATAATGCCGGTTAATCATTGGATTCATAATGACTTAAAAAAAGATGCGCAAGCACGTTTGTTAAGTTCGGAGAGCTTCTTATCCCAATTGTTTACTTCCATGCAAATTAAAAACCTATTTAAACCTGGTCTATCCTTTATAAAAATCCCCCAAAATGCACTTTTATGGAGGGCTTATTTATTTGAAATTTATCGACAAGAAGTGATTTCTAGTCGTTGAATCTTTCCTTTTTTCCCATAATTGGCACAATAAACTCAATGTTCACGTTAAACCACAAAGCGCACCAATATGTCCTTGCAGGACTTTTACTGAACGATCATTTTTGTCAATGAAATTTCTCAAAAATAATATATCTACTCTCTTAATAATCAACACAGCAAGCGGATTCAACTATTTATTTCAGGTTGCCATTGCAAGAAATCTCAGCGTTGAGGATTTTGGTATTTTTAATTCTTTGAATTCGCTAGTTGTAATTCTTGCTGCCCCGCTTTCTATTATATCTATAATTTTTTCCCGGTCTTCAGCGAAACTGTCAATCAAAAGTATTTCATCTGTAAAAACACTAATTATTTCTGGATTGAAATTCATGGTTATTGCAAGTACCGCAGCATTCTTTTCGGGAATCTTAGCTATGCCGTTAATAAAGCAATATCTTCATATTTCATTAAACTTGCCAATTATTTTTATGATTATTCAATGGAGTTTGTCTTTCTTAGTCCCGGTAATTATGGGCGTTCTTCAGGGGCTCAAACGCTTTGAGGCCTTTGGACTTGGTTCTGGAAGTTATTCCGTTACCCGGCTTTTAACAGGTTTCCTTTTTGTAATGGTATTAGGTTGGGGGATTAACGGCGCCATTTTGGCAGAGGTATTAGGATCTATTGCCATAATCACTTTAGGTTATTGGTTTTTACGGGATGTTATGAGTACAACTCAAGAACATCTCGGAGAAAATTTATGGAAAGACATGAGAAGTTTCATTTTCCCTACAGCGGTCTTTACTTCCATATCTCTCTTGCTCGTAAACGCAGATATTATTATGGTGCGACATTACTGCCCCAATGAAGCGGGCCTGTATGCCATTGCGTCTATTTTAGGTAAAATCTGTTTGTTTCTCCCGGGCGCGTTTAACTACGTATTGTTTCCCGAAGCCGTATTAGCAAACGAGTCAGAGAAAGAAGGGAGTCGCTTTCTATGGATCACACTGGGGCTTACCTCATTATTCGCAGGTGGTGCGGCATTCATGTTTTGTATGTTTCCTTCACAAGTTATAACTCTATTCTTTGGCATTAAATATCAAGATGCAGCACCTATACTTCAGTATATAAGCATATCTATGGCTTTAATGGCCATGACCAATGTAATTGCCACTAATAGCCTGGCGCATTCTGAGTTTTCATTTTTGTGGCCTTTAGGAGGGGGTGTGATTATGTGCCTTACTCTAATTTTTCTATTTCATGATTCATCACTACAAATTGCCGAACTCCTATTTCTATCAACTGTTTTTATATCGGTTGGAGTTTTTCTAGTTTATTTTCTTTTTAAAAATAGAAAGCCAAAAAAAAATATAAGACTGCCTATTTAACTAAAATTAAAGCCAAAATAGAAAAGATTATTGGTGCGATCCTATTCACCCCACTGCGACAGGATATAATGACTATGCTGTAAAATTATTTAATTTGATCTATTCTGAACAATCCTCTAATTGGAAGATCGTACGGAAGGGGTAATAGGTATCAATTTCTCTATTAAATTAACTTTTCTTGTTGCCCGCTTATGCCGTTGAATGGTGATTTAATTTTCAGTCTGCTAAGGATAAAACTTATTATTGAGTCTCTGGAAAATAATAAACTCATCTTGTTTGAAAATTATCTCAAAATTTTTCTTTGTTTTTTCAATCAGTTCCATAAACGAATTCTCAAACCCTGTCCCACTCTTACATTTTCCAGAAACCCATTCGCATGCTTGGTCGTCATTAAACCAAGGCCTTTTTAAATCCAACACCACATAATCGGCAAATTTTTTTTCTATATGTACCTTATGAGTTTTTCCTGTTCGCATGAATTCAATCAGATGGCGTAAGGTTAATTTTTGTGTGTAATACTTTAATTTATCAGCAGCACCATCTGGAAAAATTTCAAAAACTTTCCGTTCCATGAGATGATGAAAATTTAAAGAATTCTGAACCGAAACAATTTTATTGGGGTTAGAAGAAATATGAGTTTTTAGAGCAACTTTTATCATACGATTACGGGCAGATGGTAAATAGGTACTATAATGATAATTCCATGAATTTGGGCTGTAAAATTTACGCCCAATAGGAGAAGGTGATAGTGTGATATGGCAAATTATAAGACCTGAACACAAAATAGGGTCGAACCATACCTTTTTTAATCTTACGCGTTCCCACAATTCTTTTGCTTTAGGCAATCCTTCAGAAAAAGCGATGATGTTCGGTATTATGAGGCCGGCCGAGTAATGATGAGTGAATCCATAGTGTTTTGGCTCTGAAGACAGCAAAGAATGGGCAAGAACAGGAATAGTGATCCACAGAATACCCGGACGTAGTAAGGGAATAAAACCTAATGCTCCAAAAAGATATATTAAATATTTTAAACGCTCTGGGTCAGTAAAAACTTTCTCTACAACCCAATGCGGTTGTGTGAATAATGTTAATGCGATCTGACTGAAATTGTTACCAAGCCAAGAGTATGCAATTGGATAATTAGTAACACCATCAATCAAGGGGTTAAAATAATTTTTTAAATATATCCAACTGATAAAAAAATATGCAGAACTGATCAATATCAGGATCGATCCCCCTATACGATGTTTTCGAATAAGGAAAAGATAAATCCCGCAAAAAATAGCTTGGATGGCAAATATTTCTTTGACGAGAGCTAAGAGAACTCCAAAAACAACAGCAATGCCTATCTTCCCCTTTTTTTCCATTATAAAGAACCCAAAAAGAAGGGGAACCGTCAGGTGATCAATGTGAAAATCAAACAGCGCGTTGTACCAAAGAGGAAAATATAACAGAAATGCAAAGGCTGGTAGAAAACCGTAAAAACGATACAAGCCGATGATAGGCAGAGTTAGCAGTAACGCTTGTCCTAAAAGAATGAATATAGGAACCAAATAATTCGGCAGAACTTTATAAAATAGTGACCAGAAAAATCCCAGAGGTTGTATGTGAAATAAAAACAGTCGTTCCCAGTATCCTTCTGAAATCATATAGAAATTATTAATAGATAACCCCATGTCATAAACCGTCGAATGAAGACTGTAGTATCTCAGGACAGACATACTCGCAAGTAGAATAAAAACCACAAAATATATGCTCCAATAATGATTTTTTATTGGTGTGTTAGTGGGCATGCTTAATGTAGGCCTTTTTAGAGACATGGAGATTAGTTTCGGTTTTGTGCTGACACCTTTTAGGTAGTTCTATGGGAATATGGTTCCCACCACTAAATCCTTTATCTTGCACACAGTTAGAGATAATAACTAGTTGATTCATTAGGGTAGTTTTTAAATTAAAAACATGATTTAATTATTACAGTTAACAAGACTCTACTGATCAATTATTCCACGCATTTTTTCGATAAAATTTTCGGTGCAAAATATTTTGGCCCTTGTCTCGCAGTCGGCACGCATAGATTTAGTTAATTCCGGGTTCACAGCGTTCAATATTTGAATTAATTCTTCTGCGGAGGGATTTGGGGATGACAACCAACCGGTTTGGTCATGAACCACAGTTTCTAGAAGCCCGCCTTCTCCTGATCCGATGACAGGTTTTCCCGCTGCCATTGATTCCACCGGAGACATTCCAAAATCTTCGTCTATTGGGATATAAATCGTAGCGATTGCATTACCTATTAAATTTTTTAATTCCTTATCGTTGATATCCCCTGTGAATTGGATATTATCAAAACCCTCTGCAAGTTGTTTTAATTTTTTTTCATCCGGCCCAGTAGAGGCTATGATGAGACGTTTTTGAGGAAGTTTGGGTAAATGCTTGAATGATAATATCAACTCGTTTGTGAGGTATAAGCCTTGCGGTGGAAAGATAATAATCGCCCGGACTTATCCAACAAAACTTGTCCACGTCACAAGGGGGGTAGACCAAAGTTGATTCTAAGCCTAAGAATTTATGGATTCTATTTTGAACATTTTTAGAGTCAGCCAAAATTACATCCATTTTACGAATAGCATTTTCGTAAAGAGGTTGATAAAAAGCGTTGTACAAGACATGACGAAGTCTCACTAAGGGTGTTTGAGATGCCAAGTGAGATTCTTTCAGGTCATACATTGCTCTTGGTGGTGTAAAGCAATAGTAGATATTTTTTCCTTCCGAATGATTTGCTACTGCTAAGGAAGAATTTTGACCGGTATAAATAACATTTTTATATTTGTATAAAAATTTAGTTTTATTGCGAAAGGTATGAAGTCGCTTGATGGTTCGCCAAGCTGGTAGTTTGGATTCGGACTCTAAATTAATAAGATTATTAGAAAGTTCGTCTAAATTAAAAGTCTTTTTATTACGATACCCAAAAGCTAGATCTGCTTCCAGACCTCGGCAGAGTAGATGAGCAAGGCGTTCTCCTCCCCCTTTGAATGCAAACGCATCATGTAAAATAACTGTGTCGGAGTGTTTCATTGTTTTAAGTCCATTTTTCTACGCCATAGAAAGATTCCTGCTCCAATTAAAATCATCACGAGACCTTCGGTGATAATAGTTCCAATGGCTGCTCCCTTTGCTCCCATGGCTGGTATAAGGTAGAAGTTTAGCCCTATATTGGCCAAAGCTGCCACGCAAGTAATTTTGGCATAAAAAATTTCTCGGTTAATTGCCAATGTTGCCTGAGTTAATACTAAATTGGGAATCATGAAAAAAAATGAAATTAAAAGAAGACTGAAGAGGGGAGATGCATCAATAAAATTTACACCATAACACAAATGTAAAATCTCTTTACTAAAAAACCAGCCTGCGGGAATGATCACGAGAGGAGAAATGATACTAAAGGAAAATAACTTTAAAATGTAAGGTATGAAGTCACTTGGATGGCTTTGTCTCGTTCTCATTTCCCGAAATAAAACGGTTGCAAATGGGAGGTGCATAAATATAAGTCCCTCTAGCAAGCGAGATCCAGCAGAATAGAAACCGACTTCTTCTAACCCACTGCCGAGGTGACGGAGCATGACGATATCTATTTTAAAATATATCAAAGTAGCGATATCAATTATTAAAAGAGACCCTAGTGACTTGTAGACAACAGGGTTTAGTTTTTTGAAAAAAAATTTTAGCTTGCAGTTTGCTGGAAGTAGGAAAAGAGAAATACCATATCCCACGATCGTGCCCGCTAAGATAATTTGAATAGATGGGGTGAAAATAGAAATAAAGGCCAGAACACTTAGCGCCCCCAAAGTCCTTGTCAGAAGGCGCCATCGGGCTTCGGCCGCGAACATTCCTTCACCTTTAAGTTGTGACGAAAAAAATGTTGTTGTTGTCACTAGTCCAAACGAAAAGATAGCTAGAATTAACAGGAAGCTATCTTTCAAAGGAAGTATGATGAGTGTTAAGACACCGGTGATTGTGACTAGAATATTGTGCCCGATCGAAATAGGAACGAGACTTCTCTTTATTTCTTGAAAGGTGGGTGAGGTTAATTCTCTAAAGATAAGTGTGCGAAACCCCCCATCCTGTAGAATTGCGTATAGAGCTGCTAAGGTTAAAAGGTAATTGTAACTCCCGAAAACTTCGGGACCAAGTAACCTTGCGAATAGAAAAGTTAGTAGTATGGAAACAATAGCTCCATAAACTGAAGCAAGCCACTGGGTGCTAAAGGATTTAGCTAGCGTCATGAAATTTAATCATGTACAGTTGTGAAAATAAAAACTAGATGAGATTACTATCAACGAAACCCACTCGCTCCTGAACAATATATAGCGGTCGGCCTGATACTTCTGTATGAATATTTCCTATGTACAAAGCGATTAACCCCAAGGCAGCAAGTACAATACCAAATAACAGTGTGTTGAAAACGACGAAATAAGCCAATTTGGTAAAAAGGGTTAACCCTAGCACCAGATGGGTTATTATCATATACAAGAATAGTAGACTGGAAGCGGTAGTGACAGCTAATCCTAGATACCCAGTAATTCTCAAAGGCATCAGGGAAAAAGAAGTGAAAGAGTTGATCGCCAAATTGAATAGATTGCTAAAGGAAAAAGTTGATTGTCCAGCGATGCGGTCAGGAGAATCAAAAGTAATAGACGTTTTTTCAAACCCCATCCAATCGATAATGCCCCGAAAAAACCTGTTACGCTCGGGAAAAGTTTGTAGAACCTTTAAAACCTTCCGGTCTAGCAGGCGAAAATCTGTTGCTTTGTGTTGAATGTTTAATTTTGAAAATCGGTTAAGCATGAAGAAAAAAAAATTAGATCCCATTTCGCGCAACATGGAATATCGAATAGATTTACGTTGAGCAGTTACTATCTTAAATCCTAACTCCCATTGCTGGATCAACTTTGGAATTACTGAAGGCGGGTGTTGTAAATCTGCATCCATGAATATTACGACATCAGAGAGCTTTGTCCATTCAATGATTCCGGCTGTGAGAGCCATTTCCTTGCCAAAATTTCGAGATAGGCGTAAACCCTTTACCGCCGAATCCAAGTTGGATGTTTCCTTGATAACTTGCCAAGTCGAATCATTGCTACCGTCATCAATAAAAACGAACTCACAAGTATAGTTATTCAAGCCTAGAGCGACTTTATTGGTTTCTTCATAGAAACGGCGTATGTTATTTTCTTCGTTGTAGGCCGGAATAACAAATGTGACTCGGTGTTTCTTTCCATTCATGAGAGTAAAGTTTTAAAAGTGATTAGGGGTAATTTTAGAATATTTCTTACAGTAAGGCCTAAATGCAAATGCCTAATCAAAAAGATTGGTGCCGAGAAAATAAAAAAATACTCAATGTATACAACGGTATTCTAGTTATCTAACATTAACTAATGTCTAATGATTTTAAGCTAAACGATGAAGGTTGTAAACGGCCCTGTCTTTACTTAGATTTGTTTGACTGTGGTATCGTTGTTGAACCCAGATCTTATTATTTTATTTTAGGATGTGGATGAGTCTTTTATATTTTAAGTGGCGGTCATTTTAATTATTTTGTAGTAGAGATACCTTGGGTTCAAATAATAAGGGTTGAATGAATATTTGAAAACATATTGATTGGCGCATGATTCGAGACTTAGCAGAAATTATAAAGAAAAAAGGGAGATCGTTTTCTCAGATTACGATGAAGTACTATGGAAAGCTGAGACCATTTTTGTTTTGGATAAACCCAAGTACCTACTCCAATTTTAAAACAAATATTCTTAGGGTAGTTTTTAAAATGTTCTACTCTATGGAACCAGGCGAATTATACGATAAGGATTTTAAGCAGGGAGTTAATCTGATTGGCTATCCACTTGCTGATATTGGAGAAGGGGAGTTTATTCGCCAAACAGGGAGGTCTCTTGCGAGAGTTGATATAGATTTTGGAGTTTATAACTCCGAAGCACGGTTAGGCCAGAATAATGAACGATTGCCTTCTTTGATTCAATCGAATAATCCTTATTTGGTAAATATTTTTCATCTAAAGCCTGATCAGATAGAAGCTTCCATCATTAGGCGTGGCGAGTCTCTTGTCGAAGGACATTTTAATATTGGTTACTGGGCTTGGGAACTGAGCAAGTGCCCCGTTGCCTGGGTGAGTTCCTTGAAATATTTTCATGAAATCTGGTGTCCCTCTCGATTTATTCAATCTGCTTTATCCGACGGTTCAATAAGACCGGTACTTTATATTCCTCCAGCATTTGATGTAGAAGAACCTAAGGGATTCGACCGACGTTATTTTAATCTTCCAGAAAATCAGTTTTTATTTCTGTTTGTGTTTGACTTTAAATCCTCTTTTGCCAGAAAAAATCCGATGGGTTGCATACAAGCGTTCCAAAATGCGTTTCCCAACAGAAAGGAAGGTGTGGGGTTAGTGCTCAAGTCTATGGATGGAGAGCATTACCCCAATGAATTTAAGTATTTGAACACAGCCGTTCAAAGTGACCCGAGAATTAAGATCATCAATAATACATTTACGTCTGATGAGATTATTGGACTTATGGATGTATGTGATGTGTTCGTGTCGCTACATCGCTCTGAGGGGATCGGGCTTAGTATTGCTCAGAGCATGTTACTTGGTAAACCGGTGATTGCCACAAACTATTCAGGCAATAAAGATTTTACTAGGCCAGATAACTCCTGTCTTGTTGATTACAAGTTAATAGAGGTGAAGAAGGATGAATACCCACTTTCTAAAGGTCAGGTTTGGGCTGACCCGAATGTAGATCAAGCTGCTAATTATATGAGAAGATTAGTTGAGGATGATTCCTACAGAAATACAGTTGCCGAAGCAGGACGTTTGTATATCAGAACTAATCATAATTCTGAGATTGTGGGGAGAAATTACCTAAGCCGGTTGGTTGAATTGGGATTACTTGATGGTTGAGTCACTTCACGCATTGGGTTTCTAGAGAAATTGATCTTTTTTTCAATTTCTTCATTAAAATTAAAAAGTGGTAACAAATTTTATCGAACCATCATCACAACCTTTTTTCGTGAACTATGCTTTGATAACCTTATTAGATTTTATATTTCCACAGGCATTTCGAGTGTCTACGATGATTTTTGACTGGTCTGCGATGGTTTTAAAGTCATAAGACGTGTGGTCAGTTAAAATTACTACGCAATCATATTGGTTGATTTTTTTTAGTGCCACACTTTTTTTCCCTACAAATTGCTTATTTATTTGAGGGATATAGGGGTCATTGTAATCCGTTACAGCTTCCTTTTCTTCCAGTAACTCCATGATTTTAAACGTGACAGACTCACGAGTGTCATCTACATTTTTTTTATAGGCCAACCCCAGTAAAAGAATTCGACTATTTTTAAGACTTTTCCCTTCTCTATTGAGCGCGAAAATTATTTTTTGAATGACGTAATCGGGCATTAAAGTGTTTATCTCGCCAGCAAGTTCTATGAAGCGGGTGGTAATACCGTGTTCTCTTGCTTTCCAGGTAAGATAAAAAGGATCAATTGGAATACAATGTCCCCCTAATCCAGGTCCAGGATAAAAAGGCATAAAGCCAAATGGTTTTGTACTGCAAGCTTCTATTACTTCCCAAACGTCGATTCCCATTTTTTCATATATAACTTTCAATTCATTGACTAAGGCAATGTTTACGGCTCTAAACACATTTTCAGTTAATTTTGTAGCTTCAGCGACTTTTGTTCCAGAAACTAAAACTGTTTTATTTACGATAAATGAATATATGCTATCGGCTAATTCTAAACTTTTAGGGTCATCGGCGCCAATAACCTTTGGCGTTGTTGCGATGGAATATTTCTTGTTGTTAGGGTCTTCTCGTTCTGGGGAATAGGCGACGAAAATATCTTTATTTGCTTTAAGTCCACTTCCTGCCTCTAGTTCGGGTATTAATACTTCCAGAGTTGTTCCTGGAAAAGTGGTCGACTCAAGCACGATTAGTTGGTTTTTTACTATATGTGGGGCTATCTTTTGAGCCGTCGAAATGACATAGCTCATATCTGGTTCTCGATTTTTATTAAGAGGTGTGGGGACGCAAATTAAAATACAGTCTAAGTTCCTTATCAAGGTATGGTTTGTACTGCCTTTGAATTTACCTTCCTTATTCAGATGCTTTATTTTTTCATGAGAAATATGCTTGATATAGCTTTCCCCTTGAGATAACAGGTCTATTTTTTCCTGATCTATATCTAGTCCGGTGACTTGAAATCCGGTTTTGCAAAACTCAATTGCTAAAGGCAAACCTACGTAACCTAGGCCAATTATTCCGATATGCGCTTTTTTTTCTTTTATCTTTTGAAGAGTCATTGTGTTTTAGAAAATTATTGTAAATTTCGAGTGGGTTGCGCCGAGGGTTTATTGTGTTGATGGAACGATGCGAAAGAGTTTTAGAAAATATTTTCTAAAAGCCTATTTTTTATAAAAGTTTGTTTTCTACTTTGACGTCATTAGTTAATGGATACATTAGCTCAGGCACGGTATTTTCTAAGTTAATAATAATAGCCTGTTAATAAATCATTAAGACGCATACAAGATAGAAAATAGTAATTCCTTCGCTAATTTCATTAATTTTTCCACATCGTTTCTAAAGGCAACTGGATTATATCAGAAGTAAGAAGTAAAGGTTGTTAACTAGCAATCCCGCTCCGAACCTCTGGTCCCTAGGTATTAATTTAGAAAAGAATTATGAATGTTTTTTGATAAAAAATTCGTTACAATTAAATCTGAAGTATTTTGAGTGTGTTTACCTTGAGGCTGAATAGTCGTTTTACTTTCATTCTTTTTCGGAGTAGCTGATTTAATGGGCGTTGACTCAAAATTATCAATAGGTCTTTTTGAAGGAAAAACGATATTGGTGACAGGTGGAACAGGTTCCTTCGGCGGTTACTTCATTGATTATCTTTTAGATAAAAATTTTAAAGAAATTAGGGTTTTTAGTAGAGATGAGTTGAAGCAAGATAATATGCGACTTCGCCTTCAGAACTCTAAAGTAAAATTTTATATTGGGGATGTTAGGGATCGTAGTAGTGTGGAGGAGGCGATGACGGGTGTAGATTACGTGTTCCATGCAGCCGCATTAAAACAAGTTCCTGCCTGCGAGTTTTTCCCAAAGCAAGCTATGCAGACAAATGTTATCGGAAGTCAGAATGTTATTGAATCAGCAATCAGTTGCGGAGTTTCTAAGGTAGTTAGCCTCAGTACAGACAAGGCAGTTTACCCAGTTAATGCTCTTGGTATAACTAAAGCTCTCATGGAAAAAGTAATTCAGTCAACTTCAAGAAACCTTTCTGAAGGGCAGACTGTTTTGACATTAGTTCGCTATGGGAATGTTCTGTTTTCCCGCGGTTCAGTGATTCCGCTTTTCATGAAACTGATTAGAGAAAATAAGCCTCTTACTGTGACAGAGCCTCGCATGACAAGATTTTTGTTGCCTTTAAAAGAAGCTATTAATTTGGTTGGATTTGCTCTTGAAAACGGGAGGCAGGGAGATATTTTTGTTCGCAATGCTTCCTCTTGTTCGGTGGGGGATCTTGCTCAGGCTCTAAAGAATATTTTCCAGTCCAACTCTAAAATTAAAATTATTGGCATGCGGCATGGAGAAAAAATGCATGAAACTTTGGTTTCTAAGGAAGAGCTTTTAAGGTCTGAGGATTTTGGGGGCTACCTTAGGCTGAGCATGGATGATAGAGACTTGAGTTATAATAAATATCTAAGCCAAGGGGAGAAACAATTCGGCCAGATAGAAGATTGTACCTCAAAAAACACACCTCAGTTATCAGTCAAAGAAATAGAGGAGATGTTGTCTGGCCAACCTGAAATTATTTCTGAATTAAACCGGGGAAGTAAACAGTTTGAAGTTTCTAGTGCCTATTAATCTTATCTTCTATTTGGTCGCACACATAGTCCGCAAACGGTAGTGAGCATGTGAGCCCAGGAGAGACAGCATTTAGGATATGCATTGACTGGTCATCTCCCTCTAAGACAAAATCCATTTCTAGTTCTTTTTTTTTAATATTTAACAATTGTGGCCTATAGTGTTTTATGTCCACTCCTTTTGCAAGTTTAGTGGCTAGAGAAACTAATAATGGTTTTGAGTATTTCTTCAATTCTCTAAAGGCTAGCGCTTTAAAATCAAAATTTGAAGATAAGAATAAACCTGCCTGTCGTAGAATAATTTCAGTTAACTCAGGTACGTTGAAATTCTTCCACCCTTGGTATTGTTCTCTCCAGAAAGCAGGGATTGCAGTAGGACCGATCTTGGTTTTACTATCGCTCATTATTGTAATATGGACTCCAAGGAAAGGATTGGTCAGGTCGGGCACGGGATAGATGTGAGTTTTTAGAGTTCCTGGGGGTTCATTGGAATACAAATAAAGTCCTTTAAAGGGCAAAATTCGGTAATCTTTGGAGAAACCAAAGTCTCTCCCGATTTTATCAGCGTATAGTCCAGCCGCGTTAATTATGTACTTTGCCTCAAAGGGGCCATTTGAGGTCTCAATGGAGTGTTTGTCGACTCGGCGTATGTATCGAGTATTTGTTCCTAGTTGAACTCCTGCTTGAATAGCATCAAATAGCAGTGACTTTACAAGCTCTATTGGATTTATTGAAGCGGTGGTTGGTGAATAGAGAGCTTTTTGATAGGTTTTAGCACGTGGTTCAATAGCCCGGCTTTCTTCAGCCGTGATTAACTCAAGTGGTACGTCATTATTTTTGGCCCGAATTATCAATTCATCTAGCCAAACCAATTCAGACTCATTTTGTGCAACGACAAGTTTCCCACACTTTTTGATCGCTAGATGATTAACTTCACAGTATTCCGTTAATCGTTGGTTTCCTTCTTTTGTGAAACGGGCCTTAAGGCTATCAGCTGTATAATAAAACCCAGCATGCAAGACACCACTATTGCGACCGCTTGCATGTATGCCACATTGATGTTCTTTTTCAAGAATACAAATACTAGAATCTGGGTTCCGAGATTTTAATTCACGGGCAATACTGATTCCAATAATTCCGCCGCCGATTACTAAAAAATCAACTGTTTTTGTAGACATTAACTATGGAATTTGAATATTTTTAATTAGATGATTAATGATACGTGGAGATGGGCCTTATCCAATATTAAACATAAAAGATGGTCGTAGATCATTTGGTTAACCTTACCTTATAATAATCGATATACCATTGGATGAAATTTTTAATCCCATTTTGAATATTCCATTTTGGGGAATATCCAAAATCTTTAACCAGATCATCAACATCTGCGTGTGATTTTTTAACATCACCACCCTGCATCGGCATCAAATTTAATTTTGCTTTTACTCCTAGATTTTTTTCAATTTCTTGAACGTAGTCCATTAGCTGAATGGGTCGGTTAGATCCAATATTATATAATCGATATGGCGCCGTAGATGATGCTGGGTCAGGATCAGGTCCTGACCAATTGGGATTAGGTTCTGGGATTTTTTGAATAATGAGGCACACTCCTTCGACGATATCCTCGATATATGTAAAATCTCTTGTCATATTACCTTGGTTATATAAATCAATCGGCTCTGAGGCCAGAATAGATTTTGTGAAGAGGAAATAAGCCATATCCGGTCGACCCCATGGTCCATAAACCGTAAAAAAACGTAATCCTGTCGTTGGTAGTTTGTAGAGGTGAGAATAAGAGTGAGCCATGAGTTCATTGGAAATTTTGGTAGCCCCATAAAATGAGGCGGGGTGGCTTGATTTGTCGTGAACAGAAAAAGGATACTTGGTGTTGAGTCCATAGACGGAGCTGGATGAAGCGTATACTAGGTGTTCTACCTGATTGTGCCGACACCCCTCTAGTATATTAAATGTGCCAACAATGTTGCTTTGTATATAAACTTGCGGGTGCTCGATCGAATAACGAACACCAGCTTGTGCAGCCAAATGGATAACTCGTTGTGGGGATTCCTTTTTAAATAAACTTTCCACTTCACCTTGATCTTTTAGATCAATTTTATGAAAGGTGAATCCGTCATACTCTTGAAGAATTTTTAGCCGATCGTTTTTCAGGTTGATGTCGTAGTAGTTATTTAAATTGTCTAGGCCAATAACATCATAGCCTGAATCAAGCAACCGTTTGGAAGTATGAAAGCCTATAAAGCCAGCAGATCCCGTGACTAGAATTTTCATTTTTTAAGTCGAAATATATTTAGGCATGTTCGTTCATAAATTAAGTGGGTAAAATAAATAACGCGAATATTTTTAAATGCCGTACTTTTTTATAAATTCATCTATTTTTTCTGTGACATAGATCAACTGTTCCTTGGCTAACTCTGGGAAAATTGGCAGAGCGATAGAGTCGTTTGCTGCTTTTTCTGATTCGGGGAAAGCACCTTTTTTATGCCCAAGGGAAGCAAAACAATCTTGTAGATGAAGAGGAAGAGGGTAGTAAATCTCGGTAAATATATTATTTTCAGTAAGAAAACTACGTAGTTCGTCCCTGTTATTTTTTACACGGATTACATATTGATTGTAGACATGCCGCGGAGTAACTTCTGA
>JYMV01035945.1_pt1 | contig 15793 bp, 14 predicted proteins | sample 338911 | NCBI WGS metagenome assembly JYMV01 (sample SAMN03354496, study PRJNA234377) | hydrothermal vent metagenome | biome: Deep sea; feature: Hydrothermal plumes at the Eastern Lau Spreading Center, Western Pacific Ocean; material: Seawater | place: Tonga | collected 2009 | depth 2000 m m
GTCACAGGATTAAACGGATTTGGATAATTCTGAGCAAGAGCATATTGGGAAGGTAGTGCAGCATCTTCTTTCATTAAGGTAAATCCAGTAACATCTCCCACAAGATCAATGGTTCCGGAATTGGTTAATGAATACTCTTCCCCGGTTAATTGATTTATGAGCACCCAATTATCCTGATGGATTTCATAATCAATCTTTAATTCATTGGAATTGTTCATGATTTCTATATTACCATCATCTTTTACAACTTTCCAGTCACCTTCATAACGAACATCCAAGGCTCCTGCTGGAGGCTTAGGAGGCAAACTATAACTCAGGATTTCTTCCTGAGGAATCTCTACACCAAAATAAAGGGTTTGACCATTGAAGCTGATTGAATTCGCATCTGTAAGTCGATTCACAAACTTGGATTTACCACTTGCAGCTGTAGAAGATATAGTAATACTTCCCTCAGTATAAGAACGAATCCAATAACCCAAACCAGGCTCAATTACATCAGCCAGGTTGTATCCCTCACCAAATGAATAGATTGTATTGGGAATTATTATTCCATAAGGATCATAAATACTATTTACATCTGCCGGATTTGAAACACCGGAAATCATATTCCAGTCTTCATCAAGCGTTATGGTTATCTCCTCAAAATCATCACCAATCATGGTAGTTGAACCATACCCATCAAAGCGCAGCCAATAACCCGTACCTTCCACAAGATTAGTCTCCAGTGAATAACCTTCACCAAAGGAAAACAATGTATTAGCAATGGCATCCGGGAAAAGAGTGATATAATCTGAATCTTCCACACCAAGAGGCAAGCCTACCATATTCCAATCATCCTGATGAATAAGAGTTAATTCAACATCCGGGTCCAAAGTTACCCCCGTAATTCCAGCCTGATGAATGGGATACATTGGATAGGGTCCATAAGATCCATCATAATCATTTCCCGAAGACGTAAATGTTTGAATGAGAACCACTCCTTTTATATTTTCAAGGTCCCACGAATTTTCCAGGTCAAAACTGTGGCTGAAGTTTGCTTCCTGACCTGTAAGGTTCAAGTTAAAGGATTCTTCATGATATCGTGACACAGTAGCGCAATAGCTTGCACTATAATAATATGTAAGCATAAAAAGGATTTTATTATTAGTAGTGTTTAGGTTTCCCGTCATCACTACATCCACTTCAATATCAACTCCCCCCGAAGAATTCGTCGGCATGGTGACATCCATATAAATTGGGCTGTTATCATCAATAAATTGATTGTAAACCGGTAAATAATAGCTGTACATACTGCCGCCACTCAAACCACCTACAATCATTTCCTGACCCTGGAATGCAGCATGGGGAATTCCATTGACATTATACATAGTATAACGTTCATCATGATGTGGACTGTAATGTCCATCACTCTCCCAAATCAACGGGACAAAGTTTTCCAAGTTGTTCATCATATCATACAAGCCGGCACGGGCTGTAGGACAGTATGGTCACCAAGTTGCTGTAAATACTTCTCCAACAACAAAAGTTTGAGATGCAAATGATGTGGACATAATAAATGTCAGCATAATTCCGGTTAGCATTTTTTTCATTTTATTCCCCAATTATTAATATTTTTTTTACTGTCATGAAAATTGAACACAATTGCTATATTTTTTGAGTAACGTATCATCACTTGAATTTACTCAATATAAATGACATTCTTGAATAGATTACCATTCAAAACATTTTATTTTAATAATATTGCTTTCCTGGTTTGGATAAAATCTTTTGATGAAAGTCGTATAAAATAAATACCTGATGGAATATTTTGACTATTCCAGACAATTGAGTGTTCACCTGCAAATTGGTAATCGCTTACTATTACTTCCACTTCACTGCCATCAATATTAAATATGGATAGCGTAATTATACTATTCTCCTTTAGTTCATACTGTATGGTTGTGGAAGCGTTGAACGGGTTGGGATAATTCCCATGTAGTTTAAAATCATTTGGTAGATTGATGGGGTTCTCTTTCACATCTGTGGTTGGAATCTCTGCAAGCATTTCCTCAATCCATTGGTTTGCCAGTTCTACACTAAAATCATTATTTGCAATCTTGTGTCGAACAGTCATCGTATGATCAATAAATACATAACTTGCATAGGCAGGATTACCACCAACTTCAGAAATAAACCAATTAGCTATAGTATCTGTTCCACTCTGCGTAAAACCACCATCAACTATTATAGGTATTCCAGCCGTTCCTTCCTCACCCCACTCCTCGCAAGTTGGCAGAGATGGCCAGTCCAAATCTGCTAAAGATACAAAAGAAACCACACTCGTATCTTCAATCCAATTTAGTACAAGGTCGTCAATTTCCGGAATAGTTTCCCAACAAGGGACACACCATGCAGCAGACATCTCAATCCATAAAACTTTCCCAATATAATCTGCCAGTTTTACTTCGCCATCCTGATCATAACCAAAACACTGCTCAAAAACCACATTCTGATGTTCTTCACTGATTGGATCACCTTCTTCATACACAGAAGAAAACGAGAGACTTATAATGAAAATTAAACTAAAACTATTATGGTGATAGAAAGCTTTGAAAAACCCTGAAAATGACTTTAGATATGTCACCCTGAGTTTATCGAAGGCTTTATTCACCGAGGAGATATCATCATATTTCGATGGACTCAATATGACATTCATCGGTTTTTCAAAGGTTTCGTAATACTGTTTCATTTTCTTATCCTTATTAAAAAATACTCCTGAATGCAATTTTAAATCCATCCATGAATGGCGGTTGATAAGCACACACACCGTTGGCACAGCGTAATCCGCCAACTTCAGAACCATAAAAGACTGAGAACTGATGATTACTGCTAAAATCTTTCAAAAACTCGACACCAAACCATTTATTTTTTAAATCAATTCCCAATTGCCTGAGACCATGTTCAAGAAAATTATCATCATCCGGATTCGTATTAAAACCACCGGGATTTGAAGGGTCATAAGAATTATAATCATAAATTGCAGTTATTGTCCATTTGCTTGGATGCCGGTACGATAAGGTAAAATACCGATTATAAATATCATTGGAATATGAAAGTGAATCATCAAGATGATCAACATAAACTATGTCCCTATTAATATTATTTGATATCCATTGGAATTCAACATAAGATGAAAGTGAACTTCCATTACCGAAGTTATAAGAAAATTGATTCGGAAGGGTCAATACCTTTTGATATTCATATGTATTTTTAAATTGTAGAGTGGTATCAGCTAGATGTTGTAATTCGTTTGGTACCATAGAATAATCATAGGATCTTTTATTCGCATAAGCTATAATTTCATTTTTCCGATCATATCCAAGTTTGAAATTCAATTTGTCGTTGAAAAGATACCCATCCAATTCGATATAAAACTGACCAAAGGGGAAAAATGAAAAACTTTTTTGATCAAACTTCAAAATATCCATTAAAGACTCTAAATTATTTTTTAATTCAACTGTTGAATCAGTTAGGATGGTGTCACCAACAAACGGAATTACAACATAATCAACTGCTCTGAAAACCTTTTGACTAAAACCATGATTACGATGAGACAAGGAATAATTAAATATCAGATTATAATTTTCACCGATACGTTTCATTATTTCTAATTGATGTCCAACCTCATCAGTGAAATTAATTAAATGGATATTTCGAGACACTAGAGTTGAAGCTGATTCTCTAAATACAATTGGCGAATTTGAAATAGATAATAGAAAATCCTGTGCATCATAATCCTTAAATTCATGAGTAATACCAAATCCTAATAAATCAAAAGAAAGAGCGGTGTACAAAAAATCTCCTTTATGATGAATCGGATTATTTAATTCATCATATTCTCCTTCTTTACTCCAATCCAGCCAGGATTTCTCAAGATAAAAATCAATCGGTCCCCAGAGTCCATTCAAACCAAAGTTATTTATATCTATATGTTTATTCTCTGCATCGCCGCCAACGGACATAGACTCAATATCCTGGTTTACGTTAAACATGATTACATTGCTTGATAACCAGGGCAGCCAAATCTCTGCTCCAAAAGCTGTAACTGAATTTTGAATAGATTTATCATTGTACCGGCTGCTGGGGGTGCTTTTATACTCAAAAAGTCCCCTCCCGCCTAATCCGAATAATTTAAACCCATCATCGTGACTGTATGAAAATTCTACACCTCGCAATGAGTTATCAAAATCCAGTGATTGATCCTGAAATAAATTCAATCCTAACCCACGACCATACAATGTGTAAATATCACCTAATTTTACCATTAAATCATCATCAGTATATTCAAGATAGACTTTATTTAACTTTTGCTGGGGATAACCAAATTGAGGAGGGTCACTAAATTCCCATTGTTCATATAAATTTAATCGTAAGTAGGATAGATTGATATCCACTAAATTTTCAAAATAATTGTACGGTACGTACTGTCCACTAAGCAGTTCTTCACCATCTCCAGATTTCATTTCATTCGAGATAGTGTAATCTATCTGGGGAAAACAGACAGAAATAAATATTAAAAAACATGATACCTTAGTCAGTAATATTTTCCTCGATATCCTTTTCTTCAGTGGTTTCAACATTTTCTATTATAATTTTCTTTTCGGAAACCTCATTAATTGTATTCAGCTTTATAAGCTCACCAATTTCTTTTTCTAAAGTTATTTCATCTCCAGGATTATACCCCATGTGACGTTTAAAAATTGTACCATCTGTATTTACCAGTAAAAGATAAGGTAAAACTTTTCCTCCCACTTTTCTTATAAATTCAGATTTAGGATCTGTCAAGACCTCAAAAGAATATCCCCGTGATTTTACAAAAGATTTTACCTTTGATAAACTCCGGGGAGTATCGGTATTTATGCTAACGATCTGGAATCCCGATTCACCGTAATTTTTATTAAACTTATCCAGATATTTCATCTCCTTGATGCAGGGAGCACACCAGGTTGCCCAGAAATTGATTAATATGGGGCCATCTTCTAAAAATGATGAAATATTAGTTGATTTACCATTAAGCATTTTTAATGACATTTTAGGTAATTTATTTTCAATTTCTACTTTTGCTCCTATAGGTACAATCATGACCAAATAAATTATCATGAGCATTGTTTTTTTCATAATCAACTGCTTTCCAGTTTAAACGGTTTTAAAAATCCACCTAATTCAGTTTCAGGAATGAACTTCAAACTTACTTTCCCAAGTTGTTGGATTTTACCCAAGCTCATTGTAAAGGTATAATCAACCGAGATTTTGACTGTTTCCATAGCAATCTGAAGGGACCATCCGCCTACAGTAAAATCAATCAATGGAGAAAAATGGTGTGTGGGGATAAACAGGACATTTTTACTGGTTTTGGAATGCCAGTATGCCTCAGGAGTGTCTACAATAACGACGACGATTTCACCTTCATCATTAAAAAATCTCACAACCGGGATTACCCGGTGGTCTCCGGTTTTGAATCGTTCCGTTAAATGTGCAGGAAAATTAAAATTGTCCTTATCAAACATGAAAACCGTAAAAGATCCATCCTGCCTTAAACCGGAATATGGAAGGGATGTGAGCATGTCCTTTATGATATGTTCTTTTAACGAATACGTCACCGGTAAAACAACATTCATCTGATCATCATTTTCAGTGTCATATTCAAACCTTGGTTTGCTCAGCGTAACTTTGTAGGGTGATGTGGTCAAATTTTCCAGCACCTGAATTAACATCCTAGTATTAACATCATTTTCCTGATTCTCCTGCTCCTGATTATCCACATTCAAGTCCAATACCCATTCACCAGTGATATCCGGATCAGTATCGGGAGGTATTCCTTTGGCACCTGTAACAAGATCCATGGATTCTTCCAGAAGATCAATTCCATGATCAATCGACTTCGTTAATTCCTGTGCAAAATCCGGCATTCCATAGGTACGATACTGTGATGCGGATAAGGTAGGATCTTTTTTGATCGGTAATAAAGGCATCAGCATTGTATGTACGGTTTCAACTAAACGATTACTCAAAGAAGAAATATCTTGATGACTGCCTGTAAGACTCCGCTTATCCAATTCCTCCCAGGTGGCAATATCAACCAGTTGAACCCTAATTTTCATTTCATCCAGTTGCCGGTCATATTTCCCTAATAACAGGAGGTCTCTCTGCCTTGAACGATCCCTCCGGAGCAACGTACGGTTATTCATCACTCTTTCCAAGTCTGCATGATCTTTTATTTGAATTCCCTCATTTTTGATTAACTCTTCCCGGACTAAATCTGGAAAACCATCCCGCAGCCATTCAGTGACCTTGTCATTTTGGATGTTATCAAATTTGATGAGATAGATGCTGATTTTTGGTTTAGCAAAACCGATGCTGAGGATAACAAATATGGCTAACAATAATTTGAGCCTATTTTGAATTCTCTGGGACATAATATTGAAAGTAACCCGATTTAACTGTGTGTTTCCAGACTTTATTTTCACAAACCTAATTTCATTTATTATCTTTTTGTTGACTTTTTTCGATCTTTTTCCAGGAATCCCGAAGAGGTACAGTACGGTTGAAGATGAGATGATCCGGGGAAGAGTCCACTAAATCAATACAGAAATATCCCTTCCGTTCAAATTGGACCGTCACATTTGGATCTGTATTCTTCAGGGAGGGTTCAACTTTACAATGAGTTAACACCTGTAAAGAATCAGTATTGATATCCTTTTTGAAATCACCATCTCTTCCTGGATTAGAAACAGAAAATAAACGATCATAAAGACGAACTTCAGCATCTAAACAATGTTTGGCTGAAACCCAATGTATAGTCCCTTTCACTTTCCGTCCATCAGGGGCAGACCCACCTTTCGTTTCCGGATCGTAGGTACACCGTAATTCAATCACATGCCCGTTCTCATCCTTAATGACCTGAGTACAGGTGATAAAGTAGGCATACCGCAGGCGAATTTCCCTTCCGGGTGCCAACCGGAAGAACTTCCTCGGAGGATCTTCCATGAAATCATTCTGCTCGATAAACAGCTCACGTGAAAAAGGAACATTACGGGTTCCCGCCTCAGGATTCTCAGGATTGTTTACAGCAGCCAATTCTTCTGTTTGTTCTTCAGGGTAATTCTCAATCACTATTTTCAGGGGCTGCAATACAGCCATAACCCGCGGAGCCCGTTTATTCAGGTCTTCACGAACACTATGTTCCAGCAAAGAAACTTCAACTGTATTATCCCTTTTTGCAATCCCAATTTTTTCGGCAAAATTCCGAATGGATTGCGGGGTATATCCCCGACGTCGATACCCGGAAATTGTAGGCATTCGGGGATCATCCCAGCCAGACACAAATCCACCCTCAACAAGCTCCAGCAACATCCTCTTACTCATAACAGTGTAATTCAGGTTGAGCCGGGCAAATTCAATCTGCTGACAGTGATACACCCCCAGCTGTTCTAAATACCAATCATACAGGGGGCGGTGATCTTCAAATTCAAGCGTGCACAGGGAATGGGTAATCCTTTCAATGGAATCTTCAAGCCCATGAGCCCAGTCATACATTGGATAAATACACCATGTGTCTCCCGTTCGATGATGTGATGCATGCAGAATTCTATAGATGACAGGATCCCGCATATTCAGATTTGGATGAGACATGTCAATTTTTGCCCGTAATGTTCGGGAACCATCGGGAAATTCTCCCGATTTCATGCACATAAAAAGATCATAATTCTCATCGATAGAACGATTTCGATAAGGACTATCCTTCCCCGGTTCAGTGAGAGTGCCTCGATATGACCTGATCTCTTCAGAATTCAAATCACATACAAATGCTTTTCCATCCCGAACGATCTGAACAGCATAATCGAATAATTGATCAAAATAATCTGAGGCATAACACAAACGATCCTCCCAGTCAAATCCCAGCCATTTCACATCTTCAATAATGGAATTCACATATTTATCTTCTTCCTTGAGAGGATTGGTGTCATCGAAGCGGAGGTTGCACAGGCCACCATCATATTTTTCGGCTATACCAAAATTCAGGCAGATAGATTTTGCATGGCCGATGTGAAGAAACCCATTGGGTTCGGGGGGAAATCGGGTGTGAACCCGTCCATCATGTTTCCCTGTTTTCAAATCTTCATTGATAATAGCTTCAATGAAATTCACAGGAGATCTTTCTTCAGCAACCATTCTCAGTTTTCTTTCACGTCCCCTGCAATGGAAAACGCTGAAGGGCCAATTCAAGACGTCTGAGGCACGTTTCCCTCCCTAATAGCACCATCATGGCAAATAGAGATGGGCCAGCAGGAATGCCGCTCAATGATAACCGAACCGGGTGGATCAATTTTCCTGCAGATATCCCTTCATCCTCTGCAACATTCCGGAGAGCCTGTTCCACCCCATCCTCAGTCCATTCACCCAATGTGTTCAATGTTTCACAATACTGCCGGACTAACGAGCTAACAGTATTATCCTTCCAGTGTTTCCGGGAAGCTTTTTCATCATACGATTTCGGATCTTCAAAAAAATATTCGGAGATATCCTGCAGTTCAGTGAGAGATTTTGCCCGTAATTTTAGGAGTTCGATTACCTCTATCAGGAATTCATCCTCTTCCTCTCCACGCCAGTCCGGATTCATCTTTCGGATTCCTTCAAAAAGGTCATTTACTGTAGAATTGAAGATATGCTGACCGCTAATCCAGTGGAGTTTTTTTTCATCATACACTGCGGGTTTTTTCTGCACCTGGTTTATCTGGAAGGACTGCGCCAGTTCATGCAATGAAAAAATTTCTTTTTCCGTATCAGGATTCCACCCAAGCAAGGAAAGATAATTGGTCAAAGCTCCCGGAAGATATCCATTGTCCCGGTATTCCTGCACACCGGTTGCTCCATGTCGCTTACTGAGCCTGCGCTTATCGGGACCAAAAATCATTGGGAGATGGGCAAACTCCGGTATTGGAAACCCAAGAGCTTCGTAGACCATAATCTGTTTTGGTGTATTTGAAACATGATCCTCTCCACGAATAACATGGGTAATGCCCATGTCATGGTCATCGATGACTGCCACCAGATTATAGGTTGGATTTCCATCTGAACGAGCAACAATAAAATCATCAATCTCCTCAGTATTTACCTGTATTTTTCCATAAATATGATCCCGGAATTTAAGTATTGTTCGGGGAACTTTTAATCGTACAACAAAGGGGTGATTACTGGTTAACTTTTCAGAAATGAGTTCTTCAGAAAGAGATCGGCAAGTTCCATCATACATATAGCCACCGCTTTCGCTCTGTGCTTCCTCCCGTTTTCGAGTCAATTCCTCCTTTGAACAAAAACACCTGTATGAATCTTCAGTTGCAAGGAGAATGTTGATCATTTCGCTGTAGCGATCTCCCCTCTTGGATTGATAAAGAGGCTCTTCATCCCAGGCCAGTCCAAGCCAGCTTAAAGAGTCGAAAATCTGTTGAGTGAATTCCTCTCTTGAGCGTACCTGGTCGGTATCTTCAATTCTCAAGAGAAATTGACCATCATGATGCCTTGCAAACAACCAGTTAAATAGGGCTGTCCTGGCTCCTCCAAGGTGGAGTTCCCCGGTTGGACTGGGTGCAAATCTGACTCTGGGATTCTTTGAGTTCATTTACCTATTAATTGAAAACTAATGAAGAATTGAAAATTGAACAGCCTGAAATTAGTTGATCACCAGTTTATTATCAAACAGCATAGAAACATTCATCCAGAATGGAATTCCTGATCCTTTAAGAAAAAACGGATTGATACATTTTTATTGCTTACACGCTAATGTCAAACCATCCCCAATTGGAACCATTGAAATGGAGACTCTTTCATCCTGGTACAATTTTTTATTGAACTCCCTGATTGCTTCCGTATTGGGATCTCCACTATGATCATCGATGACCCGTCCGCTCCACAAGACATTATCTATTGCAATCAATCCGCCAGACCGTATCAACTCTAAAGACCTTTCATAATACTGCTGATAGTTTATTTTATCAGCATCAATAAAGGAAAAATCGTATGTCCCCCGGTATCCATCAGTTAACAGCTCATCCAACGTTTCCAGAGCAGGAGCAATTCGGAGATCAATTTTATCTTCTACTTGTGCTTTTTTCCAGTATTTCATACCGACATTTGCCCATTCTTCACTCACATCGCAAGCTGTTACGATTCCATCTTCAGGAAGCGCCATTGCTACCACAAGTGCACTGTAGCCCGTGAAAACACCTATTTCAAGTGTGCGCTTGGCCTGAATTAACTCAACTAAAAATGACATGAAGGCACCTTGCTCTGGAGAAATCTGCATTGCGGAATATTCCATCTGCGCTGTTTCTTCACGAAGTTCCCGGAGGATTTCCGACTCCTTTACGGAAACATTTAAGAGATATTCCCTCAGTTTTTCATCCAGTAGGATTGTGGCTGTAGACATAAAATTTCAGTATTATTTATTAAAAAATAATTATTTCTTTGAAATCAGCATCAAGCCGGAAGAAGGAGGATCATCGGTCCGCAGTTCCAATATCAGATTCATAATGTACACATAATCTTCCGGATCGGCTGGATCATAGGGAGTAATATTAAAAGTGGTATCAACAACACCATCACGATTTAAAAAATAAACATCTCTCTGGCCGGCTCCCCAGCCTGTCCATACGGGATAACTTTCACTTTGTGAATCTTCCACCCATGGAAGTATCCGTCCTTCAACCATTTGATCAAGATATTCATTGTACTGATCCTTTCCAACACCCAGAACATGTACATCCAAAATATCCTGTGAGACTAAATCAAGATAAATATTGTTCAGAAAGCCGAACCGGCTTCTGCAAATTTCTCAGGATTCATGCCCAAAAAAGACAATGCAGATATCACCTAAAAAGTCAGTAGGGCTAAGGATTTGTTCAACAGTTGAAGAATTTGGGTTCAGGTCTTTAAGAGAAAAATGGAATATACAGCTTCCATCGTCAACAGTTGCATCAGGATTAAAATTGGATGCGCTATTATCCATGCAGCCACAAATATTTTCTCCATTATCAATTCCAGTACAGTCTACATAGCTGTTATCTTTCTCTTCCTCCTCACAGGCAAACACAACCAACAATGCTATAAATAAAAGTCTAAGAGGAATCAATTTGTAATTGTTGGTTAGTACTCTTTTACTGTTTTTATCGTTCCATCTTCATTGTAGGTAGTCCATTTACCATCTTTGCTTCCATCCTTGTAAGTATTTTCATATTTCTTCTCCCCAGTCGTGTACCATGCAGTCCATTGTCCATCTTTTTTTCCATTTTTGTGGTTTCCTTTCATTTTTATCTGCCCGTTATCGTAATTCCAAACCCATTTACCATCCTTTTTTCCGTTTTTGTAGTGTTGTATATTGTCTATCTGTCCATTTTCGAAATAGATAGTCCATTTACCGTCTTTCTTTCCATTTTTATGATTTCCTTCCATATGTAACTGACCATTCTCGTAGGGGTAACTAAAATAACCATCTTTGATGTTATCTTTGTCTTTACCACAGGTAATAACGAATAAAATAAGTGTAAATAAAATAAATAACTTTTTCATTTCATTTCTCCTTAGTCTAATTTTGATACTCCATTTTATTTCATCAAATAATTCAGTAATTGTTGATTAGTATTCTTTGATTACTCTTAAGTAGTCTTTTACTTCTTTAATTCTTCCATCTTTTTTGTAGTAAGTCCATTCTCCTTCTTGCTCTCCATTCCTGTACATTCCTTTGCTTTGTTTCTTCCCATTTTCATACCATCGAGTAAATATTCCTTCTTCCTTCTCATCTTTGAAATTTCCTTCTATCATTTTCTGACCAGTCTCATACCATAAAGTCATCTTTCCGTGTACTTTCCCATCCTTCCAAGTTCTTTCCGACTTCTTCTTTCCATCCACAAACCAAAAAGTCCATAAACTATCTTTTCCCCCATCCTTGTAAATCCCTTCTTCCATTTTCTGCCCAGTCTCATACCATATAGTTCCTAAACCAACTGTATTACCATCCTTGTAAGTTCTTTCCGACCACTTCTGTCCATTAGGATACCATTTAGTATATATCCCATCCCATTTTCTTCCACTTTTGAAAAAAAGTTCCGAACTTTCTTTCCCATTTGGAGACCAAAAAGTCCATTTCCCATCTTCTTCTCCATCCGTGTAAATTTCCTCACTTTTTTTCTCCCCAGCATCATACAAAGAAATCCATATCCCATCTTTTACACCATCCGTGTAATCTCCTCCACTTTTCTTCTGCCCAGTCTTATACCATTCAGTCCATTCTCCATCTTTTTTCCCATCTTTATAAGTTCCTCCACTTTTTTTCTCCCCCGTCGTATACCATACAGTCCATTCTCCAACTTTTTTTCCATCCTTAAAAGTCCCTCCACTTTTCTTTTGTCCGGTTATATACAAAGAAATCCATGTCCAATCTCCTTTCTCATAATTGTAAGGTTCTTCTTTAAATTTCAGTCCATTGTCGTACAACTCCCAATAAGTCCATTTCCCATCTTTTTTCCCATCCGTGTACGTTCCTTCAGATTTCTGCCAATCTTTATTCCATTCAGTCCATTTCCCATCTTTTTTCCCATCCGTATAATTTCCTTCGCTTTTCTTCTCCCCAGTCGTGTACCATTCAGTCCATTGTCCATCTTTTTTCCCACCCCTGTAAGTACCTTCACTATTCTTCTGTCCATTCTCATACAAAGTAATCCATATCCCATTTTCTTTCTCATCCTTGGCAGTTCCTTCATCTTTTTTCTTTCCTGTTTCACCCGTTTGATATTGCCAAGAACCGTCTTCATTTAGAATTACTATTTCCTCATTATCAGTTGTTGCTCTTTGCTGTCCAAACATAACAGATAGAAAAAGTGCAATAAATAAAAATTTCTTCATAACCATCTCCTTTTCACGTTCTCAATTTACCCCCAGATGGGGTATGGAATCAATTTGCAGTGCACACTTGCTCCAAATAAATTCAAAAGCCCTCCTTCCAAAGAGCTTTCCCCCAATCAAACAGCGGAGAGGGAGGGATTCGAACCCTCGGTACGCGTGAACGCACACACGCTTTCCAAGCGTGCTCCTTAAGCCACTCGGACACCTCTCCAAGTATTTTTTTTTATAGCTTTCGAAGCGGAGGGGGAGGGATTTGAACCCCCGAAGGGCATAAACCCTTGCCGGTTTTCAAGACCGGTGCATTCAGCCGCTCTGCCACCCCTCCAATTAAGTAAATAAAAATTAGTCAGTTTCTTTTTCAGCAGATTTTGGAGGTTCTTTTTTCTGTTCTTCACCATCGGTTTTTCCATCGGTACTGGGATTTTCCTCCATATGGACTTCCTGTTCCCCTTCAGCAACAGCTTCTTCCTGAGCTTCTTCTCCCTCATCAACTGGTGCTTCAGATACTTCCTCAGGTTCGGGTTCTGAACTTCCCTCTTCCACTTCAGCTGGTTCCGTTTCCTCTGCCTGGGTGTCTTCCTCTGGTTGCACTTCTTCAACTTCAGGCTCTGCTTGAGTTTCTTCTCCCTCTACCGGAGCAGCTTCTGCCTCTTGAACTTCTTCAGCAACCACAGTTTCTTCCTGAGCTTCTTCTTGAGAAGTCGTTTCCACCTCAGCCGGTTCTGTTTCAGCTACCGGCATTTCAATATCCAAAGCATGTACTTCCTTTTCCTGCCGCTCGAGAGCTGCATCAATAGATTCACCCCCAATTAAATTAAAAATTCGTTCTTTGAAACGCCAATGCCCTGTTTTTTCCGATCGGAAACTCTTAATGAATTTTACAGACTTAAATCCTTTTTTCTTCTTTTTCGCTGCTTTTTCAGCAAAACTCAACTGTTTTTTTGCCATGAATTAATTTTCTCCTAAAATTTTCCGGCGAATTTACCTTTTATCCTAATGAACTCCAATTCCTATAAAGGACAAGTTAATAAAATAATATAAAACTAAAGAAAAATGAAATAATTCAAATTGATCACCGGCAATATTTTATCTTTTTTATTCAGAAGGATTCATTACTTGTATTTCTTGGATGATAGCAGAATTTCCAATATTTCCTCCCATGTCAACCCCTTGAATTGTAAGAGAATAAATTTCCCCAGTTTTTAATTCAGTTTGATTGTAAGGAACTATTTTTATGTGATCTCCCTTGGTCAATTCCTCTTCAACCATATCAGTCTCTTTTGAATCGGAAGCAAGAAAACTAAACAATGAGAGTATCAAACGCATTAAAGAAAATTTTCCCTCTTTTTTCTTCCACATAATTTTGCCTTCCTTAAGATTCTCAGAAAGAGAATAACTTATGCTGGCACCATACACTATCTCATTGTTAGCGGGAGCTAAGATGATTATTTCCGGGTTTTCATTGTCAAATAATACATTACTCACCACAGAAGGTTGTGCGAAATTGTCAGCAAAATCCACTCCTTTAAACTCTATTTCATATACCGAACCATTATTCAATATAGTTTTGTTCAAAGGAGGTTTTTTTGACTTCTGGCTTTTCTCCAGTTCATATCCTGACAATTGAATCAACCTTGGAGACTTCTCATCAAACGTACCTGCCGTTTGAGTGCAAATAAATCTGCCATCTTTTAAAACTTCCGAAATTGTAAAGGCAAATTCAAATGTTGTCAGAACATCATTCGTTTCGGGATATTTGATAAATAATTCTGGCGGGGTAACATCATATACAATATTGCTTAATTCCATACTAGAAGAATTTCCTGCTAAATCTGTACCAATGATAATTAGATTATTATCTCTATCCTCATCTAACACATCTTGAGGCAATACATTTTTTAGTACATGGCCACCACTTCCCAATTCATCCAGTTCAAAATCATATTTAAATTCTCTTCTCCAGCCATAATCCCAACTAAATGAACCGGAGTGTAAATCTTCATTGATTTCGTATGAAATATCCGGTGAATTTAAATAGGATTCCGTTGAGGGAATCACATTGGTGAACACGGGAGGAGTAATATCATAAACTATTTTTGAGATTGTAAATGGTACCGACTCATTTTCGGCAAGATCAACCCCTGTAAATTCTACCAAATAACTTTTGCCTTCTTCAATTCCCTGAAATCTTTCATAAACAACGATTTCATGCGCACCCTTACTTAAGTCTTCTGTTTGCAAATCAAACGAAAATACCTGAGCAGAATCCATCTCAGGAATAAACCAAGAAACTGTGCCGCTTTTTAAATCTTCACTCACATGATAGAACAATGCAGAATTAAAGGTGGTACTGTCTTTTGGTAGCACATCATAGAACTGAGGCAATGTAACGTCGAAAGTTACATTTGGAACGATGATTGAATCCAAACCACTCCCAGCCATGTTCACACCGGCAAATCTTACTTTATAAATCGCACTGTCCCTGAGAACAGGTGAATTGGTCAGGGTGATATAGGGCTTTTCACCTTTAGTTAATTCTTCATTTACAAGAGAAACTTGATGGGGTGCTGAGTAGTCCGGAGGACCTCCTGTTTGTTCCCAGAAAAAATCCCCAGACATGAGGGGCTCATTCAAAAAATAACTTACTTCCCTATTATTAATAAATCCACCTTCTACAGGATAAATTATTATCACCTCTGTAGGGACATCGTCAAAATAAATTCCTGAAACTGATACAATTTTTGAACTATTTCCAGCAAGGTCAACCCCGGAGATATTGATGTAATAATTTTGCACATCCTCAAACTCATAAAATTGGACTATATCAATATAATTTTCTTTAGCATACAAGAGGGTT
>JYMV01031373.1_pt1 | contig 15792 bp, 15 predicted proteins | sample 338911 | NCBI WGS metagenome assembly JYMV01 (sample SAMN03354496, study PRJNA234377) | hydrothermal vent metagenome | biome: Deep sea; feature: Hydrothermal plumes at the Eastern Lau Spreading Center, Western Pacific Ocean; material: Seawater | place: Tonga | collected 2009 | depth 2000 m m
GCCCGCAGCAGATGGTGAAAGGTGGAGGCAATAATGTGCCCAACTACACCGCAGGCGGCTCTTCGGGTGGTGGCAATTCAGGTCCCAGCTACAGCTATGGAAGTTCGCAGACAGAAACGAATGTACGTGGAAGTGTTCTGCACTGGGCACGCGTGAAAAAACAAAAGCTCAACTAGCCCACGCTCACTCGCCACCGCCGGCAATGCCAACGCGAAGTGCCTCAGTGCGAAGCAGCGCATAGAGTGTGCGAAGCAGCGCATAGAGGGTACGCCGCATCGACATCAATCTGTTTCGTACATTCGCCGATTTTCCCTAGCTGCCCATACCGGCATTAGAACAAACTACTGTACACATCGCCACGCAGTAAAAAAACTATCTCGTCGGTACTTCTTGAGACTTAATAGCATTGGCGATCTCAACCGCAATGCCTTTAGCAATGCGACCGGGCAAGACATTCTTGATTTCCGCGAACACACCAACATCTTGGCGAAACATCGTGGGCGTAAAGGCAAAAAGCTTGTCCTTAATCTGCCAGAGTACTTCGCCTGTCTCACCGTTGACCAATTGGGCTGAGACTCGGGCGCGAGCTTCATCAGCCATTGAATCGTCCTTGATCATGAACTGACCGATCACGACGCGCACCAGATACTTGGACTGATTTTGTTTGCCTACTTCGACCATATTGTCGAATTGTGCAGAATGACGAGTCAGCCCCTTATCGGCAGCACCATAATCGTTTGACTCCATGCCAATATCCGATTCGATTATCTCTTTCGATTTGAGCAGTGTCTTCAATCGATTGGACAGATGTGCCTGCACATCCTTCGCCATTGAGATGATCTCGGCACGATTCTGAAGTTCTACATTTTCTTTTCTCAACACCCCTGCCCACAACTCATCAGCCTTGATAGAAAGAGGTCCGGCGACCGGAAGCACTGCCAAACGATTGGGAAGCTTCACCATTGCTTCAGCGGCGGTACCAAATGAAGATGTTGTTTCTTGACGCTGATAAACTTTCGAGGGCGCAGCGGCCGCCACCGTATGTGATGGCGCTTCAGCAAGTCCGGGTCGAGGTGCTGCCGGTCTGACTGAAAGTTTCAAACTCTCCCCTTGCCACTTGCTTCGCAGCACTGGTTGCTGTAATTCACCGCGCTCTCTCAGTACTTGTGTCTTTGTTTTGTCTCGCACGTATTCAAAAGCTTCACCTAAAGTGGTGTATTCACCCTTTTGCTTGAGACCGTCAATAAGATGTTTCGTGAATACACCGTTGGGATAACTAGCTGATTCCCAACTTACCTGATTGGGCTCACTGGAGCAAATCACCAATTGTCCCGTCCCCTGGGCAACCGATTCGGCATTGATGTTGCGGGAGCGGACAATGCCCTTATCATCAGCTTTTGCAGCACCGCTATGGCAGGCATCTAGAATTACAATGATGCGCTGACAATGGACTCGCTCCTTGATCATTCGCGTCAAATCCTGAACGGGAATGCCCGTCGCGTAAAGACTTTCCTTGTCGGTATTGTGTGCCAGCAAATAACTGATGCCACCGACATCCATAGTCTGCGGGCTGCCATGACTGGACACATATATGATTACAAGGTCGTCCGGCTCCGCGACACGAGGTAGCCATTTGTCGCCGACCTGCGCAAGAATGTTTTCGCGAGTCGCCTTCTCATCAGTGAGGAGTCGCACATGGTCGGGTGCAAAATGGGCTTCCTTAATCAAATAGTCCGCAAAGTCACTCGCATCTTTGCTTGGATACTTCAATGTAATCGAAGGGTCTTGAAACTTGCTCACTCCGACAACCAGCGCCCATTTATCCGCAACCGGCTTGCTTGCAGAAGGCAACTCATCGGCGGCTGAACTCAAAGCCGACACAAGAAATACATTTGCGACAAGTGCAAAGAGAAGTTTCGGATTTGTACGAGCCCGAGGAAGTTTCATCGCTTTAAATTACGCCGGGACAGAGTCGGTATTAAGTATATACCGCTTGCCCGTCCAGTGTTAGTTAACGCGACTTTTTTTGCGACATTTGCATAAGGCGTGCAAATGAACTTCAGCCTTCGGCAAGGCATTTGCTAATTTCTGCACACCGCTGCCACTGATATTTGTTTTTTGCAATTCCAAATCTTGCAATTCGTTGTGAGCAATCAAACTCGGTATTGAAGCATCGGAAACATCGCGAAGATCGCGCAACCAGAGTTTGCGAAGATGTTTGAGTTTCCCCAAGGACATGACTCCTTTGTCTGTCACTTCGGTTCCACTCAGATTCAATTCTTCAAGATTTTCGAGTTTGGCCACCACGCTGCAGATTGCTGCATCTGAAAGACTGTTCTCGCTCAAATCCAACTTACGCAAAGAACGCATTGCAAGTAACCTGGAAAGTCCTTTATCGGTGATCTTGGTTTTCGCCAAATTCAGTGCGGCAAGTTTCTTGCACCTGGACAGTGCTGCCAAATCCTGATCATCGACTTTGGTTTCTTTCAAATTAAGCGCTGACAAATTTGGGACATCCGCCAATTTCGCTAAACCGGCAGACGACACTTTATTTCTTTGCAAAGATAAGGTCTTCAGCCCACGCATTTTGGATAATGCAGTCAACGAATCGCTAGTTATGCGGGTGTAACCAATGTTCAACTCCTGCAATGCCGGCATTCTTCGAGCAATCAACTCAATGTCGCGATCGTCGGCATCTGTTCCTTCAAGAATCAGTTTTCTCAAACCGGTCAACTTGCAAATGTACTTGACACCACTATGTGTAAGGACGGATCCGTCAACGTCCAGTAGCTGTATATCAGTAGGCTTTAGTAATCTCAAATCAGGCAGACAGTCGCCCGTGCACCAGTATGTTTCAACACCAATACTTGCGTCATATGGAACCGTAACTCGTCCTTTTGCCCACTTTCTCTCTGCGAATTCAGGCCATTGAGAGAGAAATTGCGATTTATTCTCGTCTATATAAAACTTTCCCAGCCCCTTGCTGGGAAAGTCTATTGTGCGGGTTCGCGAATTAGAACCGGTGACAGCCGAGGCGCCTTGATTGCTCAAGAGAACAGCCACCAAGACGTAGAGTAAGAATCTCACGAGTTACCTTCTAATTTCGCTTACTTAACAAGCGCTGCGACCGTTGCACCAACGTTTTGATATGTGGCGCCTTGCATAGGATTCATAACAGTGACACCAGGGATGTTGTCCGCAGATCCTACGAACTGAACGCCGAACTCACCGAAAACTCCTTGACCATTTCTACCGCTGTTCGGAACAAACGGTCCCGTCAGTTTTACAACATAGACACTTACTACTCCCCCATTGGTAGAGACGGGCAGGATCACATTCTTGCCATTCGTCCAATCACCCGTATTCTCCCAAGGCCTGGTTTTAGAGGAATTGTACGATCCATGGTTTGCAGCTATTTCCGAGGCATTGATGGCAATTGGGTTGGAGGTGTTGCAACTTGTGCTCTGCACGCATTGCCCCATACATTTGATAACGCTAGCCACACCAACTGGATTAGGCTGTGCAGTAGATAGATTGCTCAAGCCAAGATCCACCCAGTAAGTTGGCAAGATCGGAGGAGCAATCGAAGCTCTGTTCTGACTCGGGTTCTTAACTGGATAGCCGTCGTAAAAGGTTATATAGGCGTTAGTCGGAAATGTCGTAGGTGGAGCCGGCGAAGGAGAGGGCAGGGGCGAAGGGGCGTTTGGACCCGCCTGCGCTGAAGTCTCCAAGTACCAGGGCGGCGCTGGTGCAGTTGAGATTGGCAATCTCTCAGCAGTAGCAGACACTCCAACCAATCTGTTGAAATTGCCGATAAAAGGAGCGAACATAAAAGCGATTGGTGGGTTCATCGAAACGGTGATTGCATTGTTAGTACCACCATTTAGCGATGAGAAACTGACGTTAACGCTGGCACTCGGGATAGAGATTCCTGAAGGGCTGTAATAGTCAGCAAAACTCCTGGTGGCCATGTATCGTGCATCAGTCGTCGCACTCGTCATATTCGCTGCTGTTGAATTCCACTGCAGGTCATAACATCCCATCATTGCAGCGGCATCAGCAGCACATTGCATTTCAGCGTTGGCAGAGACAAAGTGTGCAATATCTACAGCAATAATTGCAAAAAGAAGCGTGATGAAAATTCCAAACAAGAATAAAAGCGAACCCAGCGCTCCTCTAGGTGATCGCTTCAATCTCGAAGAATGATTTCTGACTATGTTCATAGCAATTCCTCTGCCTAATCATCAAGGCTCTATGTCGGCCACGTAAACACCTGCAATAGTCATATTGGTCGGTGCTAGTTTTGCACCAAAGAAATTCAATGGAGGAAACGGCCAGGCTGGAAGCCCGCTGGTTCCAGGATAGACAACTTTGACGGCAACAACTCCTTGACCGCTTGCACTCGGTAGACACTCGCCTGCCGACATCACTGGTGGTGCCGAAGCAACAAAATTTCCTGAGCTGTCGATGGTGCCGTTTGTGAACTGCGCATTGGTTGTGACGCAGTTCGCTACCCTTACCGCGCTGTTCTTCCAGGTTGCATAACTGGCAGCGCTGTTGCCGTTTTGCTGCACAAGATAATTGAAGTTGATTGCCAGCCAGCGTGCTTCTGTCTTAGCTGCTATATCCACGCCGGACTTCAAGTACATGTACATCGCAATCTCATAAGTCAGATAAACTATGACCATGAAAAGCGGAATAATTAGCGCAGCGGCGGCAGCGAACTCAGCAATTTGAGCCCCCCTTGGTGATCTCGTTCTTCTGCGCTGTTGTCTGAACTTATTCACGGCTACACAGGTCCTCCGTTTTTCACCCAAGCACTTACGAATGTGGTATTGGCCACGAGCATGACGAGTTTATGACTACGCCTGTGGTATCAAACTTGAGAAATCCTGTATTAAGAGGATTCCATGGAAACTTAGGCAGATTGGTACCAGACTTATAGGTAACGGTCGCTGTGACATAGCTTTGCGCCAAACTCGGAGAGTTCGGAATACTGAAGTAAACTTTGAATTGCGAATTGGAGTTCACATTTATTACTCCAGGAACAGAGATCGCGTTGACTATCTGCAAATAGTTTGAATCGCCGGTATTGGCAGCACCAGAACCGCCACCCCCGCTGTTCATCGATGTATACCCTAATGTCCCGTATGCATAAGAAATCTCACGGGCGGCCTGACGGGCGACGAAGGAAAGCTGCTGTTTCAAAATGAAGTATTGGCTGACCTGCGTGATCGCCCACATGAGGATAAGAAGGACAGGCAAGAGCAACGCCATAGAAGCTCCTGCTTCCACAATTGCTCCGCCATTTCGATTTCTAGAATGGTAAGGGTGCTTATTTCTAGCTCGTTGTCTACCGGAATGGCTGACCTGAAGTTTACTTTTCGACATGCAAAACTGACGACTCATCATCGAGCCAATCTCCCTGTTTCACCCGTCTCCTTTCCTTGCAAAAAATACAGCAAGGTAGGATTCAGGTTTCCCCTCAAAGACCTATTAATTAGAGCGTAGCAAACCCTCAAGAAACCTGAATCACCTGACGGGGTGAACGAATCAAAAAAATCTAACTGCAAAGATGCGCATCATAAGCCGCTTTACACTTTGAACGAGTGAAGCAGCTGCTCCACAGTGAACTGTGACTACAACTGCTTCAACCTTGGCTTGTCGAATCTCTTAGCGCTTTTGAATTCCCGAGAAGTTTGCCCAGGCGTTAACCACCTGATTGTTACCTTGATTCTGATTCAGATTAGACTGGGCACTAGCAACTTGCTGATTCTTCGCTTCATTTCTGAGCATGCGCGCGGTTTCAGTCGCGTAGGATTGAGTTTCCTGATTGCCTGCGGTTTTCACAGAATAGGCAATGACTCCATCTTCGGACTTGATTAGCCCTAATTCAAACGTTGTCTTGGGCTCCTCAGAGACTTCTGTATCTAGCTGCGGCTCACTTTCCTTGATAGCGGAAGCGACCTTCTTCTTCGCCGCAGCTACCTTCGCCAGTCCGACTCGCGCGTAAGCTAGTTTGGGATCAGCAGCCAACGCGTCTTTAAACCACTGCGCAGAATCTCTCAGCTTGCCGGACTGCAAGCAAGCTTCTCCACACATCAACATATCTATTGGTGTCGCCTTCGTCATGGTGAGCAAATTGTTCAGCTGCTCGATCGCTTCATCGGACGCACCGATTTTCAGCAGAGAGTAGCTAAGATAACGTCTTGCACTAACACTGTTCTTATCAGCCTTTACAGCCAAGATTTGCGTGTCGACTGCATCGCGGAACTCACCTTCAATCATCTGGTTATAGGACTTCTTCAGCAAAGCAGCAGGTGTTGAATCGGTGCCTGACGCGAGGTCTGCGGCCGAAGCGGACACCTGAGGCGCCAAGAAAGAGGCGGCAAGGAGCAAAAATGAAAAAGTAAGCGCACGAACGTTGGACATAATCCCCCCTCAGCGGTTCACCATAGCACGCAGCCGGAACCGACCCAAATTCATCCTAGCAAGAGTAGGGAAAGTCTGAAAACACCCGTTCGGGCTAGTCCATAAGGGTGTCCCCCAATCGAGCTGGGGCTTTAGGCTGAAAGCTTAAGACACTCTATATTCACGGGTCCCTCACAAATTCTGCCTATGTTGGCAATGTAAGCACTGAAACGAATGTGCTCAATCAAACAGAAGTCTCGCAAATAGGTTTAGGAGAATACGATCATGAAGCTCTCGAGTATCAAACCAGAAGTCATGGCACCACTAATAGTACTAGCATTCCTATCGACACCGGCGGCATTTGCAGACACTCCCTTTACCGCTCACCACATGCGTGGTCCAGTAAATCAGCGCGAAGAGCAAATCTCGAGTGAAATTCAATGCGCCTTCGATGCCGGTTTGATCAATGGCTATGAAATGGCACAACTGCAACGCGACCTGGACGGCGCGCGGGCGGAAAACGACTACTTCTCGATTGACAGCACGTCGCGCAACAATACGGCGATCATGCGCAAGCTTGACCAACTTGAATCGGTATTAGATGCGCATGCAGCAAACAACCTCACCTGGGAAGTTGCATCCGTTCAAAACTAAAAAAAGCAGGTGCAAAAGCAGGTTCATAAAACGTTCAAACATGAATTGAAAAACACTTTTCTCGATCTCGTGTTTAAGAAAGCGAGACAACGAATTGGGAGCGCATCAGAAGAGGGCCGAGAGGCTCTCTTTTGGTGTTTGGAATAAACGAATTGAGCGAAACTGAAAGAACTTGAGGACGGAGCGCCCGCAGCCATCCGGCAAAAAATGCCTCCGGGATGGCTCCGGCCAAATTCGAGGCTATTTGCTAACGGCTCCAGCCACGAGCACAAGGGTGAAGCATTTGCCGGCTGTGCTGCTGGGCAAGAGCTGACCGTCTCGATCAAATCCCCTGATAAAGACCGTTTCGCCAACGCTGGAGACCGGGAATACATGTACCTCGATTCCGCCGGGTTCTCCCATTGCTCCGTTCATCGCCATCAAGTTCGCAGCCATCCAGTTGGCATTTTGATAATCCGAAAGCGTCATCGACGAACTTGCATTGTCCGAGCTGACCGCCATCAACTTAGGTTGAGTAGGTCGCAGTGAAAGAGCGTTGCTGTAGGAAATTCCAGCAGACTGAAGAGCCATTTGCGAACGTGGATACTTGCCATATCGTGCATAATAACGGTTGAAATCATCAGCCAGCTTGCGGGCAGCCGCCACTACTCCAAGTTCGGGCGTTCCTCGTTTGAAGAGTTTTACCCCCTTCTCATCGACGAGTGAATTTCCACTTGTTCTGAAAACAACTCGCAAACCTTCAGTTTCAGCATAAAGCTCGCCTGAAAGCTTAGAAACTTTGACTTCTTCAGTTTCGGCTCCAAGTGCCAAAATTCCTTTACCACCATCTTGAACTTCGAACCGTTTGACTCCATCGGTAGAACTATACTGTCCGGCAAACTCAGCCAATGAAGCCGGGTTCAATGCAGCAGTTGCACTCGCTCCAGTTTCCTTCGCTTTGTCGAAACCATGACCGCCCTTATCATCCAGAACTCCGGATAAGAACAGCCAGAGAACAAGCACGCATGCCGCAGGAATAGTAATGATTGCGCGCATGTGGCGACGCAGCAGGATTGGAGCAGTGGCGGTTTGAGAGTCATAGGTGCGCGTCTTTGGCACTACGCGAACGAATCTATGCTTCTGTGATTCCAAGCATGTTTCTGACGCCTCCGTATTAACTGGCGCAGCCTCCGGAAGATTCATGCTCGTTGATTGTCTTAGCCTCTCAAGTTGCGAAGTATCGTACTGTGTGCGGGCAGTTCCTTGCTGTGTGAATTGTCCGGTCTGAATCTGACCAAGCTTGCTGTCTAAGCTCTCAACGTGAGGCACGGCACCGGTGCGCTTCGCTAAAGATCTCACGCATTCTGCGACCGTCTTCGTAAATGGTGAAACTGGTCCGCAGATGATATTTGCTTCGTTGAGAACTTCTGCATAGCATTGACCAGCTTGTCTTAAATTGCCGCTTTTCTCCAGCGCTCGCCCCAACTTGAATTTGATGGAAAGCAACTTTTCATCAGCGAAAATCTCTTCACTCTGATTGGTGACAAGTACCTGCTCAAGCAAAGTGATGACTTCAGCGTATTGCTCATTGTGATAATAGATATCGGCGAGATCCAGGAGGCAAGAACAGGCTTTAAGACTTCTTGCACCGTATAAATTGACGATGTGCTTTAAGCTTTCCTGATACAACTTTTCTGCTTCGGCAAATCTACCATGAGCAGCCAATTCTCCAGCTTGTGCAAGCAACCTGTCGGTTGCTTCTAATTGGTGAGCAGTATCGGAGAAGGACATAGTGATTTACGCTCCTCAGCAAATTCGACACTTTCGAAATATTCGAATCTACCGAAAGGGCGGCAATTAGTGCCGCCCTGCATTCTTAGTAAGTACTGACTTTAAGCGAACCGGTTAGTGGAGATAGACCTAATTGCTGTTCGAGATAACGAACTTCACTGCTCAGTTGGCCGAGACGAGAAGGATCGTTTTTTGCCAGGGCTGCCAAATCTTCCGTTCTTTTGTGGAAGTCGAGATAACCATCAATTCTCTGACCCTTTAGACGCAGTTCGTTTATACGCTGAAGGTTGCGGAATCTTTCCACGCGAAATGGTCCTTTGCAGGGGATTCCGAGATTGCCGAGTTCTCTGGCGATGATGTCCTTTGCCACTGTTTTTGCAAAACCATCTGCATCGCCTTCGTAGCTCGAGTAGCTGCCGGTCCCTGACTGGTTCACGACCATCAACTTGCTCAATTCACCCATGCTGGCAGGCGACACGACCAGCGAGCTGGAAGAAGACACAGGCATAGCGACTGCAGCCTTGCTCGGTGCTGAAACTTTTTTCGCGGTTCGCAACGCTTTCAGATTAGCCAATTGGTCGGTCACGCTCTTATTAAGGTGAACCAAATCCCTGACGGCGTTTTCATGATCGCCTGCCGTGAACACCTGATCGATTTGCTTCTGGCGAGCGACAAATGGAGCAATGCCTCCACCAAGCGACTCAAGCTGTTTCAAGTGTGTGGTCAGATCACCGCTTACGGAAGTGTATTGAACCTCAAGCGGAGTGGTTTCAACAGAACCAGCAACTTCGGCAGCAAAAGCCATGGAATTGGAGCAAAGGGCTACCAGCGAAGAAAGCGCAAAGGCGAGGAAGTGCCTGTTATTCATAGTTTGGACCTGGTGCTTAGTAAGGGGTGCCGCAATCGGCAATGATAGATTTGACCATATCTTTGTGGCAGCTTTGTGGAATTCTCAAAAACGTTGTGCCGCAATGGTTACAGCAAAACCATCCCCAATTCCCGCGGGACTAAATGGCATCCCGAGGGAGAAATTTTCTCGCTAAAGACCCAGGTCGAATCTTACTGCCGCAATCCAAAACAAATTTAGGCCAATGCCCTAACGCTTCTTCGACAGCACAATCCAGGCAACATGCTTGCTTCCACTGGGCAGCTGAAAGTGCGCGCGAGCCAGTTTGTGGATCTCGAATAGTTTTTCCATCGGCTCTATCACTTCGATTGCAGACAATTGAGGCGGTCCCACCTCCGGGTTTTCTCTCACTTCGTCCTTTGAGCCCGCCATACAGAGCCAGTGTCCGCCACTGCTCAAAGAATCTGCGACACGCTTGGCGAAGACCGCTCTTTTTTCGGGTGACATGACGTGATAAACGCCTCTATCGAAGACAAAATCTACCGTACCATCCTGAACCGCCGGAGCTTCACAGATATCAGCCAGCAAATACTCGACATCGACTTTAGCTTCGCTTGTCTTGGCCTTCGCCTGTTCAATTGCCGTCGGAGAAATGTCGGTTGCCACCACCCGGCAATTTTGTTGGGCCATCCAAATGGCATTGGTGCCGGTTCCACAGCCAATTTCTAAAACCGGCTTGCCATGCAAATTCAACTCTGTAAAAGCATCCTGAAGCTCCGGTGCGGGTGTGCCGACATCCCACGGCAAACGCTCGGTCGCGTTCTTATAATGATCTTCCCAGCTTATTTCCGTGCTCATTGGATTCCTCTCAAAGCCTGTACAGGCATTAGTGCAGGCAGACGATCCTATCATCATGACGACCAAATGACGCAGCAGCGCCGGTGCGCCTCCCAGAGGCGTGGAATTGTTCTTTTTTGGGGGATAATACTAGTAGGACGCCCCCAGGGGGTTTTTCTATTGCGGCGCCTCCAGTCTTACATCAATCGAGCAGTTCTTATCACCACAACTCTTGCAACTATGTGTGCAGTGCTGGGCGCGCATGCGGCTTCGCACTCGGGCAAGATGATTAAGGTCTGGAAGATAGAACAGACCAGCCATTTGGAAGGTAACATCACAATCTATTTGAGCAGTGCCGGTGTAAAAATGCTTTGCCCGGTGCAACACATTGTTTGTGTTGCCTTGCCACCAAAATGGGACGTAAAAATCACCAACGAAAAAGAAAAGATCGGAATGACCTTTAACAATGATGAATGGCGATATCGAGCATTCAGGTTGGTCGACAAGGAAAAGTCCAGAGAAAAATCTAGAGTTCCATCCATGTGGAGAGGAAAAGCAGCAGAGCTGGTTGTGCGCACATTGGACAGTTCAGACCCGGTGAAAGAGCAAGTAGAAATGATCTATAGGGAAAGTGCTAGCAGGTCTGCAGAGTTCAAATCAGAGGAATTCTTGCTTGGCAAGTTTATGAAATTCGAACCGGGTGTTCAAAATTTCTTGCGCGGGATATATGGGCTTCCTACTGAGAACGGGCTGCTGCTGAGGCGTACAAGAAACTATCCTAATAAGAGGGTCGATACGGCGCTTGATACGAATGCCATTATGGAAGTTTCAGTACCTGCTTCCGAGTTTCGCTATCAAAGCAATTTCAAAATCGCCAAATCTCTTAGTGAAGTGACGCAGCGTCAAAAGAAGAAAGAGCAAGCAGTGAATTTGTTGGAAGATATGTTCTTGGACAAGTAACATGAAGATAGAGATTCTGCGCTGTTGCTGAAGATGCGGGAACTTCTGATACCCGATTCCGTTCTGTAACTACATTGAAAAAGCAGTGACGGAACGACATGAAAGATTGGCAAGCACGCGCATTGAGCGCAGGACTCAGGTATATACAAGACTTTGCAGCGGGCTACACGCGCCAGAAATGCGGCAAGGGCTTCAAGTTTTTAGATGAATCCGGAAAGGTGATTTCTTGTAAGAAAACACGTGAAAGACTGGCGAGTCTGGTGATTCCGCCGGCATGGAAAAATGTGTGGATCTGCATTGATGGTAACGGGCACATACAAGCAACTGGTTTTGATGATGCGGGCAGGAAACAATACATTTATCACCCGAAGTGGCACGAGGCCAGCGCAGCGCATAAGTATGGGAGACTACGTCAATTTGCCAGATTACTGCCTTCGATTCGAAGAAACGTGCAAAATGATCTAAAAATCAATGAGCTTAGCAAAAGGCGCGTAGTCGCAGCAGTAGTTCGATTGCTGGATAAAGCCTGTTTGCGGATAGGCAACAAACAATATCTTGCCGCGAACGATTCTCGTGGAGCGACGACCCTTTCGTCAGAGCACGTAGAACGTTCGGAAAATAACCTCAAGTTCAATTTCAAAGGAAAGTCAGGCAAACAGATAGAATTGAATTGCAGCGATGACGCATTGGCTGCAGTTATTGAGGACTGCGAGAAAAGCGATGGCGAGTTTCTATTTTCTTACCAGAATGCTAATGACGAATTTGTTGCCATAACTTCTTCCGATGTTAACTCCTATTTGTTCGAAGTTTCCAGAGAATCAGTCACTGCGAAGGATTTCAGAACATGGAAGGGAAGCGTAACAGCGCTCTGTGAACTGAGTACCATGCAGGAGAACCTCAGCAAAACGGCTCAAAAACGAGCCATCAGTGCCGCCGTAAAAGCTGCCGCTCAAGCTTTGGGAAATACTCCAGCGGTCTGTCGCAAGAGCTATATTCACTCAGCGATTCTGGCTGCGGCAGAAGAAGGTACATTGCCTTCTATCTTGCGAAAATTAAACGTTCCAATCAGAAGACGCACAGGGCTGAGTATGAAAGAGATGACTTTAGTGGCGTTTCTGACTGCTATAGAAGAGCAAAACACCAAGCCGGGAGCGCTGGAAGTTGTACCGGTGGAAATTGCCGCTTAACCCAACCGTATGGGAACTTACGGCATTCTAGGCAGTCTTCGCTTTGCAGAGCATACGAGAACTCCTTGAGAGTTCCCGACTTTCTGCACGCATACATAAATCGCCTAATTTCCCCGCACCTTTCGATGTTTTCAAAAATAGGATAACGAGTTAGATGCTGCGCAAGAGAAAAATCAGTATTTCACAAGCACTAACCATCGCTATCCTGATCGCCATTGTGCAAGTGTGTTTTACACAATTGCTCGCGCATTCGGAGCCATTAGAACCTGCTTCACAGCATCACGGTCAGAAGGTCGATTCAGTCAACAAACCACCGGAATACAAGATTGCTGTGTCCGACGCACAATTATCCGCAGCGATAAAAGATCTAGCGGCGCGTAATCTTTTACTTCCGGTTGAAGGGGTTTCACCGGAAAACCTTAAAGGCTCTTTCTTCGAAAAAAGAGGAGATACCACTCACGGTGCTGCAGACATTGTGGCGCCGCGCAACACTCCTGTTAAGGCAGTGGAAGATGGCACGATTGGAAAGCTGTTTCAAAGCCGCTTTGGTGGCAACACCATCTACCAAATAGATCCGAGCGGACAATATGTTTATTACTACGCCCATCTGGAAAAATATGAACCGACTTTGAAAGAAGGCGACAAGGTGAAACGCGGGCAAGTAATAGGTTTTGTGGGAACTTCCGGTAATGCACCACCGAACACACCGCACCTGCATTTTTCAATTTCCGTATTGACTCCGGAAAAAAAATGGTGGCAAGCCCGCGCACTCGATCCATATGAAGTCTACAAGACACACAACCAAAAACGATAAGAAAGGAGGAAGCATCCCATGCGTCTACATCGGTACATGGCAATAATAATGGCAATACTCATGTGCCAATCCGTTGTCGCAAATGCAGCCTCTGCTGAGGCTCCCGGCAAATCGGCAAAGAAGGCTACAAAGGCTGAACAGGCAAAGCGAGATGGAGTTTTCGTAAACAACCACTACGTACTTGGTCCAATAATGAAAATGAACGGCTACAAATCTGACAAACCGACAGTCGTAATTGTGGATAAAGGGAGTCATAACACCTATGCATTGCAGCTTCAAGAACGTGGCGTTGTGCGAGTGCTGACAATCTCCAACGCCATCGGCTCACAAGACAAACCAACTCCTTCCGGAAGATATACAGTGACAGGAAAAAAGCAATATCCTGAATGGATTGTTCCGAAGACCATCAAAAATAAGAAGCGACGCTACAAACCATACAATCAAGATCGCAATAATCCTCTTGGTGTGGCAGCAATTTATCTGAACAAATATGAGCTACTCCTGCACGGCACCAATCAGCCAAACCTGATACGCAAGAGCGTTAGCCATGGTTGTATCCGCCATTCCAACAGTGACATCTCTCAACTCTACGGAATGGTGCGCGCAGGAACACCAGTTTACGTGGTGCGCAGATTCAGAGGAACAGTGCTCAACAAGTCAGATTTCGGATCGAGAAAAGCGGCTTGACGGGCGGGCTATTTTGCTCGAAAAGGCGCGTTGTGAAATGCTTCTGAAAAATCCTCTTCGAGTTCGCGTCTGTCTTGTTGCGCCAATTTCGTCTTGCCTAGCTTCTCATATGCTTCTGCTCGCCCTTTTCGCGCTTCAAAATTGAATTCGTTCTTCCTAATTGCGTAACTGAAGGCTTCAGCAGCTTTGTCATATTGATGCAGCTGAAGGCAAGCTTGTCCCAAAAGACTATGGCAACGCCCGCCGCTATCCTTGTCTTTCTTCAAAACAGCCTGAATATCGATAAGAGCGTCCTGCGGCTTCTTCATCTGGAGGTACATTTCAGCACGCCGACTTCGTTCAACAAGCCTGCCGGGATTCAGTTTGAATAGTCCATCAAAGCCTTTTTTGGCTTTCTCGTAGTGACGCAATTTTGCCGCCAAGCACGCGAGTTCAGCAAAAGCACTTTGAGAACTCGGGTCAAGCTGAGCAGACTTTTCAAAATCCAGCTCGGCATCAGCAAGTTTTCCCAGTTCCCGACGCGCCATCGCACGCATGAAGTACTTGTCCGCCGTTGGCTTTAGTTCAATAGAGCGGTTCAAATCTGCTATGCATGCTTCGTAATCCAGATACTTGAGCTTCAAAGCGGCCCGCTTCAAATACAAATCAGAATTCTTCGAATCTGCAGAGATGCGAGCATTTATAGCCGTGATCTCATCTGCGCCAGAACAGGCAGGGACGCTCAAACACAGGCAAGCTGAAGTTTGCAGCATAACAAGGATCAAGGCTAGAACATTCGCTTTCATCTGCTCGTATTGTGCGCTGAACAATACAGAAATGTCAAAGCAAACAGAACTTCGAGTAGCAAGACTTGGAGACGACTACTCCGATTCGAACATTCTGCCGAGTCCCATCAAACCGCCGCCTTGCTCGACCGTATTGCCCCCGCTTTGGGGTGCATGTTCGAGAATTCTGTTAGCGAGCCTTGAGAAAGGCAAACTCTGCATCCAGACGGTTCCGGTTCCTTTAAGAGTAGCGAGGAACAAGCCTTCGCCGCCGAAGATCATTGATTTCAAATTGCCTGCGCGCTGAATGTCGTAGCTGATTCCCGGAGTGAAAGCGACAATACAGCCCGTGTCCACCCTCAGCGTTTCGCCTCTCAGTTCACGTTTGATGATGGCACCACAGGCATGCACGAACGCCAAGCCATCGCCCTTTAAGCTCTGAAGCACGAATCCTTCGCCACCGAAGAAGCCGGCGCCAAGCTTTTGCGTGAAGGCTACGTTCAACTTGGTGCCGAAGGCTGCACAAAGAAAACCATCTCTTTGCACCAGCACTTCACCGCCCATATCTCCAAGGTTCATCGGGATAATCTTGCCTGGGTACGGAGCGGCGAATGCCACTTTCTGCTTGCCCCGTCCCTGATTGGTGAAATGGGTAATCATCAAGGACTCGCCAGCCAACATCCGCTTTCCGGCGCCGAATAGTTTACCCAACACACCCTGATCGGCGTCTGTACCGTCTCCCATTTTTGCCTCGAATGCAATACCTTCTTCCATGTAGTTCATGGCTCCGGCTTCAGCGATCACTGTTTCACCAGGATCAAGCTCGATCTCCACGGCTTGCATGTCGTCACCAAGGATTAC
>JYMV01007929.1_pt1 | contig 15789 bp, 11 predicted proteins | sample 338911 | NCBI WGS metagenome assembly JYMV01 (sample SAMN03354496, study PRJNA234377) | hydrothermal vent metagenome | biome: Deep sea; feature: Hydrothermal plumes at the Eastern Lau Spreading Center, Western Pacific Ocean; material: Seawater | place: Tonga | collected 2009 | depth 2000 m m
ACTGTTCCTTGCTTTCCTTTAGAGCTTGTTCGATTTTTTCTAGATTTTTTTGAATATTTTCTTCTAGGGTTTTTAGCTGCTGTTCCTTGGAGGCTACTTCTTTTTCTCGGATTTTAAGTTCTTTGTTTTTTTTCTCGATCATTTCCATCATGCGGAACGTTTCCGGGTTGATGCTGGCATTTTGTTTAGGGAGTTTGATTTTTTTTGGAGTTTTTTCTTTACCCTCTTTTGGCGGGTCACCTTTTTCATCTGCGGTTTTTTGGGCGTCTTCTGCTTCCTTTTCTGGTTGCTCCTCTTCTTGGGCGAATACCAGGTTTTCCCTAACCGTATAAATATTGTTAAATATTTTCAAGTCGGGGAATACACCTAATAAGTAAAGAAATAGGGCGGAGAAAGTTATTAGTTTAAGCAATCGGTTCATGAGTTTAAAGACCAGTGGTTGGAGGCAACTTCATCCATTGCTTCAGTTTCCATTTTTGCCAACTTATTTTTATATTGTTTTAAGTCGCGTTCTTTGAGAATTTCCATGGTTCGCCTTTTTCGACTCGCTTCAACCAATTCCTCTCGCTTGGCTTCGGCCCGTGTATCTATTTCTGAAATTATTATTTGTTGACGGTTATTTTGATAGTGGTTTCCTTCAAAAAACATATTATATAGAAAATAAGTATCGATATTTAAGTCTTGAGTCATGCGTTGATTAACCTGTTTGATTTCATTTTCCCGGGCGCTCTTTAAAAAATCTTTTCTATTTTGTTGGGTTTGCTTATGCGCAAGAATATCGCCTAGCTGTTTTTGTAACAGGTTTTCTTTATTTTTATGTATTTGCAAAAGAGCTTCAAACCGGAACCTCATATCCTTAATTCTCCACGATTTCTTTTAATGTGTTTAGACTTTCTTCCATGGTAACTGTTTCCATAATTCCCTGTTTGAGGTACGCATTGATACGATCTATTTTGTCAATGGCGATATCCCATTTTGGATTACTTCCTTTGGCATAGGCTCCAATATTAATAAGATCTTTTGCCTCATTATAGGTGGCTAGAAAATCTTTCAGCTTCATGGACAAGTCATAATGTTCCTTTGATATGACATCGATCATAAGGCGACTTACACTGGCAAGAACATCAATAGCTGGATAGTGGTTGTGCGCGGCTAATTCTCGGTCCAACACGATATGTCCATCTAGCACAGCCCTAACAGCATCGGAAACAGGTTCGCTGATGTCATCACCTTCTACTAAAACAGTATAGAGCCCGGTGATCGTCCCATTCCCTTCACCGGTCCCAGCACGTTCTAGGAGTTTGGGAATGAATGCAAATGCCGAGGGGGGGTAACCTTTGGTGGTAGGTGGTTCTCCAACTGAAAGACCAATTTCTCTTTGTGCTAGTGCAAACCGAGTGATTGAATCCATCATTAGAAGGACATCTTTTCCTTGATCGCGAAAATACTCTGCAATTGTTGTGGCTATGAAAGCTCCTCGGAGGCGAACGAGGGGAGGTTGATCCGATGCAGCAGCAATTACTATTGATCGTTTCAATCCTTCAGGGCCGAGGTTTTCATCGATAAACTCCTTGACTTCCCTTCCTCGTTCTCCGATCAGAGCGATTACATTGACCTCAGCTTCTGTATTGCGAGCGATCATTCCCAGTAATACCGATTTACCCACGCCTGTACCAGCCATAATGCCGATTCGTTGTCCTTTGGCGCAGGTGAGTAGGCCATTTATAGATCTCACGCCTACATCGAGTGAATGCCTAGTCCGCTCTCGGGAAAGAGGGTTTAAGGGCGTTCCCATGAGGGGGTACTCTGTTCCTAAAGGTATTGGCCCTTTCCCATCAATAGGTTTACCATTTCCGTCTAAAACACGTCCGATCATTTCCGAGCTTACACCAAAAGACGGTTGTTCTTCGGTTACTTCTATGGTGCAACCTGGTTCGATTCCATAAATATCTCCGAGTGGCATGAGCAATGTTTGGTTATCGCGGAACCCAACCACTTGAGCTTCAATTGGTGGTCTGGTTCTCGATTGAATAGTGCAAATGCAGCCGATCGCAACACCAGGACCATTCGATTCAATCATCAGTCCAATAATTCGACTAATCTTACCGGTTCTTTTTACAAAAGAATTGGTTTCTACAAAGGAGCTATATTTTTTAATGTCTATAGTTTCTTGCATGATCTAGACTCATTTAAGAAGTGAAAAAGTTTAATCTTCTTTTTCAGGGGTATCTTTTGGTGATTTTTCCGAAGCGGGGGTTTCGCTACCAGTAGATTCTTCGTTCGCCTTGGTTTCAGTTTCTGAAGCGGGGGTTTCGCTACCAGTAGATTCGTCGCTCGCCTTGGTTTCAGTTTCCGAAGCAGGGGTTTCGCTACCAGTAGATTCGTCGCTCGCCTTGGTTTCAGCTTCCGAAGCAGGGGTTTCGCTACCAGTAGATTCTTCGTTCGCCTTGGTTTCAGTTTCCGAAGCAGGGGTTTCGCTACCAGTAGATTCGTCGCCCGCCTTAGTTTCAGTTTCCGAAGCAGGGGTTTCGCTACCAGTAGATTCGTCGCTCGCTTTGGTTTCAGTTTCCAAACTTTTCTCAGACAGAGGCTTAGAACTAGAACTGACAACAGGTACTGCTGGGGTAAGTTTTAAAATTTTATCAATTTGGCCTTCCAGTTGATCGATCCTCGCATCAATCGTTCCAAAGTTTGTATCAATCATGCACCCGCCTTTTTCAATCCCAGAATGCTCTTCGAAGGTAATGTTTTTGATCTCGCTAAATAGATTCTTCAGTTCAGGATAAAATGCCTCTGCGTGTGCTTTATCTGATGGATGAATGCGGATAACCATATTTTCTTTGTCTATCACAGAATTTATAGCCAGAAGAATCATTTGTTTAACACTGTCCTCGTTAGTGTTGATTTCATGCTGGAGGATTTTTTTTGTCAATCCGGTGACCATCTCAATCATTTCTTTTTCAACTTTTGGATACATCATCGTCCGGAACTCGCTTAACTCTTGGACCAGAGAATTTATTGTTTGCAAAAGGGGGATAAATTCTCCCTTTGCAGAATTTTCTCCTTCCTTGTATGCCGTCTGAAATCCCTCTTCGTACCCAGTTTTGTGCCCTTCTTTGTAGGCATTTTCCTTGATTTCAATAGCTAACGATTTTGCTTTGGCAACAGCGTCAGCCACTAATTCCTTGACCCCTTGCTTAGCCTTTTTTACGTTGTCTGTATCAAAATTTCTTGCAGTTTCTGAGTCGAAAGAAAAACTGCGATCTTGGTTTAATGCGGCGCCCAAGAATTCGCTCAACTCAAAGAGGCGAGTTTTATCTTTGTTTTCTTCCTCAGAATTATCTAAATCGACAAATGTGGAAGAAGGTTTAAATTGATTAGACAAGTTCCTCACCTGCACCTCCAACTTCAATTTTTCCGTCAGTTTCTAGTTTTTTACATACCTCAATAATTACTTTCTGGGCTTTTTCGACATCAGCCAACTTGGTGGGAGGGAGATTTTCCAAGTCATCTTTTAGCATATCAGAAGCACGCTCCGACATATTGAAGAAAAGTTTTTCTCTGAGTTCTTCGCTTGCCGTTTTAAGAGCTAGTGGTAGGCCTGCTTGATCGATTTCTTTCAAAATCAGCTGAATGCCTGGATCATCAATCTTATTGATATCTTCAAAGACAAACCGGAGGTCAGAGATTTGCTGTGCCAACTCAGGGTTGGACTCTTCCAGTTCTGCCATAATTCCTGCTTCGACATCTTTCTCCATGGTCCCGATAATCTGGGCTGCTAATTCTACTCCACCAAGCCTGTTTCCGGCTGAGGCTCCTGTTTGCCTTAGTTCTCCTTGTAGTGCGACATCGAGTTCTCGAAGCACGTTAGGTGAAACACGCTCTAGCGTTGCTAACCGAAGCATGACTTCCGTTCGTTTGTCTTCGGGTAATTCTGCGACTACAGCGCCAACGATTCCTTCGTCGAGATGAGCTAAAATAATTGCAGCCGTTTGAGGATGTTCGGTAACTAAAAATGCGGCGATCGTTTTTGGTTCCAGCATGCGAAGTGTTTCTAACCCGCCGCTAAGATCCTCTCCAGGTGTCGATATATTATTAAGAATTTCCGTTGCCTTGGCGGGATCCATTGCTTTCATTAATGCTGCCTTAAGAAAATCTGCTCCGGCGATACCAATGCCACCAATTCCTGTTCTTGTGGCCATGTAGAATTCTTTAGTGACCAGATCCATGGTTTCCTGGTCGACGTCGCCTAAGGCAGACATGTAGTTACCAATGGCTTGAATTTCACGTTCTTCCATATTAGCCATTACGTTGCCAGCATTATCTTCACCGATTGACATCAGTAAAATAGCCGCTTTTTCTGGTCCTGTAAGCTTAATTGGTGGTTTTGATGCTGGTGCTGCCATGCCATCTCCTCTGGATGGGAATTTTATTAAAATTTAACCTTAGACGGTAGCTTTTTCACGCAGCCATTTTCTCACAACTCCGGCGGTATACTTAGGATCTTTTTCTATAAATTCGGTAACGGACTTTCTCATTTCAGCGGAATTCAATAATATTTCTTCAAGACGTTTCATTTCTTCTTCTTCTGCTACTTGAGCTTCACTCTTGCCTTCTGTCGCCACTTCTTCTTCGGGTGCTTCTTCATCTGGCTTGACGCTAGTGGTTATCAAATTGATCACAGGCTTTATCGCTTTCGTGAAAAACAGTATAACAAATGCGATGCCTAGGATATATTTACCAACTTGGAAAGCCAGCGCAATCTGCTCTTGCTTCTCCAGTTCGTCCGCTCGTTTAAGCTCGAGGGTGCGGTCGAATTGAACATTTTCCACTTTGATTTGATCCCCGCGCTCTTGATTGTATCCAACGGCGGACTGTACTAGTTGTAGGTACTTATCCATTTCTTCCTGAGGTCTTGCCTTATATTCTGCATCTTCCGTCATGGTTCCGTCAATCAGCACTGCCACAGAGAGTTTCTTGATGGTACCGGTTGGTTTTGAAACTACGCGGGTAATTTTATTGATTTCGAAATTCTGAACTTGGTTGTTTTTGTCCCTTTTGGAGGGTTGGCCGGAAGTTCCAGTTCCACCCTCATTCTGGCCAGCAGGCAGCTGCGCTTGGACGCCTATCACCCCTCCAGTAGGAGTGGCACCGACGACTGATTCCGAGGCGGTTTGTGAGCTACGTACAACGGCTGAATCTGGGTCATAAATTTCTTCTGTCTGGTCATTTTTTTCGAAATCCAAATCTGCGGTTACTCGGGCAATAATCATTCCCTCTCCTAGGGCATCTTCAAGCATGGCTAAGATATTTTTTTCAAGCTCTTGTTCGACTCTGCGTTGATGCTGATAGTTGGAAGATGAGCGAGCAGCGCCAGCGCTCGTCTCTTGAGATCCACTAAGTAAGTTCCCCTTCACATCGATAACAGCTACATTGTCTGCCGTGATTCCTTCAACACTAGCAGAAATTAAGTGGACAATTCCTTGGACTTGTTTCTCGTTCAGAGATTTTCCAGCCTTGGTTTTTATAGTAACAGATGCTTTTCCTTTGGGTTTTTCTCTTAGAAATAAAGTTTGTTTTGGAATAACTAAATGTACGCGCGCACGATCAATCGCCTCCAATGTTGAAATGGTTCGGGAGAGTTCTCCTTGAAGCGCACGTTGAAAATTTAATTTCTGAATAAAATCAGTCATTCCCAATGACGTTTTGTCAAATATTTCGAGTCCAACCTCACTTCCCTCCGGGAGGCCTTCGCTAGCCATTTTTAAGCGAATTTCATGGACTTGGTTTGCTGGTACACGAATAGTTTTTCCCTGGTTGGATAACTCGTAAGGAATTTTTTGAGTTCTTAAATTATCAACAATAGCTGACGCGTCCTTCTCGCTTAGGTTTGCGTATAGTAGTTGAAGGTCAGGTGTTTTAATCCAAAATGACATAGCAAGAACAGAGCCGATGGTTACTGTTGCGAGAACGAGAGAGGCTACTTTTTGTCCCTGAGACAGGTCTCCAAAACGTTCGCTTAGCTGGCTAAAAAATGTCAGGATTGGATTCATGGTATTTTTTTGTTAGAGATTTTTAAATTATTTTATCTTCCAAGGTCGATAGCTCGTTGAGCCATTGATTTAGCAGCATTCATGGCGGTAACATTTGCTTCGAATCCTCTTGTACTTGTAATGAGGTTTACCATTTCCGTCATTAGGTCTACGTTAGGCATAGCGACATAACCTGTTTCGTTGGCATCGGGGTGATTTGGGTTAAATACTAACCGTGGTTCACTTTGGTCTTCGATGATTTCTGTAATCATTGATTGTAAAACGTTTTCTCCTAGTTCAGATTTTAATATTTCATTGAAATCGTCTTCAAGTGGTAACGCGGTGACAACGAGTTCTTTGCGCCGGTAGGGACCTCCTTCTGGTGTACGTGTGGTTTCGATGTTGGCAAGGTTACTAGAAACCGTTTCCATAAGTTTGCGCTGAACGTTCAATCCGGATGAACTGATTTTCATTGATGTTAAAAAATCCATTGCCTTTTGCCTTCCAAACAGATGATTAATTTGTGCTTCTAGATAGAAGCGTTACACTATGTATACGTTCTACTTGAGCAATAACCATACCAAAGCGAGGAGGGGCGGTATTTTTATTTCTTTGTTTGTCCGATAAGTTATCCCTTATATTTAAATGACTTATGAGAGTTTAGTGGCGGGGCTATTTCCTCGGGGTGAAATTAAATCACGGTTAGGCCCGGAATCATGTCATTTCTTTGACAAATTAAGAAAAATGTAACTTTGTCAGCTTTCTGCGTAGTTCTTGTAAGAGGCTAGTTTGTTGCGAAGAGTGCGGACGCTGATGCCTAAGTTTTCGGCAGCTTTTGTTTTGTTCCCATTGACTTCTTCCAGAGTTTGGGTAATGAGCTCTTTTTCCATGTCGTATATCGTGCCTTTAAATTTGCCGAGAGGACGGGTTCCCTTGGTTTGTATTTCTTCTTCATCAAAGAATAGGTGAGAGGGAAGTAATGTGTTTTCTTGGCACATGAGAGTTGCTCGTTCGATTATATTTTCAAGCTCTCGCACGTTACCGGGCCAACTGTATTTTTTAAGTAATTCGATAGTTTCGTCAGCTATGTGAGAGATTTTTTTATTCAGATCTTTGGAGTGTTTTTCGATAAAATGCTCGGCTAGCGTCAGGATATCATCAATCCTATCTCTGAGAGGAATCAGTTTCAGAGGAATCACATTCAACCGGTAATATAAATCTTCTCGAAACTGATTTTCTCGGATACGTTCTTTGATGTCCCGGTTTGTTGTGGCGACAACACGGACATCAACAGGAATGGATGCGCGCCCCCCAACCTTGTCTATTTCATGTTCCTGTAAAACGCGTAATAGTTTGGCTTGAAGAGATAGACTCATTTCAGTTACCTCATCAAGTAACAAAGTCCCCTTATTAGCTAATTCAAATTTCCCATCTTTGCGTTCTATGGCTCCAGTAAAAGCTCCTTTTTCGTGTCCAAATAATTCGGTTTCAAGAAGACCTTCGGGAAGAGCAGCGCAATTAACTGCCATAAATGGTTTTTGTGCACGGGGACTCATCTGGTGAATATAGCGAGCAAACATTTCTTTGCCAGTTCCGGTATCGCCCATGATAAGAACGGTTGACTTGCTGTATGAGATGTTTTCAACAAACTTAATAAGTTCCAACATCTGCTTGTTTTGAGTTATTATTCGCCGTTCTCGATCAGGAGTTTTGCTTATTTCGGGTGCACGACGAACGAATTCATTTTTTGTGGAACTCTTGTCCAGAAAAGCTCTATTTACGGTAGCTATAAGAATTTCTGCAGAAAATGGTTTGAGTAGATAATCAAAGGCCCCCGCCTTCATGGTTTCGACTGCATTGTCAATATCTCCATAAGCTGTCATCATAATGGCTACTGCTTGCGGTGACTTTTTTTTAAGCGCTTTTAATAACTCGACGCCGTTCATCTTGGGCATTTTTACGTCGGTTAATACGAGATCGAAAGCACCTTCACTCAATCTTTCCAAGGCTTGTTCCCCATTTTCGGCTAAGGTAATGTGGTGACCTTCCCTTTTAAGCGTGGTTTCAAGGGCTATTCGCATCTCAATTTCATCATCGACGACCAAAATATTTTTATGAGAATTATTTTTTGTCAAGTTCGTGGTCCCAACATGGAATTTTAAGAATGAACCGGGCGCCTTTGCCCACCTCATTTTCTACATCAATGGTTCCTTGGTGGGCTTTTATGATGTTGTGAGAAATTGACAGGCCGAGTCCGGTTCCATGATCCTTGGTTGTAAAAAAAGGATTGAAAACATTAGCCAGGTTTTCTTCCAAAATACCTTCACCTTGGTCAGCAACAGTTATCTTTATAAATTGGCGACAATAGTCAGACTGTTCAGATGATTGTTCAAACTGGGAACTTTTTTGTGTTGTGATTTTCAGGTCACCGCCTTCAGGCATAGCCTGGATAGCATTGCGGATTAGATTGATGAAAACTTGCTTAAGAAGATGAGAGTCGCCATTGGCAATAGCATCCTTGCTTAAGTTGAAAACAGGGTTAATTTCTTGCGGAATCAATATGGCAGAAGAATCTTCAAATAGCTCTTTAAGCAGTTCGTTAAGGTCGCATAGTTGTCGTGATGGTTGCGGTGACTTTGCAAATAGAAGTAGGCTCGAAATAATTCTATCCATATTTTTTACGCTGGCCGATATATGTTCAACAATTTGTTTTTTGTCTGGGTCTTCACTAAGATCTTTTTTGAGTAGCGATGAAAATAATTCAATGCTTCCCAAGGGGTTCCTTATTTCGTGTGCTATGCCAGCGGCCATTTCTCCAGTTGCTCTAAGGCGACGGTTGCGCTGGGCTTCTTCTTCTAGACGACGCAATTCTGTTATGTCCTCTATATTGAGAACTGTTCCGAGCTGTTTGTTTTTCTTGTCTAGAACAGGAGACGTTGAGATGCGTGTGTAAATTTTCCCATGATGAGGGGTTTCGATTTCTCGTTCAATGACAGGAGACTTTTGTTTTTCTTTGGTTGCCCGCCCAACTATTTTTTCAAAAAAATCTGTTGAGAATACTTCACTTAGTTGTTTGTTGAGACAGGCTTCTGGGTCCAGACCTGTAATTTCGCCTGCAGTTTTGTTGAATGTATGAATGGCATTATTTTTATCAACTACGATCACACCCGTGGGAAGACTTTCCATAATATTGTGTAAGTAGTTTTTGTTTGTTTCTAAAGCCTCATTAAGGACATCATAAGAATTTTGTAATTGTTCGGTCGCTTCATTGAAGGATTGAAATGCTTGGTTAAGAATCGCAATTTCCTGAGGGCTGTTTTTTTCTGGATGAGGGTTTTTCATAGGTAGGTTCATAAGTATAGAGGAGCAATAGACGCTTTCATTATAGAAGATTGTAAAAGTTCTTTAAAGGGCGTTCGTGTTTTCTTTTTCCCACTCCATCACCTTTAGCTGCGACTGAGCTGCTTTTCTTATTAAATCATTTTCCGGTCGAGATTTGATCAATTGGTTCAGCTGGGCAGTGGCTTTTGGGTTGTTTTTGATTTTTTTGAGAGCATCGGCTGATATGAATTCCGACCAGCTTCTGTGTGGGTGGTCGGGGAATAATTTAATAGCTGCGTCAAATGCATCTATACTTTCGGCATATTTCCCTTCCTGGTAAAGTGAGTTCGCGAGTTTGTAATGCGCTTCTCTTAAATAATCTGGGGTTATTTTTTGAGTGCGATCAAAGGTGTCGATAGTCTTTTCGTAAGCGGCAATCGCTTGTGCATTTTGGTTACGACCCGCTTCCAAGGTAGCCATAAGGTAATGAATCTCTGAGGGAAATTTTGGGAATTTTTCCAGGATATTTTGATAGACTTTTAGGGCGTCATCATGTTGTTTGCGCCCATTCAATGATTTGGCTAATAGTTTCATGGCGTCACGGACTTTTTCACTGCGTGGAAAGTTTTTTAGAAAACTGCGTGCGACGAATTCGGCTTCGCTGTAATTTCCCCTTTCATAATGGATCTGTCCTAGATTAAGAAAAATCCTGTCATTATGAATTTTTCGAGCGTCTAACTGTTTTACTTTTTCATACATCCGGACAGCCTCGGGTAGCATACCCAGAGACTGGTAAGCCTCCCCTACTTGTAAGAGAGTTTTTAAGCTTTTGACTTTCCCTATGGAGAGACTGGCGTAGTCGGTGTAGGAATAAAGAATTGGTAAAACGCCACCTTGTTTTGCATAGCCATCTACTAGAAATACTAAAGATTGACGTATGTACTTTGCCGCGTCACGATAAAATTTAGACTCCTCACCCAAGGGCAATAGTTTTTTGAATTCCTGAATCGCTTCAAGGTAATTTTGTTCTTTTAACAAAGCTATTCCCTTACTCATGGTAACTTCGCTGAGAATATCGACATCCTTGGCTGATTCCAAGATTTCGTCATATGCTTTAAGTGGTTGGAAGTAAGCGTTGACGTCGAAAACCGCATCGTTTACTGGTAGCCTGGGATAACGAACACCAATATCTGCCATGCGAATTTTCCCGTATTGAGACTCTCGATTTTCGGGATCGAGTTTGGCCGACTGATCGTAGACTGAAAGTGCTTCCATTTCCCTGCCTTGAATAAGGTAAAGGTCTCCAATACGATTGAGAGCTCTATGTGCTTCTTTATTGGCAGGATCCATGTTAACCATGTTGAAATAAAACTTTCTAGCCTTTTGGTAGTCTCTTTTTTTGAAGTAAATTTCTCCCATATTGCTATAGATTATCGGTGTCTTGTTTACTACTGATGGCCACCTGCGTACAGCCTCATTATAGACATCTAACGCACGGATAAAATCTTTCTGATCGAAATATTCGTTAGCGATTTTAATAATCGCCAACTGAGCCTCATTAGACTTGGGCGATTTTTTTAGGATCTTTTGAAATGCTTGGTAAGCATCTTCATATCGCTTCTCTTTTAAAAGCATATTGGCTAGGCTGGTTTTGCGTGCAGTGTTATAAAGACTTTTTTGATTTCGATTGATTCCTTCGTTATACAGAACCCTAGCTTCAAGTGTGTAGCCTATTTCCTCAAAGATATTGCCTATTTTATACAGCGAATGATCGGAAAATCGAGACTTTGGAAATTTTCTTGTAGCGTGCTGATAGGCAGCTAAAGCCTTTTCATAGTTGGGATGTTTTTGTCTCCATGTAATGCGAAATTCGGCTTCGGCAAGCAAATAAAGTATATTTGGTAAAAGAGGACTGTTTGGATAGTCCTTAGCAAACTTCCTGAATAATTTAAGCGCTCCAGGTTTGGTTTGCTCTATTTCTTCTGTCTCGCCAGTTTCTGGATCAGGTTCGCTTTCAACTTTAATCGTATAATCTTCAAGCTTCTTCTGTTGATAGAGTTTTAAAGCATTTTGGTATTCTTCCCAACCGGTCTCTTTTTTTTCTTCTTCGTCCTTAAGAATAACTTCTTTTACTTGTTCTGAAGATAGCCCCTTCATCTTTACTGGTTTAATTTTTACAATAGGCTCTTCTTTCTTTTTTTGTCCTTTCTTTTTACCAATATTGGTTTTGAGAAATGGTTCAGTAGTTCCCTTTAGGTCGAGTACTATCTGGGAAGCGGCCTTTTCCTTGTGGTGAAAAAAACGAGTGTTTGAATTTTTTAAATGGAGAGTTAAAGTGATTTGGTCTTCATTGGACTGAACGTCAATAGCAGCAAGGTTTTTATCGCGGTATTTTCTTGATTGTACTTTTGGTGTTATTGATGTGTTATTAAAAATAAGTGCGATTTTTTTTTCTACAAAATTGGCATTTACCTGGTATTCGACAGGTCCTGAAAAATCCAAAAGAAGCCGCGTGTATTTTGGATGAGGGCCAATCCTGATCCGCTTAATTTTTTTTGCTGGAGCAATTCCTTTTACTTTCTGTTCAGCTTCTGATTCCACTTTGGATACAGCTTGCAGTTCTTGTCCTTGGACTTGTTTTCCCATACCGGTGGTGAAAACTAAGACAGCAAGAAGTAGAAAGGCAGCCAACCTATTTTTTTTAACAGGATTCATGGTATCTTACGTAAAAGTATGAGCTGGTTATTCTTATTTGTATAATAAAGCAATTTCTATACCAGTTGCTAAATACTTCCTTAAGGAGAACTGCAGGGATTGTAGTCTAGGCCATAAAAAGCCTAGAGTTAGAGGAGTTTTTATGATTAAGAAAACCACAAGTCTTGAGTAAGGGAATAGCTTTCGTCATGTTTTTGACAATTTAAATAGTTTTTTTGAATATATCTTGATTCCTTTTTTCTCGACTCTAAAACAGGACTCTATCAATGAGCAAAAATAAATGGGATCAACCTCGTTATCAGGAGCTTATTGACCTTCATAAAGCCATAAGTTTATTGAGTTTGGAGCAGATTTCCTCTGTACTTGTTGACCGCCTTCCTTCGGTTTTCTCGATAGACTATTTCACATTATTCCTTTACGACCAAGATAAACGAAAATTGAATTTGATGTGCCACAATCACCCAGAGATAGAGAGTTCTTTTTCAATCTCCTTGTCGAGTTCCCCAATCATGGAAGCTGCCGTTTTACGTGGTCAATATATTCGAGAGCAGGATTTTTCTACTTCTTCTTATTACCGAGGAGCAGACAACCCACTTTTTAAAAAGGGTTATTTTGTATCAATTCCTTTAATGATCGAAAAAGAAGTAGTGGGAGTATTGAATATCAATGATGTTGACCAAGATTCGTTCAACGTTGGCGACCTAGGCTTTATTTTGAACCTATCCGAGCTTATTGCGATGTCGATCAGTAACGCAGTTTTATATGAGCAGACAAAAAAGTTGGCGGTGACCGATGGGTTGACAGGCATTTCAAATCGACCCAATATGGAGCAATCTTTACTAAGTGAGTTCGAGCGGAGTAAGCGTTATAACTCTCCTTTATCAGTAGTTCTTTTGGACGTGGACCACTTTAAGGATGTCAATGATAGTTATGGACATCAAAAAGGAGACGAAATTCTCGTGACCTTTGCTTCCGTATTGAAAAAATTTTGTCGTGCTAATGACACTGCGGCGCGATACGGAGGAGAAGAGTTTTTAATGATTCTTCCTCAGTCTAATGCGCAGGGTGCTTTTAAGATTGCCGAGCGCGTAAGAGAAGAAATAATGAAGATGAGTTTTGTTGGAAACGACTCAAAGTTTAGTGTGACCACTAGTTGTGGTGTCGCGGAACTAAATAGAGATTATATGAAAAATACTGATCAACTAATTAATGTGGCAGATAATGCGATGTATGAAGCAAAAAATAGCGGGAGAAATAAAACTATTATAGGGTCTGTTGAAAAAAAATAAAAATTAATTAGGTACTTAGTTTTTAAAATGCCTTATCTATTCTAGCTATTAGGTGAAGGATAGATTTAGTACAGCCTAGTAGGTCAGCCATAGAGAGACTCTCGCCTGGCTCATGCATCCGCGAATCTGGGTCATAGGGTCCAAGGCACAGAGGTTGGGTTCCGGGAATGGCATCGGTTAGTTTAGCAACAAAGGGTATAGAGCCTCCACATCCAAAAATACAAGCTTTTCGATCAAAACCCATTTTCAAAGCTTCCAAGGCAATTGGGAATACAGGATGGGTTATGGGTGTGATCCATGGAGCAGCTCCTCTGTCGAATTTTATTTTCATCTCATAATCTTTGTGTAGTTTTTCTTGTAAGTATGTTTTAAGTTCTATTTCAGCTTGTTTTTCCTGGTTTCCTGGCGCTATGCGTATTTCCACCATTGCCTTGGCGCCACGGTTCTCAAAGAGCTTTGCTGATTCGTCTTCCTCAACAAACAGGGAGTGAGTTTTAATTACTGACTTTTCAGAAGTTGTGTTGCAAATTTTTTGAATTTCAGGTGCGAGAGTCCCATCACTTTTTACTAAGTGGTCAATCATTCGGGCTAGTTGTAACTCAGCTACTGGGACAGGTCCACCATTCATTCCAGAATGCGGGTCTTTGGTTGAGGATGTCAAAATTAAATCGAATGAAATGTCTTCTGAATCCGTTTTAATTCTTCTTAGAGTTATTTTGAGGTTGAAAGGGTTAGTTTTTTTAAAAAACTCCAAAAGTTTCAATTGAAGAGCATCGGAGTCGGAGCATGAATTAAAACAAATTCGAGCTCCAGCGCGCCCAAAAATTATGCTGCCTGCAACGCGGTGTCCTGGTCGAACGTTGATAGTAGATTTTCTAAGTTGTGCCTCCAATATTGACGTCACCTCAGCTGGAACAGTAAGGTGAGTTTCTGGTAACAATCCTGCAGATTTTCTCAAGAAGTTGACAGTAGTAGGGACATATGAAAAACTAGTTTGTTCTTCTTTTGTAACGGGTATATCTGCTTTAGCAATTGCATCTATCGCTAAAGAATGATCTTCTCGGATCAATGTGGCTAATAATTTATACAGAGCGGTTTGGGCATCTAATTTAGCCGTTGCGCTCGCATCAACAGAGACCTCCAACTGGGTAATCCCCCGGAGAGAGGTTGTTAGGCCAGGATAGCCAGTGGCAGGGTTAATCACATCGGTGATGACCACACAATCGACATCATTGAAAAAGCTTTGATTCTGTGAGATTTGTTCTGCTAAAGAGTGCGACCCACACTCCTCTTCTGTTTCGTAAAGTATTTTTATGTTACAGGGTAATGCTTGGAGTTTGTTTTTGGAAAGGTTTTCTGGGTCGGATTCAATAGCTCTTAGGAGAGCATCGATCGCCATTCCTATTGAAATAACGCCACTCAGATCATCAGCCGCCCCTCTACCATAGGCTCTGGTCTTATCTTGGTTCCATGTTAGTTCGGTAGGCGCGATTCCTCCCCACTTTTCAAATTTATCATCATCCATGTAAGGCTGCTTATCCAGATGCGCATAAAAAAGAAGGGTAGGTTTGTTGGAGGAGACTACTAATTCGGTCAGTAAAATAGGAGTAGCGTTAAGACAACTTTCAGGAGGAGTATTAATTTTTATTTTTTTGAATCCGATTTGCCGAAGGTAGTTACTAGCGCAGGCTAAAATTTCCTTCATGTCAGAAGGAGTTTTTCGATCCCCTTCAAATTCATTGACGCTGAAGCTACGACTATCTATACGGACCATTTCTTTTAGCACGCGTAGGTGCTTTAGCACGAGATTTGAGTCCGGTCGAATTTCCTTTTTAGAAAAATTATCTAATATTTTTGGGTTCACCTGGTGGCACCTGATCAATAGTTAAAACGAAAACACTTGTTTCGTTTAGAACATTTTAAAAGTTGTCTTGTTAATATATTATGGTCTAAAGTGCAACGTGATTTAAGTAAATATTCACTGTATGCTGTAAATGGGGATTGTTAATATAAGATGAAAACCTGTTTTGGAATATTATAAATTAATTCGAGTATTGGTTAATGCTACCGATTTAATTTCTACTATAGGCAACGACGCAATTGAAAGCTTGTTAAGCGCCATCGAAAATAGTTGAATGGTTTAATGTTTTGTGAATCAGTACTAAATCATACACTACCTAATCCTATCTTTTTTACTGGTGTAGTCTTTTAAATCCAACTGAGGAAACTCTGTTGCGTCATTTGTTTGAATCATTTTTGAAGGTTTTATTTTGAAACTGTCGGTTGTTATCCCAGTTTATAACGAAAAAAAAACTTTGAGTGAGCTAATTTGTCGGGTGGAGGCAGTAAAGTTAGAGAAGGAAATCATAATCGTCGATGATGCTTCCACCGATGGCACTCGAGACTTGCTCAAAAAATATGAAGAGCAGGAG
>JYMV01047740.1_pt1 | contig 15789 bp, 14 predicted proteins | sample 338911 | NCBI WGS metagenome assembly JYMV01 (sample SAMN03354496, study PRJNA234377) | hydrothermal vent metagenome | biome: Deep sea; feature: Hydrothermal plumes at the Eastern Lau Spreading Center, Western Pacific Ocean; material: Seawater | place: Tonga | collected 2009 | depth 2000 m m
TGTATTCAATGTTATATGTTGGCTTATACCAAATAAAACGATCTTTGAAAAAAAAACCAATATGAAAACCTAAAAACTCCTCTCCGAGTTTGATTACACTAAAAATTATATGATTATTAATAGTTAATTTTTTAATCATTTTATTGAAAAATTCACACTCTTTATTATTAAGAAAACGACTTGGCCATGGGGTATTCTTCCATCGAGCGGCGTGCTGATTATAAAAATTTTTTAAATATGGTTCGATTGCTTCAAAATCTGTGTGGTGCTCTACAACATAGTCACCCATTGACATTATCCTTCTCTTATAATACCTCATTTTTTTATTATTTAACTTTTTCGAAACCGTCTTAAACGTTTCATTTTGAAAAACTAACGATGGACAGGTTGCACCATCAGCAATAATAGTTCTTTGACTTATCTTCTGTGCAATTGATAATAGTGGTGAGTTATGAGGTATTTTTTCCAACTCTAGTTTGAATAAATCTGGAAAATTATCAAACACATACTCAAAAATCAATTTAATTGATACTAGCTCATGTTCATTATGCAATATAAAATCTGCATAATCACCCCTTACTGCTGAAATTAATTGTATGATTTTCTTGTCATCTTGAATTTTTTGACATAAAGGAGCAAAAGCTACTACATCGCTGTCTTTCAGTCTAACTCTTAATAACACTAGTTCATGGTCAGTATATTCATAAACTAAGCGATTCCATTCATATGTCTGAAATATGGTTTTAACGGTAGATTTTTCTAGAACATCATTCCATTCATTTTGATCAATATCATCAAAGGAATAAACTCTCTCAATTGTGTAGTTTTCAATATTTTTCATTCTGTTAATGATTTATACAACTCCAATTCGGAACTAGCATTAGACTTCATATCATGCATAATCTCAACATCATTACGAGCTCTATTTAACAAATTAATAATATTGTTGTCATTCATGTCAAATAATCTAAGTATAGATTCTTTAATAGACTCCACATTATCATCACAAATAAGGCCATTTACACCATCGTTAATTAAATTTGTGTGAACTGGTATATTACTGCATATAACCGGCACTCCTACAGCCATAGCTTCTAATATAACCTTTGGCATACCGCTAGCGTAAAGTTGAGGAAGAATAATTACATCCGACTTACTAATCTCAGATGGAATCTCATCATTGGCCACAGTAGACATAAAAGAAACTTCTACATTTGACACATGTGCAATTTTCTCTAGGTTTGGTCGATACGGCCCATCACCAATAATAACTACCTCTATTTCTCTCTGGATATTATTTACAGCTTTGAGTACATTTTGAAAGTTCTTCATATGTACCAATCTTCCAATTAAAAGAATTCTTTTTTTATCTTTATTGTCTTTACTAAGAGTATTAAAACGGTACAAACTAGTATCAACTGAATTTGGAATGATTACAATTTTACTTTTGTCTATACAATATCTTTCTACAATATAATTTTTGTCTATCTCGCTAACCACAATAATAGCATCTGAGAACCTAAACGCCGCTCGTTCTACCAACTGATGCCACCATAAATTAAAACCAGAACGGCATTCATCTTTACGCATCATCTCTTCAGTGCGCACCCAGCCACAACGAACTACAAGCTTTTTGCCTGGCATTATTACTTTTGCCAGCCAACCAACCCATGCGCCTTGTGATTGATTAGTTTTCATTATGTCACATTGAATAAATTTCCTATAGTGGACAATTGGCGCAACAAAACTATAAAGCAAATCATGATTAAACCATTTTTTTGGCAGCACATTAAATCGACTATCAATACTTCCATTTATCACTCCATGACCATACGTCATAAGTGTCATACTTTCTAATCCACAATCAAACATTTTTTCGTAATAAGAAAGCTCCCTATCGATCAAGCCATGATTCTCCCATGCCTCTAGACTTCCACCATAAGTAAATAATAATAATAGATTTTTCATCTAAATAAATTCTTTGCCTTGTTTATACGGCGTCGAATTGGTTGTAGATTTGCCATAAATTGAGAGATTGAAATATTATTATGTACACCTATGCGTTTTAACTGATACATATTAGATTTAATAGGATTATTCTCACCTTCTATTGTAGTAACTGCTGTGTTTATACCGTTATCTTTCAAGAGAGATATTGAGCGCTGATCAAAGTCACTCTTTCTACCGTTAGGATAAGCAAAATGATGGCATTTGGAGCCAGTGAGGATATCCACATCATGTATTGATTGAGATATCTCCATATTTAATTGATGATCATCACATTGAGACATTATAGGATGGGTTAATGTATGAGCTCCAAATTCAACCAAACCAGAATTAAACATCTTCTTAATGTTAGCATCACTCAATGGTTTCATTATTTCTGGCACTTTTACTTTGCTTTCGTTCAGCCTTAAATCTTTAATAAACAAATTGATTATTTTTTGTTTTTCTATTTCAGATTTGCCTTTTAACCACCGTTTAATGGAGTTTGTTAATTGCGTGAGATCTTCAGTTAATTGTATTCCACTTATTGAATTTAAATATTTAATACATTTTGAACTATCTAGAAGATAGCCCTCCTTAATCAATAGTTCCACTCTATCAGTCCATAATGGTACGCCTTTATTAATAAAGTCAGTAGTTAGATAGATAGTCACTGGTATTTTATATTCTTCCAATAACGAAAACGCTAATTCATAATTAGACGCATACCCATCATCAAAAGTTATCACTATTGCGTTTGGTGGTGGTCTTGTATTATTAGCGTATGCATCATAAAATTGAGACAACGAAATAAGGCTGTAATTATTCTTTAATATTTTTATCTGATCCTTAAATTTTCCTATTTCGACATGCTTCCCATCATTAAAAGCATCATTCTTGTTGCAAAATCCATGGTACATAAGGATTTGTACTTCATTAGAAAAAAATAGGTTATTAAAAAAACTGACTAAAGAATTAACCACATTAATAGGCGTCTATCTTAATGATTCAACATACCAATCCATAGCCTCATCCAACCCTTTATCAATGCTGTGAGTTGGGCTATATCCTAGTAAGTGTTGCGCTTTTGAAATATCTGCTTGAGAATGCCTAACATCTCCCGCACGAAAATCACGATACTTGGGTGATTTTTCTACTAACTCAGGCAGATGCTCCTTCACTCTTTGTTGTATTAAATCAAATAATTCATTAAGATCTGTCCTGGCGTTTAGTGCAACATTGTAAACCTGATTAAGTGCTTCTTCATCAGTTGATGTAGCAGATAATAAGTTCATTTGAACGGTGTTATCAATATAACAAAAATCACGACTTGTCTTGCCGTCACCATTAATGTAAACATCTTCCTCGTTCATGATTGCTGCAACCCATTTTGGTATAACTGCAGCATATGCACCTTCTGGATCCTGCCTTTTTCCAAAAATATTAAAATATCTTAAACCTATCGTATGAAATCCATATGTTCGGGAAAATACATCTGCATATAATTCATTTACATATTTAGTGACTGCATATGGACTAAGTGGCTTGCCAATTTTATCCTCTTGTTTTGGCAATTCTGGATGGTCACCATAGGTAGAACTAGAAGCCGCGTATACAAAACGATCAACCTGAGCATCTCTCGCCGCAACCAACATATTTAAAAAACCATCTATATTATTCTCATTAGTTAATATTGGATCCTCTATTGATCTTGGAACTGAGCCTAGAGCAGCCTGATGCAATACATAATTAATACCGCTACAAGCTTTCTTACAATCATCTAGATTACATATATCTCCATTAATCAAGGTAAAGTTGTCGCTATCTGTACATTTGGCATCATTTAGAGCTTTATCTATATTATGCTGATATCCGGTAGAAAAATTATCCAAACCAACTACTTTTTGGTTTAATCTCAATAAAGTTTCTAATAGATTAGACCCAATAAAACCAGCCACTCCAGTGATAAGCCACGTGTACTGATTTTCTTTAAGATGGTCTTTTAGTTCGTCATATTTTGTCATTTACAATCTCCCATCAACTTGATCAGCATCAAGTATATATTTAATATCATATAGCACATGACTTTCCTTACCAAATGCTTTTATTTGTTCTAATGTTAATGCTTTGAATTCATCGTGTGCTACAGCTAACAGAATTGCATCATACTTGCCATCAACAGGATTATCTATTGGTGTTATGCCGTATTCTTGATTTGCCTCTTCTTTGTCTACCCATGGGTCGTATATATCTACATTACAATTAAAATTTTCAAATTCTTCAATCAAATCAACCACACGAGTATTACGTAAATCTGGGCAATTTTCTTTAAAGGTTAAACCCATAATTAGAACATTAGCATCTACAACATGAATACGTTTTTTTGTCATTAGTTTTGACACTTGATCAGCAACATAGGATCCCATATTGTCGTTAAGACGACGACCTGCAAGAATCATTTCAGGGTTGTAGCCCACCTCAATAGCCTTATGAGTCAAGTAGTATGGGTCTACACCTATACAATGTCCGCCCACTAGTCCTGGACGGAAAGGCAAAAAATTCCACTTAGTACCCGCCGCTTCAAGCACCGACTCTGTATCAATACCTAGCTTATTAAATATAAGTGCAAGCTCATTAATTAGTGCAATATTCACGTCACGCTGAGTATTTTCAATGACCTTCGCGGCCTCTGCAACTTTAATACTACTTGCCTTGTGCGTTCCCGCAACAATAATCTCTTGATACAGCTCATCCACCAAAGTTGCTATTTCTGGAGTTGAGCCTGCTGTTACTTTTTTAATTGTAGTAACTCTATGCTCTTTGTCTCCAGGATTGATACGCTCTGGAGAATAGCCGCAATAAAAGTCAACATTAAACTTTAAATCAGATTGTTGCTCTAATATAGGGACACAAACTTCCTCTGTAGCACCTGGATATACTGTTGATTCATAAATAACAATATCACCTTTTTTGAGTATTTTCCCTAACATGGCACTTGATTTTTCAAGTGGTGTTAGATCCGGTTGTTTATGCTTATCAATAGGAGTTGGGACTGTAACAATATAAATCTTACAATCTTTAATATCATCAATATTTGTTGTGTAACTCAATTGTGTTGCATCTTTAAGTTCTTGTGGAGTCGTCTCAAGCGTAGAATCATTGCCATCCTTTAATTCTTTAATTCGTTGTTGATTAATATCAAAACCAACAACATCTCTTATTTTTCCAAATTCGACAGCTAAAGGTAATCCCACGTAGCCAAGGCCAATTAATGCAATTTTTTTATTATTCATTGTTTTTATAATTCCTATATTTTATAAAATCCTCTATACCATTGTGCAAAATTTGCTACACCCTGCTCTACACTCGTTGAAGGTTTGTAGCCAAACTCTTCAACCAGATCGTCTACATCGGCATAGGTATCTGGCACATCACCAGGTTGAAGTGGTAGTAGTTCTTTCTCTGCTTTAACACCAAGTGAAGTCTCTAATGCCTCAATATAGTCCATAAGTTCTACTGGATTGTTGTTGCCAATATTATACACTCTCCAAGGAGCACTTGACGTTGCTGGATCTGGATTATTGCTATCCCAGTCAGGGTTTGATAGTGCTGGCTGATCTAGAACCCTTACAATTCCCTCTACAATATCATCAATGTAGGTAAAGTCTCGTCGATGCTTCCCATAGTTAAATACTGTTATTGGCTCACCGGAAATCATAGAACGAGTGAATTTTTGTAATGCCATATCTGGTCTATCATATGGACCATATACAGTAAAGAATCTTAGGCCTGTTGTTGGCAAGCCATACAGATGACTATATGTATGTGCCATAAGCTCATTAGCCTTCTTTGTGGCTGCATAAAGACTTACTGGATGATTAACACAATCATGAGTAGAGAATGGCTGTTTAGTATTTAATCCGTAAGTAGAACTACTAGATGCATAAACTAAATGTCTGACTTCGTTATGTCTGCAACCTTCTAAAATATGAGCAAAACCTACTAAATTGGTATCAACATAAGCCAGTGGGTTTTCAATAGAATAACGTACACCTGCTTGCGCTGCTAAATTAACTACACCTTCAAACTGATGATCTTTAAATAGCTTAGCCATGCCTTTACGGTCCTCAATATTCATACGGATATGAGTATAGTTAGGATGCTCTTCATGACGAGCAAGACGCGCTTCCTTGAGTGCTGGGTCATAATAATCATTATGATTATCAATACCAATGACTTCGTCACCTCGCTTGAGTAACTTAATTGATAACGCTGAGCCAATAAATCCAGCTGCGCCTGTTACTAATACTTTCATTTAAATTCTCTGTTGTTAATCACTATTAAATAAATCACGAGTATAAACTTTATCTTTAACATCTTTCAAATCATCTGTCATCCGATTAGCAACAATTACATCAGATATTTTTTTAAATTCATCTAGATTTTTAATGACTCTTGAACGAAAGAATTCATCCTCATTAAGTACTGGCTCATACACCACCACCGTGATGCCTTTGGCTTTAATACGTTTCATAATGCCTTGAATAGATGATGCTCTAAAGTTATCAGAGTCCGTTTTCATAATAAGACGATAAACGCCTACTACTTTAGGATTTTTGCTAATAACAGAATCTGCAATAAAGTCTTTACGCGTGGAATTAGCATCAACAATAGCACTAATTAAACTATTAGGCACGAATTGGTAGTTAGCCCTTAACTGCTTTGTGTCCTTAGGCAAACAATAACCACCATAGCCAAATGATGGATTATTGTAATGAGAGCCGATTCGAGAGTCTAGGCAAACACCATCAATAATTTGTTTTGAGTTTAATCCGTGAGATTCGGCATAGGAATCCAATTCATTAAAGTATGAAACACGCATTGCCAAATAAGTATTGGAAAAGAGCTTAACCGCTTCTGCTTCAGATGAATTCGTAAAGAGTACATCAATATCTTCTTTAATCGCCCCCTCTACCAATAAATCGGCAAACTGCTTGGCACGATCAGATTGCTCGCCAACAATAATACGAGATGGGTATAAATTATCCCGAAGAGCACTACCTTCTCGTAAAAACTCTGGTGAAAAAATAATATTATTGCAATTAAACTTTTCCTTAACACTATCCGTATAACCAACTGGTACTGTTGATTTAATCACCATTACAGCAGTTGGATTTATATTAATTACATCTTGAATAACCTTTTCTATTGACTTAGTATTAAAGTAGTTTGTTTCAACGTCATAATCAGTTGGTGTAGCAATAATAACAAAGTCGGCATTTTTATAAGCCAGTTTTTTATCTAATGTTGCCCTAAAGTTAATATCTTTATTAGATAGGAAGTCTTCAATCTCAATATCGACAATGGGTGAGATTTTATTATTAAGTTTATCAATCTTCTCAGGAATAATATCAAATGCTATCACCTTATGGTTTTGGGACAGTAGCATGGCGTTAGAAAGGCCAACGTAGCCGATGCCAACTATAGTGATATTCATAATATTTACATTGTTTAGATGAGTTAATGATAGCATTTTAAACTTTAAATAGGCTTTAAATACTACTTAAATTATATATATAATTGACAGCTTTAATGTATTGGAAATTCTAAAATGAAAGGCATTATTCTTGCAGGTGGCTCTGGTACGCGCCTTTATCCTCTGACCAAAGGTGTATCAAAGCAGCTAATGCCTATCTACGATAAGCCAATGATTTACTATCCGTTGTCTGTTCTAATGTTGTCTGGCATCAAAGAAGTTCTTATTATATCTACTCCCGAAGATCTACCAAGATTTGAGCAATTGTTAGGTGACGGTACTGATTTAGGTATGAAGTTTGAATATATTGTTCAGCCCTCTCCCGATGGATTAGCCCAGGCATTTATCCTTGGTAAAGACTTCATAGGTGACGATGATGCTTGTTTGATCTTGGGTGATAATATCTATTATGGACATGGAATGACTGATATGCTGACTGATGCAGTTTTAAATGCATCAGGTAAAAATATGGCAACAGTATTTGGTTATCACGTAAATGATCCTGAGCGTTATGGTGTAGTTGATTTTGATGATACGGGTAAGGCGCTTAGCATTGAAGAAAAACCAACAAAGCCTAAAAGTAACTACGCTGTTACAGGTTTGTATTTTTATCCTAATGACGTGGTAAAAAAAGCAGCTGAAGTTATCCCTTCTGATAGAGGTGAGCTAGAAATAACTACAGTGAACCAAATGTATCTTGATGACCAGCGCTTAACTGTAAAGTTAATGGGTAGAGGTTATGCTTGGCTTGATACAGGGACTCATGAAAGCTTACTAGAAGCTTCAACCTTTATTGAAACCATTGAAAGAAGACAAGGGTTGAAGGTAGCGTGTATTGAAGAGATTGCCTTTGAACAAGGATATATTAATAAAAAACACCTTATAAAGTTAGCTCAGCCGCTCAAAAAAAACCAATACGGACAATACTTGTTAAGACGAGCTGAGGAGGGGGTGTTGTGAAATTCACATCTCAATCTATTGCAGATGTAATATTAATAGAGCCAACTATCCATGGTGATAACCGTGGTTATTTTATTGAAACCTTTAGACAAGATTTATTTGAAGAAGCTATAGGTTATAAAATTAATTTTATTCAAGACAATGAATCCAAATCAACCAAGGGTGTATTACGTGGCCTACATTACCAGCTACCGCCTTATACTCAAAGTAAACTGGTTAGAGTTATCAAAGGCAGTGTGCTGGATGTAGCTGTTGATATTAGAAAAAACAGTCCAACTTTCGGTCAGCATGTAGCTGTAGAATTAACGGAAGATAATAAACATCAATTATTTGTGCCGCACGGCTTTGCACATGGATTCGTAGTACTTAGTGATAGCGCGATATTTACCTATAAAGTGGATAACTATTATGCACCAAATCATGATCGCGGTATTGCCTTTGATGATGAGCGGTTAACTATTGACTGGAGACTACCTTTTGAGCAATTGCAATTATCAGATAAGGATAAAAACCAACCAAATTTATCAGAAGCAATCGATCTATTTGAGTAATCCATTATGAGAATTCTAATTACTGGAAGAAATGGTCAACTAGGAAAATCTATTAGTAAAGCTGTTACTAGCAGTCAATCAACCGATGAATTTTTTTTTATTGGTAGAGACGAAATAGACTTGAGTAATGCAACCAGTATTGCTCATTATTTTGATAATAATAGTTTTGATATTATTATTAATTGTGCAGCATATACGGCTGTAGATAAAGCAGAATCAGAAGTAGAACTAGCCGATAGAATTAACCACTTAGCAGTTAAACAATTAGCACAGATTGCTAACAAGCAACAAGCTAAACTAGTTCATGTCTCAACTGATTATGTATTTGATGGAGAAAGTAATGTTCCCTATTTAGAGAGTGACACAACTAATCCTATTAACGTTTATGGCAAAACAAAATTAGCAGGTGAACACGCAGTACTTGCGTCAATGCCATATGGTGCAATTATTATCAGGACCAGCTGGGTTTATTCAGAATATGGTCATAATTTTGTTGATACCATGTTAAGGCTCGGCAAAGAGCGGGATGAGTTAAATGTTGTTGGTGATCAAATAGGTAGCCCTACTTATGCCGGTGATTTGGCAGCGGTTATATTACACATCATCCAAACTGAAGTTTTCCTAAATTCTAGTCAAGAAACACAAATTTATCATTACTCTAATAAAGGAGTTTGTAGTTGGTTTGACTTTGCAAAAGAAATTTTTGCATTTGCAGGCATTCGATGCGCTGTTAGTCCAATAACTACAGAACAATATCCAACACCTGCCCAAAGACCAACAAATACCTTAATGAATAAAGATAAAATAGCTCAAACATTTGGTATAAATCTTCGCTATTGGGAAGAGTCTCTGAAAACTTGTATTGAAATCTTAAAGGAAAAATAATGACTTCAAAGAAACTACTAATCACTGGGGGTGCGGGTTTTATTGGATCTGCTGTTATCAGACATATTATTGACAATACTAATCACAGTGTTATCAACGTTGACAAATTAACCTATGCTGGTAATTTAGAATCATTAATGACAGTTGAAGATCACGTTAATTATGTTTTCGAGCAAGTGGATATTTGCGATGGTGATGCAATTAAACGCGTATTTAACGAGCACCAACCCGACATTGTCATGCACCTAGCAGCTGAATCACATGTAGATAGATCGATTGATGGGCCTGGCGAGTTTATTCAAACTAATATTGTTGGTACGTACGTACTACTTGAACAAGCAAGGACTTATTGGACTAAACTTGAAGGCGATAAGAAAGATGATTTCCGTTTTCATCATGTCTCTACCGATGAAGTGTATGGCGACTTAGAAGGAACGGATGATTTATTTACTGAAGACACTGCTTATGCACCAAGCTCACCATACTCTGCTGCCAAAGCAAGCTCTGATCATTTAGTCAGAGCTTGGCAACGAACTTTCAATTTTCCAACACTAATCACCAACTGTTCTAATAATTATGGGCCCTATCAATTCCCTGAGAAATTGATTCCACTTATTATCCTAAATGCTCTAGAAGGTAAAGATTTGCCAATATATGGTAATGGTAAACAAATACGTGATTGGCTTTATGTTGATGACCATGCACGCGCACTACTACATGTTGCACTAACTGGTGAAATTAGTGAAACGTATAACATTGGCGGACATAACGAAATGCAAAACATTGAAGTGGTTAAAACAGTCTGTGGGATACTAGATGAGCTAGTGCCAAGTAAACTTGATGGTATTAAACAATATGAAGAGCTAATTACTTATGTGGGTGATAGAGCTGGGCATGATATAAGGTATGCTATTGATGCCACGAAGATCGATAAGGAGCTAGGCTGGACACCTGATGAAACCTTTAAGACTGGTATACGTAAAACTGTTCAGTGGTATCTTGATAATAAAGTTTGGTGTGATCATGTACAAGATGGTAGCTACCAAAGGGAGAGATTAGGCGAAATTAATGAGTAAAAGTAAGGTTAACATTATCTGCATGAAATGGGGAGAAAAATTCCCCTCTGAATATGTTAACCGCCTGTATGGCATGGTGAAACGTAACCTAACCAATGAATTTAGATTCGTATGTTTTACCGAGAATAGCAAAGGTATTCGCCCCGAGGTTGAAATACAACCCCTACCTGAATTAGATTTACCATCTGGATCTCCAGAACGAGGCTGGCGTAAACTCACTGTATTTGCAAAAAACTTTGGCGGACTATCTGGACCTACTTTATTTTTAGACTTAGATGTATTGATTGTAGGTAACTTGGATAAATTCTTTACTCATCCTGGTAATTTTCTCATTGCTCATGATAAGAAAAACTCAACAAAAATAGAGGGTAATTCATCGGTATTTCGATTTGAAATTGGTGCTCATACACAAATACTCGAATATTTTGAACAAAACTCTGAATTAGTAAAAAGTGAAGTTCGTCATGAACAAGCGTACTTGTCACGCGAAGTGCACAAACTAGGAAAGCTTGAATACTGGCCAGATAAATGGGTGCCGAGCTTTAAGTATCGATGTTGCCCTTCATGGATCAAATCATGGTTTGAAGCCCCGTCCATTCCAGAAGGTGCAAGGGTAATTTTGTTTCATGGTCTACCAAATCCACCCGAAGCAATTAAAGGGGTGAGTGGAAAATGGTATAGACATATTCAGCCCTCACCTTGGATCAAGGAATATTGGTTTGAATAAAAAAAATAACGATTGGAAAAGTAAAGAGTTGATAAAAAATGGGTCGTAAAGATAAAAGTCGATTTGAAAACTGGTTTTCTCTTAGTAGACACAAGAGGCGTGCAGGCGCAAAAGAATTGTCTGATCAAATTTCTATGGACTTTGCAAAGCAAAAAAATAAGTTAATAGAAAATGATGCAATTAAATACACCCATGGCAGTTCGAATAGTATCGAAGGGCACTTTAACGCTTTAAAAGATGAGTTTTCTGGGCAAAGTGAACTTTGCTACACTCATGCAAAAATCATTGTATTAATAAGGCGTGATTTCAAGGCAAAAAAACACTTTGTTATTCTCGAAAACCTCTGGAAAGAAGAAAAAAATTTTTTACTAAAAAATTTAAATACACGTTGGTTAATATCAGCAACTGACACGTTTGCAGATTATTCAAATGATGATGATGTTAAAGGCTTGTCTGTGGCATGCTCGTGTTTATTAAATACTGTAAAAATGCAAGAAAGTGAGCGATTTATTACAAATGCAGAAAACTGCAAAGACGATCAAGATAAAATTAAAAGATTGCAGAATGAGGAAAGGGTTCCATTATTTGATGGAACTTCTGCTTTTGCAGTAGGAACTGATGATACACTTAGAAACATGCGCTGGAGAATAGACAGAGCGGCAAAGATGAATATTGCTGGTGAAATACTTCTGGAAATATTCTTACGCATGCAAAAACATAACACTGTGTATAAACGCTTTAAAGATAAACATACACGAAATAAAACTGGATGGTGGTAAATTCCGGCTATCGTCGAGAATTCCAAAGCAATCAATTAGAAAAACTAGGGTTAGATTTTGAAATTATTGAGGCAGTTTGCGCTTCAGATTTCAAACCAAAATCACACCATTTTGAAACTCATAGATGGCAACGACCTTTAAGAGATGTAGAGGTAGCATGCTATGCTTCACACCGACTAACATGGGATAGAGTAATTTACATGAATGAGCCGGCGCTAATTATTGAAGATGATGCCCTTTTATCTTCAGAAGTGCCAAGATTGCTTAAAGAATTAGAAAACTATAACCACACCGATATAGTTAATTTAGAGGTAAGAAGTCGAAAAAAATTTGTTTCTAAACGTGGGGATAAGGTCAATAATCATTCAAAAATATATAGACTTTACCAAGATAGAACAGGTGCTGCTGGATATATTCTTTGGCCGTCTGGAGCTGAAAAATTATTACAATGCGAATATAACAAGGGTATTGCACTTGCCGATGCTCATATTACTGCATGCCATTCATTAGATGCCTATCAAATAGAACCCGCAGCCATTGTTCAATTAGATCAATGTAATCTCTACAAAATAAATATTGAAAGTGGTAACTTAGAAGTATTATCTAAGTCTAATATTAGTTCACAATATGTACCCAAAGGTAGCGTTAAATTTAAATTGAGAAGAATTACGGCTCAGATAAAGATAGGTTTGAGGGTATTAATGGTAATTCTAAAAACAAGAAGAAGGTATATTAAAGTCAACTCAAGTGATTTTATCTAGCTTATCTACTATAACACGTGGTAGAAGAGTTGCTATAAATAAAACATAAAAAGCATTCATAAATACGTCGCCAAACACCACATTAAACAGCCCAAATATCGCATACCCTGTACACAGAAAAATCCCCATAGAAGTATGAACAAACACACCTTCATTTCTGGAGTTTTTAATAAACAAACTTAGAGGTGCAAATAATAGAATCAATATTGATATCAACCCTAGGATGCCCATACTCATAAGATGGGTTAAATAGTCATTATGTAAATGATTAAAATGAGAAATCTTCTCCTTTACACGTTCATCAACAAATTCTGAGGCCACAATATTTGTATTTCGATATCCATACCCCATTATTGGAAAATGGTCATTAATGGCTTGTAGGCCCGATTTCCACATCTCAAGTCTCAGCCCTATTGAAGAAGGCTCACTGTTTCCACTTACCCATTCAGAGTATTCAGCTATAGCCAAACTGGTTCTATCTTGTACAACTTTTGTAGTTGTCAACCCTAGTATGATTATTGCAAGACCTGCCATGAGCATTATCTTTACTTTTTTATTATATAAAAAATACTGCCTATAGATAAGCCAAAGGTAAATTATGGCAAGTATTATGAAAACTACCCAAGCACCGCGGGTTCCATTTAGAATCATAACAGCTAAACCTACTGAGAATGCGGTCAAGGTAAAAATACGCTCCCATAACGTTTCTTCAAAGAATTTAGAAATTGAAAAAAATAGTAGTAATACGTTTATATGTCCAAATAATTCTACATGCATCATTCCAGAAGGTCTATCCACGCCTGCTAAATACTGGTTAAATATAATAATTCCCGAAACTATTAATGCAAACTTAATACCCAATAATAATTGTGTGAAATTTATCTTGGCTTTAAAAATGGCAAATGCTACAAACGGAGCAAACAAAAAATGAAGTTCACGTGAGATAAAATGTGACAATTCTGCCGCTTTTCCAGAAAAGATAATTGACAAAACAACCAATAAGAAATATCCGATCGTCATCCAAGAAAATAACTTTAGTTCTTTTACTTTAAAAGGTGAGGTCTTATGTGAGATGGCAACATATATTCCAGTAATAGTTAGAATAAGCAAGACTAAGTCGCCAGCAACTTTAACTGAATTAATAATTACAGGAAAAGTAAATAGGAGAATATTGATAAAATTCGAATACCCTTTTCCCAGTGTTTGGTCTGTCATAGATTAATAATGTTTGATGTTATAATAACTATCATCAATTTTAAGCTATTACCAACTCAAAATGAGTGATAAAAAAATACTAGAAACGCCCACCAATTTTATTCGAAATCAAATCAATGATGATTTGTCATCTGGCTTACATGAGTCGATTCAAACTCGATTTCCACCCGAACCCAATGGATATTTACATATTGGTCATGCAAAATCAATTTGTCTTAATTTTGGCTTAGCTAATGATTACAATGGTAAATGTAACCTTCGATTTGATGATACCAATCCTGCTAAAGAGGATGTTGAATTCATTGATTCAATTAAAGCCGATGTTAATTGGCTGGGTTTTGAATGGGATGGTGAGATTCATTACAGTTCTAATTACTTTCCACAATTCTATGAATATGCAATTGAGTTGATTAACAAAGGCTTAGCTTATGTTTGCTTCTTAAATTCTGAAGAAACGCGTGAATATCGCGGCACCTTAAAACAAGCAGGCAAGAACAGTCCTTATCGCGACACTCCTATAGAGGAAAATCTAGAGCTGCTTGCAAAAATGAAAGAAGGTAAGTTCTCTGAAGGAGAGTGTGTGCTACGTGCTAAGATCGATATGGCCAGCTCATTTATGTGTATGCGTGACCCAGCACTGTATCGCATTCGTTTTGATAAGCACCACCAAACTGGCAATGAGTGGCGTATTTACCCTATGTATGATTTTGCACATTGCATTAGTGATGCGATTGAAGGTATTACTCACTCTTTATGTACATTAGAATTCCAAGATAATCGTAGATTGTACGATTGGATGTTAGATAATTTGGATGATTTCAACAAACCTAACCGCCCACATCAGTATGAATTTTCACGCCTAAATCTTGAATACACGGTAATGTCTAAGCGCAAACTTCAACAATTGGTTGAAGATAATTTGGTAGAGGGTTGGAATGATCCACGCATGCCAACTATCTCAGGATTGAGACGACGTGGCTATACAGCAGCTAGTATTCGTGATTTTTCTGATCGTATTGGCATCTCTAAAGTGGACAGTATGACGGATATGAAAATCTTAGAGGATGCTGTACGTGATGACCTCAATGTTGTTGCACCTCGCACCATGGGTGTGATTGACCCTATACGTGTGGTCATTGAGAATTACCCTGAAGAGCAAGTTGAAACCTTGCAAGCACCTATCCACCCGCAGAATGAAGACATGGGTAAGCGTGAAATATTTTTCTCACGTGAGCTTTATATTGACAGAGCTGATTTTCTCGAGATCGCACCGAATAAAAAATTTAAACGCTTAGCAATTAATAAAGAGGTTC
>JYMV01048751.1_pt1 | contig 15787 bp, 16 predicted proteins | sample 338911 | NCBI WGS metagenome assembly JYMV01 (sample SAMN03354496, study PRJNA234377) | hydrothermal vent metagenome | biome: Deep sea; feature: Hydrothermal plumes at the Eastern Lau Spreading Center, Western Pacific Ocean; material: Seawater | place: Tonga | collected 2009 | depth 2000 m m
TTAATATTGAAAATGTTATTGAAACTGTTGATGTAAGAACAATTTATGAAGCACCAATTAGTTTTCATAAAGAAAAACTTGATGACAGAGTGCTGTCGTACTTTAATATTAAAAGTAAAAAAATACCAAACCTTACAAAATGGAAAAACATAACCACAAAAGTATTAAATACAACAAAAAATGTAAATATAGGGGTTGTAGGAAAGTATGTTAATCTTAAAGATGCATATAAATCTTTAGACGAAGCTTTAACCCACGGGGGAATTGCAAACAATCTTAAAGTTAATCTTAGCAGGATAGATTCAGAGCATTTAAAAAGCCAAAATTTGAAATCAGCTTTAAAAGATGTTTCGGGTATCTTAATTCCTGGTGGTTTTGGGAAAAGAGGCAGTGAGGGAAAAATTGCTGCCATAAAATATGCAAGATTAAATAATATACCTTTCTTTGGTATTTGTTTTGGTATGCAAATGGCGATAATTGAAGCTGCTAGAAATTTACTAAACATAAAAAATGCCTCCTCGAGTGAATTTGGTAATAATTGTACTCCAGTAGTTGGTTTATTAGAAGAGTGGCAAAAAGGAAAAGAAAGATTTAAAGGAAGTGAGAAAGATTTAGGCGGTACAATGAGATTAGGTTTATATGATGCAATACTTAAAAGTAATTCTTTAATATATAAAATATATTCAATGAAAAAAATTAAAGAAAGGCACAGACACCGGTACGAAGTAAATATAAAATATAAAGATGAATTTGAAAAAAAAGGATTGATTTTTTCCGCTTTATCACCCGATGGGTTACTGCCTGAGATAATAGAACTTAAAAATCATCCTTGGTTTATTGGTGTTCAGTTTCATCCTGAATTTAAATCTAGACCTTTTACACCTCATCCATTATTCTCCTCTTTTGTTAAAGCTGCAGAATTAAGTCAAAAAAGAAATTAATGGAAAATAAACTAGTTAAATGTGGAAACTTAAGTATTTCAAACAATGGCCCATTTACTCTTATAGCGGGTCCGTGTCAGTTAGAGAATGAAAAGCATGCAATTAGTGTTGCTGAAAAATTAAAAGAAATTACTCAAAAACTTAATATAGGATTAATTTATAAAACATCTTTTGATAAAGCTAACAGAACTAGTTTTAAAGGTAAAAGGGGTGTTGGTCTCGAAAATTCTCTACCAGTTTTTGATAAAATTAGAAAAAACTTAGACATACCCGTTTTAACGGATGTTCACACAATAGATCAGTGCGAAATTGTTTCTAAGCACGTTGATATATTACAAATACCAGCCTTTTTATGTAGACAGACGGATTTATTAGTAGCCGCAGCTAAAACAGGAAAGGTTATTAATGTAAAAAAAGGTCAATTTTTAGCACCATGGGATATGATCAATGTCACAAAAAAAATAGAAGAGTGAAAGGGGCGCTAGTTTTGGTTATAACACTTTAGTTTCTGACATGCGTTCAATACCTATTATGGCCAAAAATGGTTATCCCGTAGTTTTTGATGCCACTCACTCTGTGCAACAACCTGGGGGATTAGGAGAAAAAAGTGGAGGTCAAAGAGAGTTCGTAGAATACCTTGCACGTGCTGCTGTAGCTGTAGGTGTTGCTGCAGTTTTTATGGAAACTCATCCAGATCCGGATAATGCACCATCAGATGGTCCAAATATGGTTCCATTATCTAAAATGCCAAATTTATTAAAACAATTGGTTGAAATTGATAAATTAATTAAAAATGTCAAAAATCACTAAGATCAAAGGTCGACAGGTTTTTGATAGCAGAGGAAATCCAACAGTGGAAGCTGAAGTTTATTTAGATGATGGTAGTCATGCTTCTGCAATTGTTCCATCTGGAGCATCTACTGGTTCATACGAAGCATTTGAGTTAAGAGATCTTGATAAAGAAAAATATTATGGCAAAAGTGTTTTTAAAGCAGTTAAAAATATAAATAATGTAATATCAAAAAAGATAAATAATTTTGATATTTTTGATCAAAAGAAAATAGATCAAACATTAATAGATTTAGACGGTACAGAACAAAAAAAAAAACTTGGTGCAAATGCAATTTTACCTGTTTCTATAGCATCATGTAAGGTAGCTTCAATTTCAAAAAATATTCCACTGTTTAAATATTTAGGAGGACAAAAAGCATGTCAATTGCCTATACCACTTATGAATATAATTAATGGTGGAGCTCATTCTAATAATTTATTGAGAATACAAGAATTTATGATACGACCAGATAAAGCGAAAACATTTTCAGATGCTACTCGGATATGTTTTATGGTTATCCAAAAATTAAAAGCAGAACTATATAAAAAAAAATTTTCATTAGCTGTTGGTGATGAAGGAGGTTTTGCTCCAGATATAGTTAAAAATGAGGAAGCTATTGCTTTAATTACAAAATCTATAAAAAGGGCTGGTTTCAAACCAGGTATCGATGTTTCAATTTGTTTAGATGTTGCTGCTAATGAATTATATAAGTGGAGGGGCAATCAAAGACAGGAATACTCTGTAAGTAGCCATAAATTTTATAGTTCTAAAAAAACTATTGATTATTATTTAAGCTTAATTTCTAAATACCCAATCAAATCTATTGAAGATCCTTTTGCAGAAAATGACTGGTTATCTTGGAAATCTTTTACAAATTCTATTAAAAACAAAAATTTACAGGTAGTTGGTGATGATTTGTTTGTTACAAACAAAAAGAAATTAAATAAAGGAATACAAGAAAAATCTGCTAACGCTATATTAATAAAGTTAAACCAGATTGGTACACTTACTGAGACAATGGAAGTTATCGATTTGGCACATGAAAACGGATTTAAAACAATTATTTCACATAGATCTGGAGATTCAGAAGATACGTTTATTGCTGATTTGGCTGTTGCGACAAATTCATCACAAATTAAGACAGGATCTTTAGCAAGGTCTGAAAGAGTGGCTAAATATAATCGTTTATTAAGGATAGAGGAGGAACTTGGCAATTCTGCAAAAATGGCTAAAGTTTAAAATATATGAGATTTGTACAAATAATTAATCAAAAAAAGTTCACACTAATTACCGTTTTTTTATTTCTTTATGTCTTAATTAATCTTTTAGATGGAGAAAGAGGACTTATTTCTTATTACGATAAACAAAAAATCAAAGAACAACTTATCGAAGAAAAGAAAACGATTTCTATCAAGTTAGCTATGGTAGAAAATAAGAATAAGTTACTAACTGATAAAATTGATCTTGACTATCTGGAAATACTATACAGAAAAAAATTTATGGTTGGAAAATCAAACGAGCATATCTACAAAAGTAATTGAAATGACTGTAAGGCATCCCGAAAAAGTTAATAATCCAATAAACCCAATTAAAAAAAAACCAAGCTGGATAAGAACTAGAATTTTAGATTCTAAAAACTATTTTAAAACGAAAGAGATTATTAACACAAAAAAACTTCATACTGTTTGTCAAGAAGCTAGCTGTCCCAATATCTCTGAATGTTGGAGCAAAAGACACGCAACATTTATGATAATGGGAGATACATGTACACGTGCATGCTCATTTTGTAATGTTAAAACAGGAAAGCCAACACACTTGGATCCCTTAGAACCTTTAAAGATAGCCCAAGCAACTAAGGAATTAGATTTAAAACACGTAGTGATAACTTCTGTTGACAGAGATGATCTCAATGATGGAGGTGCTGAACATTTTTCAAAAATAATTTTAGAAACAAGAAAAATGAACAACCAAACAACAATAGAAGTTTTGACGCCAGATTTTTTTAGAAAAGGAGATGCTTATAAAAAAGTTGTCAATGCAAACCCCGATGTTTTTAATCATAATATTGAAACAGTTCCAAGTTTGTATTTAAAAGTCCGACCTGGATCTAGATATTTTGCTTCGGTTAACTTATTAAACTCTGTAAAAGAAATTAATAAAAAAATATTTACTAAATCTGGAATAATGCTAGGACTCGGTGAAACAAGAGATGAAGTTTTACAAGTAATGGATGATTTACTAGCTGCCAATGTGGATTTTTTAACGATCGGGCAATATCTTCAACCTACGGTGAAACATTACCCGTTAGATCGATATGTCCATCCCAATGAATTTGCTGAGCTTAAATCAATTGCTTTATTAAAGGGATTTTTAATTGTTGCTTCTTCACCTCTTACGCGATCTTCATATCATGCTGATGAAGACTTTTCTAAAATGAAAAAATTAAGAGAAAAGCAGGCTGCATGCCATCAGCTTCAATAAAGAAAAAAATTCCTTGTTCTAAAAAAAATCTCATTGAAATGGTTCTTGATATTGAAAAATATCCAGAATTTGTTCCTTGGTGTTTGGATTGTAAAATTCATGATAAAATCGATAAGGGAAATACAATTGAAATTAAAGCTGATCTGACCATAGGAAAAAGCTTCTTCAGAGATACATATAAAAGTTTTGTTATTTATAATAAGTCAGAAGATTCGATACATGTAACTAATATAGATGGACCATTAAAACATTTAGAAAATGAATGGTTTTTTAGGCAAGATGGCAATTCAAGTGAAGTGGAATTTCATGTTGATTTTGAATTAAAAAATAAAATTTTAAATATTTTAATGATTAAATCTTTTGACCTAGGTTTAAAAAAAATAGCTGATGCTTTTGAGAAAAGGGCAATTCAATTATTTGAGAAAACTTAAAATTAATCCTAGAGATTTATTTACTGCAGCTCTTTGAATATAAGAACGTCCTTTATTTTTAAATAAATATTTTTTAACTTTAATTCTGTTACCTTTTTTAATACCCACATAAACTAAACCTACAGGTTTTATCTTTGAACCGCCGCTTGGACCTGCTATCCCCGTTATAGAGACGGACATGTTAGTTTTGCCAATTTTACTTACATTCTTAACCATATATAAGCAAACTTGTTCACTCACGGCTCCATATTTTCTTATGATATTTTTCGAAACTTTAAGAAGATTAATCTTAGATTGATTTGAATAAGCAACTAAACCAACACTAAATACTTTAGAAGATCCGTTAACAGAGGTGATGGCACCTGAAAGAAGTCCTCCAGTACAAGATTCGGCAATAGAAATTTTTAATTTTTTTTTAATCAACTTTTTAACTATCTTTTTGCTGAGAGGTTTCATTTATTTATCCACCCAAAAAGAATAATATCAAGCTTAAGATTATAATTGAATAAACGCTTGCAAGGATATCATCAAGCATAATTCCTAAGGACCCTTTAATATTATTATCTACGTAACTGATAGGATAGGGCTTCCATACATCAAATAATCTAAATAATATAAATGCAGAAACACAATAGTACATTGTAGGGAGCGGATATAAAGTTTCATAAATAGGTATAGCTAACAACGGTAACATTTGACCCACAACTTCATCTATAATTATTTCTTGAGGGTCTTCTGATCTAAATTCATCAAAGGAATTATTTATTGCCAGAAAAGAGTAGCAAAAAATTGTTAGTGTAATTAAAAATATAACTGGAAAACTAAAGATACTAATTAACAATAAAAATACAAGACATGTAACCAAAGAAGCAAATGTTCCAGGGGCATATTTTATTTTTCCAATGTAAAAAAAAGTGACAAAAAGTAAGTTAAATTTTTTAAACATATTTTATGACTGAAGCCAATACTTCAGAAGCTATAGCCTTCTCCTTTCCAACTATACCTAATTTTTCTGTTGTCTTACCTTTTATATTTATTTGATTTTTGTTTATTTCACATATCTCACTTATTATTTTTATCATTTTATTTGTATATTTTTTTATTTTAGGTTTTTGAAGGATAATATTGATATCAATGTTGTTGATTGAGAAATTTTTAGATTTAATTAATTTAATTACTTTTTTAAGCAAAATGGTAGATCTGATATTTTTATATTTTTTATTTTTGTCCGAAAATAATTTTCCAATATCACCTAATCTACATGCACCAAGCAAGCTATCGATGAGAGCGTGAAGTACAGGATCAGCATCCGAGTGGCCTTCTAGCCCGAGGTTAAAAGGTATTTTTATTCCACCTATGAAAAGTTTTTTTTTTTTTGATTAATTTGTGAACATCAAAACCAATACCCGTATATGCTTTGCCTTTTTTTAAAGACTTAAATATATCTAAATCTTCTTTATCAGTTATTTTTAAATTTGTTTTGCTACCATTTATGGTCACAACTCTTTCACCAACCTCTGTAAAGAAAGCACTATCATCATCAAAAAACAAATTTTCATTTTCTTTATGTTTTACATAAATTTTTTTATAGGTAAAACCCTGAGGGGTCTGTGCAAATCTTAAACTGTTGCGTTGAATATTTTTGTAAATAATATTTTCGTTTGCTCGTTTCGTTGCATCACTAATTTTTATTATTGGGATTACTACGTGATTTTTTTTAAGTTTACGAATAATTTGTTTAATTACTTTTTTTGATGTGTTAGGCCTTGCTGCATCATGAATTAAAATTTTATTGCAGTTCATTTTTTTAATTTTTTTAAGAGCTTTAAAAGTAGATTCTTGCCTGGTTCTTCCACCAATAATTTTTAAGTTATTTTTCAATTTTAGCTTATTCAGATATCGCTTATGTTTTTTGTTGTAAACGATTATAATTTTTTTAATTTCAGGGAAATTTTTAAATGTATCCAACGAATGTTCCAGCAGTGTCTTATTGTTTACTTTATGGTAGAGTTTGGGAGTTCTAGATTTAAGTCTTTTTCCATCCCCAGCCGCTAGAAGCACAAGAAATAAGCTCATTTTTTTTAAATTTGCGTTATATTTATTCTAAATATTAACTATTATTAAATAAATGATTCATACCATTAAAAATAATAAATGGGTAATAGCAATGTCTTTAATTTGTGTATTACTCGGGGCACTAACATTTTTTACTTTCATCAATCAAAGTTTTATCAAGTTAAACGATTTCAATCTTCAAATACTGCTTTTTATTGATGCAGTTTTATTAGTGATATTTTTTGTCATAATTTTTCACCAAATCTATAAAATTGTACGTGAAAGGAAAAAAGGAAAATTAGGATCCGAGACAAGTTTAAGATATATAGCTTTTTTTTCAACAACCGCATTATTGCCATCCATCTTAATAGCGATATTCTCCCTCTTTTTATTTAATGTTGTGATTCAAAAATATTTTGAAAAAAAAATTAAATCAGTAGTTAATAATTCAGCTGAAGTAGCCAGAAATTATGTCGAACAAACTAAAAAATCTATAGAGGCAGATATTTTGTTGATGGTGTTAGATATTAATAGCAAACCAATTCTGTTCTACGATAATCCAAAAGGATTTCAAAATGTTTTGACAACACAAAGACTATTAAGAAGATTAGATGAGGTTCATTTGTTAGATAGTGCTGGCAATGTAATTATGTCCAATGTTGTAGATGCGTCGTTGGATTTTGTATCTCCACCAGAAGAAGCTTTTACCAGATCATTAACTGGTAAACCTGTAAGAATTACCGATCCTGTCACCAATAGAACTTCGGCATTAATTAAATTAAGCAATTTTATTGATACGTACCTTTATATAGTTAAATTTATGGATCCAAATGTAATTAATTATCTTAAACAAACAAGTGAAGCTATTAGTTTTTACTACAGCGTGCAAGATCGCAAGACAGGAATAAAAATTACGTTTGCAATTATTTATGTGTTGATTGTTTCATTACTTCTTTTTCTATCGGTAACTATTGCAATCAATTTTGCTTCTAGACTTACAAAACCAATTGTTAATTTAATTGGTGCTTCAGAAAAAATAAGCGCTGGAGACTTAAATTCTAAAGTTCCAAAAATTACGTCAGATAAAGAATTTGAAAAATTAAATGAAAATTTTAATTCAATGATAGAAAAGCTAAAAAAACAACAGGATAAACTTCTTTTGTCAGAAAGGCATGCTGCTTGGGAAAACGTTGCAAGAAAATTGGCTCATGAAATTAAAAATCCACTTACGCCAATTCAGCTATCCATTGATCGAATAAGAGAAAAATATTTGGGTAAAGTTGGCAATGATAACAAAAATTTTTCAAATTATTTAAATACAATTACTAAGCAAATCAAAGATATTGAGCACTTGGTAAACGAATTTTCTAATTTTGCAAGAATGCCTAAACCCATTTTGAAAAAAGTTGATTTAAATAAAATAATATCAAGAAGTTTTAACTTGCATGAATTATCAGAACCTGGCATCAGTTTTGTTTTTTCGAAAGTAAAATTTTTGAGTTATATAAAAGGTGACGAAGAACAACTTAATAGAGTATTCTTGAATTTAATAAAAAATTCAATTGAGTCCATTTATGATAAAAGAAGTAGAACTGTTGATTTTAAAGGAAAAATTAACATAGATATTACAGGCGATAACGATTATATATACGTTACTATTATTGATAATGGAGTGGGGCTTGAACATGTCGATAAAAAGAAGATGCTTACACCTTATTTTACTACCAAAAAAAATGGTACAGGATTAGGCTTAGCAGTAGTAAGCAAAATTATATCTGATCATAATGGTGTAATTTTATTCAATTCTATAGATAATGGAGCAAAGGTATTAATAACAATACCTAAAGTATCATGACAAATGAGATTCTAGTTATTGATGATAATTTAGACATCAGACAATTAATTTCCGGCATTTTAGAAGACAAAGGATTTAGAGTTAGAGAAGCCGCAAATTTCGACCAAGCTTTAGCAGAGATTAAAAAAAAAATACCTAATGTAGCAATTATAGATGTCAAATTAGACAAAGGAGATAATGATGGAATTGAGTTACTAACTCATTTGAAAAAAATTGATGAAGATGTACCCGTTATAATGATATCTGGCCATGCTAATGTTCAAATGGCGGTAGATTCATTAAAACTAGGCGCTTTTGAATTTATGCAAAAACCATTTTCAACAGAAAGACTATTAAATTTTGTGAATAGAGCCACAGAAAACATAAACCTAAAAAAAGAAAAACGAATTTTAGAAAGCAAACTTTTTCATTCTTACGAGATAATAGGACAAAGCCAGACTATTGAAAAAGCCAAAAATTTAATTAGTAAACTTGCTAGTGCTGAAAGCAGAGTTTTTATCGTAGGACCTGCTGGATCCGGCAAAGAACTAGTTGCAAGACAAATTCACAAAAAGTCATCAAGGTCAAACAAACCTTTTGTGGTAGTTAATGGAGCATTATTAAATCCAGAAAAATATGAACTTGAACTTTTTGGGTCGGAAAATCCTGATGGAAATATCAATTATGGTTTTTTTGAAAAAGCACAAGATGGTACTTTATTGATAGATGAAGTTTCAGAAATTCCCTTGGAAACCCAAGCAAAAATTTTAAGAGTTTTGATTGATCAGAAATTTAAACGAGTTAACGGAACTAAAGAAATTAATGTTAACGTTAGAATAATTAGCACTTCAAGTAAGATTATAAGAGATGAGATCGATAGAGGAAATTTCAGAGAAGATTTGTATCATAGACTGAACGTTGTTCCAATTATTTTACCTGCCTTAAAAGATAGAACAGAAGATATTCCTTTGTTATTAAATTATTTTTCTAGAAAAATATCTGAAATGAATGGAATTAGAGCAACAAAATTTGATACTGACTTTGATTTATTTTATAAATACGACTGGCCTGGTAATGTTAGAGAATTAAGAAATTTAGTTGAAAGAATATCAATACTTTCGGCCAATGAAAAAAAAATAAATGTTAATAACCTAGTTCAGGACGCTTTATCACAAAAAAGTTTTAATGAAGATTCAAATTCTTATAACAATGTTCTTACTTATCCATTAAAAGAGGCTAGAGAAAAGTCTGAAAAAGACTATTTAACTTCACAATTAAAAAAGCACAAAGGCAATATATCTAAAACAGCTGAATTTATTGGTATGGAAAGATCTGCCCTTCATAGGAAGTTAAAAAATTTAGGTATCAAGGGCGTCAATTAAATGAATATAATTATATGTGGAGCCGGCAGAGTTGGCTTTTCAATTTCAAAACAATTATCAGCGCAAGGTCATTCAATAACTGTGATTGATCAATCAAGCGAATTTATTCAAAAAATTAGCGAAACTCAGGATGTAAAAGGTGTTGTAGGAAGAGCTACGTTCCCTTCTGTTTTAGAAAAAGCTGGAGCAGAAGATACAGATATGATTATTGCTGTGACTCAAGACGATGAAACAAACATGGTAATATGTCAGGTAGCTTACTCAATTTTTAAAATTAACAAAAAAATTGCTAGAATAAGAAAACAAGAATTTTTAGGAGCGAAGTGGAGTAAATTGTATGGGCAAGACAATCTTCCAATTGATGTAATAATTTCACCTGAATTGGAAGTTGCTAAATCATTACAGAGAAAATTAGATGCCCCCGGTGCTCTGGATAGTGTGCCTTTTGCTGGCGGGAAAATAAAAGTTTTAGAAATTAATATTGGAAAAAATTGTCCCCTGGTTAATACCGAATTAAGTAAACTTACAGACAGATTTCCTGATTTAAGAGCTAATATTCTTGGAGTAATAAGAGGTGAAAAATTTGTGATACTTAAAAAAAAAGACAAGATGTTAATTGATGATAAAGCTTTTGTGGTTGTAAACGCCTTACAAATTAACACAACTCTTTCAGCGTTTGGTCACGAAGAAAAAATGGCAAAAAAAATTCTAATTGTTGGAGGAGGAAATATTGGTTTTAATTTAGCTAAAAATTTGGAGGCTGATTCAGAGGGGATTAGAGTAAAAATAATAGAAAAGAATAAAGATAGAGCTGAATTTATTGCTAATGAACTAAATAATACAATTGTAATTAATGGTGATGGTTTAGACGAAGATGTTTTAAAAGAGGCAAACATTGAAGAAGCAGAAACTATTTTATCACTCACGAACGATGACGAGGATAATATTATGGTGTGTGTTCTTGCGGAAAAAAATAATCCCAACAAAAGAACTATTGCTTTAGTAAATAAGCAAAATTATAGTTTATTACAAACGTCGCTTAAAATTGATGATTTGGTAGACCCTAGGCTCACAACCGTCTCAACAATATTAAAACATGTTCATAAAGGTACAATAGAAACTGTTTATACACTTTTAGATGGAGAATATGAATTTATAGAAGCAGAAATATTAGAAACTTCCGAATTGATAAGCAAATCTATAAAAGATTCCAATCTTCCAAAAGAGATCAGAATTGGAGCTGTTGTTAGAGGCAAAGATGTAGTGATACCTAAGTCTGATTTCAAATTTGAAAAAAAGGATTTAGTTGTCTTTTTAACCAAGAGAGAACATTTAGAAAAAATAGAAAGTTTATTTAGAATAAGTTCATTAGTTTAATGAATTATAAAAGCATACTATTTTTTTTAGGAATCTACTCACTATTAGTTTCACTTTTTTCTATTTTAAACATTTTATATTCAATTTATTTTGATTTTATTATTGATCTTAATTCATATTTGATAACGTTTTTCATTTCTTTGACTATTGGATTTTTATTTTATTATGTGGGCCGCAATCATAGCAAAAATATTGCTTTAACTGATCAAATTATTTTTGTTGTGCTAAGCTTTATTTTAATACCTTTTTTAATCAGCATTCCTTATGTATTGAGTGTTTATGATATTGGTTTTTTAGACTCCTACTTTGAATCTGTATCTGGATTTACCACTACAGGTTTTTCTATTATCGAAAATGTTAAAAATATTGATGAACCACTTATGTTATGGAGATCTAGCTCACAATGGATGGGTGGTTTGCTATTTCTATTGGCAACTATTGGAACAATTGGCTCAAAACAAATTAAAATAAAACCAGCCTATTTAATATCAGGAGGTGCATCGGGTAGAAATTTTTATAATAATTTTAATTACAATTTTATCAAAATTATAACAATTTATTTTTTTTCAACCATTTTTGTTATTTTTTTATATAGCTTAATTGATATACGACTCCTTGATGCTTTTAATTTGGCTTTTACAACTATATCTTCGGGTGGCTTTATACCGACAAATAATTTATCTAATATTATAGAGAGCAACTTACAGATTTTTATTTTATCAATTACTTTATTGTTTCCAATATTTAATTTTTTTATATTGTACGATGTGATTACACGACAATTTTCATTTAGAAATTATCAAGAAGATCTACATTTGGCTTCGTTAATTATATTATTAACTTTGTTCATTTATTTTTTTGTAATACCTAATCAAGGATTTTCCAATGTATTTTTTGCAATTACGTCATCAATTTCTACATCAGGAATAACAACTTACACTTCAAATTTGGATTTATCTTTATTCTTTATATTATTAACAATTGTTGGAGGTTCTATAATATCCACATCTTCAGGTTTTAAATATATAAGAATTTATATTCTTCTTAAAATTTCCTATCAAGAAATTTATAGATTGGTTAGACCAATTAATATTATTGATAAAAATTTGTTCAATACTGAATCAAAGATTGATGATCAGGATGTAAAAATAGCATTCTTAGTTTTTATTTCATTTATTATTTCTATATTTATTTTATCAAGCATATTAACATTTGATAATTTAACATTCGAAAATTCTTTTAAATTATCCATACTTACACACACCAATACTGTAAATTCTTCATTATATGGATTTGATTTTCCAAGTTTTTTTGATTTAAACAACTTCACAAAGATGTCATTAATTCTTTTTATGATATTGGGTAAAGTTGAAATAATTGCAGTGATATATTTAATTAAAAGGCTTATTTTTAGAGAGTAATTTATGGCGAATATATTAATTTTAGGCGCCGGCTCCATGGGAACAGCTTTTTCTTTTCCTTGTTCAGACAACAATCACGTTGTCTCTATTATAGGAACCCATTTAGAAAATAATTTTATTGATCAAATTAATTCTAAAAAGAAACACCCAGCTTTAAATTGTGAAGTTCCAAAAAGTGTAAAATTTTTAAAATTTGAAAAATTAGGGGAAGAAATTAATAATAAAGTCGATCTTATTGTGGTTGCGGTCATCTCTAAGGGAATCGAGTGGGCCTCGATAGAATTAAGCAAAGTTTTAAAAAGTAATATTCCTATTTTAATACTAACCAAAGGTTTAGCGATTAATAATAATAACTATGAAGTGCTTGCTCATAAAATGGAAAGATTGTTGAAAAAAAATGGAATTAGGGAAACAAATATTTCTGCAGCCGGCGGTCCATGTTTAGCTAAAGGTTTGGCTAATAAAGTTCACACATCTGTTGTGTTTGCTAATACGGATATTAAAATTGCAAAACAAATATCCCAGCTTGTTTCAACTGACTATTATCATGTTTTCACCTCCGATGATGTTGTGGGAGTAGAAACATGCGCTGCAATTAAAAATATCTTCTCAATGGCTATAGGAGCTTCACAAGGATTATGCCACTCGAGTGCATCGAAAGAGATAAAAGAAAAAAACTATTTGAATACGGCTGCTGCTCTCATACAAGAATCCATATATGAGATGAAAATTTTTACAGAAAAACTAAAAGGTAAAAAAGAAACAGTGATGGGGCTTGCGGGTATTGGCGATTTATATGTGAGTGCTGATGGAGGAAGAAATAGTAAAATGGGTGTCTATTTAGGACAAGGCATGACTTTCAAAGAAGCAAAGAAAACAAAAATGCCTAATGATACTGTCGAGGGAGCCGATCTTGCTCTAGAAATTGGCACAAGGGTGAAAAGTGACTTTGATAATAAAACACTTCCTTTAATGACCAGTATGATTAATACGATTTGTGACGAAATACCTCTGAAGATTGATTGGAAAAATTTTAAGTAAAATCCATTGAAAAATAACAAAAAATTTATTGTAGCGATAGATCAAGGAACAACATCAAGCAGAGCTATCTTATTTAATACTCAAGGCAAATTATTATTCAAATCCCAATTAGAGTTTAGACAATATTTTCCGAAAAATGGTTGGGTAGAACACAATCCCGAAGAAATATGGAATAAAACAAAAAAAGTATTGGTTAATGTTATTAATAAAAGCAAAAGGTTTAAAGGAGATATTTTAACAATAGGTATAACTAATCAAAGAGAAACTACTATTTTATGGGATCGATTTTCAGGAAAGCCAGTTTATAACGCAATAGTTTGGCAAGATAGGAGAACCGCACACTTTTGTAAAAAATATAGATCCAGTAAAAGGGAACGTTTGATCAATAAAAAAACTGGACTAATGATTGACCCTTATTTTTCAGGTACAAAAATTAAATGGATAATAGAAAATGTTACTAAAGCCAAAAAACTTTTAAGAAAAAAACAACTTCTCTTTGGAACTATTGATTCATTTTTATTATGGAGACTTACTAAAGGAAGGATTCATGCAACAGATGCAACAAATGCATCTAGGACGATGTTATATAATATAAATACCAATCAATGGGATAATCAAATATTAAAAAGTCTTAAAATTCCTTCTCATATACTTCCGCTCATTAAAAACTCTTCCGATGATTTTGGATACACACATAAATCTATCACAGGAAAATCTTACCCAATTACTGGTGTAGTAGGTGACCAACAAGCTGCTACGATTGGACAATGCTGTTTTGAAAAAGGATCAGTCAAAGGCACCTATGGAACGGGAGCATTTGTATTGATGAATACGGGTTATAAAAAAATATATTCAAAAAATAGATTGCTAACGACCGTTTGTTATAGATTGAACGGTAAATCTACTTATGCTTTAGAAGGTTCGATATTTATTGCGGGTGCAGGAGTTCAATGGGCAAGAGATAAAATGAAATTAATTAAAAAGGCTAAGGAAACAGAAAAAGTGGTAAAATCACTTAAAAGTAATAGTGGAGTATATTTAGTTCCAGCCTTTGTGGGCCTAGGTGCGCCACACTGGGATTCTAAAGCACGAGGAGTTTTATCTGGATTAACAAGAAATACTGGACCTAAGGAAATTATAAGAGCTATTATCGAGGCAACAGCGTATCAAAGTCATGATCTATTCAATGCTATGAAGAAAGATGGTTTAAAACCAAAAATTATTAAAGTTGATGGAGGAATGGTAAAAAATAATTGGTTTTCACAATTTTTATCAGATGTAATAAATATAAAAGTTTATCGTTCTCAGATTGAAGAAACTACAGCCTTGGGAGCAGCTTTTATGGCTGGATTACAACTAGGCGTGTTTAAATCATTAAATGATATTTCAAAAAAATGGAAATTAAACAGGAAGTTTATTTCAAAAATGAAAAGTTCTGAAAGATTAAATTTATTAAAGGGATGGTCTCAGGCGATAAGGAGAACTTTAATTCAATAACGATCTATAAACCAAATCCACTAGGAATAATTATATAATGGATTGCTAACACGATACCAACAGAAACACTTAATCCAAAGATCATTTTAACGAAGTCTTTACCGATAAGTGGAAACACGTATTTAAATTTATACTCTTTATTCATCGTAGAAATTGCTAGCTCTCTTCCACATAATAACCCGACAAAAACCCATGTGGTAGACATAGGAAGATCATTCAATTCTCTAAAGTAATAAAGCACTATTGCGTAAATTATATTAATGATAGTTGCTGATCGTGCGTATCTTGTACCTGTTTTATCTAAAACAACTTTCTGTATGGGTCCGCCATGAATGTAAAAAATATAAAAAATAAGAATTGAAAAATAAACAAGAACAATCGCTAATAATGAAGCATCAAGTTGCCTTGGTAAATAAACAGCAATATTTGCAACATCGTGCATTAACCAAGTAGCCCATAAAAAAGCTGCAGTTACCCAAACTGCATTTCGCCAAA
>JYMV01007740.1_pt1 | contig 15786 bp, 12 predicted proteins | sample 338911 | NCBI WGS metagenome assembly JYMV01 (sample SAMN03354496, study PRJNA234377) | hydrothermal vent metagenome | biome: Deep sea; feature: Hydrothermal plumes at the Eastern Lau Spreading Center, Western Pacific Ocean; material: Seawater | place: Tonga | collected 2009 | depth 2000 m m
ACTCTTCTCGAGATTTGGACAGGCGCATGTATGCATCACTGTAGCGTTGCCCGCGTTGCAACTCCTCAAAAACCTGGACGCCAAAGGCGACCGAAAATTTGATGCCGGAGTGTGATATGTGTCCCGCAAAGTGTCAATATAGATCTTCCCAAGCGGGTTGAAATTGTTGCTTGAATGCTCCCAATTTACATTGCTGACGACGTCTCCACCCGTGAAAAGATGCTGAACAGTCGTTTATAGGACGCCCTTGTTTTTGACCTCTTTCGGAAGGTGTACATTGAGCGCTTGACCGTAAGGCGACGGCACACAACAATTCACCGGTGGGACAAAAGACAAGCAATCTGCCGTCGCCGAGCGACCGCTATGAATTTGAGAAGTTCCTGGGTTCAGGCGGCATGGGTGTGGTCAATCAGGTGCAGGACAAGGTGTTGCGTCGTTCGGTCGCAATGAAGCAACTCTCTGCAGAAAGTGCCAAAGACCGGGAGGTCACACGTACTCTTCTCACGGAAGCGCGAGTTGCCGGGATGCTGGAACATCCTAATATTATTCCTGTTTATGATGTCGGCCAACTGGAGAACGGGATTCCGTTTTATACGATGAGACTCATGGACTCATTGAGTCTGGCGGATGTGTTGGACCTTCTGAGAGCCGGGCATCAAGACGATCAGCAACGATATCCTCTGGTATATCTCATTCGAATTTTCCGCAGTGTTTGTTTGGGCGTGGACTATGCACACCGCCGCGGCGTGATTCATCGCGATCTGAAACCCGAAAATGTTCGCCTGGGGCGGTTTGGGGAAGTTCAGTTGGCTGACTGGGGATTGGCAAAAGTGCGGGGCACACCGGATCTTGCATACGAAAAAGCGCTGCGTGATGCGGCGGATCACGGTGATGAGCCTCTTTGCGTTGTCATTGGTACTCCCAACTATATGAGTCCGGAACAGGCTTGCGGTCTCAATGATCAGATTGCCCCTACCAGCGATATTTACAGCCTGGGCTGCATTCTCTACGAAATGCTGACCTTGATAACGCCGCAGGACGATGTGGACACCATGATCTTACTCGACAAGGTGGAACAAGAAGATGTGATTGCGCCCTCCGAGCGCGCTCCACAGCGAATTATTCCGCCCATATTGGAACAGATTTGCATGGAGTGTCTGGAAAAAGATCCTCTGACACGAGTTCAAGATGCGCGCGTTCTGATCAAGGTGTTGGAAGATTTCATGGACGGTGACCGCCTCCGTACGGAAAATGACGTCCAGGTTTTTGAGGAGTTGCAACGCGGGCAACGCTACAGTGATGCATACATGCGCCTGTCCAAATCTCGAGAAGAGTTCGCGCAGCGACAAGTACAGGAGGGCAGTGAAGAAGGCGCCGGACAAATAGAAAATGAAGTAGAAGCGCTCTCTTTGGATATTGCTGCGGCATGGGGTGAGGCACACATGGCCTACACTCGAGCCCTCGGTTTTAATCCAAAAGATTTGATAGCACGAGCTAAGCTGGCCGAGCTTGCCTGGCATCGCCTGCACAATTCTGAACTCAATGGAGATACGGTTAATTGCCGACTCCAATGGAGCATGCTCCTTCGGTACAACGACGGGGCGTACGATCGACTCATAAAGGGCAATGGTGAATTGTTGGTTGAGTCCGAGCCCATCGGCGCAGTCATTACTCTCACCGACCTGGTTGATCCCATTTGTGATCCACGTCAGGACAACGGCCGAGGCGTGGGACTTACACCGGTTGAAGTGGAAGACATGAAGTCGGGATTGTATCTGGTGACGGCCTCAATGGAGGGTTACGAATCGCTTACCTGGCCGGTCTTCTTGGAATCCAATACACGCCGTAAAGTGATTATGGAACTACAGCCGGTTGATTGAGCGTTATTGAGTGACTATGAGTTGCCGAGCTGCATGCCGACCTTCAACTCAAACCCTCGCAATAAATCTGAGACACGCATTCGTTTTCGACCTTCCAATTGAAGCTCGTCAAGGCTGACAGCACCCTCGCCACATGCCACGACTATCTGTTCCCCAGTAACATCAATGATAGTCCCAGGAATCGCACTGTGAGTTGTTGTATGCACATCTGCGAGCGGAAAAAGCTTGAGCATTTTGCCACCCGGTTCGGTGGTGAATGCGCCGGGCCAGGGGAAGAAGCCACGAATGTGATCGCTGACCTGCTTTGCCGTTTTGCACCAATCCAGCTGCCCGTTCTGCCTCGCCAGCATTGGCGCATAGGTGGCCGTGCTGTGATCCTGAGGATTGGGCTTGAGCCTGGATTCAATCAGGGCGTCGAGTTGTTCACTCAGAAACGCTCCACTCATTTGGCTGAGCCGGTCATGCAGGCTTTGACCTGTGTCGTCACTGTGGATGGGGGTAGTAACACGGCCGTACACACCACCGGTATCCAGCCCTTCTTCCATGTCCATGAGGCAGACGCCGGTCTCAGCGTCACCTTCCCAAATGCACCATTGAATGGGGGCCGCTCCGCGCCAACGAGGCAAGAGACTGGCGTGGAGATTGATGCATCCCAAGCGAGGCATTTCCAAAATGTAGGGCGGTAGGATTCGGCCATATGCCGCCACGACAATGAGCTCAGGGTTCAGCGCTTTGAGTTGTTCGGGGAAGTCGCCACTCTTGATTTTGCGAGGTTGCAATACAGGTGCGCCGGCCTCTATAGCGGCTACTTTGACGGGCGGTGGTTGAGGCGTCTTGTGACGTCCATGTCGTTTGTCAGGCTGGCAAACAACACCCACCAACTCGCAACTGGCGTGGGCAGCCAACGCCTCCACGCAGGGAACCGCAAACTGCGGTGTCCCCATAAAAAGCACACGTGTTGGTTGGCTACTCATGCTCTCAAATCCCTCTAGAGCGACAGCTTAGGCTGCCTCAATGCCCTCGTCAGCCAGATGTTTTTTGAGTTCTCGAAGCAACATCTTGCGTTTGAGTGGGCTCAGATAGTCCACAAAGTTGACGCCGTTCAAGTGGTCCAACTCGTGCTGAAGGCAAACCGCTTCCAACTCTTCAGCGACTAATTCACAGTGCTCGCCCAGTGGATTCTGGTATTTGATCCGGATCCTGTTTGCGCGCGTCACTTCCGCCGTAATGGATGGGAATGACAAGCATCCTTCTTCCCAAACAATGCTCCCCTCTTTTTCGACAATCTCAGGGTTGATCAATGCACGCAGGTTTGACACTCGCTCTTCGCCCACGGGTACATCAACGACAAGCATGCGTTTGGAAATACCGACTTGAGGCGCGGCCAGTCCAATACCTTGCTCCACATACATGGTTTCGGCCATGTCCTCGAGCGTCTGGACGAGTTCCGGTGTGAATTCTTCGGGGGTAAGCGCCTCAGCTCTTACTCTCAAGATTTCCGCGGGCCAAAAATGAAGTTGAAGCACTGCCATTTAGTGTCTCCCAGGTCGCATTATAGCCTTCTCAACAAGGCAGGTCAGTCGATTTCCTCTATTGCTTGGAGTGCGGGTCGCCAACTGGTGCCCTCTCGGCTGTCCATAACTTCGATTCCAAGGGCAGTTAATTTATCGCGATACTCGTCGGCTTTGCTCCAGTCCTTGTTGCTACGAGCATCGGTGCGCGCCGTAATCAACTGGTCGACGTCATCTTCGTTAATTTCAAGTCGATGAATCGCCAGATTACGAAGTTCCGACAGGGTGCTTTTCGGGTCGTGAGCCATAATGCCCAGCACACCGGCAACCTGAGCCAGGTTTTCTCGAATGGCCTTGAGGGTGCGACCTCTTCCTGCCGTCTTTCTCTTGGAACGAACCACATTGTTGGCCAGTTTGATGAGATCGCTCAAGAGCCCAATGGCCCGTGGCGTATTGAAGTCATCGTTCATGGAATCGGTGAATTGGGTAATGACACCGGTAACCAGTGTTTCCTCAATGAGAGGGCCATTCTCAGTATCGATACCGTCTGCTAGAGCCTCATCCACTGCCTTGAGGGTGTCGTAGATGTAGGTAATTCGTGCCGTCGCCGCCTCAAGATTCTCTTGTGAGTAGTTGATTGGGTTGCGGTAGTGCGTGGTCAACAGGAACAGGCGAATCGATTGCGGGTGATAGCGCTTCAAGACGTCTCGAATCGTAAAGAAGTTCCCCAGACTCTTAGACATTTTTTCGGTGTCTACATTGACGAATCCGTTGTGCATCCAGTAACGGACGGGCACTTTGCCACTGCCGCCCTGACTCTGGGCGACTTCGTTTTCGTGGTGCGGGAATATGAGGTCCATTCCGCCACCATGGATATCGAACTCCTCCCCCAGATGAGTGCAGCTCATGGCCGAACATTCAATGTGCCATCCCGGTCGTCCCGGACCCCAGGGACTCTCCCAGAAGGGCTCACCCGGCTTGACTGATTTCCAGAGTGCAAAGTCAGCAGGATTGCGTTTGCGAGTGTCCACTCCAACCCTGGCGCCCGCCTGCATGTCGTCCAGGTTGCGCTTGGACAAGGCACCATATGGCGAGAAGCTTTTGACGTTGAAGTAGACGTCCCCCTCTACCTCATAGGCGTGTTCGTTGGCCTCCAGTCGTTGAACCAGCGTAATAATCTCCTGAATATGGGTGGAGACCTTGGGTTCAACATCAGCGATTTGGACTCCCAGGCTGTCCATATCGGTGTGAAATTCCTCAATAAAACGGTCGGCCAGTGCTTGGGGAGCTTCATTGCGCTCGTTCGCCCGATTAATGATCTTGTCGTCGACATCTGTGAAATTTCGGACATAGGTCAAGTCATATCCCAGGAATCGAAGATGGCGCTGTACCACGTCAAAAGAGACGTAGCAGCGAGCGTGACCCAGATGGCAATAGTCGTAGACGGTTACTCCGCACACGTACATTTTGACCTTGCCTGGTTGAAGGGGCTCAAAGGGCTGTTTCTTTCCCGTGAGTGTATTGTAAATTGTTAGGCTCATTACAGCGTTGTCCTTTGTTCTGCACGTCCGCGGCCGCGGACGTTAGCTCATCAGTTATGCAATTGGAAGGGGGAAAAAGAAGCGAGTCCCCCCTTGTGGTGGACATTCCATTTCTATTTGACCGCCGAGATTTCGCACAATTCGCGCTACGCAGCAGAGTCCCAAACCAAAACGCGGAGAGTCGTGGGGCTGAGTGGGGCGAAAGACCATGAACACGTCGTGACGGTTGTGTATGTCGACTCCGTTACCGTTGTCAGCAAAGATAAAATGGGTCCCGTCATGGCTGACATTGATCTCAGCGTCGTCACCTGCATGATGTATGACGTTCTGTGCCAGTTCGCTAAAGAGCCATGAAAAACGATCCAGATCACAGCGCACAGTGGGCAAATCGGCTTCGACCGTAAAGGGCCGTCCGTTCGCTTCTAGAATCTGTGTGATGACGGGTCCACTTTCAATATCGACAGCTTCGCCATGGGGAGTTCCAAATCGCGAGAGCATTAGCAGCGCTTCTATTTGCTTATCAAAGCGTTTGAGGACTTGATGCATACGGTCGGCAATATGTTCAACCTCGTCGGAAACATTGTCGCCCAGGCTGTCTTTCAGCATGAACAGATATTGTTTGAGTGCACGAGCCGGTGCTTTCAAGTCGTGCGACATCACATAGATTAGCTGATCATAATCCAATGTAGCTGGTATGCGTTCATTGTTCATCGACTTGCATTGTAGCATCGTTAATCGAGCGCTAATATGGCGGGTGCCAATGAAAAAATTTCTTCAATTCCTGCTGATTCTCCTGCTGGCCGCATCTTTGATTTGGTGGGATCGGGCCAGAACGCCAAAGGTGGGAGATTCAACAGAGGCCGCGACTGATGGTGGTTCCGCGCTTTCCTTGGAAACGGAACAGCCCGATATGCCCCCAATCTCCGAGGATCGGCCTCTTCCCGGCGCCGTCTTTGAGGTGGAACTCATTGAAGAGCCCGCCAAACGATACAACGCCGGCCAGGCAACCGAAGCCGACAAGACTTACGCCGCTGTTCTTGCTCAACTGGGTCTTTCTACGGCAATTTATGACAACAATCTGGGGCATGCCGCTCGAGAATTGGCCTATCAACATTCCATTATGGACGGACTGGTGCCGGCACAGGTTGTTGACTTCTTGCTGCGTTCGGCTGGGGCCATAGATAAAAGCGTGACGCAGGCCTTTATGTCCACAACGGGGAGCGGAATCGAGGCAATCCGAAAGCGCTTGCAGACAATGCTGGTGGGGCTCAACGATAGCGAAATAGTCCGAATCGGTGTGGGAGAAGTTTATGTTCCCGGCCCACGTCCCAAGCATTTCATCGCTGTGTTGATGAGTCGTCGTCGTCTGGAGATTTCACCCACTCCACGTTGGGTGCAAATGGGTGCACGTTGGCAAATGACCGGCGTCTTGCCCCGGGGGTTTGAGAAACCATCGGCGTTACTACTGGGTCCGGAAGGGGGATTGGTTCCGCTAGATCTCACCCACGATGGCCGTCGTTTTGCTGTGATTGTGAATGAGTTTCAGACACCGGGCGAAATGCATGTGAGTGTGAGCGCGGAGGGTCCTTTTGGTCCCCAACCTCTGATCCAATTACCGGTACAGGTGGGGGCAATGCCGCCCAACAGTCTGACCATTCACCTGCCGCCTGACGAAACTCATATTCAATCCAATCAAGCGGCTGAGACACTGGCGTTCAAACTACTGAATCTCGATAGGGCTCATTTTGAGCTACCCATACTTATTTTGGATCCGGAGCTCAGTAGCGTAGCGCGGCGCCACAGTATGGACATGCGCGACAACAATTTCTTTGGTCACATTTCTCTCAATTCGGGTGGGCCCGGAGATCGTCTGGCCAATGCGGAGTATCGGGCGTCCACCTATGCAGAAAACGTGGCCATGGGGGGCTCGCTTCATGGCGCAGAGCAAGGGCTGCTCAAGAGTTTGGGTCATCGGAAAAACATCCTCAACGCTGCCTTTACTCACGTGGGTATCGGGGTGGCCGGGAAACGTGACAATGGGCGCATGCAGTGGTTCTTGACTCAGATGTTCTCAAAACCGGTGGCACAGATTGATGAGAACATAGAAACAAAAACGATTCTGGATAAGCTGAACGACGTGCGTCGTCGCAATAATCTGACCCGCATGCGGTTGGACGACGCCCTTACTCAGATTGCCGTTAATGGTGCCAACAGGGTGGCCAAAGGAGCCTCTGATGTCGCTGTTGAACTATTGGACATGGCCAAACGGCAGGGTTTGACCCGACGTGGTGCCTATATTTCGGTTCAAATGGTGGTCGATCCTCAGACGATCAAGATTCCTAAGGAATTTTTGAATGGTCAATACAAGCGTGTCGGTGTCGGCGTGGTACAACTGCCCGACCATCCCCAGGGTCTGATAGGGGTTGTTATTTTGGTAGCTGGATAGGCAAGAGAAGGTATGAGCGACGCCTACATTTGGACACATCAACTTTCGCGTTACTTTGGTGACTTGAAAGCCGTTGATGAGTTGAGTTTTTCGGTCAGTGCCGGTCAAGTGTACGGATTACTGGGTCCTAATGGTGCGGGCAAAACCACCACTCTCCGAATGCTCGCCGGGTTGTTGTCGCCCACTTCAGGTCAACTCAGTGTGATGAATGCTTCGCCAGTAACAAACACCCTCGAGGTGAAAGCCTCATTGGGATATCTGACCGGCGATACGGCTCTGTATGGTCGTCTGACTCCCAGAGAGATCATGCGTTTTTTTGGTGAACTCAACCAAATGGACTCTCCAAAACTCGAGGCGCGTATAGAGGAATTAGTTACCGAACTTGAATTGGGCGAGTTCATGGACAAACGGACAGAATTGTTGAGTACGGGGCAACGCCAAAGGACTGCAATAGCCCGCGCGATTGTGCACGATCCGCCCGTTCTGGTGCTCGACGAGCCCACAGCCTCGTTGGATGTTGTGTCTGCACAGTTCATTCTGAAACGACTGCAAATGGAGGCAAGCAAAGGAAAAGCAGTCCTCTTCTCCACTCATCATTTGAGCGAAGCCGAGTTGATTTGTGATCGTATCGGCGTCCTGCATCGTGGCTGTCTCCTTGCCGAAGGCAGCGTTCAAGAACTTTGCGCTCAGACCCAGACCCGTTCGCTCACTGCGGCCTTCCTGGCGCTGATTGGTGAACAGGAAAAGGGCGTCGTGGAGTACTCATGATTCGCTGGCCCGTTGTTCGTACCCTGATCGTCAAGGAGCTCCTGGAAGTCGTTCGTGATCGCCGCTCGGTGTTCTTGATGATTGTCCTCCCGCTGTTGCTTTATCCGTTGATATTCTTGGCCACAACCACTGTGGCCATGCACCAGTTGGAAGTTATTGAGGCTGAGCCGGCCAGTGTTGCTTCAGTGGGAGCCGCAATGCCCGCAGAGTTACGTAATCGAATTGAGGCGCTCGATAATCTCACGCTGGCCAAATCGGGAGGTGCGTGGGCCGAAGAACGTCTTTCTGAAGGAACTATCCATGTTTTGATTCAAATGCCATTGACCACCCCCACGCTGATGGCAGCCGAAAAAACCGTGGACATCAGGCTTCTCTATGATGAAACCAATGAAACCTCTCTGCGTGCCAGGGTACAGGTTCGAGAGGCTATTGGTACGTGGAACCAAGATTTGATTGCGGTGCGCCTTGCGCGCCACGGCCTTGAAAGCGGTGTGGCTCAGCCGGTCACCGTTGCGTCGGAAAATGTGGCTCCCCCCGCGAAGGTGGGGGGACATTTGATGGGTCGCATTCTTCCGCTCTTGATTGTGCTTATGGTCATTTTGGGCGCGTTCTATCCCGCTATTGAAGTGACTGCCGGCGAGAAGGAACGAGGAACTCTGCAGACCCTACTGACCGCACCAATTCGCTCCATTGAAATCGTGACCGGCAAGTATGTTGCCGTGTTTTGTGTGGCAGCTGTCACGGGAGCCTCCAATATCTTAGCCATGGCTTCACTCTTTGCAATGGCCGCTTTTTTGCCTGAGCAGGCATTAGAGCAAATTGATTTTGCTCTAACGGCTACTCAAATTCTGATGATGGGAGTGGTTGTGGTGGTTATCGGCTTTTTGTTTTCGGCCATTATGATGACAGTGGCCGTGCTGGCCAAGACCTTCAAGGAAGCGCAGAGCTATATGACGCCGGTGTACTTGTTGTGCGTCGTTCCCGTTGTTTTTGCTCAACTCCCGGGCATGAATTTGGAGGGTGCACTTCAAGTTGCGCCTGGAATCAATTTGGCTTTGCTGCTGCGTTTTATTCTGGAAGGCACAGCGACGGTTCAGCAGGGTTTTGTCGTGCTGGTGTCGAGTCTCGTTTATACGGCCGCAACTCTAGTCCTGGCGGCTCGCATCTTCGAAAGACAATCCATCTTGTTGGGCCACGCCGGTCTTTCAGCGGTGTTTGAATCCAAGGAGAGAAATGGAATATTGCCGTCCACCGGTGAAGGGCTTGCACTGGCTGCAATTGTTTTCATTTTGCTTTTCTATGTGGGTTCGGTTGTTCAAGCGTGGCATCTGATTGCAGGGATGGCGGTCACTCAGTGGATCTTGATCTTGATGCCCGTGTTGATCTTTCTGAGGTGGAAAAAACTGCCCATCAAGCAGGCCCTGGGTCTGATGGCGCCCAGCTCACGCAGCCTTGTTGCCGCTGCTATTTTGGGTTCATCGTTGTGGTATCCAATTAGCTTGGCGATGCAATGGCTAGTGAGTAAAGAGAGCTTTGATTCACCGCAATTTAGAGCTCTTGAAGACATGCTCATGGGCTTATTGGACGGTTCACCGCTGTGGCTGCTTGTTCTGGTACTGGCTGTGAGTCCGGCAATCTGTGAGGAGATTCTGTTTCGCGGGTTTGTGATGCGCTCACTCATGACCTCCATGCGCGCGAAGACAGCCATTATTATTTCGGCGCTACTTTTTGGTGCCTTTCATATGTCAGCGGCTCGCTTTTTGCCCACAACAGTGCTTGGCGTGGTGTTGGGCTTTTTGGCCTTTCGGGGGCGTTCGCTCATACCGGCCATGCTTTTTCATGGACTACATAACGGTATTACGGTCCTGATTCATAAACAGGGCTGGCCTATTCCAGGCATCACGTCAGAACAGGCACCGTCCCTATTACACCTCACCGTGAGTCTAGTTCTGGTGAGTATTGGGGTGTCTTTGATTGCCGGAGTACAAGAAAGTGTGGAAGACCCGCCCCAACCTGTTGCATAGAATTCACACCACAGGCGTGAGAAAAACACAGTTTCCAATCTGAAAAATCCATAAAACGGTCGACTGCGCCATAATGGAAGTTTTGGCACGGGCCCTGCTATGTAATTCAGTAACCTGCGACGCCAACAAAGGAGCAAACTATGTTGACCTCAATTGCTATGACCCTTCTTCTTTCTGCATCAGTGACTCACCATGGGCAACCGTCGCCTGATCGAGTTACTGACGTACAATCTCCCACGGCGAAAGTGCAATCGCGTATGGCGACCCAGAAACGGACAATCACCCGCGGAATTCGTAATGGTTCATTGACTCGTCAAGAGGCGCGAGTGCTTCGACGCTACCAGCGCAACAATCGTCGACTATTTAGACGCTGTCTGCGCGACCGATACTTGAGTCGATTTGAGTCAAGACTTCTGCGCCGAGCCCTTAAGCGAACGGACCGCAAAATCCGTCGTTTGATGAGTAATCGCCGCGTTCGTTTTGCTCGTAGAATGTATCACCGTAACCGGATTGGCTCTGCCCGGGCTCTTGGTTCCAGATTTGAGCGTGAGCCTTCTCTGGTCTTCGAGAACGACCAAGATGACTACCGTATGTATTCTCAGAATATGTATGACTTTGCTAACTAGCTCTTTTCAGTCCAGTTGCCTCGTGCGAATTCGGTGATAGAATTTGTCTTGATATGAGCACGATGCACACATTTACTGAGTCGCACAGCCTCCTTCGAGAGGCTGTGCGTCGTTTTGTCGAGTCTGAGGTTGAGCCTCAGGCAGAACACCAGGATAAGATTGGTGAACTCAATCTTTCTTTACTTAAGAAATGCGCTGAGTTGGGACTTTTCGGCGTTACTGTTAGCGAGGAATGGGGCGGTTCTGGAATGGATACGACTGCAGCAGTAATTATCCACCACGAACTCAGTAAATCGGATCCAGGCTTCTGTCTTGCGTATCTGGCCCACGAACTGCTTTTCGTAAACAACTTCTATTTCAATGCCAATGATGACCAGCGTAAACGCTATCTGGACAAGGTCTTGAGCGGCGAGTGGATAGGTGCAATGGGAATGACTGAGCCCGGCGCGGGCACTGATGTTCTTGGTATGGCCGCCACAGCAGTCAAGAATGGCGATAATTACATTCTCAACGGTCGAAAGATTTTCATTACCAACGGTGGCGAAGCCTCAATCTACATTATTTACGCCAAGGTGGATGGTCGCATTACCAATTTTGTGGTTGAGCGCGATACGCCTGGTTTTTCCACTTCCGAGAAGATTTCCAAAATGGGAATGCGGGCATCGACCATGTGCGAATTGATCATGGATGATTGTTTGGTCCCTGCTGCTAATTTGTTGGGTGGAGAGGGCAGTGGTCTCACGAGTATGATGCGCAATCTTGAAATTGAGCGCCTGGCACTGGCTGCTATGTCATTGGGAATTGCAGATCGTTGTCTGGAAGAGATGACTCGGTACGCGGCGGAGCGTTCGGCGTTTGGCATCAAACTCCACAATTTTGGGCAAATTCAACGATATATAGCTGAAAGCTATGCCAAAACGGAGGCTGCTCGGGCGCTTATTTACAATGTAGCCGAGGGTGTTAGCCATGGAAGACGAAACCGTCTGGGCTCGGACGCCGCCAAGTTATTTGCTGCACCGGTGGCGAAGGAAGTGGCCGACAACGCCATGCAGGTTCTTGGTGGCTACGGCTATTGTACAGAGTACAAGGTTGAGCGTTTGTTACGGGATGCGAAGTTGTTGGAAATTGGTGGTGGAACCTTGGAGTCTCATCAGAAAAACATTACCAAAGAACTGACCCGGGGCTGAACAGCGAGCGGCTCGATTTCAATCCAAATTTTTCTGAAAAGGGTTGCGCTATTCGAGGGGATTACTGATTTCCCAGTGTCCCTTGTCCAAGGTGCAATCAAAGCGGTCCGCCCGAGGATTGGCTCGGAGAACGATGCGCATGGTGGCAACGCTGCTGTTACAATCCAGGTCACCGCGACCCATGATTACAATTCGGGTATCGCCTTTGCTGCCTGAAGTTTGTATTCCATAACTGTAGTAGCGGGAGACTTCGTTGGGTTTGAGACCCAGTGCTTTCCAAGTCGCTTTTTGCCAGCCGGGATCGTTTAGCGGAAAGCGTTTGTTGAGATTGCCGCAAGCGCTGGGTGCCGGGGTGAATTCAACGGCATCGGGGGCTGAGCACGCACGTCCGCCGCGCTCACTGCCATCGCTTCTGGAAAAGTAGTTGATGACTCGTTGGCGGATCAGCTCCATCGATGCTTCTAATTGTTGGGCACGAATTTCCCTGAAAAAACGATTGGTCAGGTTGACTGAGCCGGCCAACGTGACGAGAACACGGTTGGATTGCCGCAATCCTTTCCAGTCGACCATATGAATGGATTTGCCAAAACGACTTACGTGAATCACGGCCCCTTTGTGATGCCATGAGGTGTCTTGCAGTCGTTTTCTAATGTGCAGGGGAGCGTTATATTCTTCGTACCACTGTTGGGTGCGTGCTGGGTCTTCGCTCTTGTAGTCCAGAGACAAATACATGATTCGGCCCGTCAGCAAGTATCCGGTGACGCTCCAGTTCTCGGATTCGTTGGTATTTGTGCTTTGGGCTTCGATGGGCTGGATTCGCATGAGACCCACACCCATCACCTCTCGTGCTTCGGGTGCTCGTTTTTGCGGTGTGGTGAATCCTAGTTTCTTGGCAGCGGCAATGAATGAGGCCTCGGTTCCACCCAGAGTGAAGTGTCCCAGACGTACGGAATCCGCGCTAGCGACGCTAGTCCACAGGCATGTGAGTGCCAGTGAAAACGCTATGGTTTGCAGAATTCTCAATAGATTCACCAATCCTTCATCTAATAGAATAAGGCCCTTGACTCTCCTTCCCGTCAAGAATTGACATATTGAAACAGTCAGTTCAGATTATGAATGAATAGCCATTCAGGAGATTTCAAACGATGGAAGAGCAGCAGACTTTTATGCAAGACAGTGACATTTTTAATGACGAGCATAAGCAATTTCGGACCACTGTGCGTCGTTTTGCAGAAACCCTGGCTCCGCATTCTCTAGAATGGGATGAGGCCGGCATATTTCCGCGCGAGGTTTTTAAGCAGGCGGCAGATTTGGGTTTGATGGGTATTCGGCATGATCCTGAATACGGTGGTATGGGTTTGGATTGGTGGTACACGGCTTGTTACGTGGAAGAATTGGTACGGTCTCGTAATGCCGGTGTGAACATGGCGCTTATGGTGCAATCGGATATGGCTACTCCAATTATCAATGAGTTGGGGAGTGATGAGGTTAAACGTAACTTTCTGGCGCCGGCTATTAAGGGCGAGATGATTGCGGCCCTGGGTATTTCTGAGCCGGGTGGTGGTTCTGATGTTGCCAATATTCATACGACGGCTCGTCGTGATGGCGATGATTACGTGATTAATGGTCAGAAACTTTGGATTACCAATGGAACTCGCGCGGACTTTATTACCCTGGCGGTTCGGACGGGTGAGGATGGCTATGGTGGTCTTACCTTGTTGGTGTTTCCGACTGATGTGAAGGGCTTTTCGGTGGGTAAGAAGTTGAAGAAGATTGGTAACAAATCGTCGGATACTGCGGAGTTGTTTTTTGAGGATTGTCGTGTTCCGGCTCGGTATATTCTGGGTCAGGAGAATATGGGATTTTACCATATTATGACGAACTTTCAGGGTGAGCGCTTGGTGGCTGCGTTGGGTTGTTGTAAGGGAATGGAGTTGGCGGTTCGCGAGGCAATTGCGTACGGAAAAGATCGAAAAGCGTTTGGTAAACCGTTGACGAAGTATCAGATTTGGCAGCATCGTTTTGTATCGCATTTGACTTCGATTGAGGCGGCGCGGCGTTTAACTTATTGGGCGACGGATAAGATGAATAAGAATCCGATGCAGTCGACGCGTGAGATTACGATGGCGAAGCTTTTTGCCGGTGATTTGAGTCAGAAGGTGCTTTACGATTGCCAGCAGATTCATGGTGGATTTGGTTATGTGACGGAGTATCCGATTGCACGCGCTTGGACGGATGGTCGTCTTATTACGATTGGTGGTGGAACGTCGGAAATTATGAAGCACATCTTAACCAAGTGTGAGGGGCTGTAACTCAAGATCGCGTCAGCCCAGCAGGCTGTTGGGCTCATGAGAGCCCGAATCTGAGCAAGAGCGCGAAGTCAGCGAAGCGTCTGTAGCCCGAGCTACAAGATCCGTCCCCGCTTTATTGTGTTTAACTCAAGTCTAATTCCAACTGTTCCCATTGTTTGAGCTTGTCTCGCACCCTGGCAGCTTCCTCAAAATGTTCGTCGCGGGCCAGGGTCCACATTTTCTTCTTAAAACTCTCAATTTGCCGACGAATATCCTTGAGCGATAGGCCGTCAAGCGCGTCTTTTGGACTCGTGTTTTCAGTGACTTCCTGAGCTCCAAGGCCCAATTCAAAGATCGGTTTAGAAATACTGACCGGCGTAATGTTGTGCTCCTGGTTATGCGCGACCTGTTTTTCACGCCGCCGGCTGGTTTCGTCCATGGCGGTCTGCATGGATCCGGTAATTCGGTCGGCATACAAAAGGACGCGCCCGTTCAGATGTCGCGCGGCTCGCCCCATGGTTTGTATTAGACTGCGTCGAGATCGGAGAAAGCCTTCCTTATCGGCGTCTAAAATGGCAACCAGGCTCACTTCTGGAATATCCAGCCCTTCGCGCAAGAGGTTAATGCCGACCAGGACATCAAAGAGTCCTTTTCGGAGGTCGCGAATAATAGCAATGCGTTCCAGGGTATCGACATCGCTGTGCAGATAGCGCACTTGAACCCCCAGTTCCCGGTAGTATTCGGTGAGATCTTCGGCAGTGCGTTTGGTGAGCGTGGTCACTAAAACCCGTTCACTAACCTTGACGCATTGGCGGATTTCGTCCAGCAAATCGTCCACCTGGGATCCCACTGGACGAATCTCAATTTCAGGTTCGGTCAGTCCCGTCGGACGAATAACCTGCTCAACAACCACACCTTGCGTTTGTTCGAGTTCCCAATTGCCCGGCGTTGCGCTTACATGAATGACATTTCTGACTCGCTCTTCCCACTCATTGAAGCGCAGAGGGCGATTGTCCAGGGCGCTGGGCAGCCGAAATCCATGACGGACCAGGGTTTCCTTTCTGCTGCGGTCGCCCCGGTACATGGCACCTAGTTGCGGAACGGTGACGTGGCTTTCGTCGAGTATGCAAAGGAAAGGTTTGGGGAAATAGTCAATCAGAGTGGGTGGTGCCTCGCCTTCCGCTCGACCCGTGAGGTGTCGGCTGTAGTTTTCAATTCCAGTGCAATAGCCCATTTGCTGGAGCATCTCTAAATCGTAGGTCGTGCGGTCTTGAAGCCGCTGCGCTTCGAGCAAAAGGTCCTCACTTCTGAGTTCTTCCAGCCTTTGAGCCAGTTCCTCGCGAATACTTTCGACGGCCTGGTCACGCTGCTCCGCAAAGGTGACATAGTGACTCGCAGGAAAAATTGATGTCTTGTCCAGTCGGCGGATGACCTTTCCCCGCAATGGATCGATTTCGCAGATTTCCTCGATTTCGTCGCCGAAAAACTGGATATTCCAGAAGTGAGCCTGGT
>JYMV01004567.1_pt1 | contig 15784 bp, 15 predicted proteins | sample 338911 | NCBI WGS metagenome assembly JYMV01 (sample SAMN03354496, study PRJNA234377) | hydrothermal vent metagenome | biome: Deep sea; feature: Hydrothermal plumes at the Eastern Lau Spreading Center, Western Pacific Ocean; material: Seawater | place: Tonga | collected 2009 | depth 2000 m m
AATCCAACTTTTTTCATTAATTCTAAATCGTTTACATCATCACCAGCAAACGCAATTTCCTTTTCCGAGATTTTGAAAGATTTACAAATTTAGAACTAGTAAATTCTGTTGCTGAAGAAAAAAAATATACATTCATCTCTACTGGTATGAGCTCAATGGATGAAATTAGTAATACAGTTGAGATTTTTAGAAAACATGGATGTCCTTTTGAATTAATGCATTGTAATAGCTCATATCCTATGAAACCATTAGAAGCAAATTTGAATTGTATCAAAAGTCTGCGTGATAAATTCGAATGTGATGTTGGGTATAGCGGCCATGAATCAATGGGTTATCTCATATGTACCACAGCAGTTGCATTGGGTGCAACTTCAATTGAAAGACATATTACAATTGACAGATCTATGTATGGTTCTGATCAAGCAGCTTCATTAGAAGAAAAAGGTTGGGCTAGATTAGTTAGAGATATTAGATTAATTGATAGTCTTTTAGGTGATGGTATCAAAAAAATATGGTCATCGGAAATTCCTGTGATGAAAAAATTACGAACTGATAATTAAATTACAAAGTTACCATGACTAATACAAAAAAAATAGAGCAAACAATCGCAAAAACACTTAACGAAAGTTCAAAAACCATAGATGGTATTTCTAATTTATCTAATGAAATTGATAAAACAGTAAATTTGATAATTAATGCTTTAACCAAAAATAAAAAAATAATCATATTTGGTAATGGTGGTAGTGCAGCTGATGCACAACACATAGCAGCTGAATTTTTGGGAAGATATAAAATAAAAAGAAAAAGCATTCCTGCAATAGCTCTAACGTCAAATTCATCTACAACAACAGCAATAGCAAATGATTATGATTTTAGTGATGTTTTTAGTAGACAATGTGAAAGTTTAGTTTCAAAGGATGACATTGTTATAGGTATTTCAACAAGTGGTAATTCAGAAAATGTGATCAAAGGATTGAAAACATCAAAGAAAAATGGTGGTTTGACTATTGGTTTGTTAGGTAATAATGGTGGAAAAATCAAAAATATAGTTGATATATCGTTAGTGGTTAATGCGACTTCAGTACCAAGAATACAAGAGGCTCATCGGGTCATTTATCATATAATTTGTGAGATTGTTGAGGAGGAATTAGCAAGAATTGAATGAAGATATTATGCCTAACTTATTTTCCATTGAAGGGAAAGTTGTTTTAATTTCTGGTGCTGGAAGAGGAATTGGAAGACATCTAGCTCATTCTATGGCAAAATGCTCTGCCTTTGTATATTGTATTGATAAAAAATTTCCTAAAAAAGTGCCAAGTGACATAAAAAAAAATATGTTCAATATAAAATGTGACATAACCAAAAAAAAATCGATTCAAGCAGTTTGCAAGGATATCTTCTCAAAACATAAGAAAATTGATGTGTTGATTAACAACGCCGGAATAACGATACCGTTAACGAAAAACAAATTGTTCTATGAGAAAGAAAACTGGACAAAAACAATTGATGTTAATTTAACTGCTAGTTTTTTCTGCAGTCAAGAAGTAATCAAGTATATGATTAAAAGAAAAGAGGGTTCAATCATTAATATAACTAGCCTAAATGCTGAGTTAGCTTTTCCAAAAAATCCAAGTTATGTTGCTTCAAAAGGCGGCTTAAAAATGGTTGGTAAAGCTCTGGCAAAAGATTGGGGAAAATTTGGCATTAGAGTAAACAACCTAGGTCCAGGATACATCAAGACTAACATGACAAAAGCTAGTTACTCCAATAGAAAAACCAGATTGGAAAGAGAAAAACAAACTCTCTTACAAAGATGGGGAAGTGTAGATGATTTAGTTGGTCCATGCATATTTCTTGCGTCAGATGCATCAAAATACATCACTGGACAGGATATCTACGTTGATGGGGGTTGGACTGCAAATAGTGGAATATTATAATAACAGAAAACTAATGTTTAACAATAAGGCCAGTCAATAGAGTCAATTGTCTTACTAGTTTGTTTGTCTGATTTTAATGGATTCAGACCGGTTCTAAGTATTTTTTTAACAAAAACTTTTGTAAGAAGCCTACTAATGCCTAGATCGTTAGAACCGTAAAGATCTAATGAACGCGTGATTATGTCTTTTTGATTATCCTGCAAGACAAATTTAATTTCAAGAATGTTTTCAAGCAAATATTTCTCTATTGATACAGGATTATCTTCAGAAATAAATTTTTTAATATCATATTTCATTTTAATGATTGGTATTTTGTCAATATTTTGAAATAGGTTAGAAATGCAACAAGCATTATAATTCAATGCATCATGAAGAAAATTCAGATTTTCTTTACTATCTTTGTTGGTTTCAGCCAATAGTTTTTCCAATGTTATATTAGCAAAATTTTTCAATTCCTGAACCAGTCTACTCATACCAATTGCCTTATGCACAAAGAGCAAATTGTAGCCTGTCTCACCTGATATATACGAATCAATAATTCCTGGGTTTTGGATATTATGTACTAATTCATCACGCTTAATCCAAAGTTCATTTCTGGTATCCTGCTCAAATTTATCAAATAGTTCTTTTACGCCACCTTTCATTTCTTCCTCAAAAAGCAGTTCCAGCCATCTATTTGGTGACAACTTAAGGAATTCAATGAATTTTAAAGCAGAACTAAACAGTCCATCATTATGAAAAATATGAATTAGCAAATGCATCTTACGGCATTTAACATAATCCTCAAATGGCAAAGTGTTTGTGCTGATACAAACTTCTTCAATTTCAGCGGCGATTACTTGTTTTCCTAAAACTTCAAAATAACCAAAACAACGAGGCAGAATTCTAAACCTAGTTTTCATACCATATTTTTCTCTTGTTTCTGGTGAATCGATTTCGGTTCCAGGTAACATCATCAATTGATATGTATTGACATGATTAAAACCAGAGTCAGCAACTGTTTTGATAGTTTGGAAATGTGATTTTAAAGATTCTCCAGGTAATGCAAGAATAATTTCACTTCTTGAATCAGCATCAATCTCAGCAGCTTCTACTGCTAATTCCATAAGATTATCACCAGAAATATTACTTCGTTTGATATTTTTTAGTACATCAGAATCTAATGTTTGAACTGAGCCAGATATTCGCATTGCACCGTTAACAAGTCTTGCAGCACTTAACACTCTCGGCTTGTTGTTTTTACCTGTATCACACTGTATATATTCTGGCCAGTTATACTTGGTCTGACATTTAGCTATAGACTTACAAGTGTCTAAATCTTGACTATACATTCCAAAATTAGAATCAACTAACCATAGATCATTACGTCCTCCTTTTTTGCGGACTTCTTGCATTTTAGAGCCAATATAATATAGTTCAGACTGCGTTTTTTCTTGACTATTACGGTAAACTTTTGTGTAATACTGTGTTCCCTCTACGCAAAAAGTACACGCGAATGGACACCCTCTTGTAGTTTGTATAGTAGGTTGTAATTTTCCATCAAAGAATTCATCTAATTTTCCATCTAAATATGATGAAGGGATTTCCGTTAGATCTTTGATTCGTTCTACTGATGATGAAATGTTAGGTTGGCCATCCGCCATAATATAATGTATAGATGGAAGTTCCTCTTTCACATTATGTTTCTTCATATCAACACGAGTTAATGCTGCTGCTAGATTAGCAAATGCTATCTCACCCTCTCCCACTACATAGAAATCAATTTCAGAGTGTGTTCTTAGAAAAGTTTCTTGCTCAGAAGAATCTACAGGATAATTTGGTCCTCCCATAACAACAACAGTATCTGCAGCATATTCTTTGATTCTACGTGCTAAAGCTAATGAGAGTTCAAAGTTCCACATATAATTACTAAATCCAATAATATCAGGAATTTCATTCTCAAGTGCATTTGCTAATTTTTCTGGGTATTTGAAAAGTCGGATAGGATGTTTTAATTTAAGATTTTGCTCCGTAAATGTAGCAATTCCACCAACTGCAGAAGGCATTGATTCAGAAGAAATTTGTTGTTGAGTGTATGTAGGATCGACTAACCAAATTTTGATATCGTTATGTTTTGTTTTAAGATTAATAACACTTTTTTGCTCTGTAGTTTTTTTCTCATTTCCAGATCCTATTTTTATTAGTGTCAATTGATGTCTACCTATTTTTGTGTTGATCTATTAAGTGTTAAACTAAACGAATCTCCAACTCGAAATAGATTTGGATTGTGTGTGTCATTTTTACACATATTACAAATGGTAAATTTTGACATTTCCTTTGTTTTTGCAAACTCTGATCTTGCTGAAACATAATATTCATTATTCCATATAGACATAATATCATTCTCAAAAACATTTCCAAAATCAGAATTTTCATCATCTACAATGGAACATGGTGATACTCCACCATCCCAACTAATTACCATGCCACTCCATGGCCAATGACATGGGGTTTTTCTTCTTTCACCCATGTATGTTTCGTAAACAAATTCATCATTCTTTGGCAACCAATCTTTAGAAGCTGTGTTGGGATTAAGTTGTATGTTACCAAGCTCAATTTCATCAACACATAATTTTCTTGCTAACTTTTTGAATTCATCTATTTGATGTTCATTATGTTTCATCACTAACATTCTTGCCTGAATAATAGGGTATTCAAGTTTATTTTGATTTTTTATTTTGACTATATCTTCCAAGTTTTTTAGTACAGTATCTAAATTACCGTTCCGTCTATATTTTTCATAGATGTCTTGTGTAGTACCATCAACATCTACAACTAATCGTCCTAACCCAGAGTTAATGAATTCTTCTAGATAGCCATCAGGATATTCTATTGAAAGATTTGTAGAAAGTCTTACGAATACTCCAGAATCAACTGCATAACGAATCATTTTTGGAAGATCATGAACTAATGTAGGTTCTCCCCAATTCTGAAGGGATAACTGAAGAATGGTATCTTTTGTTTCATCGATCAAGTGTTTAAATTTTTTAAACGTTAAAGTGCCTTTTTTTCTAGTTTTTGCATCTATGCCTGTTGAACACAATGGACATTTTAAATTACAAATATTCGTAGGCTCAATATCAATATGATAAGGCTTTGATTCTAAAATTAATTTTTGTTGCTTTTCCTCTTTCAATGATAATTCGAAATTTTGAACTTTTGACTCTGTTCTAAAATCGTTAGGTACGTCATACAAATGAAATCCTTGTTCTTGATCAAATACGCCCCAATCATCATTAACACGTTTAGCTTTAATCCTAACATCATCAGCTACAGATATTCTCTTTGAACCACCAAACTGTATTAAAGTGTCATTATCCTGGTCCATAATCAATAATCGAAATCAATTATTTTATTAAATTTTAAAACTTTGCTATGAAAGGATGTAGAAACCATATAATAGATTAGGCATATTTTATGGTATGAACGATTCAAATGAAGGAAAAGCTTTGAGAAAAAGCACACTTTCAGATAAAAATTGTCTAATTACTGGTGCGACGGGAGGTCTTGGTAAGGAGATAGCCAAACTTTTTGTTAAAAAAAACTGCAATTTATTTTTAACAGGAACAACTAATTCAAAACTATCCGCATTTGGTGAGGAATTGAAAACTTCCAATAAAGAAGTGAAAATTTCACATGAAGTAGCTGATCTAACTAATACTGAAGAAATTCATAAACTGATTAAGAAAATTAGAAAGGAATTTTCTTCAATAGATATTGTTATTAATTGTGCAGGAGTATTTTTGAGAAAATCATTGTCTGATTCATCGTTAGAAGAGATTAAAAATTGTTTGAATGTAAATATACAAGCTCCAATTTTACTTTCTAAAGAATTCTCACAGGACATGGTAAAGAAAAAATGGGGTAGAATTGTAAATATTGGCTCATCTTCTTCCTATCAAGGTTTTAAAAACAGTTCAATTTATTGTGCATCAAAACATGCACTTCTGGGATTTTCAAGATCAGTTTTAGACGAATTAAAAAATGATAACGTTAGAACATTTTGTGTTTCACCTAGCTCCATAAAAACGAAAATGGGTGAAACTCTGGTTGAACAAGATTTCAATACGTTTCTGAATCCAAAAGAAGTTGCTGAATCTGTAATTTTTATTATTTCGTATAATGATGAAATGATAATTGATGAGCTAAGGCTGAACCGAATAAAAATCGAGTAGATTTTAAGAATTATTGCCATTCAGGTTTAGAAGTTTTTAGTTTTAATAGAAATCGATTACTTTCAATGCTGGATTTGAATTGATTCGTAGGTATGGGATTATTTTCAGATACGCATGTAAGAAAGTATTCTAAAGATTTTTCATGTGAACTTTTCCATTCGTCTTCAAAATTAAATTCAGTTCGTTTTAACGCAGGTGGACAAGTAAAATTACCTTCTGAATTAAAAGTGTCCCTAGGCGAAAGCAGTATTGTTTCATTATTTCGTATAGTCAAAAATCCATTTGTTCCGATCATTAAAAATTCAGTAATGCTTGGCGTAGCATATGAATTCATAATTGAAGCTGTAATTCCATTATTATATTTTAAAAATATGTATCCAGTATCAAATGATGTTCCATTTTCAGAAACCAATTGTGGAAAATAATGTGACTCTTGGATTTGTCCAAAGTTTAGATTTAACAAATCTATGTAGTGTATTGAAATTGCATCTAAAATGTTGTGTAGATTTTTCTCTCCATCGGAACGCCATGATGATAAATATTTCTCCCTAAATGCAAATCCATGAGTATGGATTATCTGTAAATTCAGAATTTTCCCCATAGATTCAGAATTTATACAGTTTTGAATAATTTCGTTTAATCCCCCAAATCTTAAATTAAAGTTAAAAAAAATTCTTGCTTTTTCACTAGATGATTTCCTTTCCAGTTTTGTTAACTCCTCCTCTGACGTTACGGGTGGCTTTTCACAAAATATGTATCCAGAAAATCCTTTCAATAACTGTTCAACATAATTAAAATGCGTATGATTTGGCGAAGCTATAATCACAGCATCAGTATCTAGAAGATCATTAAAATTATTAGTAAAACGGGAATCATCTATTTTTTTATCCGGATGAAAAATTGTCTTGACTGTAACATCCCGTTTATTTTGTAGAATTGATAATAATTTTGCAGCGTGATTTCTATATCCTATTATGCCTAACTTAATTTCCATTTGATGCACCTATAGGACAACGATCACAGGGAACGTATTTACTGCGTTTTCCCTCTTTGTGTGCATTAACAAGCTTGTCATACTTTTCACCATGCCAAATTTCCTTGATGCTTTTATCCTTAACGGAGCCTACAGATAATACTCCTTCATAATCTATATCACATGGAATAACACTACCATCAAAGTAAATAGACAAACTTCTACCCAAATAATGGCAAAATCCTTTCGAACCAGAATTTTTTGTGTTATTATAAATGTCCCATCTATGTAACATATCCACCATTACTACATGATCAACCAATGGTTCCCAAAATTTTTTGAATTTTTCTGGATCTTGCTTACCCATTTGAACCCCACTTGCTCGTGTAATACATGAAGAATCAGGATAATCATTATCTCGTATTTCCTGGAATTTTTTTATATTTGAAACAACTGACTCAAAATTTGCGCCTACTCGAAGTGATTCAAATTCTTCTTTGTCATGTGAATCGACTGAAAAAACTAATTCCGTCATTCCACTTTTCAAGATTTGATGAATTAATTTTTCGTTTAATCTAGTAGCGTTAGTATTCATTTTTAATTCTACAAATTTATTAGAACAATATTCAATCATTTCACCAATTTGAGGATGTAATGTTGGTTCACCTCTACAGGTTAAAGTAAGTGCTTGTGTGCCACCATGATGTGCCTCGTCTATTATTTTTTTAAAAAGATTTATTTCCATCTTGCCCATCATTTGTTGATTACTTGTAAAATCATTATCAATTTGATGGCAAAATGGGCAACGAAGATTGCATGCAGAAACTGGTTCTAGAAGCAAATAGATTGGAAAATCAGGTAAAATGTGGTGATCCTCGTAATAGTTGAATTTGTATCTGTGAATAAGATACTTTCCCCATTTTTGTTCAGAGTTTTTCATCAAATATTGAATCTCTTGTGTATTTAGCAATGAAAAATCATTATTTTTAAAATTCTTTAAAATACCTGTGAGAATTTTTTTATCTTGATCATCCTTTGAATTTGAAGTGTATTGTTCTAAAACCGTTATAATTCTATCTTTGTCTATATGATTTTGAGTTAAAAATGTGATATGTTTTTTTTTCCACATACTATTGAGCGATTATTAGATAAATTAAATATTACGAAGAATAGCTAGTGAAAATCCGATTTGTTCTGTTCTCTTACCGAACAGTAGTTTTGAGTTTATTTGTCATTTATGCTTTTTCTTCTGGTTAAACAATAATTCTGCCACTTTAAAGTCAAATTCAAAATCAATCATATGACCATGTTCTTTGCTAATTTCATATGGTAGCATTTTTGATGTAAGAGTTTTACGTGTTTCTAAAAATTTTTTAGTCCAAAATACAAAAAGACCATCTAGAATGTATACAATTGGGGCATCCTGCCGTCGAGTGATAGTCCTATTCATAGTTTTAGAAATTTTTAAGAATCCTCTTCTATCAGATTCCCACATTTGAAAATAAGGATTAGGATGAGCTTTTACCGATGCACATATTGAATTACAATCAGATTTCTTTAAAAGTTTGATTGCACCTTTCATATCATTCGCATCAATAAATGGAACTGTGCAATCACGAAGCACAAATATGTCAAAGTAAATTCTTAATGAATTCAGTTTTTTTATTGTATGTAATAAAACGGGTTCTAGTGGTGTATTATCAGCAGCTAAATATTTTGGTCTTATAAAAGGTACCTCAGCACCGTACTTCTTTGCAATTACAGCAGTTTTTTTATCGTCAGTTGATACAATAACATGACTAAAAATTTTTGATTCGCGGGCGGATTTAATGGTGTAGGATATTAACGGTTTGCCATTAATATTTCTGATATTTTTGTTTGATACACTCTTTGAGCCAGCACGTGCTGGAATAATACAAATTGGTTTTCTCATTATTTTTCTTAATTTTATATTTCTCGTAATTCTCTTTTTATCGGATATGCACTCCATCCTTCTTCTGTCGAATATTTCTCCAAATAAATTTGAACAGCTCTTCTTTCAACATCCTTTGTTATGTACCTTACACCATGACCTGCATGTGGGCCGTCGTGAAATACGATTCCTGTGTTATCTAAATTATATGGTTCAAAAACCATTTTAGATTCATCTTCTTCGGTCGTAATGTATGTTCCACCAGGATCTCCCTTTTTCCAGTTTTTACTAAAATAAATCATTAAAATCAAAGTATCGTGTCCGACATTATGTATATGGGGTAATTGATATCCTCCTTTTGTTAAAAGCATAAACCCAAATCCCTTCAATTTGCTAACAGGAACGTCAGAAAATTTTCTGAAATTTGATATAAATTCATTAGAAAACATGTAGTGATAAAATTCGTTCCAAGATTCGCTAAAATTAGTGTCTTCTATATCAGTAGGAATATGTGCACTTTGTTTATCGCCCCACCATTTTCTATAAGCTGATTTATCATCAGATGATTCAAAAGACCAACTTTTGTCTTTCTTTGGATAAGTTTCATATAGTTTTTCGTAAAAATCTCTTACAAAAAATTCTTCAAGAAATGCCCATTTTACAGGTTTTTGATCTTGAAAAGTTTTGGACTGAGCTAAAACATTCTCCCAATTAATTATATTTGAATTTTCAACCATTTTTAATCATAACTTTATTTTTCGTATTCCTTAGTATTAATTTTATAAATAATAGCGATTAGATATCGCTTGTATAATTTTTTTATAAATGGTTTTAAGAATTTAGTCCTAAGTGATAGCTTTAAGTCAATATCAAATGTAATTTGGCTTCCCTGATCATTTTCCATGCATATAATTTTGATCACACTTCCTTTAGCAGGTCCTTCAATAATTTTTGTATGTAATTCCGTGTCTGATATTATTTTATGATGCGATTTTTGCACGAATGTAGATTTGATTAATGTAGAAAAAATAATAGTTTCCTCGGTGATGACTTCGTTATTTTGTTGCTCTAATATTTTGACGCTCTTGATTTGATTTGGGAAAAACTTTTGATAACTCTCAAAATCAGTTATATAACTAAATAATTTTTCGGGTTCAATCGGAGAATTGGTTTGAAATTGTAAATTTGCCATAATTAAACTAATTTTTTATCCTCTTTTAATGATCTTAGATAACCATCAGCCTTAACATGAGCATTGATTTTTACAAGTTGAGGATTTGTCTTCAATAATTTAATTACATCATATAATAAAATAGGGCGTTTTTTGATATTTGAATATATTTTTTGAATTAATTCTAGATCAGATTTTGTATCAACTGTACATCTAAAATGAGAAAGATCTTCATGATTTTCAATATTTGCCTGTCTAAAAATTTCTTTATTTTTATAAAAATAAGGTGTAACATGTTCTCTCTCAGACGGAAGTTTTGCATTTTTCCATGCATTTTCCAATGCAGAAAATGTGAAAACTTCAACACTATATCCTCCAGGATATGTGCTAGTATTTCGATTAGTGTCAGTGCTGAGACCTGGTTGAGCTATTGTAACATAATCATAATTACCTGATTTGAAACGTTTTACTATCATATCCACTATTTCATAGTCTATTAATGGATTATCTGATGTAACTCTAATTATTTCTGAAAAATTAAATTTTTTTGCACATTGATAATATCTATCCAAAACATCTTTCATACTACCACGAAAATATTTTATCGCTCTCTTTTTAGCAAATTCAGCGATAATATCATCTTCTTCTTGATCAGTTGTAGCTATAACAATATTTTTAATTTCTTTACCGCTTTGTAATTGGTTAATCACACAATCTAATAATGTATTTTTCTTATCAACTTTAATCATTACTTTTCCAGGTAATCTTGTGGAACTCATTCTAGCCTGGATAATACAACCAATCATGAAAATTAATTGTATTTCAATAATTTATAGTATTATTATAAAAAAAGCACAATGCATAATAACCTATCAATGTTTGGATATAATTTTCTGAAATGATAAAATTACGTATGAAAATAAAGCATCTAATGACACAAAAATTCTAAGTAAATGATGAAGCTAAAACTTTTTAAAAAAATTAATTTTTTTTATAAATTCGTCTGATAACGTATCAAACGAGGATTCATGTTTTTTTATAAACTGTTTAGCTTTTTCCTCAGGAATATCAGTATCTATTAAATGTCCACCGTGATAAAAATAATTATGATAATCTAGATCAAATCCTATTAGATCAAAATCAAAGGAATTAGCCTCAAGTAAATTCAAATATTTTGCAACATCATTTGGGTTAACTTTCTTATCTAATGATTGTCTTATAGCTGTAGGCAACTCATCAATTGATTTTAGTTGATAAACGGATGGTAGTATAGAATAGCTAAAATCAGAAAAAAGTATTGATGGTTTTTTGTGTATTGCAGCCTCAAGTCCAGATGCACCGTTTATAGTTATAACCAGAGAGCATTTTTTCATAACATCTTCTGTCTTAATAGAATGATGAAGGAGTTGAACATTAGGAATAGATAAAATTTCATCATAAAATGAAGTTTTTCTCCATTCTCTTGTAACTTGATAAGGATGTTCTTTAACACATAATCTATATCCAATAGGCAAAGATTTTGAAATGTGTCTAATTACCTCAATTTGATTTGTGTTGAATGGAGAACTAATGAGTATTGTTCGTTCAGGCATAACTTGTAATGGAAAATATACAAATGGTGTACTGTAATCGATTTGATATAAAAAGTGCTTATCCATGTAATTGCTCCTAAAATTCTTTTTAAGAATTCCAATGAAATAATTTGTCAAAGCTTTTAGTTTGGTATGACCATAGTAGCCATAATTATTTTTACTGGTTGTATTTGGTGATGTAAGAAAAATAGATCCAGCTTTAATTTTTTCAGTTTTTGATTTTCTAAGCGACTCTGCATGTTGATCAGATTGTTTTCTAAGTTCAAATTTCTTCCAATATTTCTCAAGATCATCAAAGTTCATGTTTGATGCTTCTAATTCTTCTATAGTTCTTTTATCGTCAAACATATGTGGTTGTTCTGATATAACGCATTTATAACCAAAAACTGATTGATTTAAAACCAATGCCTTTACACCTGTTGCTTTGCACATTTGATAAAAAAGCTCGTGATGATGAAATGTAGTATTTAGAGTGATTAGGAATTTGGGATTAATTTCTAGAATTTTTTCAAAAAATTTACATTCATCCTCTAAAATTGAGAGAATCTCTTCTCTGGAAAATTTATGGAATTCATTGTATTCATAAAACAATCTTTCATTCAAGGCAAGAAGCCAGAGATTTATGTTATATTTTTCTTCAAAAGAGGTAAGAAACTCCACGTCTACTTTTTTTCGTGATTTAGTAATAGCATCGTGAAAAAACCAAACTTTCTTGAAATCTACTAATTTTTGTTTCTGATAAAATGGTTTTTGCCTGTCTGTAACATTAAAAATTGCATAGAATTCACCATTAATTTTTTTTCGCAATGAATTAGCTAGTAAAAATGCAGTAAAACCGCCTTCATTCCAGAAAATTATTTTTTCGGTTAGCATGTGTGATAAATTCATGCTGTATCAATAAATCTTATACATTTCTAGCAAATTATTACATGAAAAAACAATTATTTCATACTTTTGTGGCATAAATATTTCCGGCAACTCTGTTTGAAAGTCTGTTATTGTCTTGATTTCGGAAAATTGAACACCTAAACCCATTTCTTTTCAAAAGATCCAATAAATTATCTAGTTTGAATTTCTCATTTTGTATTGTATATTCCAATTTTATTCTGTCAACATCTTTTAAATCATCATCCGTAAGATAGAATTCACATTCTTTACAATCCATTTTAAGTAAATCAATATGATCAATACCGAATTTTTTTCGAGCAGTTTCTAATTTGTAACCATCTACTAATTCATATTTGAAATTTTTATCTTGATTATTAGAAATGAAAGATGCACCGAATGATCCAGATTCATCATCGTCTGATACATAAAATTTTAGTTGTTCATCTTTACCGATTGCAGCATTAATAGGAATAATTTTTCTAGATAGAGCTGGATTTAAGCTCATATTTTTTTTAAAAAATTCAAAGTGTTTTTTTAAAGGCTCAAATGCAAATACTTTTGCACCCATACTAGCAAAATATAATGGGGTATCACCACATTCAGCACCAACGTCTACTACGATTTTATTGTTCCAATCAATCTTGGGATTTATTGAATGTATTTCCCTCACAAAAGTTTCAATAATTGTGTTCCCAGGATGAATTGAATCTATAAAAAATTTGATTCCGTTTGATGTAATGATTATTTTTTTATCATTCTCGGAGGTTATTGTATAAGTTTGTTTTCGAATATCTGGTAGCGTAACTTCATTAAGAAAATTTGCGCAGTGTCTATTTCCAAAATGAAGCAATTCCAACAAGTTAGCATCCTCAAAGGATAATTTTTTCAACATAATCCTAAATTTGCTGTTTTCATCAAATGAAATTTCTAAATTTCCTGACGAGTCTAATGAATAAGAAATTGCATAGGTTAAACAAGCAAGTAAGGCCCTAAGCGAATCAAATTTAGTTCTAGGAATTTCAATAATTGTATTTTTTATTTTAATTTTATATTCAGATTTTCCAAACAAAATAGAGCACACTAACGAAACTTTATTCTCTACTACTGAAATGAAAGGTAATACAAAATATACTAATCCTAAATTCTCTTTAAATGTCAAATTTTTTCTTCCCTACATAATTGTAATTTATTACTGCTAAGATAATTGCATGCATAGTATTGCCTAAAATAAATGCAATTGTAACACCAATAATACCGTAAAGTACTCCAAGAATTATAGTTCCGATTAATATCACACATAACTGCACTGAATTTGCGATTATTAAAAATCTACTTTTTTCAAGTGCCAAAATTTTTGAGAATAATATTACGGATATAGTACTTGGAACTACACTAAAAGAGGCAATCTGTATTGGAATAACAGCTTCATTAAATTTTGTAAAGAAAGTTTCAATAAAATATGGGGAAAAGAAGAATCCTGATAATGCAATTAAAACAGAAACCAAGATCAGGATTTTTTTTAATTTAGCGTTTTTTTCTCCACTGACATCCTTAGGTAGTAAATACTTGTATGAAATAGAAGATAAAACCATCATAATTGCAAAAAATTGAAGTGTCAATGCAAAGTTACCTAATACTGTAAAACCCAATATTGGTACGATAATAATTTTATCAATATCTCTTCGAAAAACAGATATCATGTAAATTATGTTATTATTAATTATGAATTCTTTTTTTGGTTTTAATAATGAGAGATCAATTTTATAACGTCGCAATTCTTTATAAAAAACAGGAATTAATGAAAAGTTTGCTAATATAATTCCAATTAAAACTCCGTTAACTCCTAATGAAAAAGATAAGCCTACCCCAATTGCAAATTGAAGTACTTTTTGTGTAAGTAAGAATTTTGAATATTTAGTATACAGTTTTTTTCCAATTAAAAGAGTTATCGATACTTCAAGAACTACAAATGAAAAAATAAGAAAAATTATTTCGAATCTTTGAACAATGATAAAAGCAATTAATGAAGCTGCTACGACAAAAATTAACGTTAGAAATAATAGTGTTGGAATAATTTTCTGATGTTTTGTAGAAAATACCATCAATGCTGTCGGTGAACCTGCCACACAACATATTCCCAATGATGCTATAGCTAAAAAATAACTAATCTCACCATATTCCTCAACTAACAATAATGATGCTATTACAAGCCAGAATATTGCTGAAATTGCATTACCGATAATATCAGCTGAACCAATTATTGCTAACCCTTTGAAGGCAAATAATCTATTTCTGATATTTGACTGGTTTTCATCTTTTCCATTTTCATTCATCTTTTTTCAAATTTTTTTTATATTGATAGTTGTACTTGTTAATTTTTAATCACACTAGAAGCAAAGATTAAAAATCTATAAGAGATGCTAAGGAATGATTCTACAGATTAGTTAAAACTTGTTATATTTTGCATAGTAAAAATAGTAGTTTAGTGGAATCTTTTTAAAATTAGTATATTTGGTGATATTATGATCAAACTACCTAACTTACACAGACCTTTTGATTATGAAAATAATTTCTACCTTTCATGTGATAATTCAAGAATAGGTAAAATAATTGCTCATTATGAATTATTCAAACTGTCTTCTAATACCCCAGGCTGCATCATAGAATGTGGAGTTTTTAAGGGTATATCGCTAGTCAGATTTGCTACATTTCTAAAATTACTCAAAAAATCAAACAAGAAAATAATAGCGTTTGATACTTTTGGGAAACATCCTACTACAAAAATATCAAGTGATCATAAGCGAAGAAAAGGATTATTATCACATGGAAATGAAGCTATATCTGAAAAACAATTATTGAGAGTTTTAAAGCAAAAGGGTCTTGAGGAAAATATTGAACTAATTAGAGGTGATATTACGGAAACAGTCCCTAGATATTTAAAATCTAATCCTAAATTGAAAATTTCTTTACTTAATTTGGATGTAGATTTCTACGAGCCTTCCATGGCAATTTTAAAAAATTTTTACCCAAAGTTGTCTAAAGGTGGAATTTTAATGCTTGATGATTATGGAATTTGGGATGGAGAAACAATGGCCGT